>Ga0209577_10003638_pt1 | contig 14527 bp, 11 predicted proteins | sample GraSoiAngelo_109_FD_185874 | JGI IMG/M metagenome (GOLD analysis project Ga0209577, IMG submission 185874) | Grasslands soil microbial communities from the Angelo Coastal Reserve, California, USA - 14_0903_12_20cm (SPAdes) (version 2) | ecosystem: Environmental > Terrestrial > Soil > Grasslands...
GTAGTCTTCCGCGAGTGTGTTTACGATGCTGGCAGAGAGCCTGGCATTGTTCGAATCGAAACTCACGGTTACGAGCCTGCTCCGGCTGACCGGCTCGACGGTCAGCCGGTCTTGGAATCGTCCGAGGACCCGTTGATACACTTCCGGATCACGGGCACGGCCCGCCGGGTTCAGCGCCAGAGTCTGTTTGTGAGGCGTGAAGAATCTTTCCTGAAACTGCCACCACTTCGGTTTGTTAAATTCCGGGAGAGAATCAAGATGAAGTTGATCGATGACGCGCCGCGCCACGCTTTCGCTGGCCAGGATGCTGTGCTGCGTTTTCAAATAGGAATCGGAAACGGATTCCAGCTCGTAGAGGTCCTTGATCGTGGGAATATCCGGGTTTTCCTTTTGAATTTCCAGCAGCACTTGCGCTCGATAAATGGGCTTTTCCTTGAGTGTGACGATGAGTGTTGCCGCAAATACGAGAAAGAACACAATCAAGATCGTTGAAAAGCGTTTGCGCAGGATGCGGCCATAAGCGCGGAGGTCGAGCGGTTCGTCGGGCTCCAGGATTTCGTAGGAATCCGACAGGTCGAGGACACGATTGTCCAGTAAGAGGGATCCTCCCCGTTCGAATCGCGGCCGTCGCGCGTAGAGCTCGACTTTATTTTGTTCGCTCATGCTACCAGTGAAAAATTAAAAGCCCTGTCAGCGTCTGCGCCGCCACCTCCAAACCTCTCGAGAACGTAGTCTTCGAGGCGCTGTTGGGTACGAACACAATGTCTCTGGGCTCCAGCAGGGGATCCTGCGCTTTCCCGGCGAGGATCTTGCTCAGATCGATGGGAGTTTGCGCCCGCGCTCCGCTCTGTTCGTCCGTGCGGATAATGCGGGCGCCTGCCTTTGATGCTGTCCGCGTTAAGCCTCCGCTCAGTGCAATCACCTGCAGCACCGACATCTTTTCATTCGATTTCAGCGTAAATCCGCCGGGTCTTTGAACCTCGCCCACAACGTACACGATTCCCGCGTGCAGAACTTTGACGATATCGCCGGGATTTACAACCGGATTCCGGCGAACATCGGAGGAGTCGAGAAGCTCTTTCAAGTTCACCTCGACAACATTGTCGGCGGGAAACCCATCTCTATTCTTGTCCGGAGCAGTTACGCCGCCACTGTTTTCACCACGGTTCTGTGTCGCGCGCAACGTCTTTTCTGCATCGCTGCTAGTAGAGTCTTGCAGGCCCGCGCCGCGGAGGATGATGGCGGTTTCGCCGGCGTCGTCCGCCAAACCTTCTGCAAGCGACAGAATCTCGATCAGTGTTTTGCTTCCCCGGACCTGAAACACTCCGGGCTTGCGCACCGCTCCAAGCACGGACACGGGATGGCTCTGCATCTCGCGGACGAATACGCTGACGTGGGGATCTTTCATGTAGGTGCGGCGGAGAAGCTCCTGGAGAACAAGCTCAACTTCACGCGGAGTCAACCCAGCGACACGGACGGAATCCAGTAACGGAAGAGAAATCTCGCCGGCGGATGAAACGCGAACTTCGCGATTCAGTTCCTGCGCCTCGAAAACACTGATGTCGAGTACATCGTCAAAACCAATGCGATAGTCCTGGGGGCTCGCCAGTGGCGTTGCAGAATTTGCTTCCAGAAGCTTCTTGAGCCGTTGGTTCCATTCCTGGCTGGTTTGGAGGTCTGGGGAGGGCTTAGCGGGCACGTCCGCCGTGTTTTGGCGTCCTAATGGCGCTTCCTGCTTAGTCTGCGCGAAACGATTCTCTGCGGCAGCACTGAAACAACGTCCGGAAAGGCATAATTGGCTGCCCGCAAGTCCCGGCATTGCCCATAAACACAGAAGCAGTCGAACATGAGAGGGTTGCCTCAAGCTTGCAAGCATGGCCCTTTCCCTCTATCGACATTGCCGGGCGTGAGACAATTCCGGCGCGACAAATTACAGTTGGAGGCACGGATTGCTGAATGTGTGGCTTCCTGGTTTGCTGGAGACGTACTGACTCGGCCCACTTCTTTCCTCCGAGTGCAACAACACCACTTAAGCATAAAGACTGGGTGTTTATAGGCTAGGATTTGCGAGGTGGAGAGTCGATACAGTACAGTCCTCAAAGAGGATGCAAGTAAAGACCTGAGGCTTTCAAGGTGGCTGAGTCCCTGAGCGTGTAGTTCCACTCGGTTTGCTTCACGTCATGGTCACACCGCGGACGGTGAGAAAACTCGAAGGGCTGCTCGGAGCGCTCGCGGTGTGATGGGGACTTTAATGGCCAGCTAGTTGAGCTTGGTCCTCCCCTTTTGAATTCTAGCTCGGGCAGCTTATGGCTTGCTGGAATCTTCGCCCGGACCAAATGTTTTTAACCTGAGGCCTTCCCAAAAGAGATAAAGAATAAATTGCGCGCCGTAAATCAAATATCTTCGCCACAAACGCCGCGGCTCCAGCAGCAAACGAAACAGGCACTCGAAGCCATCCTCGCGCATCCAGCGCGCCGCCCGCCTCTTTTTTCCCGAGAGCATGTCGAACGCGGCGCCGACGCCCACCAGAACAGGTACGTTTAGTTGATTCCTGTGCTCGTGCATCCAGTGCTCTTGCTTTGGCGTGCCTAAACCCACCCACACTACATCTGGGGCGGTACGAGAAATCATGGGCATGATTTCGTTGTCTTCCTCTTTGCTCAAGGGTCGGAAGGGCGGGGAATAAGTTCCCGCGAGCTGCAATCCTGGGAAACGGCGCTTCAGAGACTCGGCCAATTGCTCTGCGACGCCGGGTCCGCCGCCGTAGAAAAAGTGGCGACAGCCTTGCCCCTGAGTTGCTTCGCAAAAGGCAAGCAGGAGATCGGGCCCATACACGCGGCGAGATAAATCGTGACCGCGTCGCCGCGCCAACCAAACCAATGGCATGCCGTCGGGAACAACCAGGTCCGTGGAGTTTAGGATTTCTTTGAAACTGGGATCGCGCTGGGCCTCGACGATGCCATGCATGCCGGTTGCGGCAATGGAGTGGGACCCTTTTTTTTCGTGAATCCATCGTGTCATCTGAGCAACAGCATTGGGGATCTGAGCAGCGTGGACCCGTACGCCCAGCACTTCGAAGCAAGTGCTTCCGGGCATTACGTCGAGAGCCGCGATCTGCTCTGCCCTTTCCTGGGCACTTGGCTTTTGCAAAATCGCGTAAATGGAGACTCCGAACCTAGCCACTGGCGTTTTTTCAAGCTCCCGCGCGGCTCGTCGGTAGAGCTCTTTGAAGGGCAAACGAAACGAATCCAGCGGGGGGAAAATGCATCCGCTCTTGTGAGTCATAAACCCAGCGCTGTTGGCTAGAGAAAGGAGCTTCCGGCGAGTATAAATCCGCGCGTGGCAGAGACGCGCACGAAGAGAATCTGGAAACCAGGAGATCAGGGGGATATTGTGGCCAATCGAGAAACGGCCGATGTGGCAGGGGTGGCTCTCGACTGGGTACAGCTTGTTGGGAACAAAAAGAACCGCAAAACCTCCCGGCTTCAAAACGCGGCGGCACTCCTTCAACACTCCTTCGTCGCAACGAGTGTGCTCGAGCACTTCGATCATCGTAACGACATCAAAGCTCTCCGAAGCGAAGGGAAGGTTCTCCCCGGCCGCCTGCACGCGTGGAATCGGCCGCCGGAACGCCTTTAGATGAGGCCATTGGATGTCCAAGCCACAAACGGAGGCTGCTCGGCGCTCCAATTCAGCCGTATAACAGCCGTTGCCACAACCCAGATCGAGGACGCGCTTGCCTTTTAGATCCAGCATCTCATCGATTTTCTCAATCCGCTTTTTGACGCCGTACGAACCGTAAGAAGCGGGCCCGCCCAAGCGGGCAGATACTCTTTGACTTATCACCTCCTCGTATAATTTCGTCATCCATTCGGCCCTCTTCTCCCAGGTTTGAGTCCTTGCAAAAGCTCGCCCTGCCTCGCCCATCTCCCGTCGTCTCTCGGGGTTTCGCGCCAGCCAACGAATTCCTTCCGCAATCCCCAATACTGTTTCGCGGGGTGTCGTCACAGAAATTTTGATCCCGGCTGCCGGCGGCACAAACGTACCGGCCCCTTGATGATCCAAAGTAAGAATCGGCAAACCCTGCCCCATGGCCTCGAGGACCTGCGTGCCGAAGGAATCCCGTAAACTGGTAAAGAGGAACGCATCAGCCTGCTGATACACGCCAGGCATTTCGCCCCAAGGCACTTTTCCCAAAAATTCAGTTTTACGTTCAAGACCCAAGCGTTTCGCACAATCCTCCCAAGATTTCCTCATTTCACCGTCGCCCGCAATCAGGAGTCTCACGGGCACGTCGCCTGCCTGCGCCACAGCTTCGAGCGCCAACGGCAAAGCTTTCCGCGGCTGCATGCGTCCTGCCCAAAGCAACGTAAAGAGTTCGCGATTCCGCGGGGAAATGGGAGCCTCAGAAACGAAACTCGAAGGAAGGCCCGAATCTAGACACAGTCTCACATCTTGTGCTCCCATTCGGCGGAGCAGGCTAGCGGTTTCCTGGTTGGTGGCTAGTGTGACCAGGGTTGCGTGCGCCGCGCCTCGCGCCGAAGGAGAGAACGGCAGGAGCCGGACGCGCACGCTTCGCGTCAGTTCTCGTGGCCAGGCCCGGCCAAAATAGCACCGAAAAGCCCAAGGGGTCTGCTGCCCGCCTCCGATCGGACCCCATACAAAGGGGATGGCCAGTTTCCGGACCGGGGGTGGCGCACTCACTGAGCCGTAACTCACATGATGCGCAATATCGAAGTCAATCCGGCGATGGAGTTCGATCGCTTTTTGGTAGGCCAACCGCATCCACATCAGGTAGTGAAGCCACAGGCCTCGATCATCTCCTGCTCCTTTGGAACGCCAAGCGTCGAGAAATCGCGGAACGTTGAGCCAGTAAAACCTCAGGTTCTCGTTTTGATGTTTGTTGGCGAGCCGCTCAACGACGCTTCGGTCGTGAGGATGTGCCACAACCCAGACTTGGTGGTAACGCGAAAGGTGCCACGCCCAGTTCCACGTGAAGCTTGGCTCCGAGCCTTGTCGCGGACTGCAAGCATGCCCAATGATCAAAACCCTCATGTTCGCCGCCTGCTGTGAATCGCGACAATGTTGTTGATCTCATCCGGGGCCGGTGGTTCGTCTAATTCGCAAAGGTTTCCCTGATCGGTCAAGGAAAAGAATCTGTAGCCCAAACTCGCCAGAAGCGTCCAGCAACCAATTGGACTCAGGCCCAAGCGCCTCGCAGATGACCCGTTCGCCTCAAAAATAATCGTCGCGCGAGAACGGTCAATAATCGACTGGGCGCCACGCAGCACCAACTCCTCGGCCCCTTCCACATCCAGCTTGATCAGCCCGGTTCGCTCCGCCATATCTTCTGGCATGACGCGGCTGAGAGCGCGAGTCTTCACTTCCTCGAAGAAAACGTCGGTCGTAGCAGGCGCTCCGAGTGAGTAACTGTTGGGTGCCTCTCCGTGGCGATAGAGCACAGCTGTCCCTTCTTTGTCAGACAGTGCTGCATGGTAGGCCTGAACATTCTGGAGACGATTCAGTCGGACGTTCTTTTCGAGTACGGAAAAGGCCTCTCTGGCGGGCTCAAAGGAAAGAACCAGCCCAGACGGACCAACAAGCTTCGCTGCCAGGATCGTGTAGATTCCACAGCTTGCTCCGCCGTCGATGATGACCATCCCCGGCGAGACGAAGCGATGAAGATGCGCCAACTCCTTCTCGTAGTTCTCGCGGAGCGCGTAAAACATGGTTGTCCCTGCACCGTGCCATCGAGGCGGGAGGTAGAAACGAGCATCCCATAGGGGCAGCCTTAGCGTAGCCGGAATTCTGAGCGCGCAATGCAAGCGCCACTGAAACAGACGAGACATTGTAGTGAGCCTGGACCGGCGGAATGCCGGATGGGACAGGAGATACCGACACTTGCCTCGAATCTCGTGAAATCGACTTCGAGTATGCGCCGTACTTGCGGAAAGAACGTCTTCCGCGTCCGGTTGACTGGGCGAATCGTGCGATGAAATACCTGCCATGTTAGTACCTGCAAACGGCCACGACGTTGCGATCGGCTGGCGGCGACTTCTGTTTCCTGAATGCCCTACATCGGTCAACGACAAAGAATTCATAGCCGAGATTGTCCAGGATTTCCCAAGCTCCATAGGGTGGGAGGCCGAGAGGAACGGTGCCTTCAGGATAGATTTCAAAAATGATGATTGGGTGGTGGGCGTTTAGAGTAGCTTTCGCGCCGCGCAGAACCAGCTCTTCCGCGCCCTGCACGTCCATCTTGATAACGTCGACGCCATCCACAGGGATTTTCCGGAGCACATTGTCGAGCGATTCCGTTGCAACCTCTTCCGCAGTTTCCGTGAAAGAATGATCCTTTCCCAGGGAATCGCAGCCGACGTTCGGATGATGATAGAGGGGCACCTTGCCCTCCGTTTCGGTAAGCGCCAAGGGGTAGGCAAGAACGTTTGTCAAGCGATTCAGAGCAATGTTTTTCCGCAAGACTCGAAAAGCCCGGGAGGCCGGTTCGAAGGCGATCACGCGGCCCTGTCGGCCCACCATTTTGCTTGCTGCAAGCGTGTAAATGCCGTAGCAGGCGCCAGCGTCGACGAAGGTCATCCCTGGCAGGAGAATCTGCCGCAAATAATCCAATTCAGGTTCGTAGTATTCGCGAAAGGCAAAAATCAGTTTTTCGACGCCTCGCCAGTTCGCCGGCAAAAACATTCGTACGTCCCATCGGGGCAAGCGGATGATTGCTGCGCGCCGCAGCAGACACCTGGCACGCCAGTAAAGCAAACGGCTCAGCGTGAGCACAGGTGCCCTGCGCATGGCTTCCTGGGTCGTCAAATATCCCCACTTCGACTCGAACTTTTTCTGGAGACTCTGCATTTGTGAAGCGTGCGCTCCTTGCCCGGTCTGTGTGTCTCTCGCTTAAACGCAGCATTTCGTCAGGCGAGTGCCTCCGCAGCTTCCTTTAGCTTCATCTGTTCCGCCATAACCATCATGCGAACGAGCCCTCGAAATTCCACCTTTGGTCTCCAGTCAGTGTGCTCAGTGATCTTTGTCGTATCCGCCCTCAAATCAAAAATCTCCTGCCGCCTTTTTAGCTTTTCATCAATCCTTACGTACTTCTGACAAAAATGGCTATCGATTCCGGCAACCAAACAAGCTTCCTCCAGAAAGTCTTTTACCGCGTGAGAGACGCCTGTACCAACTACGAAGTCCTGCGGCTCCGGTTGTTGCATCATCAAGTGCATGGCCTCAACATAATCTCCTGCAAAACCCCAGTCCCTTCTTGAGTCGATGTTACCGAGTGAGAGGACGTCTTCACCGCCCGTCGACCAGTTAGCCACTGCCATAGCAATCTTCCGCGTCACCATCTCCGTTCCACGTCGAGGGCTTTCATGATTAAAGAGTATTCCACTAACGACAAAGAGACCGCTATCGCGGTAGAGAGCGACGAGTCGATGAGCTGCTAGTTTGGAGATTCCGTAGGGTGACCGGGGCCGCATCTCTGTTTCATCTGTGCATGGCCCTTCATGGTTTCCAAACATTTCCGAAGTGGAGGCCTGATAGACCTTCGTATCTTTTTTCATCTGCTCTACAGCCTTTAGTATGCGAACAAGGCCGCCGGTATTGACATCAAATGTTGCATCTGGCTCGTCCCATGACAGGGGAACGCATGGCTGGCCTGCGAGATTGTAGATTTCATCGGGCCATGATTTCTGTATTGCACTTTTCAACGACACTTCGTCCCTCATGTCGCCGTAGATATAGTTCACGCAGTTGTGCCAAGCTTTGTTTGACACCCAGTCAAATGCCCAATGACTAGAATGTGGCGCCTTTCTGATCATTCCAAAGACCCGGTAACCCAACGTGAGCAAATACTCCGTCAAGTACGATCCATCCTGACCGAGAGCACCAGTTATTAGGGCTGTCTTCATCTTGTCACGCCTTTTCTGCAATTCTCCTGGATTGCCATGGAAGTTCTTGTCGAGACAAATGGTTCTGTCTGGCTTTCGCGTAGATTCCACGCAAAATTTCGTAATTAGGTTTGGCGGTGTATTTAGTTTCGTATTCCACGCGTCCAGCCCGTCCCATTTCCATGACCTCATCAAGATGAGTCCACGCATAGGCTACTTTCGCGGCGAGGTCTTCAGGATCGCCGGCCGTGAAGTGCAATCCAGTCTTCTTGTCAACAACAACTTCTTGCATAGCGCCCAAACGGGAGCTGATTACTGGCGTGCCGCAAGCGAATGCTTCCATCGCGACCAATCCGAATGTCTCTGCGTAGCCCTCGGAAGGCCATACCAAAAAGCGCGCTCCCTTGGTTATCTCGAAGCATTCGCTTCGAGATAGTCGTGGCAGCACACGAATTGACGGATTCGCCTGTGCGAAACGGTGAACTTCCCCCTCCATTGGCCCCTCGCCGCGGATCCATAAAGGAATGTGGCGCAGCGTTTTCCAGGCTTTTAAAAGAGTTGCAACGCCTTTTTCCGGAGCAAGTCGTCCCATGAAAAGAGCATAGTCTCCCGTTCCCTCCTTCATTCCAGGATCGGCGCTTAGGAAGTGCGGCTTCAGGAAGATCTTTTCCGGCGGCAATCCTGCAGCTATATACCGCTGGCGGAAGAACTCTGTGGCGACAATGTAGGCGTCGACGCGCTCTTGCCAGGTCCTCCAAAGGCGATGAGCCATGAGCATCGCTGCTACAACTGCAGTCTGAAGACGCGAGTTGTGATAGCAGGCATGAACTACTCCGGGCCAGGCCAGCGTCCTTCCCAGGCAATCCTCACAGACTCGGCCCTCCCTAAGGCAAGTGGCCGCAGGACACATCAAGCGGGCATTGTAGAGAGATTGAACGACCGGGACGCCTTCTTCCCGGCAGACATAATAAGCGCTCGGGGAAATCAAGGGAAATGTATTATGAAAATGCGCGACGTCGGGCCTTTCGCGGCGCAGCAGCGACCTCAATTCCTCTGCGCTGTCGAAAGCCCAAACGGTTTGGAGTCCGCGCTTGATCTTGTCAAGAATGCCGCTGTCAGCAATCTCGCTGTTGTTTCGGGTATATTCCAGGATTTTGTCGCCTAAGGAGCGCAGTAGTTCTTTTTCGCGCTGAAAGACCTCATCTTCGCCTCCCGGGTAACGATAACGATTGTGTACAAGGAGCACTTTCATATGGCCTCAGGAGGGACAAAGAGCGCAAGGTTCCGGCCTCAACCCTTGGCCCGGTTCAGGCGATGGACGGGAAGCTGCAGGAGCCTGCTTGAAGGATTGCTCGTAAAGCCAAGGCAACACCACCACGCAAAACCAGAAACCCATCGCCACCGGACCGGAATCGAGTTCCTCCCCGGTAAAACCAAACAGAAGGCAGGCGATAAACAACACGGCGGTGGCAAAAGAAAGCCGGTCTCTTCTGCGGCAAAGAAGGCGAACCGCATACACGGAAAGCGCGACACAAAGAGCTATGAGCGGTACAAAACTCAACACGCCGCCGCCGGATAAAACCTCGACGAACATGGAGTGTGCTGTTCCAAGGCCTGGGTTGTACTCGGGCCCGTGGATTCTAGAAGCCGAGTAATATCCGAGGCCAAACCATGGAGACTGACTCAGAGTTACGGCCGTGAGGTGGCGCCAGAGTCCAATCCGGTCGCCCAATGTGGAGATACTCTCAGGGTCACGGTACTGCCCTACGCTGGGAAGCCAGCCAAAGACATACAACAGCACCAGAGACAAGCACAAGACGTATGCAACGCGGCGCAAAGGCTTTATGTTCGGCCGTTTTAGGAGAACTAGGAAAAAGAAGACGAAGGCGGTTACATAGGCCGTCCTCATGAGGGAGAGCGCAAGCAGTCCAAGGAATAGAGTCAGCGATGCGAGCGGAAGAAGTGACCAAACCTTCCGAACACACACCAGCAAAAGGATGATGGCCAATACGGAAACAACACCGGTGGGGGCAATAAGCTCGCCGAACAAACGAGACGGTTCCGGATTGAACTCCGAAGCGGTCCATACTTCGTCGGGCAACAGGAACGCACAGGTCGCGATGGAAATGCACAGAAGCGCATTCCCCCAGAGCATGGTTTTCAAAGATGTCCAGGCGCCGAACCGCTCGATGAAGATCTGTGTGAGCATTAGCGACACCAGGATCTGGTAAACCTTGAAAGCCGCAAGGAGAGGTGCATTGGAAACCCACGCGGAAGCACCCAAGCCGAGGATCATAGCCAGGCCGAAGATTTCGGGCAGACGCAATCGTAACAAGGGACGCTTTGCTAGAAACCGTTTGGCGATTTGCGCGAGGATCCAAAGGCCCGCTGATCCCCACACCACTAGGTGCAGAACGACCACCCAGTCGACGTCACCTCGGAGCGAGGCTTCCGGGTCGCGGATGCGGAACCGGGGTGGACCCGAGAGTGCGAGCAGAAAAACCGCGGCGGCAGTGATCGTCGGTTGTCTGTGGAAGAGGAGCGGACCGAAGAATGGACGTTTTTGCTCCACGGCCTCGAAGCGCGGGTGAGGGGGTGTTGCGAGAAATCTCGCCTTGCCAAAACCATTTGCTAGGCGGCCGCGCCAAGTTCGTTTTCGTCTGACTTGAGAAACCAATGCGCACCTCGAGGACCGACTTACTGTCCTTCTCCTGCGAAAGCGGCAGGAATGGTTTTCATCAAAATCTTGCAGTCGAGCAGTAAGCTCCATTTTTCGATGTAACCATATCCAACAACATGCAGGCTTCAAAGGAAGGATTCGTGCGCGCCAGGACCTGCCAAAGCCCGGTGAGGCCTGGTTTCACATGGAGGCGCCGACAATGCTCGGAACTGCACCGAACACAGTGCTCTAGCGGATGTGGGCGGGGGCCAACCAAGCTCATGTCGCCTCTTAGGACGTTCCAAAGTTGCGGTAGTTCATCGAGACTGTACTTGCGCAGAAATCTGCCGAACCGCGTGACCCGCGGATCATCGGCCATCTTGAAAAAGGGGCCTCGCCGCTGATTAACATGGAAAAGCTTCTTGCGTAGCCTGTTTGCGCCAGGAATCATCGGCCGAAACTTGTAGCAAGCGAAGGGAGCGCCCCTTTTCCCCACATGCAGTGATCGATCGATGACCGGGCCTCGCGATTCGAGTTTCCCTGCAACGGCGATCACAAGCATCAACGGCCACAGCAAAAGAATCGTGATCGGAGCGACCAGGAGATCCGAAACCCGTTTGGCAAATCTGCCCAGGGCCGAAATAGCTTCCGGTTGCAACCGGCAATTGCTTCCGGTTCCCGCGCGATTCCAAGCGGCTCGGTTCGCAAAACGATGGGCAAGGAATTGCACGCGTTTTGCGTCAGCCAAATCGATAGCCGACTGAACGTCCAAGCGCTGAAATTCAGAGGCAAACTCCAAGAGTAGAGGCAATGCCGTTGAAGTTTGCCAGCGGTTGATTGGATTCGCGGAGCTTACAGATCTCGCCATCATGAGGATTTACCCCTGCGAGTTCCCACTCCAGGGAACCACCAAGTGCTTCCTGGCGCAGGGCACCCACCACCTCTTGAAACGCACGTCCGGAGGACAGCTTAGAGTCGACTTGCCAGTTCGTCGATAGGGTGCAGTCTGCATTTGAAATGCAGGAAACCACCCTAGGCATTTCTTTGGCACTCTCGCTCAGAATAAATAAGGGCTACTGGAAGCTTCAGCACCGCCCTCGGGAGAGAGCGTCGTGCCGACCGTGGAGGAAAGATCGCTGATAAACGCCAACTGGGGAGCGTTTTTCGCGCCTTCGTACGTCTTGCCAATACCGGGAACGCAGGATGGCTCCTGCCGTTCCCTTTTGGCTTGATCTTGATGCTCACCCTCCAAGTCTCCTTGCTTACTACCTCCGCCGACGCTGCCTCCGTCTCACAAGAGCAAACCCAAGATGGGGTTTCTGTCGAGGAGGGAATTGAGAAGAGTGTGTTTGCGCCGCGTGGAGTTCTGCTCCACGGTAGGTGAACGAATTGCTGCGCCCCGGAGAGGAATTAGCGTTCTCCTCCGAGGCATAACCTTCCGGGAGCCGTACCTCCCGTGAGACACCTTCCTGAACCGTCCTACAGAATAGCCAGATCGCCAAATTCCAGTATTCGATCACGAGGATGCTTGCGCGCGTGACGGGCTGAAGAATCACGCTCCAGCGCGATTGTTCGATCGCAGCCCAGGCCATTTGGCATAATCCGAGGCAAAAGGATCCTGCGGCCATGGAGTCGGCGAACAAGATTCACGAGCCACCTCGTAAATTGAAGTTATTGCCCTTCGCCCGCAAATACCGCGGGGATGGTCTGCACCAGAATCTTGCAATCCAGCAAAAAGCTCCACTGGCGGATATATCCCAGGTCCAAAAGCATGCAGGTTTCGAAGGAAGGATCCTGGCGCGCGGTGACTTGCCACAAGCCGGTGATGCCCGGTTTCACTTCGAGGCGCTGCTCATGGCCCGAGCCGTACTGCTTCACGTCTTCGAGCGGGTGAGGACGCGGGCCTACAAGACTCATGTCGCCCTTGAGTACGTTCCACAATTGAGGCAACTCGTCGAGGCTGTATTTGCGCAGAAACGGGCCGAGCCGCGTGACGCGCGGATCGTTCGCAATCTTGAAGAAGGGACCACGGCGCTGGTTCAGATGGATCAGCTCTTGGCGAAGTCCGTCCGCCCCAGGGACCATGGTTCGAAATTTATAGCAAGGGAAGGGAATCCCGTTTTTGCCTACGCGCCACGACGGGTAAATGACGGGCCCTTGCGAGTCCAGTCTGACGGCGATGGCAATTAAGAGCATCAGCGGCCAAAGCAAAAGAAGAGTCACTGAAGACACGAACAGGTCGAGAACCCTCTTCGCAAGTCTGCAAAAAGGGATGGCCTCTTGTCGCGGCGCACACCTGACACCTGCTCTTGCAGAATCGCGAGAGGCAGGTTTTGCTAAAGTGCCCGTGACGGCTTGCAGACAATTTGCGTCCGCCGAAGCAAAGCCCGGGGGGGAAGAGAGTTTCGTCAATCCGGGCAACAAGGGAAGGAAGGAGGGAACTGCCGCCGACGTCTGCTGCGCGTCGGTTCGATTCGTCAGGTCAAGAGGGCTTGGCATCGTGAGGAGTCAACCCCTGTGAACTCTCACCGCAGAAACCGTCGCACCGGCCATCGACGATTTCGCGAATAAGGGGCACACGCCACCTTTCGAAATGAACGACCCACATGTAGATTAAAGACGATCGGTTCCTTGGTCGATAAGGTTCAGACTGCATTTAAAATGCAGGAAAATACCCTAGAGCCTTTCTTTGGTCCTGTGTTTCACAATTGGTGTAACCCAGCGTCGGCTCTTCCTCACAGGGAAAACAAAGTGCTGACCATGCAAGAAGCATTCATGCAACACTCGAATTGGAAGCCGCGCTTTTTGTGCCTCGCTCATGTGTACAAGCCACTAAGAGGCGGAATGACGCCCGCCATTGCTCTTGGCCTCGCACTGGTGCCTGCGTTGCAAATATTCGTGCTCGCTGGCCCTGCACACGCGGCGACCACTGTGCAGGAGCCGACGCAAAACGGAAAGAGGGTCCCGATCGGCTCGCTTTCTGCAACAGGAGAGGTGTACGTAAACGAGAAACCGGTGCCCGTTGAATCGACAGTCTTCGCGGACGATTCTGTTCGCACGGGCCAAAACAGCACGGCCGTATTCACTTTGACTGGAAACGGCACGCTGAAGATTGGACCTCAAGCGCAGGTCGTGATTTCAAACAATTCCCAATTTACCGCTGAGTTGCAAGCGGGCACCGCGGTCATCGATTCCCTCAGCGGGCCGTCTGGGATCAAACTCCGGGCCGGCAGCGTTGTGGTGGTACCTGCGGTTCGCTCCAGGGTGACTTCCGCGAAAATCGAAGGACAACCCGGCGGCGCTTTCCTCGTCACCTGCGTGGACGGAGACATCAGCACCATCCCGCTGTCGGGCACTTCCGGTCAGCTTCTGGAGGCAGGGCAGTCCGTCAACATTTCGCCGCGTGGCGAGCTGGTGGTGCAAAAGCAATCAGGCGGAACGTCCACCGGACCTGGTTTGCCCGGACCGTTCAAAGGGAAGAGCGGTTGGACCCTCCTTGGCTTGGCGGGAGCCGGCGCAGGAACAGCAGCATTGGCGGTGGCCCACGGAAGCAGTAAGCCTGTGAGCCCTTCCGGGCCGTAACAAAGTAAAGCTTAGTTTCTCGAAATCCCATTCGACAACTGGAACAGGACCGTAACGTCTTCCTCGGTTTCCATGGCTTGTCCGTCGAGAATCGTTTGCGAATAGCGCCATTGGCGGACCGCGTTCATCGCCGCGGGCACAAGCGAGGGCGGACCGCTGACCAAAGTGAGGTTCTCGACTGTGCCTCCACGGCTGAAAATGACGTGCACCTTCACCGTGCCTTCGATGTCTTGTTGTTTCGCCTGCTCTGGATAAACAGGATCAACGCGCGAGACGAGATGACCCATCTGCAAGCTTTTCCCTTGGCGTGATTTCTTGGGATTTTCCACCTTTGGCATTCGAATCGACGGAAAAGCATCGAAACTGACCGTTACGAGCGGCGTTC
>Ga0209577_10003642_pt1 | contig 14516 bp, 12 predicted proteins | sample GraSoiAngelo_109_FD_185874 | JGI IMG/M metagenome (GOLD analysis project Ga0209577, IMG submission 185874) | Grasslands soil microbial communities from the Angelo Coastal Reserve, California, USA - 14_0903_12_20cm (SPAdes) (version 2) | ecosystem: Environmental > Terrestrial > Soil > Grasslands...
GCCAGATTAACCGCATTGCCGATCACCGTAAGATCGGCGCGATCCTGCGAGCCGATGTTTCCGGCAAGAACCTGGCCATGATTAATGCCAATGCCCATTCCCAGAGTCATGCGGCCTTCCATTTTCCAGCCGTTGTTTAGTCTCAACAATTCCCGCCGCATCTCGAGAGCTGCATGCGCGGCCGCCTTCGCATCTTTGGCCACCCCCTGGCTCTTGACGTTTCCCCACACCGCCATGATGCCGTCGCCGATAAATTTATCGAGGGTACCGTCGTTCTGAAAAACGACTTCGGTCATGGCAGTCAGGTATTCATTCAATTGCCGGACCAATTCTTTTTCGTCTGCTTTCTCACTCAAAGTAGTAAAACCGACGATGTCAGAGAAAAGCATCGTGGCCGGCATGCGGGATCCTGTGAGCGAATTGTAGTAGCCGCGAGGATTCTCGAGAATTTCTTTGACCAGGTTCTTCGAAACGTAACGCTCGAGCGTGCGGCGTGTGCGCAACTTTTCCATACGCTCAATCGCGTAATCGATCCCGAGGGTGCTGACGCCACAGAGCAAAAGGGTCGACAGCACGGGCACCGATGCGAGAAGGAAACCGGAGCGATCGTAGGCCAGACGGGCAATTGCGAGATAAATCACGGTGATTGCGATGAGCGAGAAAAGAGAAAGGATTGGACGCCGCAAAAAGGGAATCAAGCCCCATCCGATTATCCCCGCGAGCAGAACGAGACCGAGCATTACGCGCGTCGGTGTCTGCCGCAGAAATTCATGCGCCTCGGTCGCGGCCATGACCTGCAAATGAACGGCCGGACCGGGCGTAGTCGGATTCAACGGGGTAACAATGAAGTCGTGCCGGATTTGCGACGAGGCTCCAACGATTACGATTTTATCTTTAAAAACTGCGCCGTCGGCGTAGTTCGCTTTCCAAAAGGCAGGATGGAAAACCTGCCAGAGGGGGAACGGCGGATAAGCATCATTAGAGCTAAACCGAAAGAGGTGATCGCGTTGGTCCTGGGGGATATCAGCGCTGCGTCCAAGTTTCGTTAGCGCGCGCGATGACATCGAAGCGTAAACCTCGTCGCCCGAGACTGGCGCCACACCGGCGAGCTGACGTTCGGAAGTGAAGAAACGCGCGGCGCGCAATTTTCCGTCAAGCTCGTCGTTCCAATAATTTACGAACCCAACGCGATCGTCCGTTTCGGCCGGCGGCGGGATGAGTTGCGTGTTTGGCAGCACAATCTGGGTGTTATTTTGCGTATCGATATTCATCCCGACGACGACCCGATCGTGATATCGGTCGAGCGCCGCACGGAAGCCTGGATCGCCGTCGTTCGGATTGTTGAACACCAGATCGAAGATGACCAGCCGCGCACCGGCGCCAAACAAGCGATCCAGCAAGAGGACCCAAATTTCGCGCGACCATGGGAACGGTCGCTCGGTCATCAATTCAAAGGCGCGATTACCCGCGATCTCCTCCGAACCAACCGCATCCAATTGCTCAGATTGCTGATCGATTCCCAGGAAAATAAAATCATCGCGCGTGGTGGTTTTGCGGCCTTCCGTGCGCAACAAGTCCTCGAAACCTTGCTCGCCCCGCCACGGTATGGAAATAAACGGCAGCGTCGGAAAAAAATGACCCACCAAAACCACCGCCGTCCAAAACGTGCAGATGGCGGCAAAGGCCAAACGACGGTGGCGCGTCAGCCAAGACATCGGACTATTTTATGAAATTACGCGGGAACAGCCAATCCGAAACGCAACCGGAGGAGAGAGGCGAGCTCCGCAGCCCGGCGAGCATGATATACTTGCAGCGCAGTGCTCGAAACCCTGATGTGTAGTTGCCATTTCAGGCATTTCTGTGGTGGCACGCGTGTCGCGTGCTCCTCTGCAGTCGACGCGGCTGCCGCTACAGCAGAAGGCTCGCGGAGTTCGCCCCTCCAGCCGCACGATCGACTGCACGCCTGGTCTGCGACATCATTCCCGCGTGGACGCTGAACTTCTTTGTCCGGCTTGTCGAATTCCATTGACGGAATTGCGTACCGGCAACGGCGTCATCTGGCGTTGCGAAAAATGCGATGGCCGCGCGGTTGGTCTGCACTTGCTGCGTCGCACTTTCACTCCGGAATCGATCAACCCACTTTGGTTGCACGCGATCCACCACGAAGGAAGAAGCGCCCGCCCTTGTCCATCCTGCGGAAACGCTATGTTTGAGGTCGCCCTCGACAGCAGCAGCGGAATCAAGGTCGAAGTCTGTCGAATTTGTGAATTCGTCTGGTTCGATGCCGGCGAAACACAAACGCTGCAGGCGCGCCCATTGCCGAAACCAAAACCGCAGGTTGTCTTGCCGCAAGAAGCGCGCGAGGCGATTGCACTGGCGAAAGTTCAGCAACTCGCCGAGCAAGCGCGCGGCTCGGATTTCGATAGCGCGCCACCCGACGAATGGTGGAAATCGATTGCAGCTTTTTTCGGGATGCCGGTGGAATTTGACGCGCCCGCAAAGAAACGCCGTCCCGTAGTCACCTGGTTTTTGGCAGGGCTCATCGTCACCGCAAGTGTTCACGCATTTTTTCATTTGCACGAGGCTGTCCAACTTTTCGGATTAATTCCGGCACAAGCGTTCCGGCTGCACGGCTTGACCTTTATTACCTCATTTTTTCTTCATGCCGGAATCATTCATCTCGTCGGCAACATGTATTTCCTTCTCGTTTTTGGCGATGATGTGGAAAATTTTCTGGGTCCGCTGCGCTATATCGCATTGATCGCGCTTGCCGCTTTCGTTGGGGATCTCTTGCACATTGCATCGGCCCCGGCTTCCACCATTCCCTGTATCGGTGCCAGCGGCGGAATCGCCGGTTTGATCACATTTTACGCCCTGGCATTTCCGCAGGCGAAAATCGGCTTTTTGTGGCGTTACTTTTATTATTTTCGCTGGATTCGGCTGCCAGCGTGGTTCGTTTTCGTGCTCTGGATTCTTTTCCAAATCATCGGCGCTTACGAACAAAAGATCGGAATTAGCTCGGTTTCGTCCTTTGCGCATTTGGGGGGAGCGGCTGTGGGCGTGATCGCGTGGTTTCTTACCCGGAAAAGCGCGAGTTCCGCTCAAGCTTAAGGAACACAGGGCTCCAGTCCTGTGTTCCGCAGCTTCGGTGGATCGAGCAGTCTCTTGCTCGATGTTAAAATTATAGCGCCTTCGGCGCCTGATTAACATCGCCCGCGGAGCGGCCGATCCACCCTTGGCTAATCTGCATCAGCAAAGGACTGCTCGGTTTACCTCGGAAACCGTTTGTCATTTCTTAGGGACCGCCTATTTTCCACGCCCCGGCGCGTGACGCGTCGAAAGATCTTCGCACCTACGGATAAATTTCCGTTAATCAGCGCACGAGGTCGCGCAGATCATATTATATAAGAACAGCGCGCTGAAAGGAGGCCCGAACGAAAATTCGGGAATAACAAATGCCGAGAGCAACAAACGCCCCGGCCAGTCGCGAACGGCGACGGCGGGTTTTAAGAAAAGCGAAAGGTTATCGCGGTCGTCGCTCGAAACTTTTCCGCTACGCCAAAGACGCGACGATGAAAGCCCAATATTGGGCCTATCGGGATAGAAAGACACGAAAACGCAATTTCCGCATGCTGTGGATCCAGCGCTTGAACGCAGCCGTCCGCGCTAATGGCATGACCTACAGCCGGTTCGCCGAAGGCTTAAAAGCGGCTGGTATTACTCTTGATCGCAAAATCCTCGCCGACCTCGCCGTAACCGACGAAAAGACTTTCGCCTCGATTATCGAACAAGCGAAAGGCGGACTGGAAAAGAAATCGAAGTCGACGAAAGCGGCGTAGTTGCGGTGAAGCGTTGAACCGTTGCAGCGGATTCGCTTCAACGCTTAAACTCATTTAACACCTCAACGTTCATGCATCCGCTCGAACAATTACGCGACGACGCCCTGGCCCAGATCGCCTCGGCCGCGGACGAGCGCGTTCTCGAGAGCGTGCGGGTGAGATTTCTCGGACGCAGCGGCAGCCTTTCCGAATGGAGCGACAAAATGAAGTCGCTTCCGAAAGAGGAAAAACCGACCGTTGGCAAATTATTGAATGAGGTTCGGATCGCGATCACAGCCGCAATTGAGGAGCGGCTTGAAAGTTTCCGCGCCGAGAAGGAATCAGCCGCAGTTGCCATTATCGATCTTTCGCTTCCGGGCACACCGCATGAGCGCGGCGCCCTTCATCCCCTCACGCAAATGCTGGATCGTAGCATCGCGGTTTTCCGGCGAATGGGATTCGCGCTCGCCGAAGGCCCGGACATCGAGACCGAATGGCATTGCTTTGATGCCCTCAATACTCCGTCCGATCATCCGGCGCGGAACGAGCAGGACACATTTTATCTGCCGGATGGGCGCCTGTTGCGCACCCACACATCCACAGTGCAAATCCGCGCGATGGAATCAGCGCCGCCACCCATTCGCGTCATCGCCCCGGGCGCGGCTTACCGGCGCGATGAGATCGACGCCACTCATACGACGCAGTTTCATCAGATCGAAGGTCTTTACGTGGATGAAAATGTCAGCGTCGCCGATTTGAAAGGAACGCTGGAATTTTTCCTCCGCGAACTTTTCGGTGCGGAAACGGCGGTGCGTTTTCGCCCGCATTATTTTCCTTTCACCGAACCGAGTTTTGAGATTGACGTGAAATCGAGTGCGCTGAAGGGCGGCGAACAATGGGTCGAAGTCTGCGGCTGCGGCATGGTGCATCCCGCCGTTTTCGAAGCAGTCAATCAATCGCGCCGCGATAACGCTTATGATCCGGAAAAATGGACCGGGTTCGCTTTCGGACTCGGAATGGACCGGCTGGCGATGATTTTGTTCGACATTCCCGACATCCGCTTGTTTGCGCAAAATGATCTGCGTTTTCTGAGGCAATTCGCATGAGAAATCTCTGGAACATAGACCTGGGATCTGTGCGTCCAGCGGAGTTGCACTCCGCTGCTGATCACCGAACGGGTAGCGACAATGCACGAAGACAGCGGGCAAACTGCCCGCTGGGCGCACAGGCAGGATGCCTATGTTCCCGATTGCCACCGATTCGCATGAACGCCCAACTAATATTGCGGGTCATCCCGAGGTCGCTGCGGCGAGCGAGGGACCTCTCTCACGCGGATATCGTCACTCAGGCCATGTCGAAGTGTCATTCGAAAGTCAGGTCACCCTCGCGAAGTCCCTCACTTCGTTCGGAATGACGGAGGGGAGAATAAAATGAAATTCTCCGTTAACTGGCTGCGCGAATTCGTCGAACTCCCGCCGAGCATCGACGCGTTGGCGGAGTTGCTCACGATGTCAGGAGTCGAAATCGAAGGAATCCAGAAACGCGGCGCTGATTTCGACAAGGTCGTAGTCGCGCAGATCATGGATTCAAAACCACACCCGAATGCCGATCGTCTAACGGTTTGTGTGGTTGACGATGGCACCGGAACGAAACGCCAGGTCGTTTGCGGCGCGAAAAATTACCGGGTGGGCGACAAAGTCCCGTTAGCTTTGCCGGGCGCAGAATTGACCGGCGGTCTGAAGATTCGGGCCAGCAAATTGCGCGGCGTCGAAAGCGAAGGAATGCTTTGCAGCGCGAAAGAACTCGGCGTCGCGGAAGATGCGGCCGGCCTTCTCATCCTGTCGCCAGAGGCGAAAATCGGCACGCCCATTCGCGATTTATTTCCACTCGACACCATTCTTGATGTCGAGATCACACCGAATCGCGGTGATTTGCTCAGCCATTTCGGCCTGGCACGAGAGATCGCGGCTCTGACGAACAAAAGATTTGTAGGGCAAGCGCTCCGCTTGCCATCGAAAGCGGCAGGCGATGCGCCCGCCCTACAAAAGAAAGGGATTAAGATCTCCGCCTTACGCGAATGTCCGTTTTATTCCGCGCGTCGAATCGAAAACGTAAAGGTCGGGCCGAGCCCTGATTGGTTGCGCGCTAAAATCGAGAGCATAGGCATTCGCTCCATTAACAACGTTGTGGATGTTTCTAATTTTGTGATGCTCGAGCTGGGTCAGCCCACTCATGCGTTTGATGCCGATAAACTCAGGGGTGAAATAAACGTGCGACTTGCGCACGAGGCAGAAGAGTTTCTCGCCCTTGACGGAAAAACTTATGAGCTCACGCGTGAAAACCTGGTTATTGCCGATGGCGAGCGGACGGTCGGAATAGCGGGGGTGATGGGGGGCGAAGAGTCCGGTGTCACTGACTCAACCAAAAATGTGTTGCTCGAAAGCGCCTATTTTTTGCCAGCGAGTATTCGACGAACGGCGCGCGATTTGAATCTACCAAGCGATGCCAGTTACCGATTCGAGCGCGGGGTTGATCCGCAAATGATTTTGGCCGCATCAAGACGGGCCGCGGCACTAATTTGTAAAGTAGCCGGTGCCACATCGGCCGCCACTATTGGAGTTGCGGGCGAACTGCCGCCGGACCCACCAGATGTCTCGCTGCGCTACGAGGGGCTCGATCAACTCGTCGGCATTCACATCCAACCGACAACGGCCGACACAATATTGACTCGTTTTGGTTTAGGTAAGAGTAGGAGCGATTCTACCCCTCAGTCGCACTGGAAAATTCCAAGCCACCGGCGCGATCTGCAGCGCGAGGTCGATTTGATCGAAGAAATTATTCGCGCCCATGGGATCGAGAAGATTCCGAGTGCGGACCGCAGCCGGTTCACTCCGCTGAGCGAAGCCGACCGCAACTTTGATTTTGAAACAAAACTGCGCCGCGATCTAATCGCCATCGCTTTAACGGAAGCGCGCACTTCCTCATTGATTGCGCGGTCTGAACTGGCCAAAGCAACCGGCGCGATCGAACTGCGCAATCCGTTGAGTGAAGATCATGTCGCTTTGCGCACGAGTTTGATTGCGGGTCTGCTCGGGGCGGTTGCGCGAAATATTCGAGCCGGGGCAGAACGAATCGCTCTATTTGAAATCGGCAACACCTTTTCGCCCCCGACCGGCGAACAGCAACGCAAACTGGCGATTGCGCTTTGCGGTCAAGCCGCGTCGGTTAAAGACTGGCGTAGTGCAAAAAAACGGCAGCTTGATTTTTTTGATTTGAAGGGCGCACTCAACGTATTGGGAACGTTTGAGTTTCGGCGTAGCGAGCAATCGGGTTTTGTCTTAATGGCCGAAATTTTTTACGAAGCAGATCGGATCGGCTATAGCGGGCAGCTTTCTGCCACGACATCGATTGGAGCAAACGCGCCAGTTTTAGTAGCGGAGATTGATCTGACACGAATTGCGCAGATCGAAGAACACCCGCAACCATTCAAAGAAATCGATCGCTACCCGGAAGTAACACGCGACATCGCGATGTTTGTCGGCTCCCAAGTAACGCACGCGGAAATTCTGGCGGCGATTGCATCGGCCAACGAGCCGTTGCTGGAGAAGGTCGAGCTGTTCGATTTATTCATGGAAAATGACGGCCAAAAAAAGCCGGACATGAAAAAGTCTCTCGCCTACTCGTTGACATACCGGGATAAAAATCGCACACTAACAAGTGAGGAAGTGAGCGTGGTGCACGCGCGGATTCGTGAGCGACTGCGCAGCGACATTGGTGCGGAATTGCGCGAGTAGTTCTTTTGACATAACTGCGAGTTGTTGGTTGAGAGTTGAGCAGGAAACCAGTGCTTTTCTCTCAACTCTGAACTGACAATTCTCAGTGCTTTACCCTGCGTTGTTCGAGATACAGGTGAGATTCCCGAACCGATACTTCATTAACAAGGAGGCTTGGTCGCGATTTTTGGGAACATGGCATGCCTTAATTGGAAGTCAGACGCTCTCGCGACGGTCATCCGCCCGTTACCGAAAGGGACGGGAGATCCGCCTAAACGGCATCTGCGGGGTAATTTTTTAAACCCGAGTCGAACGTTTTCGATTCGGGTTTTTTCATGCTCGTGCTCGACCCTCATCTCCCGAATGCGATTACAGCATGAACACGAGTTCGACCGGATCACACAACCATGCTAACCATTGCGACTAATGCGCGCGTTGCTCGCCCTTGAAGACGGCCGGATTTTCGAGGGCGAATCATTCGGCGCGACCGGCACACGTGTCGGTGAAGTATGTTTCAACACTTCCATGACCGGTTACCAGGAAGTGCTGACCGATCCATCCTATCGTGGGCAAATCGTGGCCATGACTTATCCATTAATCGGAAACTACGGCACGAACGCGATCGACCAGGAAAGTACTCATCCGCATGTGCGCGGGTTCGTTATCGAAGAGCTGAGCGAAATGCCAAGTAATTGGCGAGCCGAAGAATCGTTAGATGATTATCTGCGGCGCTGGGAAATTCCGGGCGCGCAAGGTATCGACACCCGCGCCCTTACCCGGCATCTGCGCACGCGCGGCGCGATGAAAGCCTGCCTCACTACCGAAATCACTTCGGCGGATGAAGCTGTGCAATGCGCCGTCACCGGGGAAGGCGTCGTCGGGATGGATTACGTGCGCGAAGTAACCACGCCGAATATTTTTCAATGGGATCCAGATGATCAACTGAGCCGGAAATGGTCGCTGCAAGGCGGTGATCAAGTGCTTCCGCCTATCCGGCATCGCATTGTCGCATTCGATTATGGAATGAAACGCAACATTTTACGATCGCTTCGGCAACGAGGATTCGGCGTCACCGTTGTCCCGGCCACAACCACAGCCGAAGAAGTGCTCGCGCTCAACCCGGAGGGCGTTTTTCTTTCCAACGGCCCCGGAGATCCGGAGGCGCTGCCTTACGCCCACAAGACGGTCCGCGGTTTGATTGGCCGCAAACCGATCTTCGGAATTTGTCTTGGTCATCAGGTGCTTGGTTTTGCCTCTGGCGGACGAACGTTCAAACTGAAATTTGGGCATCGGGGCGGTAATCAACCGGTCAAAGATTTGCGATCGGGGAAAGTGGCAATCACAGCGCAAAATCATGGGTTCGCGGTCGATCCGGATTCATTGCCCAAAGAAATCGAAGTGACCCATGTCAACCTGAACGACGGTACCGTCGAAGGAATGCGTCATAAAGAACTGCCGATCTTTAGTGTGCAATATCATCCGGAGGCTGCGCCTGGGCCGCACGACGCGAGTTATTTTTTCGAGCAGTTCGCGGAATTGATCGACGGACAAACGCGATAGGACCGGAATCGCTGCCGTCGCCTTTAGCGCGAAAACCGTCGAAGTTTTAGCATTGTGCTGTCTTGGTAACAGTTCTCCAGTCCATTCTCATTAACACCGGCCTTTAGGCCGGTGGATGCGAATATATAGCGGACACAGCCGTTTCAACGGCTTTCCTCATCAGGTCAGCGCGAAAGCAAGCGACGGTCGTAGCTGCCGCCGTCTCAGGCGGCAGACATAGAAGCTGGAATTGGTTCTACCGCCAGTGACGGCGGCAGCTACAACAGCAATACAACCGCTACAATTGACCATCGCGACTTTCGAGCGCACGTTTCGCCTATGTTCAATTCCACAATTCTTAAAAGTTTGAAGGTGGCCGTGGCGGCCGGATTCATTTCCGCGCTGGCGTTTTCGCCGCTCGCCCTTGCCGCGGAGCAGGGCAAGGAGAATCTCGACGCCTCGGCGTCAAAAGAAATTACAGGCGAAGTTGTCGATATGATGTGCTACGTCGATCACAACGCGATGGGTACGGAGCACGGCTCCGGTTGCGGCAAGAAGTGCATCAAGGGCGGCGGGCCGGTTGGCATTGTATCGGACGGCAAAGCCTACTTGCTCGTCGGTCAGCACAAACCAATGAACGATCAGCTTGCGGAATACGCGGGCAAAACCATTACGGTCAAAGGCAAAATGGCTGAGCGCGGCGGCGTCGCCATGCTGGAGAACGCAGAGATCGAGAAGAAATAGCTGCCGTTTCGAAATTCACGCGGCGCGCATTTGGAAAATTGCGCGCCGTTTTGTTTTAGCGCACCGCACCCACCCAGTTCTGTCATTCCGAGCCCCTAGTGCTTCGGGGCGAGGGATCTCGCAATTGCTGGCAACGTCGTACAAATCTTGCGTGATCTCTCATCAATCGAGAGCTCCCTCACATCGTTCGGGCTGACGCTGTTACCACGCTCTACCTCACACGAACTTTGTGTGATCGCTCAACGCCCGTGAGGTGCTCGCTTGGGTAGGATGGCCGACTTCCGGCTCTCCGAGTTACGAAACACCCAAACATCGGCGGCTTGGCAGCCGCTGTTGCCGGTCAAGAGAGCTTCCGAACAAGCTACCGCCATTTAAGCGCCTTTCGGATTGACAGCATTGTTCGCGCGCAGCGATAGCACTTCTCGTAGCATCCGTAGACTGTCGTGAACAAATCGCACCTTGCTACCTTCATGATGATTCCACCGCACTGGAATTTCCCTGAGCCGCAATCCCGCTCGTTGCGCGAGCAAAAGCAACTCCACGTCAAAGCCAAATCCGATGATTTTCGCGGCCTCGATAATTGGTCGACACGCTTCCATCCGAAACGCTTTGAAGCCGCATTGTGTGTCCCAAAAAGGCAGACCAGTCGCGACGCGTACCAGCAAATTAAAAACGCGCCCACCTTGTTCGCGTCGCCACGGCTGCCGGTTTCCAATTAGTTTGCGATTAAGCGCGCGCGAACCAAAGGCAATATCCACTTCACCCCGCGCAATCGGTGCAACAATTTTTGGGAGCTCATCAATCGGCGTCGAAAGATCGGCGTCGAAAAAAACCGCAATCGGTTTCGTAGCACTCAACAACCCGCTTCTGACCGCCGCACCTTTTCCGCGATTCGGAAAATTTTCGAGCAATTGAATTGCTACCGACGACGGCACCGCGGCAACTTTGCGAATCACTTCGCCAGTAGAATCCGTTGAGCCATCGTTGATCACGATCAATTCGCTACCTGGGCTTACTTTTTCCAGATAAGCGATGCTCGTCGCCAGCGTATCGCCAATGCGCACTGCCTCATTGAAGGCAGGGATGACAACGGAAATCGCAGGAAGCATGAATGGAAGTAGCCCCAAGCGTCTCGCTTGTGACTACGCAATTCGCAAGCTGTTAGCTCGCGCTACTTCATTTGTAAATTTCGATTACGAACTTCCCGTCCTCGCGGACATGGCCTCGATACATCCCGCTGGTATTAAATGGCAGTGCCACATTTCCATTTTTGTCCACGGCAATGAGACCGCCGGTACCGCCAAGCTTTTCGGCGTGAGCCAGAGCGCGCTCGGCCGCTTCGGACAGTGACATTCCACGCAATTCCATCAACGCAGAGACCTGATGCGCCACAGCTGCGCGAATGAAAAATTCGCCATCCCCGGTGCATGATACGGCGCAGGTCGCGTTGTCGGCGTAAGTTCCCGCGCCGATCACTGGCGAATCACCTACTCGACCTGGAAGTTTGTTGTTAATTCCGCCGGTCGACGTCGCGGCGGCAAGATTTCCCTGAGCGTCTCGCGCCACTGCGCCCACCGTTCCATGATGTTCGAGATCGGAGGTGATAAATTTTTTGCTGCCGTCGGCGCCAGCTTTCTCCGCCGCCTTCATTTTCTGCAACGCGTCCCAACGATCCTGCGTGAAAAAATATTTCGCAGCGACCAATTCGATCCCGTTGCGTTTGGCGAATTCCTCAGCGCCGGCTCCGACCATCATCACATGCTTGGATTTTTCCATGACGGCGCGTGCCAGCACAATTGGATTGCGCACATGCTCGATCTGAGCAACCGCACCCGCGGCCAAGGTTTTTCCATCCATGATCGCGGCATCCATTTCGTTTGTTCCCGCGCTCGTAAAATATGAGCCTTTGCCGGCGTTAAAATGCGGATCGTCCTCCAGCACCCGAACCGCAGCTTCAACCGCATCAAGACTCGAGCCACCGCCCTGCAAAACTTCGCGGCCCGCCCGGAGCGCGTTTTCTAATCCCGCGCGATATTCCTGCTCTTTCTCCGGCGTCATTTTGCTTCGCTCGATCGTGCCGGCGCCACCATGCACCACGAGTTGGAATTTTTGCCCGGTCATTCTTGGTGAGATTTCCTGCGCCTGCGCGACCATTCCGCAAAGAGCGAAAGCAAGACAACGGATCGCCAGCCAAGTCAACTTCACCATATCCAACGAAACAACGTGATTGTTTTTAATCCGCGCGCAATCTCGGTGGCCGGACGAAATTTTCTTCGCCGCCAGAGGTGGCGATTTCGTCCCCTCAAGCGACTGATTCTGCCGGCGCGATCCATGAAACGTGCAGCGGTCGAGTTCATCGGGCCATTTTTTGGACGAACTATTCTGCGTCTCGAGCCATCAAGTTTGATGTATGCCAACACCCACACGGAAATTAGTGTGCGCGAAATTCACCCTGCCGAAGTAGTGCGTTTGCCGCCCCACCCCTTCCGAACACAGACATCGTCTGGCGAACTAAGAGTTGGCCCAGCTTTTGTTTTCGAAATTCCGAACGTGAACTTTTGGGGTTATTATGGCGGCGCTGTTGTTACCGCTGACAACGCGGTGCTGGCCGATCTCTCTCCGGAGGTTTGGGGTCCAGCGAACCATCCAATTTATTCGCGCTGGCATTTGCCAAAGTCGCGGTTGCTCAGCGGTCGAATCGCGATTGGGGTCACGCCGGAGGCAAGCGGAAATTACTATCACTGGCTACTCGATTTGGTGCCGAGAGTTCTTTTGCTCAAACACGCAGCCCAAAATTTTTCCAACTACGACGCGCTCTTGCTCAACGGTTCGCGAGCGAATTACGAACGCGAAATCCTGGCTGCGCTTGGAGTGCCCCCGGAGAAAATTCGCTATGTTGATTCGCGCGAACGTTTCCAAATCGCATCGGCTGTTTTTCCTTCCATGGATATCAACGTTATTGCTCCATGGAAGGTTCACGGACTACGCGACCTCCCTTTTTCCGGCAAACAAAACCAGCATCGCCGCCTTTATCTTTCGCGGGCACGCGCCGCAGTTCGCCGGATCGCGAATGAAAACGAAATCTCAGAGATCTTGCGGCATCGGAATTTCGAAATTGTCGAAGCCGAAAATCTTTCCTGGCGGGAACAGGCAAACTTGTTCGCCGGCGCGAGTGTGATTGTCGCGCCACATGGCGCGGCGCTGGCCAACATCGTGTTTTGCAAGCCTGGAACGCGCGTGGTGGAGATCAGTACCCGCGCCGGCTATCGTGATTGGTATTGGCAGCTCGCCGCAGTTGCCGGGCTCTCCTACCAAGTAATGGAAGCACAGCGATCGGGATCCTTTTCGGGACCGTATGAGATTGCCGATATGATTGTCAGCCGTGAAAATCTCGAACGTCTCCTCGAAAGCCTGTGAGCGTGGCGAGTGCGCGCTAGCATTTGTATCGCATTTTCCTCTTTTCCGCCTGAGGAAGTAAGGCACGTTCCGTAAACATGCCGACCGAAGATTCTGAAAACGATCCGCCAATCATTCCGGCAAATCCGGTCGTCGTAGTTCAAGGCGTAGGGCATCTCAGCCGCGAATTCATGCGCGAAGTGGGAAGTCTGTTCTGGTTCATGGTTCAGACACTGGACGAAACAGTAGAGCGGATTCGCGATGGGCGTGTTCCATTTCGTGCCTCAAGTTTCTTCCGCCACTGCCAACGAGCCGGTGTTGGCTCGGTTCCGCTGGTCGGTCTGGTTTCATTTTTTCTCGGCCTGACCATGGCTTTGCTAACCGGATACCAATTGCAGCGCTTCGGCACCGAGCGTCTCGTGCCCGGACTGGTTGCAATCGCTTTTACGCGTGAGTTAGGTCCGTTAATTACCGGAATCATGCTGGCGGCCCGCATCGGCGCCGCTTTTACGGCCGAGTTGGGAACGATGCAGGTCTCCGAAGAAGTGGAGGCAATCGAAGCGATGGGAATTGGCCCACTCCGGTTTCTGGTCGCACCGCGGTTGCTCGCGCTTTTTCTTCTCATGCCATGTCTCTCGACCATTGCGAATCTGGCTGCGATCTTCGCCAGTTGTCTCATCTCTCGCGCTTATTTCAGCATTGCCTTTGTCTATTTTCTCGACCTTGTCCGCGACGCTCTTCTCATTCGTGACATCGTCACCGGCGTCCTGAAAAGTTTTCTCTTTGGTTTGCTCATCGGTGGGATCGCCTGCTATCGAGGCCTTAGCGTAAAGGGCGGTGCGGCCGGAGTCGGTACCGCCACCACTTCCAGCGTCGTTACCTCCATCGCCACGGTGATTGGGTTCGATACCATGTATAACATCGTTTACACCGTCTTCTTTCCCACATGAGCACGGCCAACTCCTACATTGCCGAACTCCGTGAGGTGACGAAGCGATTCGAAGAAAAAACAGTGCTCGACCATGTTTCATTGAAAGTCCGGTCCCAGGAGCGCCTCGTCATTCTGGGTCAGAGCGGCAGCGGCAAAAGTACCATCCTTCGCCTCATCCTCGGGATTTTGATGCCGGACGAGGGTTCTGTTTTTTTCAAGCAATTTGAAATCACGCGTCTGCCACGGCGCAAGTTGCAGCGGATTCGGCGTCACATCGGCATGGTTTATCAGTACTCGGCCTTGCTCAGTTCACGC
>Ga0209577_10003643_pt1 | contig 14515 bp, 15 predicted proteins | sample GraSoiAngelo_109_FD_185874 | JGI IMG/M metagenome (GOLD analysis project Ga0209577, IMG submission 185874) | Grasslands soil microbial communities from the Angelo Coastal Reserve, California, USA - 14_0903_12_20cm (SPAdes) (version 2) | ecosystem: Environmental > Terrestrial > Soil > Grasslands...
GAGGAGGCGCTTGATCATCACCACCAGGTAGACGAGCACCGCGCCGCTGGAAACCGCGATCCCGAACAGCGAGAACAGTTGCAGCGGCACCACGGAAAATCCGGTCACCAGGTCGAAATTGAGGCGCACCAGGCGGTAGTACGAATATTTCGAGGTGCCGGCGGCGCGCTCGTCGTGCGCGACTTCGATCTCGGCCGGGTTCCTGGCGAAGGTGTAGCCGAGAGCGGGAATGAAAGTGTTCAACTCGCGGCACTCGTTGATCGCCTGGACGATGTCTCGGCTGTAGGCGCGCAGCATGCATCCCTGGTCGGTCATGCGTATGCGCGTAATGCGCTCGCGCAGGCGGTTCATGGCGCGCGAAAGCATGCGGCGCAGCGCCGGGTCGCGGCGCGAGCGCCGCACGCCGCCGACGTAGTCATAGCCTTCGTCCATCTTCGCCAGCAGCTTGCCGATCTCCTCCGGCGGATTCTGCAGGTCGGCATCCAGCGTGACCACCTGCTCGCCGCGGCAGCGCTCGAAGCCTGCCATGATCGCCATGTGCTGGCCGAAATTGCCGTTCAGCAGGATCACGCGGGTGACGTCCGGGCGCCTCGCGAACTGCTCGCGCAGCAGCGCCGCCGAGCGGTCGCGGCTGCCGTCGTTGACGAAGATCACCTCGTAGGCGATGCCGAGACCGTCCAGCGCCGGATACAGGCGCCCGAAAAGCGCAGACAGCCCGTCTTCCTCGTTGTACACGGGAATGACGACCGAGAGTTTCATGTCAGCGCCTTGCGCGCGGCTTCGCACACGCGAGACACGTCGGACTCGGTCATCGCGGGGAATAGCGGCAGCGTCACGATCGAGCGGCCGACCCGCTCGGCATGCGGGAACTGGCCTGCGCGCCAGCCGAGCGAGCGGTACAGGGCGAACAGGTGCATTGCCGGGTAATGCACGCCGACGCCGATGCCCTGCTCGCGCATCGCGGCGATGAACCGGGCGCGGTCTGCGCGCTTGGGCAGCACTATCTGGAACATGTGCCAGTTCGAATTCTCGAAATCCTCGGGCGGCAGCTCGCACTCGAGCGCGCGGTCCCAGCGCTCGAAGTAGCGTCTGGCAAGGTCTCGCCTTCTGTCCGTAAATTCCTGCAGATGAGCAAGCTGCCCAAGACCGAGGCGCGCGGCGACGTCGGTGAGGTTGAATTTGCCGCCGACGACGTCGACCTCCATGCCGTCCTCGCCGAAGCGCGCCACGCCCTGCAGGCGCAGTTTTTCGCACAGGGCGATGAGTTGGTCATCCGGCAGGACCAAAGCACCGCCTTCGGCCGTGGTGATGTTCTTGTTGGCATGAAAGCTGAAAGCGACGAGGTCGCCGAACGTGCCCAGGGCGCGTCCGCGCCAGCGCGCGCCGAAGGACTGGGCGGCGTCTTCAATGACCCTGAGGTTTTTCCGTCCGGAAATCGAATAGAGGCGGTCGCGATCGACCGGCAGCCCGGCAAGATCGACGGGGATCAGGGCGCGGGTCGCCGGCGTGACTGCCGCTTCGACCTTCGCCAGGTCGATGTTCCGCGTGCGCGGGTCGATATCGACGAACACCGGGCGCGCGCCGACCTCGAGCACGACATTGGCGGTGGCGACCCAGGAAAGGGGTGTCGTGATCACTTCGTGCCCGGCGCCGACGCCTGCCAGCCTCAGGCCGACCTCGAGCGCGGCGGTGCCGGAGGAAAAGCTGCGCACGGTGCGTCCGCCGCACAGCCGCGACAGCGCCGCCTCGAACGCCTTCACCTGCGCTCCGGAAGTGATCCAGCCGGAGCGCAGGACCTCGGCCACGCCGGCGATCGTCTCCTCGTCGATCAAGGGCCGGGCGAAAGGCAGGTAATCGGTCATGAACGGGCCACGATGAACACCCCGAGGACGATGATACCGATTCCCACCAGCCGCATCGGCGTCACCGCCTCGCCGAGCAGGTACCGGGCGGCGATCGCGTTCACCACGTAGCCGATGGAGAGCATGGGGTAGGCAATGCTTACCGGCACGCGCGAGAGCGCGACGATCCAGACGACCACGCTCACCACGTAGCAGGCGAGGCCCGCCAGGATGTGCGGCTCGATCGCGAGCCGCAGGCCGAGCGGCATGGCGTTGGTCCCGGCCTTCAGCAGCAGCTGGGCGGCGGCGTTCAGCAGCACACCGACGAGGATCAGCGAGAAACTGACGAGCGTCATGGCTTCCTCACGATGACGTAACGCGGTCCACGGGCCGCGACCTGCATGGGCAGGGCCAGCTCGGCGCGCAGGCGCTCGAAGTCGCGCGCCGCGAAGAATGCATAGGCTTCAGGCGCCGCGCTCCAGGCGCGGGCAAATCCGGGCAGGTCGGGGATGAACTTCTGCGGCTCCCAGCCGATGGCCTCGGCGAGCTCGTCCTTGTATCGGACCAGGGTGACCGTGCGGCGCAGGCTCCACGCGATGCTGTGGTCGTACGCATCCACGGCGAATACGCTCGCCGCAGCCGGTGGCGGAGCGGGCAGCGCCGCCACCGTGGGCGCGGCGCTGAACTCGGCCGCCAGCGTGCGATGTCCGATGAGCGCGATCTGCGTGGCGCCGAACCCGCCGAGGGCAAGCAGTCCGACGCAAGCGGGGATTGACCGGCGCCAGGCGGCGACCGAGGTCACCGCGAGCCAGAGCCCCGCCGCGACCAGCCAGGGGACGTAGCTCGCGTAGCTTGCGGCCAGGCGCGGTGCGAGGATCGCCAAGGCGAGCCCCGCCACGGCAAGCAGCGCGCACTGCGCAACGAGCACGCGGCGGGCGTCCGAGGCGGCGATCCAGCGGCCGATCAGCAGCGCGAGCGGCGGGAACATCGGCAGGATGTAGGAGGGCAGCTTCGATCCCGACGCGGAAAAAAACACCAGCACCACCAGCGCCAACAGGCCGAGGAACAGGAGCGGGTCGAATCCCTGGATCCTGTCGCGCAGCGAACGAAACCAGGCCAGGCCGAGCGGCAGCAGCCACGGCGCCATGCCGGCGGCCAGGATCGGCAGGAAATACCAGGCGGGGTGCGCGCGGCCATGCATCTCGGTGGTGAAGCGCTGGAAATGCTCCTGGATGAAGAAGAAGCGCAGGAACTCGTCGTTGGCGAGCGAGACCGCGATGAACCAGGGTGCCGCGATCATGAGGAAAAGGATTGATCCGGGAACGATGCGCATCTGACGGGTCAGGCCCCAGTCGCGCTTGATCAGCATGTAAAGGGCGATCGTGCCGAACGGCAAGACGATCCCGATCAATCCCTTGCTCAGCGTGGCGAGGGCGCACGCCGCCCAGAACAGGAACATGTGCCCGAGCGCAAACGCAAACACGGCGCCGCAGAGGAAAAACGTGAGTCCCATATCCAGCGTATTGATCTGCCCGAGCATGACGTAGAGCGGGCTGCCCGCGAGCACCGCGGCCGCATACAGTCCCGTCGGCGGGCCGAACAGGCGCTTGCCGGCGGCGAGCACGAGAAAAAGGCCCGCGAACCCGGTCAGCGCCGTCCACATTCTGGCGGCCCAATCCTCGACTTCGAATGCCTTGAAGAACACGGCGGTGGTCCAGTACTGCAGCGGCGGCTTCTCGAAGTACTTGAACCCGTTCAGACGCGGCGTGATCCAGTCGCCGCTCGCCACCATCTCGCGCGGGATCTCAGCGTAGCGGCTCTCGTCGGCCTTGTAGAGCGGCCGCACGCCGAGCGTGCCGAACCACGCGATCGCGAGCAGCGCAAGCAGCAGCCGCACGCCGCGCTGTGTCACGCGAACAGCAGCGCGGCGGCGACCTTGCGCTCCTCGGCGACCAGGATGTTGTAGGTGCGGCAGGCGGCCTTGAGGTCCATCACTTCGACGCCGATGCCCGCCGCCGCGAGCGGCGCGGTGAGCCGCGGATGCGGGAAACGCTGCTGCGGCCCGGTGCCGAGCAGGACGATTTCGACTCCAAGGTTTTTGAGCAAGGAAAAATCTTCCTCCCGCAGGCTTGAGAAGCTCTTTGCCTCCCAGGGCAGGACCCGGTCGGACAGAACGACGACGCTCGAGTCGTGGCGCCGGCCGCTCACCAGCACGTAGTCCTCGCCGTAGCCGGTGATGGTGTTGGCGGCGCTCGGGCCGGCAGCGTGAAGTTTCACGCTAGAATTCTACAATGCGTGAATTTTCAAGGATTAAGCGGCTGCCGCCGTACGTCTTCAACATCACCAACGAGTTGAAGATGGCGGCGCGCCGGCGCGGCGACGACATCATCGACCTGTCGATGGGCAATCCCGACGGACCGACGCCCATGCACATCGTCGACAAGCTGATCGAGGCCGCGCAGCGCCAGGACACGCACGGCTACTCGGTGTCGAAGGGCATCCCGCGGCTGCGCAAGGCGATCTGCGAATGGTACCGCCGCCGCTACGGGGTCGAGCTCGACATGGACTCCGAGGCGATCGTCACCATCGGTTCGAAGGAAGGTCTCGCGCATCTGATGCTCGCCTGCCTGGAGCGCGGCGACACCGTGCTGGTGCCCAATCCTTCGTACCCGATCCACATCTACGGCGCGATCATCGCCGGCGCCGACATCCGCTCGGTGCGCATGACGCCGGGCGTCGACTTCATCGCCGAGCTCGAGCGCGCGATCCGCGAGCTGATCCCCAAGCCGAAGATGCTGGTGATCGGCTTCCCGTCGAACCCGACGGCGACGTGCGTCGAGCTGGAATTCTTCGAGCGCGTCATCGCCATCGCGCGCGAGCACGACATCCTGGTGGTGCACGACCTCGCGTATGCCGACATCGTGTTCGACGGCCGATGGGCCAACAATTGTGCGCCGTCGATCATGCAGGTGCCGGGGGCGCGCGACGTGGCGGTCGAGTTCTTCACCATGTCGAAGAGCTACAACATGGCCGGCTGGCGCATCGGCTTCATGGTCGGCAACAAGGACCTGGTGCACGCCCTCGCGCGCATCAAGAGCTACCACGACTACGGCAGCTTCACGGCCATTCAGGTGGCGTCGATCGTGGCGCTGGAAGGGTCTCAGGATTGCGTTCTCGAAATAAGAAATACATATGAAAAAAGACGCAATGTCATGGTCAAGGGGCTGCACGACATCGGCTGGAGGGTGGAAATACCCAGGGCCTCGATGTACGTGTGGGCGAAAATCCCCGAGTTCTACGAGCGCATGGGCTCGATCGAGTTCACCAAGCGCCTGCTCGAGGACGCCAAGATCGCGGTGGCGCCCGGGATCGGTTTCGGTGACTACGGCAACGATCATGTGCGCATCGCGCTGATCGAGAACGAGCACCGCCTGCGCCAGGCGGTGCGGGGAATCCGCGACATGTTCCGCAAGGACGGGCTGCTCCGGGGCGCGGCTTGATCAAGCCGGCTGCGATCACCCTCGAAGGTCACGGCGTGCGGTTGGAGCCCTTGGGTTTCGACCATCAAGGTGAAATTGCCGCTGCGGCGGCCGACGGCAAACTATGGGAACTGTGGTTCACTTCCGTGCCCGAGCCCGGGGAGACGCGCGCCTATATTGAAAAAGCCCTCGACGGACAGGAAAAAGGCGACATGCTGCCCTGGGCGGTGCGCGAGCAGAAAAGCGGCGCGATAGCAGGCAGCACGCGCTACCACGACATCATCGTCGAGGCCGATCGCGTCGAGATCGGCTACACCTGGTACGCGAAGCGCTGGCAGCGCAGCCACGTCAATAGCGCCTGCAAGCTGCTGCTTTTCACGCACGCCTTCGAGAAGCTGGGCTGCAAGGTCGTGGGTCTGCGCACCGACAATTTCAATCTGGCGTCGCAGCGCGCGATCGAAGCGCTGGGTGCGAAGAAGGACGGCGTGATCCGTCACCACTGGCCGCGGCGCGATGGCACGGTGCGCGATACCGTCATGTACAGCGTGCTCGTGACCGAATGGCCGGACGTGAAGCGACATCTCGAGCTGCGCCTGAAAAGACATGCGGCCCATTAACGTCGGCCTCCTGGGGATCGGCACGGTGGGGGGCGGTACGTGGGACGTGCTCAAGCGCAACGCCGACGAGATCCAGCGCCGCGCCGGTCGCGCGATCCGCATTTCGCAGGTCGCCGACAAGGCCGTTGGCAAGGCGCGCAAACGCGTCGGCAAGAAGGCGAAAGTCCTTTCCAATGCCTTCCGCGTCGTGCGCGACGCGCAGATCGACATCATCGTCGAGCTGATCGGCGGCACCACCATCGCCAAAGAGCTGGTGCTCGAGGCGATCCGCAACGGCAAGCACGTCGTCACCGCCAACAAGGCGCTGCTCGCCACCCACGGCACCGAGATCTTCGCCGCCGCGCAGAAGAACGCCGTGATGGTGGCCTTCGAAGGCTCCGTCGGCGGCGGCATACCGATCATCAAGGCGCTGCGCGAAGGCCTGGCCGCGAACCGCATCGAATGGATCGCCGGCATCATCAACGGCACGTCGAACTTCATTCTTTCCGAGATGCGCGACAAGGGCCTCGATTTCTCGGCCGCCCTCGGCGACGCGCAGCGGCGCGGCTACGCCGAAGCCGATCCGACCTTCGACATCGAAGGCATCGACGCGGCGCACAAGCTCACCATCCTGTCGGCGCTCGCCTTCGGCATCCCGATGCAGTTCAGGAAGTGCTTCAGGGAAGGAATTGAAAAGCTGACGCGCGCGGACATCGGCTACGCCGAGGAGCTCGGCTACCGCATCAAGCTGCTCGGCATCACGCGGCGCGCCGCGAAGGGCATCGAGCTGCGCGTGCATCCGACGCTGGTACCCACGCGGCGCCTGCTCGCCAACGTCGAAGGGGTGATGAACGGCATCCTGGTGAAGGGCGATGCGGTCGGGCCGACGCTTTACTACGGCGCCGGCGCGGGCAGCCAGCCGACTGCGAGCGCGGTGGTCGCCGACCTCATCGACATCACGCGGCTCATCACGGCCGACCCCGAGCACCGCGTGCCGCATCTCGCTTTCCAGCCGGACCAGCTTGCCGATACGCCGATCCTGCCGATCGGCGAGGTCGAGACCTCCTGTTACCTGCGCATGCGCGTGCTCGACCAGCCCGGCGTGCTCGCCGACATCACCCGCATCCTCGCCCGCTCGAAGATCTCGATCGACGCCATGGTGCAGAAGGAGCCCGGCAAGGGCGAAAGCCGCGTCGACATCGTCATGCTCACCCACCGCGCGCTGGAGAAGAACGTCAACCGGGCGATGGCGGAGATCGAAAAGCTCTCCACCGTGGTCGGAAAGGTGACCAGGATTCGCCTGGAAGAGCTGCTGTAGTGCTTTACGTCTCGACCCGCGGCAACGCGCCGCCGCGCCGCTTTACCGACATCCTGCTGGAGGGCCTCGCCCCGGACGGCGGGCTCTATGTCCCGGAGAATTATCCGCGGGCCGATCTCGCCTCTCTGAGGGGAAAGAGTTACAGCGGGCTCGCCCATGCCATCCTGGCGCAGTTCATGGATGACGTTCCCGATCTGAAGCGGATCGTCGAATCCGCTTACACGAAGAAAATTTTTGGAAGTGACGACATCACGCCGCTGAAGGCGCTCGAGCCGGGCTTTCATCTGCTCGGCCTGTCGGACGGGCCGACGCTCGCCTTCAAGGACATCGCGCTGCAGCTTCTCGGCCACTTGTTTGAGAAGGTCCTGCAACAGGGAAATTCGACTCTGAACATACTCGGCGCGACATCCGGCGACACCGGCTCCGCGGCGGAGCACGCGCTGCGCGGCAAGCGCGGCATTCAGGTGTTCATGCTGTCCCCGCACGGCCGCATGAGCCCTTTCCAGCGCGCGCAGATGTACGCGCTGCAGGACCCGAACATCCACAACCTCGCGGTGAAAGGCGCATTCGACGACTGCCAGGACCTGGTCAAGCAGGTCAACGCCGACCGCGCCTTCAAGGCGAAGCACCGCATCGGCGCGGTGAATTCGATCAACTGGGCCAGGGTGGCCGCGCAAGTCGTTTACTACTTCAAGGGCTACTTTGCGACTACCGAAGAGAATGATCAGGAAGTCGCGTTTGCAGTGCCGTCTGGCAATTTCGGCAACATCTATGCCGGTCACGTGGCGCGCCGCATGGGCCTGCCCGTCCGGCGCCTGATCCTCGCCAGCAACGAGAACGACGTACTCGACGAATTCTTCCGCACCGGTCGCTACAAGGTGAGAAAACAGGCCATCGAGACTTCCAGTCCGTCCATGGACATCTCGAAGGCATCGAACTTCGAGCGCTACGTGCTCGACCTCGTCGGCCGCGACGGCGCGCGCGTCAGGGACCTCTACCGCCGGCTCGACGCCAGGGGGGAATTCGATCTGCCGCGCCCGAGCGGCGAATTCGTTTCCGGCCGCAGCACGCACGCCGATCGACTGCGCACCATCAAGCAGGTTTACGACAAGTTCGGCGTAATGATCGATCCGCACACCGCCGATGGAGTGAAAGTCGGCCTGGAAAAGCGCGCAGCGGGGATCCCGCTGATCTGCCTCGAGACCGCTCAGCCCGTCAAGTTCGCGGCGACGCTGCGCGAGGCGCTCGGCCGCGAGCCGCAGCGGCCGCACGGCCTCGAGAATCTGGAGAAGCTGCCGCAGCGCTTCACCGTGATGGAGCGCGACGCCGCAGCGATCAAGCGCTATATCGAGCAGCATGGCGCAACCTGAAAAGAACGTTCTCGGCGGCGAGCTGCGCGCCTGCAGCTATGCGCCGTTGACCGGCTACTTCCGCGACGGCTGCTGCGCGACCCACGGCGAGGACGGCGTCGCCCACCTGGTGTGCGTGCGAGTCACCGACGAGTTCCTCGAGTTCAGCGTCGCAAAGGGCAACGATCTCGTCACGCCGCGTCCCGAGCTGCGCTTCCGCGGCCTGAAGCACAACGACCGCTGGTGCCTGCACGTGCTGCGCTGGATCGAGGCCTGGGAAGCCGGAAGCGCGCCGCGCGTGGTCCTCGAGGCGACGCACGAGAGCGTGCTCAGCTACGTGCCGCTCTCGGCGCTCAAGCGTTACGCACTGGACCTTAACTAGGCGTTAGCTCATGCCGAGCATCCTCGGCAGCCAGAGCGACATCTGCGGCATGTAGGTCACCATGACGAGGAACACGAGCATGGTGAGCAGCCACGGCCAGACCGCGATGGTGAGCTCGGTGATGCCCATCTTGGTGATGCCGCTCGCCACGTAGAGATTGAGCCCGACCGGCGGGTGGCACATGCCGACTTCCATGTTGACGGTCATCAGGATGCCGAAGTGCACCGGGTCGATGCCGAGCTTCGTCGCCACCGGGAACAGGATCGGCGCGGTGATGAGGACGATCGAGGAGGGCTCCATCACGTTGCCGGCGAGAAGCAGCAGCAGGTTCACCATCAGGAGGAAGCCGACCGTGCCCAGCCCCTGGCCGATCATCCAGTCGGCCATCTGCTGCGGGATCTGCTCGGAAGTCAGCAGGTAGGAGAACAGCACCGCGTTGGTGATGATATAGAGCAGCATCGCGCTCATGTTGGCCGAATCGAGCAGCACTTTCGGCACCTGCCTGAGGCCCATGTCCCTGTAGACGAACACCGCGACGAAGAACGCGTACACCGCGCTCATCGCCGCCGCCTCGGTCGGCGTGAACACGCCGCTGTAGATGCCCCCGAGCACGACGATCACCAGCAGCAAGCCCCACACGCTTTCCCAGAACGTCGTCCATACGGCGAGCGCTTCGTGCCGCGCCTCGAGCGCGACGCCGCGCACCAGGTCCGCCTTCCTCGCGAGCGGGATGGCGCACACGAGCCAGGCGGCGAGCAGCCCGATGAGCAGCGCGTTGCCGGAGAACGGCAGGAAAATCCGTGCGATGCCGTACACCACGGCCGGCGGCGTCAGCAGGAAGCCGAGCGTGAACACCCAGCGCAGCACGAAAGCGCTGTGGGTGAGCATTCTCGCGACCAGCAGCCACGCGATGCCGAACAGCACCGCCAGCAGCCCGCCACCCTCCGGCACGAGCTGCCTCACCAAGACCCAGACAGCGAGGATGGGCGCGGCGATGAAGAACAGGCTCGCCGAAAGGCCGGCGAGCGCGGCGATGCTCGCCTGAGCACCGCTGCGCCCCGCGAAAAGCTGCATGCGCGGATAGCGGTTCTTGCGCGCGCGGTACCAGGTCACCGCGCCCAGCATGAAGGCGAGGATGAGGCCGGGAACCACGCCCGCCATGAACAGCGTGCCGACCGAGGTGTTCGTCGCCACCGAGTACATCACCATCACGATAGAGGGTGGGATGAGGATGCCGAGCGCTCCCGAGGTGGTGATGACGCCGGCGCCGAAGCGCTTCGGGAAGCCGGCCTTCACCATCGCCGGCAGGATGATCGAGCCGATGGCGACGACGGTCGCCGGGCTCGAGCCGGAGACCGCGGCGAACAAGGCGCACGCCATGACACCGGCAAGCCCCAGCCCGCCATGCCAGTGGCCGACCATGCTGGTCGCGAAATTGATCATGCGGCGCGCCACGCCGCCGTGGGTGAGGAAGTTGCCGGCGAGGATGAAGAACGGAATCGCCATGATCTCGAAGCGCTCGATGCCGGTAAAGAGCTTGAGCGCCACCGATTCGATCGGCACCTGGGTCATGGCGAAGAGGAAAGCGAGCACCGTCAGGCCGAGCGAGATCGACACCGGCATGCCGGTGAGCATGAGCGTGAAGAGGAGAACGAAGATGATCGTCGCCGTCACCGCGCGCCGCCTTTGCCCGCGTCGCGCGGATGCAGGCCGTCCTTAAGGGCGTAGGCAACGAGATCCTCGTCCTTGAGCGCCTCGACGCCCTCGACGTGGCCGTGGTCGTGGTGCGGCAGCTCGCCCGTGCGCCAGAAGGACCAGGCAACCTGCAGGAAACGGAAGCACATCAGGTACGAGCCGCAGGGAATCGCGAGGAACACGATCCACATCGGCAGCTCGAGGTCGGGCGACACCTGGTCGGTGTGCGCGATCTCCCAGACGAACTTCGCGCCGAGCGAGCCGACGATGCCGGTGAAAAGCGCTCCCGCCAGCAGCCCGAAGAGGACGAACGCCGCCCGCGGCCGCTCCTGCATCCGGTTGATGAGGACGTCGACGCCGACATGGATGCCGGTGCGCACGCCGTAGGCGGCGCCGAACTTGGCCATCCAGATGAACATGTAGATGCAAAGCTCCTGTGCCCAGCTCAGATTGACGGTGAGCAGCCAGTCCTGGAACGCGGGCCACGGGATGCCGGAGGCGTAACGATGGACGACGGCGACGAAAATCACGCTGGTGGCCGCGCCCATCAAAAAGGCGATCAACCACTCCTCGAGATGATCGAGCGCCTTCACGTACTGCTACAGCTTGCGCGGATCGAAGCCCGTTTCCTGGTAGATCTCCTGGAGCAGCGCCTTGCCGATGCTGCCTTCACTTTCGCGATGCACGCGGACGAGCGCCTTCTTCCAGGCTTTCTTCTCATCCGGCGTCAGGCTGATGAGCTGCGTCTTGCCGGTGGCCTTGACCTTCGCCAGCGCGTCCTGGTTCTCCTGCCGGGCGATGTCGTTGGCGTACTTGGTGGCTTCCTTCATGGCGCCTTCGAGCGTGGCGCGCAGGTCGGCGGGCAGGCCGTCCCAGAACTTCTTGTTGACGATCACCGCGTACTCGATCACGCCGTGGTCGGACAGCGTCACGTATTTCTGCACTTCGTTCATCTTCTGCGTGTAGAGATTGGAGGGCGGGTTCTCGGTGCCGTCGACGACGCCGGTCTGCAGCGCCTGGTAGACCTCGGAGAACGCCATCACCTGCGGCGTCGCCCCGAGCTGGATGCGCATCTTCAGGCCGCGGAAGTCGGCCGGCGTCCTGAGCGGCTTGTTGGCGCTCATCACCTTGAAGCCGTTGTCCCAGTAGGCGAGGCCGATGATGCCCTTGCTCTCGAGCTTCCTGAATAGCGCCTGGCCGATCGGGCCGGCGGTCACTTTGTGCAGCTCGTCGTAGTTGTCGAAGAGGTAGGGCAGGTCGAAGATCTCGAACTCGCGCACGCCGAGCGGCCCGAACTTCGACACCGACGGCGCGAGCATCTGCACGTTGCCGAGCTGCAGCATCTGCATCTCTTCGCCGTCCTTGAAGAGCTGGCTGTTCGGGTACACCTCGACCTTGACCCTGCCCTGGGTGCGAGACTCGGCGAGCTCCTTGAACTTAAGCGAGCCCTTGCCCTTCGGGGTGTTCTCGGCCACGACGTGGCTGAACTTGATGACGACAGGCTGCTGCGCGTGCGCCATGCCCAATCCGAGCGCGAGCGCGGTGACAGCGAGGAACAGACGGCATTTCATGAAAACCTCCTTTGCGCGAAGCATTGCTTTCCCCGACACTATAGCTCCGTACGCCGCTAGTCACGGAGGAGCGCATGGCATTGAACGTGAGGCGCGTGGTCACGGGTCACGACGCGCAGGGCCACGCCATTGTCACCATCGACGGCATGTGCCGGAACGCGATCTCGCGCCGGCCGCAGCATGAAAGTTGTGTGATCTGGTCGACCGGTTCGTTTCCGGCCGACAACTCGGACGACGTCGATGGCGGCGCGCGCGAAGTCGGCACGACGCAGCCGGACGGCACGCTATTCAGGATCGTCGAATACCGGCCCGGCGTGGCGCCGCGCAACCATCGCACCGAGTCGATCGATTACGCGGTCGTGCTCTCGGGAGAGATCGACATGCAACTCGACGGCTCCGAGGTTCACCTGCGCGCCGGCGATGTTTTGGTGCAGCGCGGGACGATGCACAACTGGGTGAACCGCGGCACTCGCCCATGCGTCATCGCCTTCGTGCTGATCGCGGCGAAGCCGGTGGAACGCGGCGGAAAGGCGCTGCATGCGCTGGGTTGAAGCTGCTCTCGTCTCGAGTCTCCTTGCCGGGCAAGCGCTGGGGCAAACGGACTATCCCTCGCGGCCGGTGCGCATCGTCGTTCCGTCCCCGCCGGCCGGAGGAACCGACATCGTGGCGCGCGTCCTGGCGCAGCATTTCTCGAAGGCATTCGCGCAGCCGTTCTTCGTCGAGAACAAGCCTGGCGCCGGCAACATGATCGGCATCGAAAGCGTCGCCCGCGCGGCCCCGGACGGGTACACACTCCTCGTGACGGCGAGCACGCTCGCGCTCAACTCGGTGCTGTACAAGAAGGTGTCGTACGATCCGGTGCGCGATTTCGCGCCGATCACCCTTGCTGCAAGCGCCCCGAACATCCTCATCGTCCATCCGGCGCTACCGGCCAGATCGCTGGCCGAGTTCATCGCGCTGGCGAAGAGCAGACCGGGGCAGTTGACCTACGGCACGCCGGGAATCGGCACTTCCCCGCACATGTCGATGGAGTTGCTGAAGAGCATGGCGGGGATCGATTTGCGCCACATTCCCTACCGAGGCACGGCGGCTGCCGTCACCGATGTCATCAGCGGACAGATTGCGGCAACGTTCGCCAACGCGCTCACGGCGCGGCCTCAGATCGAAGCCGGCAGAGTTCGCGCGTTGGCGGTATCCGGGCCCAAGCGCCTCGCCGCGCTGCCGGAGGTGCCGCCTGTTGCGGAGGCGGGCGTGCCGAACTACGTGGCCATGCAGTGGTACGGCCTGCTTGCGCCAGCCGGCACGTCTTCAGCCATCATTGCGCGTGTCCACGCCGAGGCCATCAAGGCGCTGCGCACCGCTGCGATGAAGGAAAGGCTCGCCATCGACGGCGCCGAGGCTGTCGGCAGCTCACCAGCAGAATTTGCGATGCTGATCAGAAACGAGCTCGAAAAATGGACACGGGTCGCGCGTAGCGCGAACATCGAACCCGAGTAGCGCTACTCTGCGCGCCGTGAAGCTGCCGTAAGTCTGCAACAATACCGGGGTGCTGGAGGCGGCCGAATTAGAGTGCGCGCGCGGCGGGCGGGTACTTTTCCGCGCACTGTCGTTCGCGCTGCGCGGCGGCGAGTTGCTGCGGCTTGCCGGGCCCAACGGCAGCGGCAAGACGAGCCTGCTGCGCATTCTTTGCGGGCTGCTCGCCCCCGCCGGCGGCGAAGTGCGCTGGCAAGGCACGCCGATCCGGCGCCTGCGCGAGGATTACGCTAAGCAGCTCGTCTACATCGGCCACGCCCCGGCAGTGAAGGACGACCTCACCGCGGCGGAGAACCTGGCGATTACCTGCAGGCTCGCCGGGCTCGCAGTTTCTTCCCGCACCGTCCAGCACGCCCTCGACCGATTCGGATTGCCGCACGACCGGGTTCCCGCGAGACGGCTGTCGCAAGGCCAGCGGCGCCGCGCGGCGCTCGCCAGGCTCGCGCTGAGCGAGCCGCTCCCGCTGTGGCTGCTCGACGAGCCGTTCGCGGCTCTCGATGCCTCGGCGATCGGGCTGGTCGAGGCGCTGATCGATGCTTATGTGGCGCGCGGCGGCAGCGTCGTGTTTACCTCTCATCAAGAACCCAGGAGGGGCACCGCGCAGGTCATCGACCTCAGCGGCGCGCCGGCCTGACGTGCTCGGGGCGGCGCGCTGCATCGTCCATCGCGACCTGCTGCTCGCGCTGCGGCGCCGCAGCGACGTCGCCACGGCGCTGCTGTTCTTCGTGATCGTCACCAGTCTGTTTCCGCT
>Ga0209577_10003644_pt1 | contig 14514 bp, 12 predicted proteins | sample GraSoiAngelo_109_FD_185874 | JGI IMG/M metagenome (GOLD analysis project Ga0209577, IMG submission 185874) | Grasslands soil microbial communities from the Angelo Coastal Reserve, California, USA - 14_0903_12_20cm (SPAdes) (version 2) | ecosystem: Environmental > Terrestrial > Soil > Grasslands...
GCGAGCAGAACGCCGTTACAATGTCCTGCGAACAGTAATAAATCGCATGCGGGTACCCCGTTGGCGTCAGCGGCGCTGGAAAGGCATAAGGACCTCCGCCCACCGTCTGATGGTCGACGCCCGCAGGCTGACCGGACCCCTGCGTCGGAAGCCAGTTGTTGCCATCGTCGTCGCTGAAGGAGAGCTCGCTGGTAGCGCCGTTGAGTTGCGACGAAAACAGCCGATTGGGCCCGCCAAAATGTCCGTCATCAACGAACATGATCGGGTCCAGACTCAGGCGCGCAAAGGGCGAGCGCTTGTCCTCCCAAAACGCCGTGGCTGGGTTGACGCTGTCGTCAAAAGTCACGCGCAGTGTATGGTTTCCCGCCTCGATAAACGCCTTGCCGGTGTTCCAGTCAACTCCAATAGACGGCTCTCCCGCAGCGTGCTCCGCGGCAGTCGTTGAGCCGGTCGATGGCTGAATGCAACTGGGTGGTTGTTGCGTTCCCGTACAGTCATCGGGAGCAGGATAATTAATAAAAGTTGGGGCGCCAGGAGCCGGAGGAGGAGGTATCGGTGCCGGGGGTCTGGGTGCAATCGTCAGCGTAACCGCCACGTGAGCCGCCGTCGGCACCGGGGCCAGCGCGGCTACTGAGCGAATGTGCCATAGCCCGTCAATAGGATCAGTGACCGTGAGATCCTCCTCGCCGGGTCCGACTTGCGCCCACACAGGGGGCAGGTTAGTGACCAACAACGCTACGGTCGAAACAAGAACCAGAACGACGAATGAAGTCCACAAGTAGAACCGAATAGCTTTCATGCAAACCTCCGCCCGAGTATTTGGCCTCTTGACTGGCTCACACCCTAGGAATGGGCTCAAAAGTACTGGCGAGATAAGTTGGTACTCGGGAGGGCATTTTCCTACAATCAGGTCGCAACCTGATTCATCGCTGCGGCGTATACCCTAGTTCTCAGCCGTAACGCGGCAATCGAAGTAGGCGGCACAAATCCGTGAGTTTGTGCAAATCAAGGATATTCAGCACGCGGCATCACTCCTGGTAGACACGGCGAATCGGAAACCGACTCGTTACCCAGAAGGCGACCATAAGGATGGGCTGCCAGGCTGTGCTAGACTGACGCTTCTTGGTGTGTCCTGTTCCCACGGGACCGAAATCATCTTTGGGAGTTTGGTGAAAATGCGTTGTTCCTACTGGGGTATTGCCTTTCTCCTTTTGTCTTCTTGTGCCTCCGCGTTTGCCCAAACGATTGTTGAGGGCACCGTTCATGACAATTCCGGCAGCGCTGTCGCGAACGCCTCCATCTTCTTGGGACACCCGGACGTGGTGGCCGTCCTTACCACCATCACGGACGCGGATGGAAAGTTTCGAATTTCTGCCGTCGAGGCCGGAGCCTACCGTCTCCGCGTGCAGGCTACCGGCTATTACATCTCTACTTATGACTTTGTGTTGCGGTCCCGCCAGCCCGTTTCGCTTAGTATTGAGCTGCAAAAAGAGGAAACCGTTCGCCAGTCCGTGGAAGTTTCTGCCCGCTATCTGACTGTTGATCCGGAGAAAACCGGCAGCTCTTACACATTCTCACGGCAGGATCTCGAGCGCCTGCCGGATCCGCTGGTGGAGAGCACCAACGACCTGGTCAACAATCTAATGCCCGGCGCAAGTGACAGCCACGACAATTTTCTGGCTGTGCGTGGCACGGAATTCTCGCTGCACGAGTTCATCAACGGCGTCTCTTTTCTCGACAACACGCAGCCTCAGTTTTCCGCTGGAGTTAGCCCGCAAATCTTCGAAACCGTGGACTTGATGACCGGCGGATTCACGCCGGAGTACGGCAACCGCTTCGGCGGGGTCCTCGATATCTCCACGCGCTCCGGAGCCGATCTTGCGGGACACGGCGATTTGAATTTTCGCGGCGCCACGCTGGACAACTACGACTTAAACGCCGACTACGGCGGACAAGCGGGCCGCCTCGGCTATTACTTTTTCGCGGACGGTTTCACTTCCAGGCGTTATCTCGATCCGCCCGAGCCGCAAGAGCTTTTTGACTTTGGCAAAGGCTCGCGAGCCGCCGCGCAGTTCGATTGGCGTGCGGGCAACAAAGACGCATTCAAATTATTACTGATGGGCTCGGGCGCAAATTTTCAGCAGCCCAATATTACCGATGATCAGCTTGTCGGCCGCGACGCCCAGCGCCACCTGCGGCAGTACACCGCGATCCTCGGATGGCTGCACACTTTTTCTCCACAAACTTTGCTTCAGACTTCTGTCTACGAGCGCACCACCTCCGACAAGGTTCTTCCCACGACCGATCCGGTCACGCCACTTTCGGACGCCTCACGCGCGTCTTTAGCTCTTGGCGTCAAGAGCGACCTCTCGCACTCCTGGCGCGGACATCTTTTCAAGGCGGGCGTTGATTTTGTCCGGCTGCGCGAGGGAGAAAGTTTCTTCTTCGACAGCCGCGGCGATCCGGATGTATTTCCGCCGTTTCAGGGGTGGGGCAAAGGCGGGCAAGCCAGCTTCTATGTCCAGGATCATTTTTCGCTGGTTCGAAACCTGATTGTGGATCTCGGGCTTCGCTACGATCACTTCGACTTGGTGGATGCAGACCAGCAAGCCAGCCCGCGCGTTGGCCTCGCGTACCATCTCGCAAAAACAAAGTCGGTGATTCACGCGGCCTACAATCGCTTGTTTTCTCCGCCGCCCATCGAATATTCGCTGCTCGCCAGCTTTATCGGTAATAACGCCATCATTCCGGCGCAGCGCGTCGGCAACGTGCGTCCCTACACGCAGAATTATTACGAATTAGGATGGTCGCAGGAATTGGCGCCGCGCGTGAGCCTGGAGCTCAACGCTTACCAGCATACGGGCAGGAATAGTTTTGAGAATCACGAGATTTCCATCTCGCGGATTTTCGCGCCCGTCAATTTCGACAGTGCGCGTTCGAAAGGTTTGGAACTCGTCGTCAATATGCACCAGCTTGAGCACGTGGGAATCTCCGGCCGGCTGCAGTATGCGCTGGCAAAAACTTATTTCTATGGCCCAATTACGGGAGGCTTCGCGGGCGATGAGCCGCTCGTCGCGGGCGAAAGAATTGTTCCCGCTTTTGATCAGACGCACACGGGCACGGCGCAGATTTTTTATCACAACCGCTGGCGCGGATTCTGGGCGGGGAGCGCGATGCGCTACGGCAGCGGCACTATCGTCGAACATGGGCCGCGCTTGCCGCAACATTTTACGGCCGACCTGGGCACGGGCCTAACGCTCTGGAGAGCCGAGCCGCGTTCCTTCGATCTGGAATTCGACGTCACCAATGTCAGCAACAGCATCTACAAAATTGCCAAAGAGAGCGAAGAGATTCCCATTCAGTACGCGCCGTCGCGCACGGTGGGTGGCAGCCTTAAATTTCATTTCTAATTTCGCACAAAGCCGCCACCCGTTGGGCTTGTCAACTCCTGCCGAAAACCTGGAAAAAAGGAGGCCAACACTCGGTTGAATTCTGAGACGCGCGATGCGTGACCGAAGTTACAACAGGCGCACATAAAATTTTTGGAGGGCGATCCGAAAAAATCGGCGCGCCCTCCGGGTTAATGTTACGTCTCGCGCGTTACGCGCTGGCCGCTAGGCTTTTGGCGTTAGACCTTAGGCGCCCAGGCTGAGGCGATCAGGTCATGCGAGAAGGCTGGCGGCACCTGCTTGAAGCAGGCGTAGCGATAGAGCGCCGCGTTGAAAATTCCTCCCACGGCAGACATAAACACCGAGAGCAGGAGGAAATAAACGAACATGATGACCAAGCCGATGAGCAGGCCGGCCACGCCGCCAAGATAAGCAGCGACGATCACCAAGCCGATGCCAGGCAGCATGAGCATCATTGAAACGAGGCTGAGGCTGAAGCCGCCGATGACTTTTTCTCCCCAAGTGTCGCGGAAGAGCTTGGAGGAGCGCTTCACGGCGGCGATGGGAGTGAGGTCCTCGAAGGCCAGCACGGGAACCACGAAGTAGCAAGCCAGCGTCCAGACTACGCCAATGATGCGCATAATCAGGCGGCCGAGCAGGCCCATGCGCTCTTCGAGAGTGCGCAGGATGACGCCGACCGTGGCGGCGACGAACGCCCACTGCAGAATCGTACCTTTGCGCGCCCAAGCCAGCTCGAGGCCGTCGCGGAAAGTCCACGTGCCGCCCATCAAGCGGCTATTGGCGACGCCGACGAGAGCGACGTTGAAGAACACGATCACGAAATAGTTCACCACATACAAAGCGAACATGCCGAGCATGAACATCGGCGACTGGTTCGGATGGAACTGTTCGCCGGCAGCCAAAGCCGAGGCCCTGGCCGGCATCATCAAGAACGCGCCGCCCGTGGCCATAATGGTCGTAACGATAAAGCACGCAACGGCCGAGAGCACCGGAAACAGCATTAATTGTTTGTCGGAACGAAGAATGGCGAAGCTCTGCTTAACGAGCTCCCAACTACGAGAGAACTTACCCATCGCACCCTCCCACGCAAATAAACGTACTCGGAAACGACGGAACTGTAACTTGGGAATAGCTTGGCGGAGCGAATTTCCGGCTCCAATAGTACGTCCGATGCACTCCCTCGGGACAGGTAACGCTTCGGATAAAAGCGTGATCGGGGAATTGTGTCGGGATGGGCCTTCAATTTATTTGTTGTGTATCATTCGAATGGAGCGGGAAAGCGCTGGAAAGAGGAGAGTTGGGGGATGGAAGATCGAAAATCCTAAAGTACGCGGAACTATGCGCTTCGGAGGCTGATTCTGCATGTGGTGCGGCCATGACCTGCATCGCTCCTCCGTTATAGACCGCCCACCAGATTGGAGGTTTTCCCTGTATATGAAGTCCAGAGGCTTGCGTCCTTACAATATAGAAGGAGACCGAACCGATGATGAGAGCTACTTCAGGTCTGATGAATGAGGCCATAGAACAAGTCGTCGAACTCTCGGCGGACGCGCACATCCAAAGACGAATGACGGTTAAGAGTTCTCCGGAGTTCCACAAGCTGACCGGAGCGATAGCAGCCTACGGAAAAACGCTCGCGGTCCTCACAGAGCTTCAACAGCGCGAAGAGTTTTTCGCGCTGATCGGCGAGGGCGGCATACCCGCTTGCCTGCAACCGGTTTGTTGAAGAAAAGGCGGTTTGGTATGTGGCGTAAGAATTGTCCCGTCTGCCGGCAACCCATGGCAAAGAAACATCCTACCGAGACGGTTCCTTGCTCCTGCGGGAAGTACGTTTGGAAGGGGTAGGTCTCGATTCAATTCTTCTGTAATTGATGGCGCTCCTCTAGGCACCTACAGGCCCTGACTCTGGCGCACACTGCAATACTCAAGATAAAAAACACGACCAAAGCCACCCATAACCAGAGGGCACCCGAAACTGTCACTGGGTTTGCGTTCGGGCCCTATGCCTTGGTGTGCTAAGACTCTTTTGTGAGGCCCACCCCTGTTATACTGATCCAGCGAAGACAAGAGTAATGACTGTCTCTGCGTCTCAATTTGTCGTTGATCCCTCGCGAACACACTTGGAAATCACAAGGCGGCTACTCGGCTCGTCAGCGATTGTGTCTCAGAATCCAGGCCTGAGGGACATATCCGTAGCTCTTGATGTGAGTGGCTTCGTTCGCCGATTACTTCTGTTTGACACTTACATACTCTATTCGGTGCGCCTGAAAGAGATTCCGGAACTTGTCCGTCACTTCGGATTTCAGGGAACCATGGATTTGCTTTCAAGCGGTGCCTTGGAAATCCGCTGCGAATGTGCCCAGTATGCGGAGGGCGCGTTTAATACCCCAGCCTGTCCGCCTTTAACTTTCCAGTTTAATGTCGTTGAGGCGCACGTTTGGGAGCAGTATCGAATCGAGAGCCTGCCCGCGCTGACAAAAGCTCCCCTGAGCGGCCGTCAGTTAATGGATTTGCAGGGTGCCGTCGTCAGAGCGGTCAGACGTAGCGACAACAGGCAGATGTTTTCTTCCGAAGTTGCGCCCGCATTTGAAGCCGAGCTTCTTTCGAACGAGAGATTGGTGAAGGCTGCGGTCTTGCTAATCCTCTCAAGACAGCATGGCATACGTGAACTCGATGAGTTTACGTTGAAAATTCATAAAGTCGGAGATGACAGATTCCGGGCTGAAACAAATCTGGACTCTAAACTTCACCTGAGTTCCCAGGACATCCACAGCGCAATAAAGACGGCCCTGCTTGGGATCGCGGGCTTGTTCCAACGTATAGGCGAAATGAATGCACACTCTGCGGTCGCAGGCTTTACGGAGGAAGAGCTGTCTCTCTTCCAGAACAAATTTCAAGCATTAGCTGATGCATTGGGGTCGCATAAAAGCGAGGATTTCTAAGAGTAATCTCAATCGCTGGGCTATCTGAGGAATTCGCATCCGATAGCCGAATCGATGTCGAGAAGATTCTGCAAATTCGGAACGAGCCCGAAGCCGTGGAATTTCGCGGCTGGCTTGCCGATATCGACAAGCTTAGTGATTCTGAGGTAAGCGACCGCGTTGCAAGTCTCAATGCGAAACTTGGCTTGGCGATCCAGACTAGGACGGGCAAGGCACTCCGCCTTTTAGCAACCACAGTGGCTGGCCTCTACTTACCCGCGGGAATAGTACTGAGCGCGCTCGATCAGTTCTTGTGGGACCGGTTCTTAAGGAGGTCTGGTGTCGCAGCTTTCATCAATGAACTCTACCCCTCCATTTTCTCAAAATGAGCCTTAGGCACGATCGGATAACCGGGTTGGATAGGCCAAATCAAACGGGGTCATGAAGCAATAAATAAACCTTTGAGGTAGTATCCTCGCGGGCTGTGACGCGTGCGATTCTACGTGGGAATCACCGACGACGATTGGTTCACCTATCTATCGGCGAGTGGAACTGCGGACGAAGTGAATTTCTGGCAACCGAGCGGTGGCCAACAGTTTCGCGTGCTGCATCCCGGCGAGCCCTTCCTTTTCAAGTTGCACAGTCCGAAAAACTACATTGTCGGCGGCGGCTTCTTCAGCCACTTCACCATTCTTCCTGTCAGCTTTGCCTGGAGCGCGTTTACAATTAAGAATGGCGCGCAAAATGAAAAGGAAATGCGCGCCAGAATTGCGCGCTATCGAAGGGTTTCGCCAACTCCTTTTGAAGACTATGAAATTGGCTGCATCCTGCTTCAATCCCCTTTCTTTTTTTCCTGAGGATGAATGGATTCCCACGTCAGATTGGCCTCCGAACGTCGTTCAGGGGAAAAGCTATGAGACAACCGATGAGCGAGGACTATCCATTTGGCAGCAGGTCGAGGATCGCCTGAAGTTTTACAAGGGCGCGGATGCCCTTCCGGCGGAGGTCACACAAGTGGGACCCCGTTTTGGTAAAGCGCAATTGACGCTGCCCCGGCTTGGTCAGGGGTCTTTTCGTGTGCTGGTCACGGATGCGTACAAGAGACGTTGCGCATTCACGGGTTCACCTGTACTGCACGTTTTGGAAGCAGCTCACATAAGACCTTACTCCGATGAGGGGCCGCACGCGGTAAACAATGGGATTCTGTTCCGACAGGACGTGCATACGCTCTTTGACCGTGGGTACATCACAGTGACGCCGGAATATCGCGTTGAAGTCAGCCGCAGGATTAAGGAAGAATTCGCAAATGGGCATGAATATTATTCCGCCCATGGGAAACCCATCTCACTACCCGACGCAATTGAATTCCATCCCACGGCTGATTTTCTTAGCTGGCACAATCAAAATCGATTCCTTGGCTAACTCGACTTCGAAAATGCGAGGTTAGCGGATCCCGAGCCATAGAGTCAAAGAACGGGTCTGAAGACCCGCCACTACAGAGGCAACGAAAACGAAGGCGAGGTAAACTCGCCGCTACAGCAGAAAGAGAGCACAGCCAAGAGTGGCTGTGCCACCAAAGACCAAGATACCGGGCTTCCCGGCAAAGGCGGCCGGACGCAAAAAGCGCGAAAGCGCGCCGCTACGTGGCAAGGGAGGGGCGGTGGGAGGCGGAGGGCATTGAAGCGTAATGGGCCAAGTATGTTTTTACAGAAAATCCGGCAGTAGCCGGTTGACGGGCAAACCTTCCGTTACGTAACCACAGCTCTCGAAAGCAGAAAGTAGAGAAATGATGAGAACAGAATTGCTGCGATTCGACGGCGCTGTCGAGCGAGACCCCGCCATCGATGCGTGGATGAAAGAGCATGCCGGTGAATTGGGAGCCATCGCGCATCAGTGGTTTGAGGCGATGCGAAAATGCGGGGACGAAGTCCGGGAGCTTTTGCATGACGGCTGTCCGGTCGCATGTTTGGGAGATGCGCCCTTCGGCTATGTGAATGTATTCACTTCGCACGCAAACGTGGGGTTCTTTCACGGCGCAGCGCTGCCCGATCCGGCTCGCTTGTTGCAAGGCACCGGCAAGTTCATGCGCCATGTGAAGCTGAGACCGGGAACGGCCACAAACGCCGCAGCGCTAAGCAGGCTCATCGAGACGGCGTATTCGGATATAAAGGCGCGCGTCGAAAACGGCTAGTTCGGATGAAGTCTAAGGAAGGCACGATTTATCGGGCCCCTACAAAGAGCCGGATAAATGAGCGTCGCCGGCACATGCGTGAAGGGAAAAGGTGGCGAGGTAAACTTGCCGCTACGGCAGAAAAAAAGCACAGCCAGGAGTGGCTGTGCCACCAAGACCGAGATGCCGGGCTTGCCGGTAAAGGCGACCGGGACACAAAGAACGTGGAAGCCCGGCGCTACGAAACAAACGCGAAAAGGGGAGAAAGCTCAGCCGAGCAGGTCGCCATATTTTTGAAGAGTGGGCCAGGGGACAGGACGATCCGGGAACTTCACACCGACGCCGAAGCGATCGTCGTCGGGCAGCTTCTGACAATAAACGACCTTCCCGAAGGCAGGGGGGGCATGCAGGGGAGTAACGCGTACCACATCGCCGGGGTGCCAGGCTTGTTTCGAGAATATGCGGGCGCCGTGCGGGCTGATGTTATCGGTGAAGGTCTTCTCTCCATCGGCAGACGAGCTTATCAACGGCGCGAGGCGCACGACGACGATAATCGGCAGCCGCCTTTCGATGCGGCCAGTGGGGCCGTAGTCCAAAGATATCTCGCTCAGACCTTGACTAGGTAAACCTGAGGCCTGGCGGCGCGCGGATTCAGGTGCGGACGTTCGTCCAGTTCTTCGGGGACAAGCGTCTGACTCGGCGCGGCGATGGTTCCGGTGCGTGGTCCGGTGCTGGGACACTCGATCAGGCACCTGGAAGACCCCGTCAGCTACCTCACGGCGGTATTGGGTAGCATTTGGAATTGCCGCTTACAAGCCAGTGAAGACCTTAGTACTTTAGTGCCAGACGGTTGCAGCTATTCAATGCTGCAGCTACTCGGATCAAATTTGATCGCCGCCGAATCTCGTCAATTCCTTTCCGAGCCAATCCTCCACGAGCCTTAATTTGCCGACGGCGAAACTCGGTGCTGCGATGGCCGCTTACGCCTTGGCGTCGGCCAAGGGATCCAACGCCCCTCGAAGCAAAATGGCGATGGGTTTTCCAGTGCGGCCAACTAAAGTGATTTCCAAATTGCCGGAATTGTCGACCTCACCGCGGAACTCGCCGAACTGGTTGGTCATCGTGTTGACGACACTCTCGCGGCCATCCGAAATCGTGACCTCCACGTCGCGGCCAACCATTTCCGGATGGCTGAGGTCCACCAACTGTCCGGTGATTGCAAGGCGATTCTGGTCCGGCTGCGATTCGATTTGGAAATCGATCTGATACGGATCGGCGCGGTAGAGCATTTGCCGGACACGCATGGCCCCCGAGCGAACTCCCACCAGCGCCGGCTGTAAAAAGCTGTCGTACAACAACTGAACGAGGCCGCCGGTTTCTCGCCGCTTGGATGCGGGGCCCTTCACCGCGAACACTGACTTGACCGCGCGAACTTTTTGCGGGGGCGGCTGGTAACTGGCTTCGGCCGCCGCGGCTTTGGCTACTTTCTGCCAGAGAGCGTCCGTCTCCTGGTGACTCATAGCCGTAAATTGCAGCATGTACATCCCCTCATCAACTTTTTGCCGTTTTCGCCGCTCGCCAGCGGATGGGTCAACGCAACGTCACCCATGGAAAAAGGAGCATGCACGATGGAGAAAAATATAGATTAGGCGGTGATGACCCTAGCGTTGCTTGGGGTGAATACCCCAATTTGCGAAGGAAAATGCGAAGAAAATCTTTGGCTTGAGGAAATTGTAATGTTGTGTTTCTCCCAGTCCGAATGGAACGGCGCCGCAAGGCTTCGGTTTCGAATGTTTGTTGTTGCGGGCGGAGTTCCCGCGTAGAATCCGCGCAAGTTGCTCTGTGGAGGGCACCATGATTCATCGCCGAGGATTCTTGTCTTCGTTCGCCGGGATTGCCGGTGCGCTGGGAACGGCGCCGAAGTGGACGGCACTGCTTGAACAGGAAGCGCCCAGGCTGCCGGACAGCACGCTTTATGGTTCGAACGAAGAAGCGTATTGGACGGAACTGCGCAAACAGTTTCTGATTCCGGCCGACGAAGTTTATCTCAACAACGGGACGGTGGGATCGTCGCCGATGCCGGTGCTGCGCGCGGTTTTCGACGGCTACAACGATACGGAAAAAATGGCGCAGAGCGATCCGGAAGATTATCCGATTTGGGGCTATGGCGCGTGGAACGAATTTCGCGACCCGCTGGCGGAGTTCGTCGGCTGCACGCGCGATGAACTCGCGCTGGTGCGCAACGCGACGGAAGCGAACAGCTACATCGCCAACGGATTGGACATGAAGCCGGGCGACGAAGTGTTGATGACCGACCAGGAGCATCCTGGAGGGGAGCAGCCGTGGAATCTGCGCGCGAAGCGATACGGAATTGTGGTCAAGAAAATTACGCTGCCGAAGCCGGTGCCGAATGCGGCCGCAGTGCTGAATCTTTTCAATGATGCGATTACGCCGCGGACACGCGTGCTATTCTTCAGCCACATTACGACGGTAACGGGAGTGGTCCTGCCCGCGAAGGAACTGAGCGCGCTGGCGCGTTCGAAGAGAATTCTGTCCGCAGTGGACGGCGCGCATGTAGCCGGAATGATGCGGCTGAACCTGCACGAGCTGGGCTGCGACATGTACACGTCAAGCCCGCACAAGTGGCTGCAAGCGCCGAAGGGCAGCGGGTTTCTTTATGTGCGAGATGAGGTGATCGACCGGCTTTGGAACACCATCGTTACTGCCGGGTGGGATGAACCGAAGCTGCGCGCGGAACGCTTCCAACGCATCGGCAGTTCGAACGTGCCGGCCCTTTGGGGAATGCGCGCGGCGCTGCAACTGGCGAATCAAATCGGGATGGAGAGGATCGAGAAGCGCCACAGGCAAATGGCGGACTACATTTTGAAAGAGATGGTGCAGCGCGGGGCGGAGTCCTGGACGTCGCCGGATGCGGCGCTGCGTTGCGCGATTGCGTCGGTCAATGTGGCGCCGATACAAATTACGGAAATCGAAAACTGGATGTGGAAGACGAAGAAAATCCGAATAAGGGGAGGCGGGCCGTCGAAGATCCGTCTGTCGACGCCGTACTACCTTCTGCGAAAGGACGTAGACAGATATTTGGCAGCTTTCGATGAGTATAAGAAAGAGAAAGCAGCAGCATGAAAATCCCCCCAAAGACAAGGCTTCTCCGCTAAGATAAAGGGAAGCGCTTCCGCCTAATCTGCCGTTGAAGCACGACCTTCGCTTCCTGACCGGGGTCAGAGGAAAGCATGGCGACCTCTCGCAAGATTCTTGTCGTCTCTGCGCTGGCATTGGGTTGCCACTTTGTCTCGCTAGCCGTTCATTCCGCGTTCGCCAGCAGCATCGTTGAATTTGTACTCATTATCTTGGCAGCGACCGCTTGTTTCCAGACGGCAAACCGCGCTTCTGGTTTCGCGCGCCGTTTCTGGCGGCTAATGGGCATCGCGTTTGCCCTCTACTCTGCCGGCCAAGTGCTAGCGACCTATTACGACAGCGTCCTGCACGCATCGCTGACGGAGTGGTGGCCAAGCGACATTCTTTTTCTGTATCACGTCGCGCCGATGGCCATGGCGCTCTTTCTGTCCGACGACAGCGCGGAGTCACGTGTCTACCGATGGCAGCGTTGGCTTGATTTCCTGCAAATCGGGATCGTCTCGTTCTCCGCCTACTTCTTTTTCCTTTATCTGCCTTTGCATTCAGTGCGGCGGCCGGAAGAAATTGACGCCCTCTATTGGTGGGTATTTACGTGGCGGAATTTCATTCTCGCGTTTACGTTTGTATTGAGGGCGGTGCTGACAAAGTCGCGACTAGTGAAGTCGCTGTTCGGGCGAATGGCCATTTTTCTGGTGCTTTTCGGAATCTGCGACTCGGTCTTCGTGTACGCCCAGACGTGGCAGGGCCTGAAATTCGGCACCTGGTACGAGCTGCTATGGACGATCCCCCGGATGTTGATGATATGTCTGGCGACCACCTGGGTTCCACCGAAAGAGCCGGAACCCGCACTCAAAGAAAGCTCATCGGAGTCCTTGCTGCTCGCGCAATTTGCGCATATCGCGTTCCCACTTGTCGTTCTGGCGATGGCGACGTCAGCAATCGGCCAACAGTTGAAGCTTGCGGCGGTGGCGGTGTTGGCATCGTTCGGTTGTTCCAGCGTGCGATTGCTGCTGAGCCAACGTGCGCAGAGTGAACTGCTTGCGCAACAGAAACGCTCGGCGGAATCCTTGAGAACAGCAGAGGCAAAGTTCCGGGGCCTGCTGGAGTCCGCGCCGGACCCCATGGTGGTGGTGAATCGAGAAGGTAGAATCGTGCTGGTGAACGCGCAAGCAGAAGAGACGTTTGGGTACCGGCGAGAAGATATGTTGGGGCAGCCGATGGACATGTTGGTCCCCGAGAAGCTTCGGGAAAAGTGTTTGGAATATCAAGCCAAGTTCCTGGGAGAGCCGCGCAGGGCTTCCATGGGAGCAACCTTGGAGATCTACGGATTGCACCGGCATGGCAGCGAGTTCCCCGTGGAGATCAAGTTGAGCCTGTTGGAAACCGAAGAGGGCTTGTGGGGGTGCGCAGCGATCCGGGATCTGACCGAGCGGCGGAAACTGGAGCAGCAGTTCCGGCAAGCGCAAAAAATGGAGTCCATCGGGACGCTGGCGGGAGGGATCGCGCACGATTTCAATAACCTATTGACGGTCATCCTGAGCTACAGCAGTTCCCTTTCTGAAGAACTCCCAAAAGATTCGAGACACCGCCGCGCCGCGGAGCAAGTCCACGTGGCCGCGGAACGCGGGGCCGCCCTGACCAGCCAGATGCTGGCCTTCAGCCGGAAGCAGGTGTTTCAGTTGCGCGTCGTGAATCTCAACGACATCATCCGAAACTTGCTGAAGATGCTACAGAGGATCATCGGGGAACACATCGAGATCAAGATGGCGCTGGCGGAAGATCTGGCACCGGTAAAGGCGGATGCCGGGCAGCTCGAACAGGTGTTGATGAATCTGAGCGTCAACGCGCGAGATGCCATGCGCGAGGGCGGGAAACTTACCCTAGAGACGCGAAACGTAGAACTGGACGAGGATTTTCTGCGGCTCCACCTGGGGTCTTCGTCAGGGCCGCACACGATGCTTACAGTTTCGGACACCGGGATGGGCATGGACGCGGCGACACTGGCGCGCATCTTTGAACCGTTCTTCACGACCAAAGGGCCCGGGCATGGAACAGGCCTGGGATTGGCGATGGTTTATGGCGTGGTGAAACAGAGCGGCGGGTACATCGGGGTACACAGCGAGGTGGGGAAAGGCACTACGTTCAAAATCTATCTGCCGCAGGTGACGGAGACGGCGGAGACTGCTGTATCGAAGAAACCGCTACAAGATCGGAGACCATCCTGCTGGTAGAGGACGACGCCGCGGTGCGAGAGCTTGTAAGCGCGATGCTGACTGCGAAGGGGTACAACGTGCTGGTTTCGCAACAACCTCAAGATGTGGGAACGATTTGCGAGCGGCATTCCGGACGCATTCACCTTCTGCTCACGGATATGGTCCTGCCGGGGATGAGCGGGCGCGAGATCGCCAAGCACGTCGGTGCGTTGCGGCCGGACGTCAAAATACTTTTTATGTCGGGTTACACGGATGAGGCGTTGGCCCACAGTCATGGTTTCGAGGGGGAGTTCGAATTTCTGCAGAAGCCGTTCTCCGCGGTTACGCTCACGTCAAAGGTCCGCGAGGTTCTGGACGCGGACGGAATTAACTTCGTATAAAAAGCCGAAACGCCGGGGCCGCCGACCTGATGCTCGTAAGAGCTTTAGCGCATTTCTTGACCCTGCGCGCAAGGGTCGAATACACTACTAAATTCGGAATCAGCCGCTGAAAATGGTGGTGGGTGTTCTGCGGGTGAAAGAGAGCGCACCGCGATTGCGTATTACCTATCGCAAATAACAAAGGGGGATTGTTTTGCCAAAGCGCACATTTCAACCGCGACGCCGCCGGCGCGCCAAGACGCACGGCTTCCGCGTTCGCATGAA
>Ga0209577_10003649_pt1 | contig 14500 bp, 6 predicted proteins | sample GraSoiAngelo_109_FD_185874 | JGI IMG/M metagenome (GOLD analysis project Ga0209577, IMG submission 185874) | Grasslands soil microbial communities from the Angelo Coastal Reserve, California, USA - 14_0903_12_20cm (SPAdes) (version 2) | ecosystem: Environmental > Terrestrial > Soil > Grasslands ...
ACATCCCCGTTTGCAAACCCATTCGGGCGCACGTGCGCAACCCGGCCAGTGAAGCGCCTCTCGTTCACCACGTTCCCGCTAATCTCCTTTGGCATTTGAAGAAGGACTTGAACGAGCTCTCCCTAGATCATTTAGCGAAGGCACGATACGCCGTGGGGTTGGAGCTACATTTAGCGGTTGGGACGTGGGTGGACGTTTCGCAACCACCAAGGGCGGGAGTCTAGCCCAACCTCCGGCGACCTCGGGAGGGGAAGCAGGATTCGAACGGTTCGGTTCGTCCAGGAAATGACCAATGCCCACCGCGATTCACAAATCCCTCACCAGATGTTCGGGACGAGCAGAGGGCATGATCTCCAAAACCTACGCAGGGTGATCGCCGCAGGGACCCTACGACAGTTCGTCATTATTTCTGCGGCTCGAATTGCATTGGGGGCATCTCCACAGCCGGAAGCTCCTCTGCGCCGGCAGAACCTCAGCAAGGTACATGGGCAGCCCATCTTGCGAGCACCAGACCTCAGGCAGCAGGTCTCGGTCGGCCCCATTCCCGTTGCGGGTGACGACGAAGTATCCGCGTGAGCCATTGTAGTGGACAAGGCAATCAGGTTCCGGACAGGCATACACAAGAGTCTGCGCTAGCTCGCTCCCGGTATGCAGAGGAATTTGGGTAAGCCTCATCTCAAGATGATGCTCGTGACAGAGCGGTTGAAGCGCCCTGTTCCTCTCCAGAGCCGGCATACTGTGTGCTCCGAAACACCTCAGAAGGGGCTTTTCTGAGGGACCCTGGGCCAGAGAGGCAGATTGCGTCTTGCCAGTATTCCTTTCCATAAATCACCTCGGAATTGTGCATCCAGCTTCGGAATTGAGGTGACGGCAAAAAGCATGCCAATCCAGGAGTGACGAATCTTCTTGAAAAAATTGGAGATAAGGAATCTAGGGTAACAAGCTGCTGCTGCGAATTTTTTCACTATACGAAAAATTTACAAGTTATAGTACCAGTCTGTACTAAAAACTCCATCGGCCAAACATCAGCGAAGTTAGCCGCAGTCCATGCCCGTCATCACGGATCAAACCTCGAGCGGCGAGCGTTCTTCCACGAAAAACCGAGCTTCGCATGGCAAACGAGCTTCTGGAAGTCTTCGATTCCTCTAGCGTAGCGAGCCGCGTCACCAGGGGAACATCATTGGCGACGACATCGTCGGAGCGAACGCACGATTCGGCACTTCGTTAAATCCCATTAGATGCTCATTATCATTTCGCGCCCAAAAGTGGGCCGCGGACATCGGAGTAGGCTTTGGTTGGTTTGGTGTACACAAAACGTCGTTGCCATCGAAATAACAGATGCAATGTAAGTCAATGAAAGACAGGAATTCGGAGTGCTCGGGCCGAATGGATTTGAAGCATCGACAGCCTGAGCGCGGCCTCGCGCTCCGCTTCACACACTTCTGCACTCATCTTGATCGTCAAATGTTCGGAGGAACTTTCGCGCGGGGTCAGAAGAAATCAACAGCCCCGTTCAATTACTCCGTGTCGACGACGTCTGTAAATCTCCGTTGAGCCGCACTTGGGCAAGTCCGTCCCGAGGTCCGAAACGAGTTTTGTAGTCGTTCTGATCACTAAGCATGGCCAAGACCTTTGCCCACTCCGAACACTCCGGGAACCAAAACGCGAGGGGCACGCGCGCTAAACAGTAAGCGGACAGCTTCGGTTTCCGGTCCGGTTTGCCACCGAGATCTTCCCCGCACACCTCAAACGCCAACTAGATCAAGCCGCCTGCTACGGGGTCGGGCGTCTGATAAGCATTCTGAGTTCTCCGATGCCTCCTGCATACTCGCATACCTCAGCGGGCTCCGCTGTTCCCAGAGTGGGACACGGGCTCACATAGAGCTCGCCATCAGCATATTCTTTGTCCCTCATGGCCCGGACCAACGTCAGGTTTATGTCGGTAGGCTCTAGTGGGCATCGGAGGACTTCAGTCGCTCCTAGTCTCACAGCTTCAAGGCACTCCTCCCATTTCCCAGTGCAGAGTATCAGGACGAAGGGAGTCATTTTGTCGCGCGCATGGACGGCCGACAACAACTCACGATAAGATCCGTCTGTAACATGTTCTTCGCAGAACACAAGATCTATCGGGCTAGATAAAAGCACTTCGAACGCGTGCTCGATTTTGGCGACTGTGAATGTGCTCACCGGCAATCCATCGAGCGTGCTCAACAGGGTGTTCTTGTTTTCTATTCTGGACGATACAATTAATATATGTCGGTTGCTCTGCATAGCTCCATTCCACGTCCGGTCAGGCCAAGAAACCGAAGGAGACCGATTCCAAATGGCGCGCCGCCCGTTGGATCCATGGGGTTTGGAGTAATCGGCCAGCTGCGGAGGTAAATCGGGGGAACCAGGGAGCGGCGCGTCATGCCCTCCTTTTAGGGCTTTCATTGCGCCCGGTCAATTAGGGCTACTGTGTATCCTTCCAAGGGAAATTGTGTACTGGCTGCGCGATGCCACGTGGACTTAATGCACGGAATGCTCTCCGCCTGGTCTCTTACTACTGGATGCTCGACGTCGACAACTCAGAATGATTTGGCACTGTCGCCGTAAGCGTCGTGCCCTTCTTTCCCGAAGCAATGTCCAGCGTCCCTCCCAACTCCATCAGCCGCTCTCTCATTCCCTGGATTCCCACGCCAAACGCGGGGCTCTCCTCCGAGGGCTCGGAACGAAAGCCTTTGCCATTGTCGACAACTCGTAATGTCACGGAGCTCTTTGTCTCGGTGATCTCGATCTCTGCCTTGTCCGCCCCGGAATGTCGGTGAATATTGTTCAGGGCTTCCTGGATAATCCGGAATAGAGCGATCTCGACGTTCTGCGGGAAGCGCCCGAGGGCAGGTGGCAGAACAAGTCTCACCGCAACACCGGAACGTTTTGCAAAACCCTCCACGAGCCAGCGCGTCGCCATCGCAAGGCCGGCCTCATCCAGCAGCGGAGGATGTAAGAGCTGTGCCATCGTCCGAATCTCCTGAATCGCTTCGTCAATAAACTTCACGGATTCAGAAAGTGCGCTTGCATGCCGCTCCAGATCGGCTTGCTTGCCCAGGGAATCCAGCCCCATCTTCACAAAGCTCAGTTTCTGGCCTGTCGAATCATGGAGTTCCCTGGCAATCCTCCGGCGTTCTTCATCCTGCACGCGGATGAGATACGACGAAAGCTTGCGCAGGCGCCCTTCAGATAGCTTTTTCTCCGTCACGTCACTGTTGAGTTCCAATACGACTGTGGTCCCGGCCTCTCTCTGCAAGGCCCAGCGGCTTCGTATGATCCGGGCGATGCCGTCCCGGCGAAGGTGCACCAATTCACCCTCCCAGTGCCCTGCTCGAGTCATTTCTTCATCGATCTCCTTCCACGGTTTCGGAAGCCTGGTGTGAAAAAGCGCCTGCTTCAGCTTTCCCACAGCCTCTTCCTTCTTCCATCCGTACATCTCCTCAGCACCTCGGCTCCAAAAATGGATTGTACCTTCCAGGCCGCGAACTATGACGGCGTCGTGTGCCAGATCGAGAAGAGCCGCCTGCCTCTTCAATGCGTCATTCGCCCTTCGATTCTCGGTCACATCCTCGATAGCCAGTAAGATCAGCGGCCGGCCCAGCTGAGGCTCAATACGCCGGGCGTTCAGGACTATGAGTCGCTCTCCGACATGCGGGAAACTAAGGCGGAGCTCAAAATCATCGATTCGTGAGTTGTTCTGGATAACCTCGCCAAAAAGCGCTCTCAGCCTTGCCAGGTTCGCTTTTCCATCGGCAAGCTGATGCATGAGCCGTCCTTCCTCGTCAAACTGGAAAGCGTGGTAGAACGCGGAGTTGGCGCTGATAACGCGCAAGTTTCTGTCCAGCAGTAGGATCGCCTCTCTGGCATTCTCAAAAAGCGCGTCAGCATAATTCCTCGTCTGATCCAGCGTGCGTTTGAGCGCATCTATGTCCTGGAAGGTGACGACGGCGCCGTCAATCTTGTTGTCCCACATCTTGTAGGGGCGCACGCGCAACATGTACCATCTGCCGTCCTTTTCATGGACTTCGCGTTCCTGCGGGCTGGCAGTGTCGATGGCCTCTCTCACGAACCGTCCCAGGTCGTCGATGTCGATATTGGGGCGAATCTCTCCCAGGTGCTTGTTGACATCAGCGGGGATCAGATTGAGCAGTTTTTCAGCGGGAGGCGAGAACCGCCTGATGCGCAAGTCGCTCCCGACCATCACCATGGGGATATTGACGTTGGCGATGAGGTTCAATAGGTCGTCATTCGCCGTGCTTAACTCTATGTTGCGATTCTGGAGTTCCTCATTGAGGGTGGTGAGCTCTTCGTTACTGGAGTGCAGCTCTTCTTTAGCCGTCTCGAGTTCTTCGTTGGTGCTCTGAAGTTCCTCGTTCGCCGACAAGACCTCTTCGTTGACGGTTTTGAATTCCTCAAGCGTGGTCTCGTGCTCCTCGATGAGCGATTGGAATTGTTCCTTGAGCTGCGCCACTTCCCGGGTCAAGCGCTGGTTGTCGCGAACGACGGGGCTCTCTTTGGCGCGCTCTTTACGTCCACGGGGTCTCTTCCTTATGGGAACGGTGGGCTCCTGCGCCGGATCTAGGAAGACAACCAAGAAAAAACGCTCGCTCGAACCCTGCACGCGAAGGGGCACTACTTCCAGATCGACTGCACGCCTGCTTCCGTTGGATGTGACTACCACACCTTCCTTGCGCACCGTAGAGTTGTCTTTCTTTGCCTTACTCAATGTGGAACGAAGGTCCACCAGCAGGCCTTCGCGCGCCATTTTCGACAAGCTGAATGTGGGATGTCCGGGTGCCGGTTCCAAAAAAGCACCCGTCCGCCCGTGGAATTGGACGATTTCCAACTGTTCGTTAACCACGACGCTGGCGGGTACGTAGCGGTTTACCAGCAGGCGCTCTATCTCCTTCTCCACAGTGAGAACCGTCTCGGGAAGCTTCGAAGAGCTCGGCTCTTCGGATTTCCGCTGCGTGTAATCGAGCCCCGTGAAGCAGGTGAGCAGCCGGGCCGCCGTCTTCTTCTTTTGATAGATTTTGTGTTTCTTGTCGATCAGCGTGAAGTGATCGGAAAAAGCACCCAGGCTTTCCGATCCGCCGAGCATCAAAAAACCGGTGGGCTTGAGCCCATAATGCATCGCGGGAATGACGCGTTGCTGAAGAACCGGCCCGAGATAAATGAGCAGATTGCGGCAACTGATCAGATCGAGGTTCGAGAACGGAGGGTCCTTGGCTAGATTCTGCTTGGCGAAAATACACATCTCCCGGATGGTCTTAATGATTTGATAACCGCCATCGGTGCGCACAAAGAAGCGTTTCAACCGTTCCGCAGACACTCCGGAAACCACCCCTTCCGTGTAGAGGCCGATTCGAGCCCGGTCCAGCGAGGCATCGCTGACGTCCGTCGCAAAAACCTGGATTTCTTTGGCCGCAACCGAGGAAATGGGCATGTTGGAGGCTTGTTCCCAAATGTACTCGAGGAAAATAATGCAGATGGAATAGACCTCTTCGCCCGTGGAGCATCCGGGAACCCACACGCGGACAGGTCCATCCTCGGGCTTGCGATCGCGCAACAGATTCGGGAACACGTGTTGGCGCAGTGCCCCGTAGGCCTCCGCGTCGCGGAAGAATCCTGTCACGTGGATCAGAATGTCCTTGTAGAGCTCACCAAGCTCGCTGGGAGTGCCCTTTATGTAGCTCAGGTAGTCGTCCAACTTTTCAAGCTTGTGGAGCACCATCCGGCGCTTGATTCGGCGCTGCAAGGTCGTCTGTTTGTAGTGCGTGAAGTCCACCCCCGTGGCTTCCCGGACCAGCGAGAAAAGCTCATCCAGGCTGCTCCTTTGCGTGACCCCGAGTGATTCTTCTTTATCCGCGGCCACACTTGCAATGTAGGGGTGCTTGCTGATTTGGCTCAGTTTCTCGGCGATGCCTTTCGGACTCATCACAAAATCGATGCAACCCGCGTTGATGGCGCTCTGCGGCATGCCGCTGTACTTGGCAGACTCTTGGTCTTGCGCAAAGGTAATTCCGCCCGCCGCCTTGATGGCCATGCATCCTTCCGTCCCATCCGAGGCGGTACCTGACAGGATCACGCCGATGGCGCGGTCGCCGCGGTCGTTCGCCAGGGACTGAAAGAAGGAGTCGATAGGCATGTGCTGTCCGCGCACCAGACTGCGAGCCGCCAAGCGCAGCACCTGTCCCTCGATTGCCATGCTCGTGTTAGGGGATATGACGTAGATACGGTTGGGCTCGACAATCACACCATCCGTTACTTCCTCGACCGGAATTCGCGTAGTGCGCGACAGAATCTCCCGCAACACGCTGATATGCGTGGGGTCCAGGTGTTGCACCAGTACGAAAGCCATGCCGGATCTTTCCGGCAAGTGGCGCAGAAACTCAGAAAAGGCCTCGAGTCCTCCCGCGGACGCGCCAATGCCAACGACCGGAAAGGGCTCCAATTTGCGTGGGCCAGTCGTCTCCGGTGGCACCTCTCTCGGCTCGGACTTTCGGCGGGCGTCCCTGCTGGTGGGTCTTTTCATGCCACGCCTATTACGAGGCCGTGGGGGTCGGACGACTCGAGCATGAGAGGTACCTTTCTACTCTGGGGCGGCCATTCATGCACTTTTATTGGTAGTGGAGTAGATACTAAACTCGCTTAACCGTGATGTCAAAGCACCTTCCGAACCCGAATCCAGCTCTAAGGGAAGTTCCTGGCTTGGATTGGGGTTTCACGGTATTGCCTCCCAGTCAAATTTCGCAGATTGTAGCGCTCAGGAAGAGATGGGTCGCAGGGACGGGACCCCGCGATTTCACTTCCGGAAGAGATCTACTCCTCACCCCACCGCTTCCTGTTGTCCCTTGGTTACCTTCGGTTAGATGCAGAGTGTTTCGGAACGAGGCCAAACCCCTCCTATTCCGATCAGAGTATTTTGCTTTGGAGTATGCTTGCTAGTGTTAGAAGCGAGTCCGGTTAGGCCAAAATTCTGGTTTCGCAGTCGGAACCTCGCTCTTTCGGGTTATCTGTAGCGGAAACGAACCCTCGCTGGCGCGGGAGGCAAGACTTGTCGGACCTCAGGATTCTTATCGCCGACGATCATGAATTGATGCGCCGGGGAGTGCGCTCGTTGTTGGAGGCGGAAGCGGGCTGGACGGTTGTCGGCGAAGCGGCCAATGGCCAAGAACTGGTGGAGAAGACCGAGAAGCTGAGACCCGATGTCGTGGTACTCGACATTAGCATGCCCCGCCTAAATGGCCTCGAAGCCGCGCATCGCATCAAGAAGATTCTTCCAGAGGTAAAGATACTGATATTGAGCATGCACGATTCCGAGCAGATGGTCCGCTCTGTGCTTGATGCTGGTGCTCGCGGGTATATAGCGAAGTCCGACACCGCGCGAGATTTGGTTATCGCCATCGAAGCCCTGCGCCGAAATAAGACTTTTTTTACGCCGAAAGTGGACCAATTGGTATTGGATTCCTTCCTGCGGAGCGAGTCCACCAAAAAGACCTTGCAGGATCCTCTAACTTCGCGCCAAAGAGAGATTGTTCAGCTTCTCACGGAAGGCAAAACGAGTAAAGAAGTCGCCACTCTGCTGAATTTGAGCATCAAAACAATCGAAACACATCGCGCCAACATCATGAAAAGACTCCATTGTCACTCCTTCAGTGACCTGGTCTTCTACGCGATCCGTAACAATATCATTCATCTCTGAACGCAAAAGGTGCGGTACGAACATGCCAGTGATCCCGCTGGCAATTTCACCGGCAACCGCACCCTTGGGCACGCAGAGATTTGGTCCGGATATCGCAACCACATGGTGCGAGTGCCCAGCCGGCGGAGTAGTCCGAGCGCATCGGTTTGGACAGTGAATTGGTCCACAAAACGCCGCGGCAGTCGAAGCGAGGAACGTAGCGTAAACTAGCCAAAGGCCGGATTTTGGGGAGTGGTCGGGGCGAATGGATTTCAACCATCGACCTTCTGGGCCCGAACTAGCGTGGCACAAATCTTGCCCGCTTCAGCTGGCCTCGCTTGGGAACAGAAGCCTCGCTCCCCTCTCTCAGTTGCCCTAAGTTGAACTTAGGCGCGGACTGCGAACAAGACCTGACAAATTGAGCCGACCGACTTCATTCGAGCTGTCATCGACAGTTAGGCTCGATCGCACTCGCGGTGGGGCGACAACGTTGACCAGCGTTTTCAAGCGATGCTAGCATCCCGGTTTAGTGGAGAAGGACTGATGCGAAAAGCGTTATGTTTGACCTGTGGCCTAACGCTGATTCTCACTTGGTACACTGCGAAAGCGCAAAAAGCTCCGGCAATTCCGGAATTGCCGACTCTTGCCCTTGACAACATCTCTCCTGGTATCCGGGACCAGATTCAAGAGGCTTACACCGACGCCCGCGCTCACATGAGCGACGACGCTGAAATCGGGCGGCTGGGTATGGTCCTGCAGACCTACGGGCTGTTCAAAGAAGCGGCAGTGTGCTACCGGTGGGCCTGCCAGCTAGCGCCCTCAACTTTTCGGTGGGCCTACTACCTAGGGATGGTTGAGGCGGCCGAAGGACACTGTGATGCCGCTGCCACCACATTTCGCCTGGGTACGCGTTTCGACCCCGACTATGTCCCTGCGCAGTTACGGCTAGCCGGCTGCCTCTTCCTTTCCGCCGACTGGGACGAGAGCGAGGGGCTTTATGAGGGGATCGTGAAGCAGCACCCTGACAATGCTGACGCCTATTACGGGCTTGGCCGAGTTCGCGCGGCCCGCCATAACCTGCCAGGCGCGGCCGAGGCCTACAACAAAGCGTGTGCGCTGTTTCCGGAGTTCGGGGCTGCCCATTACACTCTAGCGCTGGTCTATCGCAACCTCGGCCAGGTTGGCCAAGCGGAGGAACAACTTCGCTTGTACAAGAGATACAAGGATGGCGTTCCTCCGTCAAGAGACAGGCTGTACGATGAGGTTCGGGCACTCAACCGGAGCGCGACGTTCCAGGTGCAAATCGGCATGGAGCTCGAGCGGCAAGGGAAGCTGGAGGAATCCGTGACGGCACACGAGAGGGCGCTCGAAATCGATTCGCATCTGGTCCAGGCACACATCAATCTGATCCAGCTTTACGGGCGGCTCGGTCAATTCGAGAAGGCCGAGGAACACTATAGTGCCGCGATCCGTCTCGATTCAGGCTCTGCCGATAGCTATTACAATTACGGGGTGTTTCTCCTGAGTGTTGAAAAATATCAGCAAGCCGAGAACGCTCTTCGGAAAACCATCGAAATCGATCCTTTCCGCGCCGACGCCCATAACAATCTCGGGTTCCTCCTCGAGCGGCAGGGCAGATTGTTGGATGCTGTGACCGAGTACCGAACAGCCATCGAGAACAAACCCGACAACCGACAGACGCATTTCAATCTGGGCCGAGTGCTGGTGAACCAGCAGAAGTACCAGGAGGGAATTCAGGAGTTGGAAAAGGCGATCGAGCCGGAGGATGAGGATACTCCACGATACGTTTACGCGCTTGGTGCGGCGTTCGCACGGTCAGGCGACCGGCAGAATGCCCTGCGCTACTTGCGTCAAGCCCACGACGGGGCGGTAGCGCGCGGCCAGTCCGACTTGGTTGCCAGCATCGAGCGCGATCTCAACACTCTCGAAGCGCCGAGAGCTCCACGGTGAAAAAGAAAGGGCGTGGCCTCCCCAGACCTTCAGCAGAGGAAAAACACAGCCACAATTACGGTCGGCGCGACTTCCTGAAACTGCTGGTCTTAGGAATTGCCGGACGTATTAGCACGCCGTGGAGTACCGCTACCCATGTTCCCTCGCCTGTTCCGCTGTTCCGCGAAGTGGCCGAGGAAGTTGGGCTCAAGTTCCACCATTTCACGGGTGCCACGGGAGAGTTCCTTATGCCGGAAATCATGGGTGCCGGCGTGGCCCTTTTTGACTATGACAATGACGGCGACCTGGATGTCTATCTGGTGCAGGGCACGATATTGGACTCCGCTCAGGATCCGCGCCGTGCGAAGTTCCCCCCTCCACCGGGCTGGGTGCCCGGCAACCGGCTCTTCCGCAATCTGCTGAGCGAGACCGGAAAGCTCGCATTCGTGGACGTCACCGGGAAAGCTGGAGTCGGGCACATCGGCTACGGAATGGGAGTCGCTGTCGGAGACTACGATAACGACGGCTTCCAAGACCTGTACGTCACAAACTTCGGACACAACATCCTCTACCACAACAATGGCGACGGCACGTTCACTGATGTCACTCTCCAGGCCGGTGTCGATGATCCGCGCTGGAGTACAAGCGCCGCGTGGGTTGATTATGATCGCGACGGACGCCTCGATCTTTTCGTTGCCAACTATCTTGACTTCACAGTGAAAGGAAACAAGCAGTGTTATGCGTCCACAGGTGAGCGTGATTATTGCACCCCGAAAATGTACCAGCCGGTGCCGGCTCGCCTGTTCCACAACCGTGGCAACGGCACGTTCGAGGATGTCACCGAGGCAGTAGGAATCGGAGCTGCGGTTGGGCCCGGCCTCGGAGTCGTCTGCGCCGACTTCAACGGCGATGGCTGGCCAGACATTTACGTCGCCAATGACGGAGCCGCCGCCCACCTGTGGATCAACCAGCGAAACGGCACGTTCAAGGAGAAGAGTTTGTTGTCAGGAACCGCATACAACGCTGAGGGCGCGCCGCAGGCCGGGATGGGTGTGACGGCTGCCGATTTTGACAATGACGGCGACGAGGACATCCTCAAAAGCAACTTGACCAACGAAGGCTGCAACCTCTACGTCAACGATGGCCGTGGAAACTTCTACGATGCGTCAGTGGAACTTGGTCTGTTCCGGCCTACTTTCCCCTACACCGGGTTCGGTACCGAATGGTTTGACTACGACAACGACGGATGGCTGGACCTATTCATTGCCAATGGCGCTGTGAACCGTATTGAGTCGTTGCGCGGAAGTCCGTATCCGTTTAACCAAAATAATCAGTTGTTTCGCAACGAGGGCGATGGAAAGAGATTTCGAGAGCTGACAGCAGGCGCCGGGCCGGCCTTTGCCGTCTCCGGAGTAAGCCGCGGAGCGGCCTTTGGCGACATCAACAACGACGGCGCCATTGACATTGTGGTCGCCAACAACAATGGCCCGGCACGGCTGTTACTGAACCAGACTCACTCCCTGAACTACAATCACTGGCTCCTGGTTGGCCTCCAAGCAGCCGGTGGAAATCGCTTTGGGATTGGCGCCAAGATCGAAGTCCGCCAGCGGGGGAGAAAACTCCTGCGGCGCGCTCATACGGACTCGAGCTACCTAAGCGCGAACGACGTCCGGGTTCATTTTGGTCTAGGCGAAGACGCAAAAATTGAAGAAGTAATCGTGTACTGGCCGGACGGTTCGACTGAAGCGTGGGATAGGATCCAAGCGGACCGAATTGTCACGATCCGCCAAGGGACTGGCCGCGGCATCCGGCGCAAGGGCTAAGATTCACGTTTGCGTTGCGCGGGGAAATCCGTCGTCCGTGCGTCCCAACCCTTGGTTCAGAGAGAAACAAAAGAGCTTTGAAGAGAAACAAAAGAGCTTGACAAAGTCTTAGCGGAGTTGGTAGTTTCCGCAGCAAGTCGGGGGAATAGAGAGCTTCTTTACGTTGAATGCGACCCTAATGAGTGGGATTTCGCCCGACGCCATCCAGCCGGACAAGTTGCAGACAGTTTCCAAAGCGTCCGAGGCGACTCATCTTGCCTGCGTGCAATGAATTGAATTATCTAGCGGTCAGGCGGTAGCTTGACGAGAGGCCACGTCAGGGTCGAAGGAAAGGGGCAAAGGCGATGTTTACAAGTAGATTGCGCGTTCATGTGGCTTGTCTGTTTGCTCTCGGCTTCTTGGCATTGGGATACGTACATCGTGCCGACGCTCAGGTTCTTTATGGTTCGGTAAGCGGCTCTATCACAGACCAGAGCGGCGCGGCAGTTGCGAAAGCGCACGTAATTGTCACCAACCGCGATACAAGTGTTACGCGGGAGGCGGACTCCGACGAGACTGGCCACTACAGGATTACAGACGTGCCGCCAGGCGACTACGACCTTAAAATTACAGCCAGCGGGTTCAGGCTTCTCACGCAGACGCATCTGTTGGTTACCGCCAACACCGTCACCAACGCCGACGCGAAATTACAGGTAGGCGAGATGTCCCAGCAGGTCACTGTCGAGGCCTCCGTCGTGAGCCTGCAGACCGAAAAGACCGATATTCACACGGAACTCACGGCAAAAGCGGTCTTGGAAATGCCACTGAACCAGTACCGAAATTACCAGACGTTGATTAATCTTGTCCCCGGCGCAACTCCCGGACTATTCCAGAACGCTATCGCCGACACTCCGGAGCGCGCCCTGAGCTTCAATATCAACGGCACCAACCGTAACAACAACAACACCCGCGTTGACGGCGCCGCGGACGTGTTCGTCTGGTTGCCTCACCACACTGTTTACGTGCCGCCGGCAGAGACCGTCCAGGAAGTCAACATTTCCACCAATAATTTCGACCCCGAACAAGGCATGACGGGCGGGGCGGCCATTACCGTCATTACCAAGTCGGGGACCAATCAATTTCATGGCGTCTTGTTTGAATACCATGAGGATCAAGCCCTCAGAGCCAGACAGTTCTTTGAGACCGCGGCCGTAAGCGCGAAAAAGGGTAAGAGCATCCTCAACGACATGGGAGGCACATTCGGTGGCCCGATTAAGAAGGACAAGTTGTTCTTCTTCGGAAGCTATGATGGGACCTTTGAACGTGATAACCGCAGCACCGGCCTTGTGACTGTGCCCACCACGACCCTTGCCACTGGAGACTTCAGTGGCATTCTCGGCAATTATGTTTGCACCGACGGCACGTCATTTGCCACTCCGTGTGCAAGCAACAGCAAAACTCCAGTTTTGGTGACGGACACCAATAACGCCGCCCAGCAAGAGCGGGTGGGAATGATTTTTTCGCCTGCAACTGGCGCAGCGAATGGCACCGGCCGCAGACAATACGCAGGCAACATACTTCCAGCGATTGACCCCATCGCGGCAAAAATTCTGGCGCTGATTCCAGCTCCCAATGTACCCGGAGCCAGCAATGTCGACAATTACTTCAAGTCGGCCACGCAAAGCCTGAACCGCAATAACTTTGACGGCAAGGTCGACTGGATTCGCACCGCCAAACACAACTTCTTTTTCAAGTACAGCGCTATGAAGTCGGTTTTTCATGGCGAGCCCAGCTTGGGCAAGGCCATTGGAGACTGCGCGTGCGACGGCGGTCTCGGTGACTTTCACTCTTTTGTGCAACTCGTGACCGTGGGACACACCTTGACTCTTTCTCCCAACCTTGTGGTCGACGGCAACGTCGGCTTTACTCGCATGAGTGAGTACGGCCAGACTCCTGACTTTGGGACCAACATCGGGTCAGACGTGCTAGGAATCCCGGGCACCAACAACCCGCCGGACCAGCGCAGCAGCGGGATGCCTTTCTTCGGCATTTCAGGCTATGCGGACATCGGCAATCCAGAAGGATGGAACCCTGCTTTCCGCAACGACTGGAGCTTCACTAGCTCGCACAATGTCAGGTGGTCTCATAACAAGCACCAAGTCAGCGCTGGCATCGATATCATCCATCATCACCTAAATCACTGGCAGCCTGAGCTGGGCGCGGGCCCGCGAGGACAGTTTGATTTCGGCGGAGGTGCGACTGCCCTAAATGGAGGAGCCCCTCCCAACCAGTTCAATGCGTTGGCGCAGTTCGAACTCGGCCTCGCCGGAGAACTCGGCGTGAACGCCGGTGATAATGTCGGAGTTGGGAAGAGCGAGCAATTTATCAAAGCCACGGCCCGGGAATGGCAGTTTGGGTGGTTCATTGGAGACCGCTACCGGGTCACCAACAAACTAACGGCGACCCTGGGTCTTCGGTATGAATACTATCCGCTTATGACCCGTAACGGCGCCTTCAGATTCGACCGTCTGGATTTCACTACCGACAACGTTCTGCTAGGCGGCCTGGGGGGTAATCCGGGCAACCTGGGAGTTACGACCAGCAAGAAGCTCTTCGCCCCTCGGATCGGACTGGCCTATCAAGTTAACAACAACACGGTGGTGCGGACCGGCTTCGGTATCACTGTTGATCCGCTTCCACTGGCCAGACCGTTGCGCGGCTTTTACCCGCTCACGGTGGGTTCGAACTTTGTCGGAGCAAACAGTTTCGCTCCCTTCTCATCGTTATCGCCGCTCGCTGCGCCACTCCCCGGCGGACCGATCCCCGTTGGCATTCCGGCCGTTTGCTGCCCAGATATAAGCAGCGGAGTTATTCCCCTGCCTAACCAAGCTTTGGAGCGCAGCGTAGGCCCCGGCCTGTTAAAGCGGGGTTACATCGAGTCCTGGAATCTCATAGTGGAGCGGAAGCTCCCTGCGAACTTCCTCGTTTCCGTCGGCTACGTTGGCACCCAGACAGTGCACCAGTTCGCCGATAT
>Ga0209577_10003650_pt1 | contig 14497 bp, 13 predicted proteins | sample GraSoiAngelo_109_FD_185874 | JGI IMG/M metagenome (GOLD analysis project Ga0209577, IMG submission 185874) | Grasslands soil microbial communities from the Angelo Coastal Reserve, California, USA - 14_0903_12_20cm (SPAdes) (version 2) | ecosystem: Environmental > Terrestrial > Soil > Grasslands...
ACCGTCGCTACCGCCCACCAGCCGATCGCGACGAACAGCACGTTCGTTTCCGAGCCTCTGGCGATCGCGAGCGCGGTCACCGCGCCGAGCGCCGTCGCCGCGGCGGCGCTGAGGAGCACGGTCGCGCGCAGGAAGTCGACGAAGCGCACGCGCCTAGGAGAGCAGAGCTCCCAGCAACTCGCGGACGCCATGCGTGCCGTCGACCGTCACGTCGGCCTCGAGCGCGAGCTCTTCGGGCGTCTCCTCTGAGCTGACGGCGACACACAGCGAATGTGCCAGCACGCCCGTCTCCACGAGCGCGCGCAGGCCGTGAAACGCGTCGAGGTCGGTGCTGTCGTCGCCCACATACAACGCCGCTGCGACGTCGGCTCCGCGCAGCAGCGCCGACACGCCGCGCGCCTTGTCGAGCACGATCGGAGCGCGGACCTCGAGCACCTTGCGGCCCCAGTGGATCGCGAACCCCTCCTCGACCGCGTGACCGGCGATCTCCGCGACGGCCGCCGCAGCGGCCTCTTCATTGGGCGCGCCGCGCCAGTGAAAGGCGGCGATCGCGCCCTTGTCCTCGCCGCGGACTCGGAGCCGCTCGCGCTCGCTCGTCAGCTCGCGCTCGGCGAAGGCGCGCACGCGCGGAATCCACCGCTCGAAGTCCGGCGCCATCTCCGGCGCGCTCGCGCGCGGGCGCAGCAGTTCGCCGCCGTGGTTGCCGATGTAGGCGATCGTCCCGATCGCGACTATCTGGCGCGCGGTGTTCGCCCGACGGCCGCTCACGCACCCGACGAGCCCGTAGCGCCGCGCGACCTCGATCAGCAGCGCGCGCGTCGCCTCGGGTACGTGCGCGTCGGCGGCATGCCGCACGATCGGAGCGAGCGTCCCGTCGATGTCGAGCAGCACGGCGGCTCTCGCAGGGTCCGCGCGGAGCGGCTCGAGCGCCGGGGCAAGCGTTGTGCCTGCAGACACGCGGTCTAGTATGGCGCGCATCATCGCCCCCGCCGCTGTCAGCCCGCGTGAGCGCCCAGGCGCGCGCTGAGCGCCCGCTCGCGCGTTCGCTCAAGCTCGCGCTGATCGGGACCGCGGCCGGCGTCTTCAGCGGCCTGTTCGGCGTCGGCGGCGGCACCGTGATCGTCCCCCTGCTCGTGCTTTGGCTGGGGTACGACGAGCGCACGGCGACCGGGACATCGCTCGGTGCGATCGTGTTCATCGCCGCGTTCGCCGCGGGCACGCAGGGCCTATACGGCAACGTGCACGTCCTCGACGGGGTCCTGATCGGGATTCCGGCGATCGCCGGCGTGACGATCGGCGCGCGCCTGCAGCAGCGCGTCTCGGGGCCTGCGATCTCGCTGCTGTTCGCCGCCGTGCTCGTCGCGAGCGCGGTCGATCTGGTGCTGCGGTGATCGGCGCGATCGGCATCGGCCTCGCCGGCGGCGTGATCGCCGGGATGCTCGGCGTGGGCGGCGGCGTGCTGTTCGTGCCCGGGCTCGTCGCCTTCCTCAGCCTCAGCCAGCACCAGGCGGAGGCGACGTCGTTGCTCGCGATCGTGCCCGTCGCGATCGTCGGCGCGTACACCCAGGACCGGTTCGGGAACGTCCGCCGCGGTGATGCGCTCCTGCTCGGCCTGCTCTCGATCGCCGGCGCGGCCGCGGGGGTCGCGCTCGCAAATACGCTCAGCGGGCGCGCGCTGCGCGACTCCTTCGCTGCGCTGCTCGTGCTCGTCGCCGCGCAGCTCGTGTACAAGGTTCGAGCGACGGCCACGCGGCCAGCGCCGCTGGACGGCAACGGCGCTGACGCGATGCACTAGACTCGGTCTGAGTATGGGTCTTGACAACCCGCTGCACATCGCGTTCCTTGTCGTGATCCTGCTGCTCCTGTTCGGAGCCAAACGGCTCCCCGAAATCGGACGCCAGCTCGGGAGCGGGATGCGCGAGTTCAAGCAGTCGGTCACCGGGCAGGGCGAGCCCGAGCGCCCGGCGCTCGCTCAGGGTCAGCAGCCGCAGGCCGCAGCCCAGCAGCCGGTGGCGCCCGTCGCGGGCGCGACCGTCGCGCCCGCCGCGCCGCAGCAGGCCGCGCCCGCCGCGCCGCAGCAGGCCGCGCCCGAACCGACGCAGCAGGCCTGAGCACGCGCAGGCCGGCCATCCGCGCGGCGCCTGGCGCTGCCGGCGGTGCTGCGCGCGCCAGAACCCCCTGCGGCGCGCACCGCGGCTGGGTTCGCGGGACGGCGGGGCCTGCCTAGAGCAGGCTCGTCGTCATGCGTTCGATCTCGGCAATCGAGGTCGTGCCGTCGCGGACCTTGTCGAGACCGTTTTCTCGCAGGCGGCGCATGCCTTCGCGCTCGGCGACCTCAACCATCGCGTCGACGGACGCGCGCTCGAGGATCAGCTCGCGGATCGGCTCGCTGACGGCCATCACCTCGTACACGCCGACGCGGCCGCGGTAGCCCGAGCCGCCGCAGCGCTTGCATCCGACCGGCTCGAACGGCGTCACGCCCGAGAGCCCGTGCTCGACGAGCACAGCGTCGGAGACTTTCTGCTCGCGCGCGCAGTAGCGGCAAAGGACGCGGACGAGGCGCTGGGCGATGATGCAATCGATCGCGGAGGAGACGAGAAACGGCTCGATCCCCATGTCGATGAGGCGCCCGAGCCCGCTCGGGGCGTCACGCGTGTGCAGAGTCGAGAGCACGAGATGGCCGGTGAGCGCGGCCTCGACCGCGATGTGCGCGGTCTCGCGGTCGCGGATCTCGCCGACCATGATCACGTCGGGGTCCGCGCGCAGGATCGAGCGCAGCCCGACGTCGAAGGTGACGCCCGCCTTGGGATGGATCTGCATCTGCTTGATGCCCGAGATGCGCTGCTCGACGGGATCCTCGATCGTGATGATGCTGCGCTCGCCGTCGTTGAGCGCGCTCAGCGCGGCGTACAACGTCGTCGACTTGCCGGACCCCGTCGGTCCCGTGACGAGCACCGCTCCGTTGGGCCGGTGGATCGCGCTCGTGACCCGCTCGAGCTCGCGCGGCGGGACGCCGATCGTGTCGAGGCCTTGGATCGTGGCGCCCTTGTCGAGAATGCGCATGACCACCGCCTCGCCGTCAGCGAGCGGCAGCGTGACGACGCGGACGTCGACGCGACGGCCTTCGATCGTGAGCGCGAAGCGGCCGTCCTGCGGCACGCGTTTCACGCTGATGTCGATGTCGGCCATGATCTTGATGCGCGAGACCACGCCTTTGGCCATCTTGCGCTTGATCGTCGCCGCCTGCGTGAGCACGCCGTCGACGCGGAAGACGACCCGCCAGTCGCCCTCCTCCGGGTTCACGTGGATGTCAGACGCACCGCGGTGGATCGCCTGCGCGACGATCGAGTGCACGAGCTTGATGATCGGCGCGTCGCCCTCGGCCTCGTCGAGCGCGAGCGGGTCGCCTTCCTCCTCGGCCGCGTCGTCGTCGATGTCCTCGATCGTCTCGTCGAGCTTCGTGAGGCGTGAGAGCAGGAGGTTGAGGTCCTCGAGCGATGCCGCCGCGGGACGAATCCGGCGCCCGGTCATCATCGCGACGTCGTCGACCGTGAGGACGTTCGTCGGATCGGCCATCGCGAGCAGCACGGCGCCGTCCTCGCTGAAGCCGATCGGCACTGCGCGGTAGCGCTGGGCGACCTGCGGGCTGAGCAGGGTCGTCGCGCCGACGTCGACATCGTAGACGCTCAGATCGACGTAATCGAGGCCAAATCGCTCGGCGACCACGCGCGCGAGCTCGTCGTGGCGCAGCACGCCCTGTTCGACCAGCACGAGTCCCGTGGGCCGGCCCTGGCTGCGCGCGAGCTCGACGCACTCCTCGACCGTCTTCTTGTCCGCGAGGCCGAGGTCGACGACGACTTCGCCGATCATCCGCGTCGAGCGCCCGCTGCGCTGCGGCGGATACAGGCCAATGCGTTCGGGCTCGCGGCGTCCGCCATCGCGGCGGTCGGAGCGCTCGAGTGCCTCCTCGGACGATGCCGCCGTGCGGCCGCCGGCCGGTGCGGCGATATCGCTCATCAGCACTCATATCGGCACATCGTGGAGCGCCCTTGATCCATCTGTCGGATTGGTGCTTTTGCTGCTGCGAGGGCGATTGCCCGCAGTGCTGGACAACCGGCCGCGCCGGCCTATCGGTCCGCGCGCGCGGCGACGTGGTGCTCGAACGCTCCCTTGACGGCCGCGTCGAGCGAGTTGAGCCGGAACAGCGCCACCGCCTCCGCGGCCGCAAAGCCCGCGGACGCCCCCTCGCGTGGGCCGTGGTGGAGCATCAGGCAATGCTCGAGCGCGAGCCGCCGCGCCTCGTCCAAGTGCGCGGGCGCGTGCGCGTCGATCACGCGCAGCCCGAGCGCCAGGTGCCCGAGCAGAACGCCCTCCTGGGTTCGCGTGACCTCAGCGCCGTAGGCGAACTCGCGCGTCCTGCCGAGATCGTGCACGAGCGCCGCGGTGAGCAGGAGGTCGCGATCGAGCCGCGGATGCACCGCGCACAGCTCGACGGCCATCGTCGCTACTGCCACGCTGTGCTCGAGCAGCCCGCCCAGGTACGCGTGGTGCGCGCCCGGCGCGCGCGCTCGCGGGATCGAGCACGGCGCGCGGCGCAGCTCCACGCGCAGCGCGCGGTCGCCGAGCAGGTTCGCGAGCAGCGTCGCAAGCTGCGGGTCGTACACCTCGCGCGCGAGGTGCTCGAAGAAGCCTTCGAGCTCGTCGAGATCGCGCATGGCGGTCGGCAAGAAGCGCGCCGGGTCCGCGTCCGCGCCGGCGGCGCTCGCGATCGTCGCGACGTCGATCTGGAGCTCGTCGCGAAAGCGCGTCGCGCGACCCCTTACGCGCACTAGCTCGCCGCGCTCGAAGCGCCCCGCGAGCAGATCCGCGTCGCGGAACGCACGCGCGGCGATGCTGCCGCTCGCGTCGCTCAGCTCGAGCGCGAGGTACGGCGAGCCGACGCGCGAGCGCAAGCGCTCCTTGCGCGTGCACGCGAACACGCCGTCGACCTCGTCCTCGTCGCGCAGCGTCGCGATCGTGGCCGTCGTGAGAATCTCGCTGCCGGCGGCGCTCATCGGCCCATCATGTACGGTGAACCGGATGCAGCCGCTCGTGTGGGACCGCCGCCCCGATGGCCTCAGGGCCCCCGCGATGGTGTGCGCGTTCCGAGGCTGGAACGACGCAGGCGAGGCGGCCTCGACGGCGGTGTCGTTCCTCGCGGGCGCGCTCGACGCGCGCCGCTTCGCACGCATCGACTCGGAGGACTTCTTCGACTACCAGGCGAACCGACCCTGCATCCGCATCGGCGACAGCGGCGTACGCGAGATCACGTGGCCGAGCGTCGAGGTGTTCGAGGCGCTCGCGCCGCGCGCTCCGCGCGATCTCGTGCTCGTGCGCGGCGTCGAGCCATCGATGCGCTGGCGCACGTTCAGCCAGCAGATGATCGAGCTCGCGGAGGCGCTCGGCATCCAGCTCGTCGTCTCGCTCGGCGCGCTCCTTGGCGACGTCCCGCACACGCGTCCCGTCGCGATGACCGGCCACGCGTCGGACCCGGCGCTGAGCGAGCGCCTCGGCATCACCGCCTCGAGCTACGAGGGGCCGACGGGCATCGTGGGCGTGCTGCACGCAGCTTGCCTGGGCACGGCCCTGCCCTCGGCGAGCCTGTGGGCGGCCGTTCCTCACTATGTCGCGGCGGCCGCGAACCCGAAGGCCGCGCTCGCGCTGTTGCGCCGGCTCGAAGGCCTTACCGGCGTTTCAGTCGACGTGTCCGAGCTCGAAGCCGCAGCCGCCGACTACGAGCGCCAGGTCGGGCTCGCGGTCGCGAGCGACCCCGACATCCAGGCGTTCGTCGAGCGGCTCGAGCAGGCGACCGAGAGCGACGAGCACGACGCCGCGCAGAACGTGCCGTCGGGCGACATCCTCGCGCGCGAATTCCAGCGCTTCTTGCGCCAGCGCGGCCCAGAGGCCTGAGCACGCCTTTCTAAGCCTCGGCGACGGGGCAGGTTATGCGGTAGTCGCACATCGCGCACGTCTCGCGCGACGGCGTCGCCTGGAAGCGCTGCGCGAGGATCCCATCACCCACCTCGAGCACCGTCTCGCGCACCGCGTCGGGTCCATCGGGCCCGCACGGCACCTCGACCTTGCGGTCGTCGAGGACGTAGTGGTAGGCGAGGCGCACGGACTCGAGCCCCCAGTCCTCACGCGCCGCGAGCGCGTAAAGCGAGAGCTGGATGTCCTCGCATAGCGCGGCCGGCGGCTTCGCGCGCGAGGTCTTGTAATCGATCAGCTCGAACCTATCCGCTGCCGCATCGGAGCCCTCGCGCGCGCGGCCGGCATCGGAGCCCGAGCCGTCTTCTTCTCCGAGGCGGTCGACGCGATCGACACGCCCGCGGATGTGGTGCCGCCCGAGGCGGAAGTTGAACGAGCGCTCGAACCACACGGGCGTACCGGGTTCGCGCTCGAGCCGCGCATGGTAGCGGCGCAGGGCGTCGTACCCCCTCTCGCGCAGCGCCAGCTCGGCCGGGCGCTCACCGAGTCCCGCCCGGCGCCAGCCGGCGTCGAACAGCGCGAACAGGTCCTCGAGCCCGGCGAGCTCGGCGGCGTGGTAGCGCTCGAGAACCTGGTGGACGACGATGCCGAAACGCTGGTGAAGCGTCTGCTCGGTGGGAATGCGAAGGACGCGCGCGAACTTGTAGCGCAACGGGCAGCTGCGGTAGGTCACGACATCGGACGCCGACAGCGCCAGGCCGTGCCCCTTGCGCGGCAGGAACGGCCCGAGGGAGAGCTCTTCAGCGTCGCCGAGGCCGAGCGGCCCGAGACCGGAGGAGCGCCGCTCGCGGGCTGGGGTCGCGCCGGCTTGCCCCGCGCTCGGGTCTCGCTCGGTCGCCTGCGCCTCGATCAGCAGGTCGTCGAGCGCGGAGGTCTGGAAGATCTCACGCTCGAGCGCGGTCGTCGAGGCGAGCAGCCGCGCGTTGAGATCGTCGATGGCCGCGCGCAGGTCGTAGTCCGGGTCGCGCTGCAGGACCGCCGCGAGCTTGATCAGCTCGAGATAGCGAACGACGCCGTGCGCGACATCGAGCTCGGTGTCCAGGCGCAGCTCCGAGAGCCGCCCGCCGATGCGGACGGCGCTGTCGAGCACCTCCTCGCGCAGCAGCTCGAACATCGCCTGCAGACGGTCGCCCGCGCCGGCCTCGGCGGTCCCGCTGGGCTCCTCGGCCGGGGGCGCCGCCTCGATCGCGATGGCTGCGAGGTGGCGTGCGAGCTGGTCCGCGCTGGCGTGCGGATCGGCGCGCACGAATTCGCTGGTGAGGCTCTCCAGCCGGCGCAGACCCGCACGCCGGCGCTCGGCCTGCGCGGGCGCGAGCAGCGGCTTGCGCGGCGCGCTCAGGGACTCGATGAGGCCGTGCATGAAGGCCTCGGCGCCGTTGTCCTCGAGCGCGGCCTCGGCGTGCGCATGCAGCGCGACGAAGCGCTCGATCCGCTCTCGCGCCTCGGGCGGGATCTGCGGAGACTCGAGCGCCGCGGCACAGCCTGCGACGAGGTCGAGCTTGCGACGCCGTGCGAGCGCGATCACGCGAGCGAGGTGCACCTGGCGCAGTTCGATCGGCGCGCGCGCGAGCGCGCGTACGACGGCGGCGGCGTCCTGGGGGTCCACGAGCAGGCGCACCCACGCGAGCACGTCGCGAACCTCTGCCCCGTGCAGCATGCGCTCGCGGGCGAGCGGCTCGCCCGCGCGATCGGCGAACGGCTTGCGCGCGATCCTCGAAGCGGGCATGCACCAAGAATACGGGGGCCCTGGGCCGGCTTCGCGGGCTACGCTCTTCTCATGGACGTAATCGACTGGGTAACCGCTCAGCGGGTCGGCGACAGGATCGCAGGCACACCACCAGCAGGAAAAGTGAGCGCCGCACTCGTCCAGCCGCGCGCGCACGGCTTCGCGCGCAGGGTGAGCGAGTACAGCGGTCTGCAGACGCCGGCGAACCTGCCCCCTGTCGAGACGGTCGACCGCTCCGCTTGGATCGCCGCGAACCTGCGCACGATGCGGCCGATGATGGCGCCCCTGACCGAGCGCCTGGGCCAGGGCGCGGGGCCGCTTGCGGGGCCACTGCGCTCGGCCTCGGGGCTGCTGCTGGGAGCGCAGATCGGCGCGCTCACCGGAGCGCTCTCGCAGCGCGTCCTCGGCCAGTACGACCTAGCGCTGTTGGATCGCACGGTTGAGCCTCGCCTGTTGCTGCTCGCGCCGAACCTCGCGATCGCCGCGCGGAGCCTGAGCGTCGACTCGGAGGAACTCGTGCTGTGGGTGGCGATCCACGAGATCACGCACGCGGTCCAGTTCACCGCGGTGCCCTGGCTGCGAGACCACCTCGGCGGCATGATCAAGGAGCTGCTCGCGAGCGTGCAGCTCGCGCTCGGCGGCAGCGACGAGGCGGACGCGCCGGGCGATAAGAACGGCGCCCGCGGCGCCCGTGCGTCGAACGCCCGAGGGCGCCTGCGCACGCCGGACCCGCAGCGCGTGCTCGAGCTGATCGACCGCCTGCGCCACGGAGAGGCGCTGCGCTGGACGCTCGGCGAGGACCGCTGGCAGAAGATCGAGCGCATCCAAGCTGTGATGTCGGTGATCGAGGGCCACGCGGAGCACACGATGGACGCGATCGGAACCGAGGAGCTGCCCTCGCTCGGAAAGCTGCGCGCCGCGATGACGCGCAGGCGCACGCAGCGGCCGCTGTACTGGCGCATCATCGAGCGCCTGCTCGGCCTCGAGCTGAAGATGCGTCAGTACGAGGTCGGGCGGCGGTTCTGCGACGAGGTCGTCGCGCGGTCGGGCGCGGAAGCGCTCGCGCGGGTGTGGGAGAGCCCCGAGTCGATGCCCACGCTGGCCGAGCTCGAGCACGCTGACCGCTGGCTCGCACGAATGCGCGTCGCCGCCGCTTAGCGGCGGGTCAGAGCCTCTGGACGGAGTTCTTCCTCGTCTATGGCCGCTCGCCGGCCTCGGGGCGCGGTAGCTGTTCGTATGGCCGAGAACCCCTCGTAGCGGGCGAACACACGTTCCTAGAGTTACAAACTCTTGCGCGAATTGCCACTTTATGTGGGCATTTCTGACGTTTCAGCGCCGGTGTGTAACAATCTTGCGTGACGGGGTTACAAACAGGTGTTCGCTGCTAGCCTCAGCGTCTAATCGAAAGAAGACCCCAACGTTCCCCTCGCCGTGACGAGGAAGAAGAGGAGATCGCTCCAATATGCCAACCGCCAACACAACTTCCACCACGCGCACGAAACCGCGCGCGAAAAGGCGTAAACCGGCCCGCCGTAAACCGGCGACGGCCCGCGCGCGAACCTCTACGCGCACACTCAACGGCGCCGCGCCGGCAGCTTCGCGCCGGTTGTCCTCGGACCGCCAGGTCGGGGCATTCGGCGACTACGCCGAGCGTGTCGTGCTGATTCCCGTCGGCGCGACGCTGATCGCACGGGATCGCGTTATCTCGAGCGTCACCGACACCCTCTCGATCTACTCGAGCCCGAGCAGGACGCAGGCTCAGCTGCGCCGTTTCGAGCGCCGCGGCGTGACCGCGCGCAAGCGCCTGGAGCGCGAGGTTCGCAAAACCCGCACCCGCGTCGAGCGCGAACTGCGCCAGCGCCGGCGCAAAGTCGAGAAGGCGGTCTCGAACCTCGAACACCGCCGCGACACGCTCGCGAAAAACGGCGCCGACGTCGCTAACCGCATACCCGAGCTCGCCAACCGCGTCCAGGAGCGCGTGCTCGAGCTCGTCTGAGTAGCACTACCTTCCCCCGCGCCGTCAGGAGAACGGGTCGCGGGTAAGTCTGTCGGCCTCATATCCCGCCGGCAGTAGTAGCACCCTCTCCTCCCCCGACTCGCGGGGTGGTTCCCACCGCCCCGCGAGTCACTTTAATCCCCCCGTCGTCGGACAACGCGCACCTCGGGTCGCGGGGTCGAGCGCCGTTCTGCCCGACCCGTGGACGCGGCGCCGCTCCGCATATCCGGCGGGCTGCTGCTGCCGGTCAGCGCCGGTTTGTCACAATGAACGGAAGTGGGCCAGGCACACGAGAATCTTCCGTCCCAGGACGAGATCTTCGCGTCGCTGCGCGCCGTCATCGACCCTGAGCTGAATCGCTCGATCGTCGAGCTCGACATGGTGCGCTCGGTCGATGTGAGCGCGAACGGCGTCGTCGACGTGACCGTCTCCCTCACCACTCCCGGCTGCCCGATCAAGGGCCACTTCCAGGGTGCCGTGGCGCGCGCGGTGCGCGAGCTCCCCGGTATCGAGCACGTGAACGTGTACTTCGACGTGCTGAGCGACGCGCAAAAGGCCGCGTTGCAGCAGAAGCTCGGCCGCGGCGCGCTTCCGGATGGAACGCTCGCGCTCGTGCAGAACATCCTCTGCATCGGCTCGGGCAAGGGAGGGGTTGGAAAGTCGACGTTGACCGCGAATCTAGCGGCGTCGCTTGCGGGCGAAGGCAAGCGCGTGGGTGTGCTCGATGCGGACGTTTGGGGCTACTCGATCCCGCGCATGTACGGACTGGGGGCGACACGGCCGCCGGTATCTGCCGAGCGCAAGATCATCCCGCTGCAGGCGCACGGCGTGAACGTGATGTCGATCGGCTTCTTCGTCGAGGAGGACGCGGCTGTCGTCTGGCGCGGGCCGATGCTCCACAAGGCGCTGACGCAGTTCCTCCAGGACGTCGACTGGGGAGCGCTCGACTTCCTGCTCATCGACCTTCCCCCAGGAACCGGTGACGTGTCGATGACCCTCGCGCAGCTGCTTCCGAGCGCCCGCTTTGTGATCGTGACGACGCCGCAGCCGACCGCGCAGAAGGTCGCGCGGCGCGCGGCGCAGATGGCGGAAAAGGTCTCGCTTGAGATCGCGGGCGTGATCGAGAACATGTCGGGCTTTCAGGCGCCCACGGGCGAGCGCTATGCGATCTTCGGAGAGGGCGGAGGCGACGAGCTCGCCGACGAGCTCGACGTCCCGCTGCTCGCGCGCGTGCCGTTGACGATGCCCTTGCGCGAGCACGCCGATTGCGGCGTGCCGCTCGTCATCGAAGACCCGGACGACCCCGCCGCGATCGCCATCCGGCAAGCCGCGCGCGGCTTGATCGCGAGCGCTCCGCTCGCGAGCGCGTCGCTCCCGCTCCTCGAGGTCATCCCCGGCGGCTCCCCCGCTCCAGCCAATGGCGGCGACGCCGAGCGAAAACCTGCGGGCATGTCGCTGCCAATGGCCTAGCCGCGCGCTGTTCTCCGCCGCGCGAGCAGGACTCCCGAGCGCTTGACAAGCGCGACCGACTGAGAGGATCGTCTGCAGATATGCCCGCCGAGGGAACCAACGAGAACCATGAGAGCGACGACGGCACTGCCGTCGCGGAGCTCGACACCACCGCTGAGCCGACGACCGACGGCGCAGTCGAATACGACGAACGGCGCGCGAAGATGGAGCGCCTTCGCGCCGAAGGCGTCGATCCCTACCCACCCGTCACGCTGTGGGGCCGCCGCGCGCGGATCGCCGACGTACACCGCGCGCACGACCCATCGGTGCTCGACGCGGGCGAGCACGCCGACACGCGCTACCTCGTAGCGGGCAGGCTGATATCGCGCCGCGGCCACGGCAAGACGGCGTTCCTCGATCTGCGCGACCTCTCGGGTTCGATCCAGATCGTGCTTCGCGTGGATTCCCTCGGTCAGGAGACGTACGACCGCATCTTGAACCTCGACATCGGCGACATCGTCTCCGTCGACGGCTGTGTCTACGTGACCCAGCGCGGACAGCTCGCGCTGGCGGCGCACGAGTGCACGCTGCTGACGAAGTCGCTGCGCCCGCCGCCGGACAAGCACCACGGCCTCGGCGACACGGGAACGCGATACCGCTACCGCGAGCTCGACCTAATCGCCAACCAGGAGACGCGCGAGTTGTTCGTCACGCGCAACAAGATCGTCCTCGCGATCCGCGAATGGCTCGCCGATCGCGACTTCGTCGAGATCGAAACCCCGGCTCTCCAGTCGCTCGCCGGCGGCGCGGGCTCGCGCCCGTTCACGACGCACCACAACGCGCTCGACCGCGACCTCTACCTGCGCATCTCCGTCGAGCTGTTCCTCAACCGCTGCATCGTTGGCGGGATGGAGAACGTCTACGACATGGGCAAGGTGTTCCGCAATGAGGGCATCTCGCCGAAGCACAGCCCGGAGTTCACAATCATCGAGTTCATGTGCGCCTACTCGGACTACAACGACGTTGCGACGGTGACCGAAGAAATGTTTCGCGACGTCGCCCAGAAGGCGCTCGGCAGGACGACGATCAGGCGCAACGGCGAAGACATCGACCTCGCAAAGCCCTGGCGCCGCGTGACGATGCGTGACCTGATCATGGAGCGATTCGGCGTCGATTTCATGGAGTCAACTCGCGAGCAGCTCGCGGAGTTGCTCGACGAGCCGATGGACCCCGACGCCACCTGGGCGGAGGTGGTCGCGGACCTCTATACGGAGAAAATCGAGTCGACGATCAACCAGCCGACGCACGTGTTCGACTTCCCGCTCGAGCCGTTCCCGATCACACGGCGGCACCCCGTGCATCCCGAGCTGGCGGAACACTTCGACGCGGTCATCGGAGGAATCGAGCTCGTGAGCGGCGACACCGAGCTCAACGATCCCGTCGACCAGTGGCAGCGCTTCGTCGACCAGCGTAAGCGCCGGATGGTCGACGACGCCGACGTGCCGCACCCCAACGACGAGGAGTACGCGCGCGCGATCGAGTACGGCTACTCGCCGACCGCCGGCGGCGGCATGGGCGTGGACCGGCTCGTGATGATCCTCACCGAACGCGACACGCTGCGCGAGGTGATCCCGTTCCCGATCGTGAGGGAGCTGCGATGAGCAAGCTCGATCTGGACCAGGGCGTGATCGACGCCTGCCACGCCGCCGCGGCGAAGATCGCCGCGGGCGTGGCGGAGGAGATCGCGGGCAAGACGACAGTGTCGGTCGAGCGGACGATCGCGCGCCTGCTCGGCGTGGACGGCGCGAACGAGCTCGAAGCGCCGCTGCCGAACGTGCTCGTGGACCACGTGCGCGACCAGCACGAGCTCGGCCGCGGGGTCGCGTACTGGATCGGCAACGCGATGCTCGCCGAAGCGACGCGCGGCGCGCAGCAGATCGCGGAGGCGGTCGATGCGGGCCAGCTCGACCTCTGCTCGCTGCCGCGCGCGGACGACGCGGCGGTCCGCGAGCGGATCATGCGCGAGTGCGAGGAGCGCCTGTGCGCGATCTCTGCGCGCATGTCCGAGCGGCGCTCGGTGCGAGAGCGGCTCGGCGAGAGCCCGCCGCCGCTTCGCTACGTGCTGACGGCGACCGGGAACGTGTACGAGGACGTCGTCCACGGGCTTGCCGTCGCGGAGGCCGGCGGAGACATAGTCGCGGTGATTCGCTCGACCGCGCAGAGCCTGCTCGACTACGTTCCGTACGGGCCGACGACGGAGGGCTACGGCGGCACGTTCGCGACGCAGGCGAACTTCCGCATCATGCGCGAGGCGCTCGACGAGTGGTCGAGCGCGAACGGGCGATACGTGCGCCTGTCGAGCTTCTGCTCGGGGCTGTGCATGTCGGAGATCGCGACGATGGGCGCGATCGAGGGCTTCGACAACATGGTCAACGACGCGCTCTACGGGATCCTCTATCGCGATATCAATCCCGTGCGCGGGCTGATCGACCAGCGCGTCTCGCGAATGATCAACGGCTACTTCGGCGTCGTCATCAACACCGGCGAGGACAACTACCTGCGCACCGCGGACGCGCTCACGTCCGCTCCTTCGGTGACCGCCTCGCAGTTCATCAACCGCCAGCTCGCGCGCGACTCGGGCGTCCCGGACGAGCAGATCGCGCTCGGCGACGCGTTCGAGATCGAGCCCACGGTGACGAACGGGCTGCTCTACCACTGGGCGCAGGCGCAGCTCACACGCGAGCTGTTCCCGGAGTGCCCCGTGAAGTACATGCCGCCGACGCGCTTCATGGACGGCAACCTGTTCCGCACGCACGCGACCGACTCGATGTTCAACCTCGTGACGATCGCTACGGCGCAGGGGATCCAGACGATCGGCGTGCCCACCGAGGGGATCTTCACTCCGCACGTCCACGATCGCGTGCTCGGCCTGCAGAACACCAACTACGTGTTCGACTCCGCGCGCGACCTCGGCGATGAGATCGAGTTCAAGCCCGGAGGGATCATCCAGACGCACGCGCAGGCGGTGCTCGCCGGGGCACACGAACTGCTCGAGCACATCGCCGAGGTGGGGCTGTTCGCTGCGCTCGGCGAGGGCGTCTTCGGCGACGTGCAGCGCCACGTGCACGAGGGGCGGGGCGCGGAGGGCATCGTCGACGTCGCCGACGGCTACGTCAACCCAGCGAGCGAGATCATGCGTGGAGCGCCGAGCGGTGTCTGAGTGGCGCGAGGCAGACCTCTCGCGGGTGAAGCCGTACGCGGACCGCCTCGACGACGGCGTCATGCAGCTGAGCTTCACG
>Ga0209577_10003651_pt1 | contig 14495 bp, 18 predicted proteins | sample GraSoiAngelo_109_FD_185874 | JGI IMG/M metagenome (GOLD analysis project Ga0209577, IMG submission 185874) | Grasslands soil microbial communities from the Angelo Coastal Reserve, California, USA - 14_0903_12_20cm (SPAdes) (version 2) | ecosystem: Environmental > Terrestrial > Soil > Grasslands...
GACCGGTGGCACGGAGCTCCGGATCCAGTTCAAGCTGGCCGATCGCGATCCGGATCGGCCCGATCGCACCCATCGCGATCAGGTCCGCGGGTCGGTCTCCTCGGCGGCCGTCCCCGCCTGAGCGAGCTTCTCCACGACGAGATAGCCGGGCCGGATCTCGATCACCACCTCCGCGTCGAGCCGCTCGTGCCCGGGCAGCACCATGAAGCGCCGCGGGTTGGCCCGGACCGCCTCGTACTCGTGGATGCTCAGCTCGATCAGCTCGTTGCAGCCCAGCCGGGCACATTCGCACCTGAAGCTGACCGGAGCGTCCTCCTCGCCCGGCCACTGTCCGCGCTCGATGCCCTCGTTGATCTGCCGGAACACCGCCTCGTTGGCGCCCATCACCTCTTTGGTCTCGTCCAAGTCCGAACTCCCTTCCCGGCTACGCGTTCTTGATCACGATCCCCTCGAGGATGTACGCGGCGCGCTCGGTGGAGTCGATCGCGTTCTCGAGTCGCTCAAAGATATCCTTCCACCGGATCACGACCATCGGGTCGATCCCGACCTCGAACAGGGACGCGATCGCCTCGCGCACGATCCGGTCGGCCTCGTTCTCCAGGCGATGCACCTCCACGGTGTGCTCGCTGATGTCCTTGAAGCCCCGGACCAGCGGAATCGCCAGCTCGATCTGGCGCGTGGCCCCCCGCAGCACCCCCGCCAGGCGCTGCGCCTGGTCCATCGGGGCCTCGATCCTGTAGAGCCCGAGGTAGTCGGCGACCTCCTCGGTGTAGTCGACGATGTCGTCGAGGGCGGAGGCCAGCTGCAGGATGTCCTCGCGGTCGATCGGCGTGACGAACGTCTGGTTGAGCCGGCGGATGATGTCATGCGTTATCTGGTCGCCGTCGCGCTCGCAGCCCAGGATGTCCTGCGCCAGCCCGCGCCGCTCGGGGTACTCGGCAAGCATCTCGTCGAGCAGGTGGGCGGCCCGCGCCAAGTTGGACCCGGCGCGCTCGAACAGGTCGAAGAACTCTCGGTCCGTGCCGCGCAAGAAGTTGGCGATCGAGGTCATGGCGGGCGCTCCCCGAGCAGCATACGCCGAGCGCTGCCGGGAAGGCGAGCGTCTCGCTACATCGACAGCGTCAGTTGTTCGAGGGTGAACCCTTCGCCCTGCTCGAGCCCCGCGACTCGGACCCCCAGCAACCGGACCGGCCGGCTCGGGGCGAACCGCCGGAGCAGCTCCAGCGCCACGGGCCACACCTGCTCGGCCGCGGCCACGGGCGCGCGCAGGGTCCGGGCGCGGGTGTGGGTGGAGAAGTCGTCCAGCCGGACCTTGATCCCGATCGTGCGTCCGCGGCGCCGCTGCTCGGTGAGGGTCCGGCACAGCCGCCGTGCCAGCTCCTCGAGGATCCGCTCGAGCTCGGCCATGTCGGAGATGTCGCGGTCGAACGTCGTTTCCCTCGACTCCGATACGACCTTGCGCTCCTGGGTCACCGGCGAGTCGTCCTCGAACCTCGCCCGGCGCTGGAGCTCGCCTGCCATCCTGGCCCCGAACAGCCCGGCCAGCGGCGCCGGCGGCGCCGTCGCGAGCTCCGAGAGGGTCCCAATACCGGACGCCTTCAGCCGGTCCACGGTCTTCGGGCCGATGCCGGGGACCAGCCCGCACGGCGCCGAGGCGAAGCGCTCACATGCCTGCTCGCGGGTGAGGACCACGAACCCTCTGGGCTTCTCCGCGTCGGAGGCGACCTTGGCCACCAGCTTGCTCGGCCCGATCCCCACCGAGCAGCTCAGGCCGGTGGCCCGCTCGATCTCTGACCGCACCAGCCGCGCCGCGGCGTGCGGAGCCGGAAGTCCCGTGAGCTCGGCGTAGGCCTCGTCGAGCCCCACCACCTCGACCTCCTCGAGGTGGCCGCGCACGATCGCCATCACCCGCTCGGAGACCTCGCGGTAGTAGGAGAAGTCGGGCTCGAGACAGACGGCGTCGGGGCACAGACGGCGAGCGCGAGACGCCGGCATCGCCGACCCCACGCCGAACCGCCTGGCCTCATACGAGGCGGTGGTCACGACCGCGCGTGGCCCGGTCCCGGCCACCACCACCGGCAGCCCCCTCAGCTCGGGGCGGCGGCGCAGCTCGACGGACACGTAGAACGCGTCCATGTCGAGGTGCGCCACGCAGCGCTCTGGCATCGAGCGCAGCGTACGTGCCGCCCCAGACGGCTCAGGCCGAGGACCAGACCGACTCCACGCCGTCGAACGCGAGCGCTCCGGCGGTGTTCTGGTTCAGGTCCCAGTCGCGACCGCTCACGAACGGGCCGCGGTCGTCTACCACCGCGGTGACCCTGCGGCCGCCCCGGACGAACGTCACCTTGGCGCCGCACGGCAGCGTGCGGTTCGCCACGCCGTAGTAGGCGTGGAAGCCGCAGGCGGTGGCGCCACCGTCGTCGTACCACGACGCCACGCTCTCCCGGTAGACCGTGAGACCTCCGGCCGGCGCGGACACGCGCGGAGTTCCCCGTCCGCCGCCGACGACCACGCGCAGCCGCTGGCTGCCGAGATCCCCGGCGGTGTAGCGGACGCGGAAGCCTCCGCGGTTGCCGGTCTGGGAGCTGGCGATCGTGTTCCAGCCGCGACCACGGCCGGCCTCGAGCCGGACGCGGCGCCACGGCAGACCGGGGGCCAGCCGGCCGCGGATCGTGATCCTCTGGCCGCTGAGGGCGTTCATCGTGCGCGGACGCACGTGAACCCGCGCCACCCGGGCCCGGGGCGCGGTGCCGCCGCTGGCGCGGGCGCTTGAGGTGGTTTGCGGCTGCGTCGCGGCCCCGGACGAGCCGGTCATCAGCGCCGCCGCCGAGGCGGGGATTGCAAGCATCGATGCGCCGACGGCCACGTAGGCCAGGCGCGGTTCGCGCAGGACTCGCCTGCGTGTCATCGGAACCTCCTGGGGGTTTTCGACCGGGCGCCTGCGGGGTTAGCTGACGGGCTCGCGACCGCCCGGCGCATCGCGCCGGATTGCCGCTACGGCCGCACGCGGGCTACTGCCCGGCGACCGATTCGCCCCGTCCGGGTGGAAATGACACACACCCGGCATTGGGTTCCCCGCTCGCCCTCGCACCGGGCAAGGGCGACTCGGCAGATCGAATCGAAGCCGTCAGAATGGCAAGTTCGGAGGCGAATTTGTGTGACGAGGCTCACATCCTGCAAAAATCGTCCAGATGGGTGATTCGGACCGCCTGACCGGCCTGGACAGCTCGTTCCTGCACCTCGAGCGTGGCGGCGCGCACATGCACGTCGCCGCCTGCGCGGTGTTCGACGGGACGCCGCCGGCCCCCGAGGACGTGATCGAGGCGATCCAGTCGCGCCTGCACCTGGTTCCGCGCTACCGGCAGCGGCTGGCCTTCGTCCCGCTCGGCCAGGGGCGGCCGGTGTGGGTCGACGACCCCCATTTCAACCCGGCCTATCACGTCCGCCACACCGCGCTTCCCAGCCCCGGCGGCGAGGAGCAGCTACGACGCCTCACGGGGCGGGTCTTCTCCCAGGCCCTCGACCGGTCGAAGCCGCTGTGGGAGATCTGGCTCGTCGAGGGCCTCGCCGACGAGCGGTTCGCGCTGCTGTCGAAGACCCATCACGCGCTCGTCGACGGCATCTCGGGCGTGGACATCATGACCGTCCTGTTCGACACCTCCGAGGACCCGATGCCCGTCGCCGCGCCCGAGCAGGAGTGGGTTCCGAAGCCCCTGCCGAACGACGCCCAGCTGCTCGCCGACGCCCTGCTCGAGCGCGCGACCGTGCCCGCTGAGATCGTGAGAGGGATTCGCGCGGCGCTCCGCGGCCCCCGGGTGCTCGTCAAGCGGTTCGGCGACGCGCTCGTCGGGGTCGGCGCGATGGCCTGGGCGGGGCTCCAACCCGCGCCGCCCAGCATCTTCAACGTTCCGATCGGGCCCCACCGCAGGTTCACCTGGGTGCGGGGCGACCTCACCCAGTTCAAGGCGATCAAGAACGAGCTCGGCGGCACCGTCAACGACGTGGTCCTGGCGGTCGTGGCCGGGGCGCTGGGCCGCTACATGCGGCTGCACGGCGAGGACACCGAGGGCGTCGAGCTCCGCGCGATGGTCCCGATGTCGATCCGCGCGGACGTGGAGCGCGGGGCGCTTGGGAACCAGGTCACCGCGATGTGGGCGCCGCTGCCCGTCGGCATCACCGACCCGGTCAAGCGCCTGAACACGATCAGCGCCGAGATGCGCGGGGTCAAGGAGTCGGGCCAGGCCGTCGGCGCGGAGATCCTCACTCGCCTGTCGGGGTTTGCTCCGGCCACCATCGTCTCCCAGGCCGCGCGCCTCACGGCCCGCCAGCGGCTCTTCAACCTGGTGGTGACCAACGTCCCAGGCCCGCAGCTTCCGCTGTACCTCCTGGGCCGCCGGCTCGAGGCGCTCTTCCCGATGGTCCCGCTCACCAGCAACACGGCGCTGGGGATCGCGATCCTCAGCTACAACGGACAGCTCAACTTCGGCCTCACCACCGACTACGACGGGCTGCCCGACGTCGACACGCTCGCCGACGAGCTGCGGTCCTCGGTCGAGGAGATCGCGGCGGCCGCCGGGGCTCCGATCCTGCCGGGGCCGAACGGCGGGCGCCGCGCGCAGCGGCGGCCGGTGCGCCTGGCCAAGTGAGGCTGCTCGAGCGCGTCGCGATCGTGCTTGTGTCCCTGGCGCTCGCGGTCGGGCTGATCGCGGTGCTGTCCGGGTACTTCGCGGACCGCGATCAAGCCGGCATCACGACCGTTCGGCACGCGCCCCCTAGCGCTCCCTGACAGCGATCGTCATCCGGGTCAGCACGCACAGGCGGTCCTGGTCGTCGGACATCTCCACCTCCCACACCCAGGTGGTCCGGCCGCGGTGCTTGCGGACCGCCGTGGCGTGGATCGTCCCGTCGGTGATCGGCCTCAGGAAGCTCGTCTGGTTGGAGAGCCCGGTCGCGAGCTTTCCGTCCCGGCTGACCGCCACCGCGGTCGCGATCGACGCCAGGCTCTCGGCGATCGCCGCGTAGACGCCTCCGTGTACGAGCCCCATCGGCTGCTTCAGCTGGTCGCGGACCCGCACCCTGGCCCGCGCGATCTCGTCGGTGATCTCCAGCATCTCCAGGCCGTAGAGGCCGTCGAAGCCGGGAAGAGACGTGGTCGGGGCGGAGTCGCTCACCGCGGCGGACCTTATTGATTTCTTCGGGAAATACCGCGTCATCGGCCCGCTTGCGTGGTCTACGCTAAGCGCGCATGGCCTCGCTCGACAGCCTTCCTCCCGACCAGCGCGCGGTGCTCGAGCTCGTGTTGCGCCGCGGGCGCAACTACGACGAGATCGCGGAGCTGCTCTCGATCGACCGTGCCGGAGTACGCGAGCGCGCGCTGGCCGCGCTCGACGCCCTCGGGCCCCAGACGGGCGTTCCCTCCGAGCGCCGGGCGCTGATCACCGACTATCTCCTGGGGGCGCTTCCCTCGGGGGTCGCCGACGACGTCCGGGAGCGCCTCGCCTCCTCACCCAGCGAGCGAGCGTGGGCACGAGTGGTCGCCGCGGAGCTGCAGTCGCTCGCCTCGCGCCCGCTGCCTGAGATCCCGGCGGAGGCCGCGCCGCGCCGCCGCGGCGCGGAGCCCGAAGCCGGCGCTCCGGAGCCCCGGGCCGCTGCAGCCGCGCCAGAGCCAGCCGCGGGTCCCCCGCGTCAGGCTCGCCCCAAGGCGGGCGGCCCGCGCAGCTCCCGTGCCGGCGGGGCGGTGCTGCTGGCCGCCGGAGCGGCGGTCGTGATCGCGGTTGTGCTGGTCCTGGTCCTGAGCGGTGGAAGCAGCAAGAAGCACAGCTCGGCCGCGGCCTCCGCGGGCACGACGGGGGCCGCGGGCACGACAGGGGCCCAGGGCGCCACAGGGGCCCAGGGCACGACCGGCGGCACCACGCCCCAGGTGATCGCCCAGATCAACCTCAATCCGCCGTCGGGCGGCGCGGCCAAGGGGATCGCCGAGGTCCTGCGGGAGCAGGGAAAGACCGGCATCGCGATCGTCGCGCAGGGCCTCACGCCCAATACCAAGCACCCACCGAACGCCTATGCCGTGTGGCTGTACAACTCCCCCAGCGACAGCCACATCCTCGGATTCGTGAACCCGGGCGTCGGCTCGAACGGCAGGCTCCAGACGGCGGGCGGCCTTCCCACCAACGCCTCGCACTTCCAGAAGCTGCTGGTGACGCTCGAGACGCGGTCGAACCCCAAGTCCCCCGGGACGGTCGTGCTGGAGGGCCCGCTCAGCGGGGTGTAAGGATCCCGTCGAGGCCCCTCAGGGCCTCGGCCAGTCTCTCCTTGGTCGCCCTGCGCAGCAGGAACCCCCCGGTCCGCGAGTAGCCGCGGAGCTTCTGGCGCTGCACGAGCGTCACCTGGGTCCCGGCCTCCGCCCCTTCCAGCACGATCTCGGTGATCGACTCGGCCAGCACGCGCTCGAACGGCGTGCCCTCGATCTCCTGCTCCCACGCCAGTAGGCCCGGCGGATCCCCGTCGGCCCCGGGAGGATCCGACTTCAGGAGGTGGAAATCGATCCGCACCGGACGGCCCTTCTTGGTGGTGAACACCTGGGTCCACCGATCGTCGCTCACGTCCTCCATGCGCTTGACCCCGGGCCACCAGCGCGGCATGTGGTGGGGGTCGGAGACCACCTCCCACACCTGATCCGGAGAGGCGCCGACGGTGCGGGTGCGCTTCGCCGTGGCCATCAGTCGTCGAAGTCGACCAGGGCGAACACCGGGCGCGGCGCCAGACGCTCGCGGCCCTCCAGGAAGCTCAGCTCGATCACGAAGCCGCAACCCACGACCTCCGCTCCGAAGCCCTCGACCAGGTCGCACAAGGCCCCCGCGGTGCCCCCGGTGGCGAGCAGGTCGTCGTGAACCAGGACGCGGGCGCCACCGGCCAGCGCGTCGGCGTGGACCTCGAGCGCGTTGATCCCGTACTCCAGCGCGTACTCGGCGCTCACCGTCTCGTGCGGGAGCTTGCCCGGACGGCGGGCGGGGACGAACCCGACTCCCAGCTCGCGCGCGAGCGCGCCGCCGAGGATGAATCCCCGGGCCTCGGCGGCCACCACCAGGTCGACCTCCAGCGGCTCGGAGAGACGAGCGAGCCCGACCACGGCGTCGTCGAGCGCGCGGGGGTCGAGCAGCAGCGGCGTGATGTCCTTGAAGACGATTCCGGGCCGCGGAAAGTCCGGGATGTCGCGGATGAACGCCCGCAAGTCCACAGCGCCCGCCCGCCCCTACCGTCAGGTCGCGATCTTGCGCAGGTCGCGGATCAGCAGCAGGTGCTTCAGATGTGTGGTGACCGACGCCAGGTTCTCGAGCGCCTCGATCGCCTCCTTGCGGCGGTCGGGATTGCGGGACCGGAGCGCCGGAGCGAGGATGCTCTGCAACAGCTGTGCCTCGCGATCGGCGGAGCTCCTGAACACCCGCAGGTTGCGTCCGCCGACGCCGTAGCGCGCCAACTCCGACACCGCCCGGACGATCTCCCGCTCGGTCTCCTCGAAGTAGCGGACGCCTGCGCGCATCTCGCCCTTGATCACCCCGAAGTCGACCAGCTCGCGCACCAGCGTCGGATCGGCCCCGGTCTCCTCGCACACGTCGTCGATCGAGTAGAGGGCGCCCGGGTCCCGGGTGTTCACGAGCGCGCGCCGCAGCGAGCGGCCGTCCCCGGGCGCCGCGACGTCGCGCTCCGCGCGGCCCGCTGCCAGCTCCTGGCGGATCACCCGCAGCGGCAGAAACTCGTCGCGCTGCAGCCGCAGGATCGTTCGCAGCCGCTGGATGTCGGTCTGCGTGTAGAGCCGGTAGCCGCCCTGGGTGCGCCGCGGCGAGAGCAGCTTCTGGTCCTCGAGGTATCGGATCTTGGAGATCGAGATCTCCGGGAACTCCTGCCGCAGCGCCTTGCACACCGCGCCGATGGTGACCGCCTTCTCGCGCGGCCGCTCGTCGAATGTGGTCGTCTCGGAGGCAGCCATCAGCGACTGAAGAACGCAAGCTTGTATTTGCCGATCTGGAGCTCGTCTCCGTCGGTCAGGCGGTGTGACTCGATTCTCGAGCGGTTCACGTAGGTGCCGTTGAGCGAGCCGCAGTCGTCGAGGTGATACTCGCCCCCGCGGCGGACCAGGACCGCATGATCGCGTGAGACGGTCACGTCGTCCAGGAAGATGTCACTCTCCGGACGCCGTCCCACCGTCAGCCGGTCGCCCTCAAGCGGAAAGCTCTCGCCGGCCCGTCCGCCGCCTGAGCGGATCACGAGCGCCGCGCCCTTGGCGACCACGTCCTCCAGCTCGATCTCCTCGAGCTCCCCGGTCTCCCCGATCCGGTAGGTCGCGGTCGTCGGAGCCGACGGCGCCTCGGGCTGGGCCAGGAACGCCCCGCACCGCTGGCAGTAGGAAGCGCCCTCGGCGTTGGTGAAGCCGCACTCGGGACAGTGCAGGGTCACCAAGGTGAGCTCAGTCCGCCCCCGCGGCCGGCACCCGCCCCGCAAGGATGTCGCTGAGCTGCTGCACGTCCGCACCCGTGATCACCAGCTCCCCGCTCTCGTCCTTCTTGCGCAGCCGGTTGACCAGCTCGGCGCGCAGGATGTCGATCTTCCCGTGGAGGATCCGTCGCTTGTATGAGATTTCCATCTCCTCCTCGGTCAGCTGCTTGATGAGCTCCTTCAGTTCGGAGTCGCTCAGCGAGCCGAGGTCGGGGAACGTGTCCATTCGATCCTCCCGTCCAGGGATAGGGATGCGCGAGGCGCCAGTATAACCGGCGTCTTTGGAGGGTCAAGCTGAGCTTGAGAGTTTGCGTGCACGCACTTGCCGGACCCCGTCGCGGACGTACAGCGCGGTCGAAATGAGCATCAAGCCAAGTCCCAGGTACAGACACACCAGGGCGAGCCAGTGGACCCCCGCGATGGCGAAGAACGGCGCTCCCATCATCGGCGCCACACCCAGCCGGCCGGGCCAGTTGATCCTCAGCTCGAGACCCCGGCGCATCCCATAGCGGCTCAGCGCCAGCACGAACAGCTCGCGGGCGATGACCAGCGCGATCGCCCACCGCGGGAGCAGCTCGAAGTGCCAGCACACCGTCATCCCCGAGATCACCAGAAGGCGGTCGATCACCGGGTCGAGCAGTGCGCCCAACCGGCTGTACTGGCCCGTGAGCCGCGCCACGAAGCCGTCCAGGTAATCCGCCCAGCCGATCACCGCATACAGGGCCGCCGCCAGCGCGTCGTGGCCGCCCGAGCTCGAGAACGCGACGGCGAGGAACACCGGAATCCCCGCCAGTCGCACGAACCCGATGGCGTTGGGGAGCGTCCAGGGGTTGAGGGGATGTCCGGACAGCGTCGCCTCGGGCGGCGGACCGGACCGATCGATGCCGAACAGCCTGCGCCTCGTCCTCGGCGGCATCAGGGCAGCCCCCGCCACACCTCCGCGATCGCCTCCGCCGCTCCCTCGACCGGCACGGTCCGCGATTCGCGGCCCCGTCTGACCTGGAGCTCCACCTCGCCGGCGGCGAGCGCCTTGCGACCCACCGTGACCCGCACGGGGCACCCGAGCAGCTCGGCGTCGGTGAACTTCTCGCCGGGGTTCGCGTCGCGGTCGTCGTAGAGCGTGTCCAGACCGTGGTCGCGCAGATCGGAGTACAGGCGGTCCGCGGCCCGGCGCTCGTCGCTGCCCTCCCGGCCCAGCACCACGAGCTCGACGTCGAACGGAGCGATCGTCCGCGGCCACGAGATGCCCTGCTCGTCCGCGTACTGCTCGACCGCCGCCGCGGCCGCGCGCGCCGGCCCGAACCCGTAGGAGCCCATCCAGATGAGCTGTTCGGTCCCGGACTCGTCCAAGTACTTGGCGCCCAGCGGCTCGGAGTAGCGGGTCCCCAGCTTGAAGATGTTCCCGACCTCGATCGCTGGCTCGATCCGGATCACGGAGCCGTTGACGGTGTCGCCGGCGGTCACGGTGCGTACGTCGACCGTCTCGTACGGAAAGTCGCGTCCGGGCTCCACCCCGCGGAGGTGGGCGTCCGGCCGGTTGGCGCCGGTCACGTAGGACCCGTTCCCGCCCACCCTGACCGCCGCGTCGAGCAGGACCGGCAGCTCCGCGCCGACCGGGCCGATGAACCCGGGCGGCCCGAGCCGCTTCTCGACCTCCTCGGGATGCGCGGGGCGAAAGTCGGCCTTCAGCGTGTTGCGGAGCTTGAGCTCGTTGACCCGGTGGTCGCCGCGCACCACCACGAGCTTCATCGCGCCGTCGTCGACGATCACCGGAAACGCCTTGAGCAGCGCGCCCTCCGGGACACCCAGCGCCTGCGCCACGTCCCCGACCGTGGTCATTCCTGCTGTGTCGACGAGCTCGGGCGCGTCCACCGGCGCGGGCAGCGTCACCGGCTGGGCCTCGGCGCTGGCGATCTCCAGGTTCGCCGCGAACCCGGAGGCGAGCGCCACCTCGTTCTCGCCGGCCTGGCAGGGCGCCATGTACTCGTGCGCCCCGAACCCGCCCATCATCCCCACGTCGGCCTCGACCCGGTACCACTCGAGCCCGCACCGGTCCATCATCCGGTCGTAGGCGACCACGTGCTTGTCGTACTGCGCGTCGAGTCCCTCGCGGTCGCGGTCGAACGTGTACGCGTCCTTCATGATGAACTCGCGCGTCCGCAGCACTCCGGCCCGGGGGCGCGCCTCGTCGCGCTCTTTGGTCTGGAAGTGGTACAGGATCAGCGGCAGGTCCCGGTAGGAGCGGACCGCGGAGGCCACGTGCTGGGTGACGATCTCCTCGTGGGTCAGCGCCAGGACCATGGGGGCGCCCTTGCGGTCCTCGAGCTTGAACAGCTCGTCGATCTCGTAGCGCCCGGTGCGGCGCCACGGCTCGGCGGGGTGCAGCACCGGCATCAGGAGCTCCTGGCCGCCGATGGCGTTCATCTCCTCGCGGACGATCTGCACTACGCGCTGGTGGACCCGCCAGCCGGCAGGCAGCCAGCTCCACAGGCCCGTGCCCACCTGCCGGATCAGCCCGGCGCGCACCATCAGGATGTGGCTGATGGCCTCCGCGTCGGCGGGCGCCTCTCGCTCGGTCGGCAGGAAGTACGTGGACAGGCGGGTCACTTGCGGGCGAAGCGTATCCGGGAGTGATAGAAGAACGGTCTAGGTCAAAGCGTCTTCAAGGAGCCCTGCATGGCGTTCGAGGTCCCGCCCCTGCCCTACGACTACAACGCGCTCGAGTCGACGATCGACGACGAGACGATGCACCTGCACCACGACAAGCACCATCAGGCGTACGTCGACAACGCCAACAAGGCGCTCGATGGCACCGAGTGGGCCGACAAGCCGGTCGAGGAGGTGCTGCGGAACCTCGATCAGATCCCCGATGACAAGCGCAACGCGGTCCGCAACAACGCCGGCGGTCACTACAACCACTCGCTGTTCTGGGAGTGGATGGCGCCAGGTGGCGGCGGGGAGCCGGACGGCGCGCTGCGGGAGGCGATCGACGCGGCGTTCGGCTCGTTCGACGACTTCAAGGCCAAGCTCAAGGCGGCCGGTGTCGGCCAGTTCGGCTCGGGCTGGGCCTGGCTCGTACACGACGGCTCCGGGCTCGCGGTCGTCTCGACCCCGAATCAGGACAGCCCGATCAGCGATGGCAAGACCCCGCTGTTGGGAGTCGACGTGTGGGAGCACGCCTACTACCTGACCTACAACAACCGCCGGCCCGACTACATCGACGCCTGGTGGAACGTCGTGAACTGGCCCAAGGTGGCGGAGGGATTCGCGGCGGTCGCGGGCTGACCCACGGTCGCGTTGGTGGCCGGCCTCCTTCTCCGGATGAGCGATGGACCGAGACGACCTCTACGGACTGCCGCTCGAGCGGTTCACCGAGGAGCGCAACGCGCTCGCCAGGAGCCTGCGGCTCGAGGGGCGTTGCGAGGACGCCGCGGAGGTGGGGAGGCTCCGTAAGCCGTCGCTGTCGGCGTGGGCCGTCAACCAGCTCGTCCGGACTCAGCGCCGCGAGATCGATGCGCTGTTCGAGACCGGCGACGCCCTGCAGAAGGCCCAGGCGGATGTGCTGAGCGGGCGCGCGGACCCGGGCTCGCTGCGTGAGGCGGCGGACGCCGAGCGCGCGGCTCTGGACCGGCTGGGACAGAAGGCCCGTGGCCTCCTGAGCGCCGATGGCCACGAGCTCACGCCGGCCAAGCTCGAGCAGGTGTCGGACACGCTGCACGCGGCGGCGATCGACGAGGAGGCACGGAGCCGGGTCAGCGACGGCTGCCTCGACCGCGAGCTGCGCCACGTGGGCCTGGGGCCGCCGGGAGCCGCTTCCCCCTCACGCCCGCGCAAACGAGCCAAGGACGCCGGCGCCTCCAAGGTCCGCGCGGCGCGGCGAGCCGAGGCCGTGGCGCGCGATCAGCTGGAGCGCGCAGAGCGGGCCGTGGAGGCCGCCACGAAGAGGCGGGACCGGGCCGCGGCGGAGCTCCGGAAGGCCGAGGACGCGGTGGCCGGCGCGCGCAAGCTCGCCGAGGAGGCCGCTCGCGAGCATGAGCGCGTGCGGCGGGCGCTCGACGAGCTCTGACCCTACGCCCGCGTGAACCGGCGCCCGGCCACCGGTGAGGCTTCCTCGTCGAGCCGGGCGGGCTCGCGATCGGCCGCTTCCGCCTCGAGCGCCGCCATCCGCTCGGGCGTCATCGCGGTCGCGTCCTCGTTCTCGGCGAGCCACTCGCGCGCGGCCGCGGCCGCCGTCTCGTCGCGCACGACCTTCTTGCCGGCGGCGTAGTACTTGTCGATCTCTTCGAACAGCTCATCCACGAGCCGCTCGGTGGGGACCTTCTTCAGCGGCTCGCCGCGCGAGTAGATCATTCCCATGTCCTTGGCCCCGGTGATCCCGAAATCGGCGTGGCGCGCCTCGCCGATCCCGTTGACGGCGCAGCCGAGGACCGACACCTCGATCGGGTCCTCGTAGGCCTCCAGCCGGCGCTCGATCTCCGCAACCACGGTGTCCATGTCGAACTGCAACCGGCCGCAGGTGGGGCACGCGATCAGCACGGGTCCTCGCTCGCGCAGCTTGAGCGCCTTGAGGATCTCCCACGCCACCTTGACCTCCTCCTCGGCGTGGAAGGTCGACAGCGAGATGCGGATCGTGTCGCCGATCCCGTCCGCGAGCAGCGTGCCCAGGCCGACCGCCGACTTCAGCGACCCCGACCACTTCGTGCCCGCCTCGGTGATCCCGATGTGCAGCGGATACGGGATCCGCTCGGACAGCATCCGGTTGGAGGCGATCGTGTTCGGGACGCTGGTCGACTTCATCGACACCTTGAAGTTGTCGAACGCGAGGCGCTCCATCAGCTCGACCATCTCCACGGCGGCGCTGACCAGCGCCTCCACCGGGTTGGTGAACTCGAGCTCGCGCAGGTGGGCGGGGAGCGATCCGGAGTTGACCCCGATCCGCAGCGGGATCCCAGCCTCCTTGGCCCGCTCGACGACCTGCGCGACCTTCTCGTGGCCCCCGATGTTCCCCGGGTTGATCCGGACGCAGTGCGCTCCGGCGTCGAGCGCCTTCAACGCGAGCGTGTGGTTGAAGTGGATGTCGGCGATCACCGGGACCGGGGACTCGCGGACGATTGTCCTGAGCGCGTCGACGTCCTTCTCGCGCGGCACGGCCACCCGGACGATGTCGGCGCCGGCGTCGGCGGCCACCCGGATCTGCTTCATGGTGGCCGCCAGATCGGCGGTCTCGGTCTTGGTCATCGTCTGCACGGCGACCGGGGCGCCGCCGCCGATCGGCACGCCGCCGACGCTTATCTGGCGCGCTGAGGCCATGGTCCGGAGTGTAGAGAGCGATCGCGCCTCGGCCGGCCCAGCACCTCAGCCGCGGCGCCGCCCGGCGTACACCGCAAACCCCCCGCCGCCGACCACCAGCAGGCCCAGCAGCACGATCAGGGGCGTGGGCAGGAACGACCCTCCCCCCTGCCCGGAGCCGCCGTGACCGTGGAGGCCGCCGAGCTCGGCCAGCAGCGCCCGCTGGATCACGTCCGCGCAGTTGGTGTACTCCTTGATGTCGGCCGGCATCGTCGCGAGCGCGCCCCGCAACTGCGCGACCGTGTAGTGCCGAGTGAGCTGCGCGTGCGTGTTGCAGTCCTGGACGGGCCCGGACAGCCCAGCCGCCGCGGCGGACTCCAGAAAAACCGGCTCGGAAACCGCACCCAGCGCGCACAGCACCGTTAAGAGGGACATGGTTTTGCGCATCGCTCGGGGGGGCAACGTTATTGTCTCGCGCTTCCCTGCGCTCCATCGATCACGCATGCCCGCGCCCAGCCGACAACTGAAGCTCATCGGAGCGGCGGCTCTCGCCGCGCTCATTCTCGCCGGCTGCGGCGGCTCGAAGCACAAGCCTGTGGCCACCGTCGTCACCACTGTCACCACGGTCACGAAGCCGTCCGCGAAGCCGCCGCCGCGGTCCTCGATGATCTCGATCTTCGGCGACCCCGCGCGGTTGCTCACCAGTCCGGGGC
>Ga0209577_10003652_pt1 | contig 14492 bp, 14 predicted proteins | sample GraSoiAngelo_109_FD_185874 | JGI IMG/M metagenome (GOLD analysis project Ga0209577, IMG submission 185874) | Grasslands soil microbial communities from the Angelo Coastal Reserve, California, USA - 14_0903_12_20cm (SPAdes) (version 2) | ecosystem: Environmental > Terrestrial > Soil > Grasslands...
CGATCATCACGACGATCGAGAACATGACGGTGCGCAATCAGAAAATGCATCCCGAGTTTGCGTTTGAGCTCGTTATCGTGCGCGATGATTTGCTCGAGCGCCTCGCCTCGCTGCATTCGACCCATGTCGGTTTGACTCTTTCGAAACTAATTCTTGATGAAGAGGAGCGCCTGATATCGGTCTTGCAAAAATTGCCGGCCGCAAAAGAAAAACGAATCTTGCAAGCGTTGCCGACCGCGCTCGGGTCGCGCTGGACAGAACGTGGCTTGGAGCTGATGCAACGGAGTCACGGCCGGATGGTCGCCCAAATCCCGCGCATCTTGAGCGAAGGTGGTAAGCACGACGAGCTTCGGACGATGCTGGAGCGGAGCATCCGCGAACATTCAGCCACCAGCGAGATGCTTGCCTGGCTTTGTAGCGAGCGAGAGCAATGGAGCGAACTGGTGACGCAGGAATTGCTTGGCGCAATTTTCGCGGCGCTGGAGCGCGAACAACACAGTACTGCTGGCCGGACCGGCAAGTTGTACCGCACCCTGGTCGAAGATCGGCAACTGCTTGGGGACATCTTCAAGAAAAGCGACGTCGCTACCGCGCGCGATTGGATGCGGCGGCTCCAACTAAGCCACCTGTTTGATGAGCTGACAAAACGCTCGCTCCTGGCTCGACTCGTTAAAGTCTATCCAGAACTGGAGAGCATGATCACTGGCGCGCAGCCCGTCTCAGGTGAGGAGAAAGTCGCTTCGTTAATCGTTTCCTGGAGCAGCCTGGAAAAACGCAAGGCCGAATACGAAGAGCTGGTGAAAACGAAAATTCCAGAGAACACCAGGGAAATCGCGCTCGCCAGGTCTTATGGCGATCTAAGCGAAAATTTTGAATTTAAAGCGGCCAAGCAGATGCAAAGCGTCCTGATGCGACGAAAAACCGAACTGGAACAAATGCTGCACAACGCGCGCGGGACTTCATTTGAAAATGTTGATACGTCGCGTGTTTCCATCGGTACAATCGTCACGCTACGCAGCGCCGAGACAAACAAGGAAGAAACCTACACCATTCTTGGGGCGTGGGACGGCGACCCCGATCGCAATGTCATTTCGTACCAAACCGCCATTGGGCAGGCACTGCTAGGCCATGAAATCGGCGAGGCTATCTCTCTAAACACGGAGCACGGCAGCGCTCAGTTTACCATTGTCTCAATCGAGTCGGCGCCGACAGATCAGGGTGCACCGGCGCCCGTTCTTCCCACTGAATCTGCTGTAGAAACAGCGGTCGCGGAGTAGCTCGATTCCCTGACGCTTGGAAAGCGAAGCGCTTGCTGTACAATTGCGATTCCCTCTGCTATAAAAAACGTTGTAGGACAGGCGCTTCGCCTGCCCTACCCGCTCTCTTTTCCATTCCACACTCTAAATTAGCAATTCGTACGAGAGAATACTCAGACAATAGATTGCCGCGGTTTCTACTCGAAGGATAATTGGGCCGAGCGTAATTGGCTCACATCCGTGACGTCGTGCAAGTGCGAGTTCGGCAGGCGTGAAATCACCTTCGGGTCCAACAAGCATCAAGACGGTGCGAGGAGGACGTTGATGTTCATTCGAGTAGTCTGCGAGAACTTTCTTTAAGTGCTGCGCCCCCGGCTGAAGCGACCCGATTAGCTGCAGATCAGCAGGCGACACGCCTGCCTCTACAGAGGAAAAGAACTCCGCCAATTTTCTCGGGGAATGCACCTTCGGCAGCCAGTTCTGTCCGCATTGCTTTGCGGCCTCAACTGCGATTTGCTGCCATTTCGACTGCTTTTGCGCGGCGCTTTCGGAATCGACCTGCACAATCGTGCGATCGGAAATGATCGGCGCAATTTCGGCGGCACCGATCTCGACCGCTTTCTGCACAATCAAGTCCATGTTCTTTCCCTTCGGGATCGCCTGTCCCAGAACGATGCGGCATTGCAGCGGTGGCGTTTCCGCTTCGTGTAATTTTCTCAATTCAATCTGGTCGCCGCCGAGATCGATGATTTCCGCAGTGATTTCCTGTCCGCGTCCGTTGAAAAGAACGAGTTTTTCCCCCACTCTCATGCGTAAGACGTCGCGCGCGTGGTGTGCTTCCGACCCAGCTAGTGCAAGCGTGACAGGGTTCCAGTTTTCGGGAGAGATGAAGAAGCGGTGCATACGACCTATGGGACCAATGTCATTCTGAGCGAAGCGAAGAATCTCTGATCATTTCTGGCTCAGTCCCACGCGGAAATAGATCGAGTTGTTTCGCTTTGCTCAACATGACGCCACTGCATCAGACAGGTTTTCAACAAGGCTAGCGGAAAGGGCGGTCCTGTTACTGGTACTCAGCTGCGATGCGCGAGTTGATCGCCAGCACATCTGTCAACGATTTGCTTATTGGCACCTCTATACCGCGCTGCTGAAGTGCTTCGATTACGCTCTCCGTAGGAATATTTCCAACCAGCGCGTCCTGCGCGAACGGGCATCCACCGAGACCACCAAGGGCCGAATCAAAGCGCCGACACCCCGCGTCGTAGGCGGCTAGCACTTTCGCTGGAGCCTCCCCAGGCGCGCTGTGAAGATGAACGCCAATATTGCAATCGGCGTGCTGGTTCGTGATTGGATGCACCACACGCCGAATCAGATCTGCGCCAGCGACTCCGACGGTGTCAGCCAGGGAAATCGAACGAACACCAATGGCAGCGAGTTTCGCTACTGCTCTGCGCAACTCGTTCTCACCCCAGGGATCGCCGTACGGATTGCCGAACGCCATCGAGACATAAACGACGATGCCGAGGCCAGCCTTGTCGCCCTTTGCTTTGATTGATTCCAAAACTTTGAAGGATTCCGCGAGGGTTTGATTTTGGTTCTTACGCAGAAACGTTTCAGAGACGGAATAAGGATAACCCAGCGTCGTAACGCCTTTGGCCGCGATCGCACGTTCGGCTCCCCTTTCATTAACCACCACACCGATGATTTCGACGTCATCCGGTGCGTCGAGTTGCTCCAATACTTTTTCGCTATCGACCATCTGCGGAACGGCTTTGGGAGACACAAAGCTTGCGGCATCGATGTGTTTGAATCCCGCCGCGATCAAAGCGCGAAGATAACGCACCTTGAGCTCTGTTGGGATTTGCCGCGCGAGACCCTGCCACGCATCACGGGGACACTCGATCAGTTTGACAGCATCGTGAAACACAGAGGCGCTATTTAAAAAATTCCTTCGCGCGTTCGAAAAAACTCTTGCGTAAGGGCGTGTTTTCGTCACCGCAAAGCGCTGCGAATTCCTCGAGCTTGCGACGTTGCTCCGCATTCAACCGTGATGGCACCTCGACAATCAAGCGCGCGAACAAATCGCCAATGGCGCGCCCGTTGACGTTTGTAACTCCTTTTCCGCGCAACTTAAACATTTGCCCGCTTTGTGTGCCCGCCGGCACCTTCAGATCTGCCCTGCCTTCAAGCGTTGGCACATCGATCGTGCCGCCTAGAGCCGCGACGGAAAAAGGGATCGGCACATCGCAATACAGGTCGTCGTCCTCACGCTGAAAAACCCTGTGTTCCTTCACGTGAATGACGACATAAAGATCGCCTGGAGGACCACCGCGAATGCCTGATTCGCCGTTTCCTAACGAACGCAACCGTGAGCCCTCTCTGATCCCCGCGGGTATTTTCAGTTTGACACGGCCCGATTTTTCCACCCGCCCTTCGCCGCGGCATTTCGGACACGGTTTCTCAATAACCTCGCCAGCGCCGCGGCAGCGGGGACAGGTTTGAGACACGTGAAAAAATCCGCGCGAACTGATTACCTGTCCGCGGCCACCGCAAGCAGGACAGGTAATCGTGCCCGAGCCCGGTTCCGCGCCACTGCCCTTGCATTTGTCGCACGTGTCGAGCTTCGCGATCTCAATCTCCTTGTCGGCACCAAACGCTGCCTCCTCCAGCTTGATCTCCATGTCGTAGCGCAAATCAGATCCGCGCCGCCGATCTTCCGTGCGATCGCCGCCACCAAAGAATGTCTCGAAAATTCCACCGCCAAATCCGCCGCCGCCGAAAACTTCCCGGAAAATCTCAAACGGGTCGTGGAAAACGCCGCGACCAAAACCAGCGCTCCCCGGTGCGAAGGCCGCGTGACCGAAGCGATCATATGCGGCGCGCTTATCAGGATCGATCAGAACATCGTACGCTTCGCCCAACTCCTTGAACTTTTCCTCGGCGTGGGGATCGTCCGGATTTTTATCTGGATGAAACTTAACCGCTTGCTTGCGATAGGCGCGTTTCACCTCCTCGTCGGTGGCGTTTCGTTCAACGCCCAGCACTTCGTAGTAATCACGTTTCTCAGTAGCCATATTACCGACAAGTCCGAATGTGACTTATGGGACTAATGGGCAGCGCAGGCAAGAAGCCTCACTTCTTTGCAGGCCCGCTGGAGACGACAACTCGTGAAGGCCGCAGCAACCGTTCTTTAAATCGATAACCCCGACGGGCCTGGCGCAAGACAATCCCCTCGGGAATTTGATCGCTCGGCTCATGGGCGATTGCTTCGTGCACGTTCGGATCGAATGTTTTCCCCTCCGCTTCGATGGGCTGCAGACCATTTTCGGCCAGCAAATCATTGAGTTGCTTCTGGACGAGAATCATCCCTGAATAAATGGGCGAGTCTGCGCCCTGCTCTTTTGCCGCTGCGAGACCAAGCTCAAAATTGTCAATAATTCCCACCAAACGCTCCAGCAAAGAGCTGTTGGCATATCTAATGGCCTCTTCCTTTTCGCGCGCTGAACGTTTCTTGTAGTTCTCGAAGTCGGCCTGACTGCGCAATGCGAGGTCGCGAAAGCGGTCGAGATCGGCTTGCAACCCGGCCGTTGGATCCTCTGTTTCGCTCTGCGCCGCAGAAGCCGCAGATTCAGCAAATGGAGGGCTTGAACTCGCGGATTGTTTCATTTGTTTATTTTGTTCAGTAAAAGAGGTCTTTTTCATGTTTTGCGAATGGCAATCAAAGTGATGTCGTCGTTTTGAGGAACCAAACCGGTAAAATCGCGAACGTCCTCGATGATCTTTCTTACAATTGCTTGTGCCCCAGTGGTGGCACTCGCACGAACCGATTGCATCATGCGGTCCAGGCCAAACTCGTCTCCCTCAGCGTTCAGCGTTTCGGTCACACCATCGGTGTAGAGGACGAGGCAATCGTCTCGTTCGAGCGGGACAGCGAAGTCAGTCGTTAGCCTATCGAACACGTTTCCACTGTCAATGCCCACGACCATGCCGGGCGGCTTCAATGGTATGACCGTTTGTGACTGTTGCTTGTAAAGTAATGGCGCGTCATGTCCAGCGCGTGCAAGCGTCACGCCATCGTGCTGATGATTGAGAATCAGATAAGCCATGCTAATAAACATGTCTTCCTTGATATCGGGATAGAGCTGTCGGTTCACCTTTCGCAAGACATCCGCTGGAGACGGGTTGCGAGCCGCTTCCGCACGCAAGACGCTGCGACAGATCGCCATGATAAGCGATGCGGGGACGCCTTTACCGGACACGTCTGCAATCGCTACACCGAGCCGTTCTTTATCGACCTGAATGTAATCGAAATAATCGCCGCTCACCTGGCGGGCGGGCACATTAAGGCCGCTGATCTGAAATCCATTGATGGCCGGCGCTTCCGATGGAAGCAAGATCCGCTGAATATCCCGCGCGATTTCCAGATCGTGGTCGAGTCGCTTCTTTTCGTTTGCCATGGAATAAATGATGGCGTTGTAAAGCGCAAAAGCGGATTGCTCCGAGATCGACTTAAAAACGACGAAATCACCCTGCGAAAAAGGAGGCCCGGTGGGGCCCTGAGCCAGCGCCAAAACACCCAGGTCCTGGTTTCCATACCGAAGCGATGCGGCCATGATCGATGCGCTGCCCAAAGTGCTGCCCCGCAATTTCGCCAGTTCCGGCGCCTCGGAGAACTCAGTCAAACAAACAGATTGTCCTGTTTGCCAGACTCGTCCAATGAGTCCTTCACCCGGCCCGACTGTGTGCAACCGTAAAAAGCTCTCGAGCTCCATCGAAGTAGCGGCCGCTTGTTGCAAGGTACTCGGAGGAATATCCACGAGGGGCGGACAACCTTTGGAAATGAACGCAGGAGTCAGTTTCCCGCCGGTTCGATCAGTCACATAAAGCGCCCCGCCGTACGCATCGAGAACACGTGTCCCGCCCTCAACGATTAGCCGGTGCAGCTCCTGCGGGCGAATCGTCTCTCGAAAGGCTTCGCCGAGACCGTGCAAAAAGTCGAAAACGAGCGTCTCCTCGACTTGAATTTCCTCGTGAGACCGCTCCAGGCTTCGAATTCGCCGTAGCTGAAGCCAAGCGGTAATAACCCATCCCGCGACAGACCCAACAAGCAGTCCGAGAAGAAGAGTCGGCCACATCATGCAAGGGCCAGCTTACTTCAAAGGCGTCTCGTGATGAAGATCTTGTCTTAAGAAATCGAGAACGTCTTTAAAGCGAAGAATATTTTCCGGCGCAGCCTCGCAAAGTGCCTGATGCGCCTCCAACATCGTTTCCGTCTGTTCCTTTTTCTTATCCACAGGCGATTGGACGGCGGGGGTTCGCTCGAGCGCTCCGCATTCAGGAGGGCTGGCACCGTTAGCGCGAATATCGAATATCTGATCCAGGCCCAGCCCGGAGAGAAGTTCCTGGCTGCGGTTCCCGCAATGAACGATGTGAAGGTGTCCATGTCCCAGCTCTCTCAGTCGAAGCGCCACGCTGGCCATCGTTCCCATGAATGTGGAATCCATCATGGCGCAGTCCGCCAGATCCACCACAAATTCACGATAGCCGCGGTCCAACATCTCGCGCGCGAACTCTTTGAGATTGCCGCTGTTGAGGAAACTACCTTTCCCCCCCACTTTCACCCACACGGTTGGGCCGCTCACCCCTACTTGAATAGATGAGTCCACAGTTACTACGTAAAAGATACTAGCCCGGGAGCCATGCTGTCAATGCTCGCCGGATGCAAGAAAACCTCTTGAAGTAATTCGGAATCCTGGGCACGAAAGGCCGCATGGGGTGAAAACAGCCGAACGTACATAAAACATCGCCCCGGTATCACTCCCACATGAAAGAGCGATTTTCCGCTACAATCCGGCCGTTTTCGATTAACAGACACCGCCATGCAATTACGCGGCCGTCGTCAAAATAATCGTCCCCGACGACCTTGAATTCGGTCTTATGAGTGCCCCGCACGTTCCCATATGAAATTTCCTGCGCCTGGACGTGCTCATGCAGTTTCTCTTGGCGATATTCCAAACGTACTGTGACATCGGAAGCGCGCTTGGCCCTCCAGAAGAAATCAAAGTAATTGCCGAAACGCTGACGCTGATCGAGTGCTGTGACCGCCCCGAAGAGCCGATACTGGCGCTCAAAGGTAATGGGCGCGTCCTGAAGCGTGGCCGTTTTCTGGCTCGGCGAATTCGATTTCCCGCCGACTGTGCTCGTGGTCTGACGCGCGCGATCGCCGGCTTTTGGTGCTTTCTCGCTCATAAAGAAAAGCTTCGTTTTTCGAAACTCGAAATTGTTGTTTAACGCCACCGGGAGCGGCGTCACTTTTTCAAGGATTCTTGGTTCCACGCGCTCATGCGCAGCCTGACTCGGGACGGCAATAGTCAAGGAGCTCAAAGCCAACAGAGCAGCAACGGACCTCATTCCCCTAATAAAGCCGGGTTTTGATTCGGGTGTCAACGAACAACACATCCAGGATCTCCGGCTCCTATGGAACTTCCACGAATCTGAAAGTACATTTCCGTTTCATGATTGCGGTTCGTTATGAGCGCGGAGTGTATCTGCCACGCCAGGAGTTATGGCTCGATCCATGGGACGCCAAGCGGTTCGCTTTCGTTTCACACGCGCATGCCGATCACATCGCGCCGCACAAAGAAATTATTGTTTCGGAACGCACAGCGCGCTTGATGCAAAGCCGGCTGCCTGGCCGTCGCACAGAGCACATATTGCCGTTCGGTAAAAGAGGAATGGTACATGGGCTCGACCTTATGCTATTGCCAGCCGGCCATATCTTTGGTTCGGCACAGTTTTTCCTTTTTGCCGGCAACGAGACATTGCTTTACACCGGCGATTTTAAGCTGCGTTCCGGAAAATCAGCCGAGCCGGCGGAATGGCGCAAGGCGGATACACTCATCATGGAGACGACATTCGGGGTGCCACGCTACCGATTTCCGCCTACGGAGGAAGTCGTCGATCAAATCGTCGCTTTCTGCCGCGAAACAATTGAGGACAACCGCGTGCCTGTGCTTCTTGGATATTCGTTAGGTAAAGCCCAGGAAATACTCTGTTCGCTCGACGGCGCCGGGTTGACGCCCATGCTGCACGGTTCGGTCTATCAGATGACGCGCATCTACGAGCAGTTTGGCCAATCGTTTTGCAAATACCTTCGTTACAATGCAAACGATGTTTCCGGAAAAGTCCTGATCTGTCCACCCAGTGCGAATCATTCACGGATGCTGGAAAAAATTGCGCGCAAACGCGTCGCGATGATCAGTGGATGGGCAGTCGATCCAGGCGCGGTCTATCGCTACCAGGTTGACACGGCATTTGCGCTTTCTGACCACGCTGACTACACCGACCTTCTTCGCTACGTAGAACTCGTACAACCGCGCCGGGTATTTACGCTCCACGGGTTCGCTGCCGCGTTTGCGGCCGATTTGCGCAGGCGCGGCATCGAAGCGTGGGCGTTGAGTGAAGAAAACCAAATGGAGTTCACGCTGTCGGAGCCCGGAACGGCAGACGCGTCGCCTGCAGCCAGAAAGATTGCGGCTGATACATCCGCCACGACAGCATCCGAGTTCTTCGCGTTTGCGAATGTCGGTGAAGTGATTGCTGCAACTCCGGCCAAACTCGAAAAAATTCGATTGCTTGCCAATTATCTACGCGGCCTGACGAGCGAACAGCTTCTGATTGCGACGCCTTACTTCACCGGGAAAGCCTTTGCTCAAATCGATCCGCGCACTCTGCAGGTTGGCTGGGCTGTAATCTTCCGCGCGTTACAAGCGGCGACCAAAATCGACGACGCGGAATTTCATCGCATCGCCAGCACTCACGGCGACGCTGGCAAGACTGCATTCGAAGCGCTGGATGGAAGAACGACATCACAGCCGTTCAGCCTCGCGGAATCGGGTAAGCTGTTTAAAGATCTTCACCGGGCACGCGGCCCAATTGCCAAGGCCGAGCTGTTGCGAAATCGATTCTCAACAATATCCCCGCGCGAAGGCCAGTACGTCGTCAAAATTCTGACTGGCGATTTGCGCATCGGATTGCGCGAGGGTTTAGTCGAGGAGGCAATCGCGAAGGCATTCAATGCCTCTCCTGAGCAGGTAAGGGAAGCGAACATGTTGTTAGGCGATATTGGTCAAACGGCCCTGCTCGCTTCGCGAAACGACGGCCGAAGCAGTCTGGAAACGGTTCGCTGAAGCCGCAGGGACTAGTCGAGAACCGGCGTCGCCGCCACCGGCTACCGTATATTTGGAGGACAAATTCGACGGTATTCGTGCACAGCTGCATCGCAGTGCGCAGCAGGTCGAGATTTTCTCGCGCGATCTGCGGCGTATCACCGGGCAATTCCCGGAATTGGCTGATCAAGCCAGAAATTTCCAGGAAGAACTGATTATCGACGGCGAAATAATCGCCTTCGCTGAAGGTCGCGAATTTACCTTCTTCGATTTGCAGAAGCGCCTGGGGCGAAAGAGTGAGGGCGCTGATTTGTTCGCACGTGATGCGGCGGACGTGCCGGTTGCGTTTGTGATTTTTGATCTTCTTTGGTTGAACGGCCGATCATTATTAAAGGCTCCGCTGCGTGAGCGGCGAAGGCGTCTCGCCAACGTCCGACTGCCGTCACACTTTCAAGTTGCCAGGGTTACGCCTGTGCATTCCGCTGCCGAGATCGAGCAAGCATTCCAAGAGGCTCGGCAGCGCTTGAATGAAGGGTTGATGATCAAAGATCCAGACAGTTTCTATCTGCCCGGCAACCGCGGGATGTTTTGGTTTAAGCTCAAGAAAGAACTGGCGACGCTGGATGTGGTGGTCGTGGGGGCTGAGTTTGGGCACGGCAAGCGCAATAGTGTGTTAAGCGATTACACATTTGCGGTTTGCGATGAAACCACCGGCAATCTCTTGCCGATTGGCAAGGCCTACAGCGGGTTGACTGACGCAGAAATCGCAGAATTGACCGAGCACTTCAAACAGAACACCATCGCGGACCATGGGCGGTACCGCGAGGTCAAACCGGACGTGATCCTCGAAGTAGCCTTCAATTCAATTCAGCCCAGTTCGCGCCACGTCAGTGGACTGGCACTGCGTTTCCCGAGAATCAAAGCCATCCGCCGCGACAAGAACGTGGATACTATCGACACTCTGCAATACGCCCGCGAACTCGCAGGGCAACACGCAAATTCGCCGGTTCGTTCGCGTTGAAGCGATGGATCACTGCCTCGTATTCACTGGGGCGTAGGTGATGGGGAAGTCGCCTCCCCGGCCGCGCTGGTATCAGCAGACCCGCTGCCGCTGGTGGAGGCGCTGGTGTCGGGCGGTGCACTGGCACTTGGATTTCCTCGTGCGCCCATGGCTGATCTCATTTTCTGAACGGCATCCAGCCTGCGCTGCCTTGATGCGCGTAGCTCTTCCATCTTTCTTTCTCTGCTGGCTTTGAGCTGCGTGACATCGGTCGGCGGCTCTAAACCGGGAGGGATCGATGCCGAAGGCTGTACATTTGATGAGCTGTCTTTTTTCTGGGCTCGCATTTGAAGATCGGCAGGAAGTCTCGTCGCCAAGCGCGCTACGGCTTTTTGTCTATCGGCCAATGCCTTCTCTCGTTCGTCTAATGCTTTCTCGCGAGCATCCAACTCGGCTTTCCTTTGAGCCAGTTGTTGTTCGGCGGCTACATCTTGTTTTTGGCACGAACAAACCATCACCAAAGGAACAAGCATTGAGAGAGCAAGGAGTTTTTTCATATCAGAGATCATATTTTGGGTTTCGGTCAATCGTACGAAGAAACTAAGGGAGCCACTGCTAGTCAAATGAAAGTTAACGCGGCTGTGGCGTTGCCGAACTTGTTGGCGCCACGACGATCGTTTCGATCTGACCGCGGCGAAGGCGCTGAATATTGGCAAGGAGAGCCACTAGCGCGATTGACACAACGATGATGATCATCAGCGCAACGGCGCTTTTTGGAACCTGGCGGGATCGAAATCTTTCGGAAGGCTGCTGCGGCGAATTCACTTTTGAAGTATCGATATCGATGTCATGCGCGCAAGGAACCCCTGTTCGTTTTCCTGATTCGAAGGAAAGGAGGTAACGCAGATCAGTCCAATCGCAAAGCTGCGATTGCATCCATAACATCCTGGCTTAATCGCTTGTAAAGGTCCTTCCCGGCTCGGCTTAGATCGGCAGCTGTAAAGAAGATGGGATCACCAATCACGATGGTAATCGGTGCAAAGTGTAAGCCGCCACCGCGTGGCAGGGCTTCGTGAGCACCGAAGATCCGCATCGGCACGACTGGCGCCAGCGTTTTTGCAATGATAAGACCCAATCCCGGTTCGGCGGGCTGCAGGTTACCGTCGGTCGTACGCGAGCCTTCCGGGAAGACCAGCGCCGCGTTGCCGGCCTTGAGAATTCGAATCAAAGACTTGAGGGCGCTACGGTCGATGCCCTCTTGATTGACCGGAATTACATTAAGCCTTGGCAAAAGCCAGCCCAGCAGTGGCACATCCAGCAAAGTGCGCCGCGCCAGAAAATGAATCGCCCGATCACAAGTGGTGCCCGCCAGCGGGGGATCGAGATAACTCTGATGGTTCATGGCGAGAATGACCGGACCGTCCTGAAGCATGCGCTCCGGATGAATCACACGAAGACGAAAAAACAATCGGCCAACAAGACGGCTAAGATGATAACCAAGCCAGTAATAGAAATTCATCTAACGAGTAAACAATTTAGCGATTTGGCGATTCGTCTTTCAGTCGATCTTTGAATCTCTAACTTGTTAAATTGCCTGGATCGGCAGGCCCACTTTCGCGAGTATGCCGACGATTTCGCTGATGACCTGCTGAATCGTCAGATGTGACGTGTCGATGACATGCGCGTCCTTCGCGATGACCAACGGCGAGACCGGGCGCAAAGAATCAGCGCGATCGCGCAGCGCAATTTCATCGCGTCCTCCTTGAGCCGCGCGGCGCTGGAGACGCACCGCCGGCGAAGCATCAACGTAAAATTTATAGGGCGTGTTTGGAAAAACGACTGAACCGATATCCCGGCCTTCCACGATCAGATCGTGAGTTTGTGCGTGCTCGTGCAGTTTCTCCGAAACAATTTGGCGGACTACAGGGAACTGACTGACGCGTGCAACGCTTTCGTTTACACAATCATCACGCAAGTGGTCCCCGGGATCGGCGCCATTAATCAGAACACGCGACTCATTATCCTCCAAAGCGCCCGAGATGGCGGCTAATCGAAGGGCCTCCTCGATGCACTCGCCATCCTCAGGGTCGATTCCATTTTGCAGAATGTGCCATGTGATTGCTCGATAGATGGCGCCGGAATTGACATAAATAAATCTCAGTTGCCGGGCAAGCTCTCGTGCGACGCTGCTTTTTCCAGAAGCCGCCGGGCCATCGATGGCAATTACCCGATGAAACTGTTCCTGCATCCTGGGAAATTAGCGCGCCGGCAAGCCGCCGGGCAAGCTACCAGTCATTACATCCAAACTCCGAATGTTTCAGGAATCATGCTTCTTCCTCGACTGGGCCGGGAGTAAGTGAACCGATCACAGGCGTACTGATCTGCATCCGTTTCAGATTTGTGAATTCTTCGAGCACAGTTTCGAACCCAGGATAGGATTCACGAATACACTCGGCGTCCTGAACAATGGTCTCGCCATCAGCGAAGAGGCCCGCTATGGCAAACGCCATCGCGATACGATGATCGCCAAAACTCGGCAGGCGCGTCCCGTGCAAGGGAGCTGGTCCAAGAATCTCGAGGCCATCACTCAGTTCAGATACTTTCGCACCCATGGCACGCAGATTGTGCGCGATTGCTGCGATACGATCGCTTTCCTTGACGCGCAATTCTTCAGCGTGGCGAATAATCGTCTTGCCGTCCGCAAGAGCGCCGGCGACTGCAAGTATCGGCAGTTCATCAATAAGTTGCGGTACTTCCTTACCCTGAATGACAGTGCCCTTTAGGGGGAAACCGGTAACTTCGACAATTCCGAACGGCTCGACTTGATCAATGTCCTCAATCGCCTCGCGCACTTGCGCACCCATCCGAAGTAGAACACCGAGCAGCGCGGTTCGTGTGTGATTTAAACCAACATCGCGAATGAGCAGATGACCTCGCCGTTGAGCCGCCGCGGCAACGAGCCAAAACGCCGCGGAAGAGATGTCGCCGGGAATGGCAAAGTCTCGCGACTCCGGGACCTGGTCGCCGAAAACACTGACACTGCCGTTCCCGTCCATAGCTGTTCGGACCAGGAAATAATCAAACATCATTTCAATATGATTCCGAGTAGGCGCTGGTTCGGTCACCGTGGTCTTGCCCTTGGCAAAGAGGCCGGCCAGTAGCAATGCGCCTTTCACCTGCGCGCTTGCAACAGGCGGCCGATAACGAATGCCACGTAACGAACCGCCCTGAATGCGCAGCGGCGGCGTCTCTTCCGGACCTTCCGCGACAATGTCTGCACCCATCTGGCGAAGCGGCGTAATGATGCGGTCCATCGGACGTTTTGACAGCCCGGCATCCGCGACAAGGCGACTTTCAAATGTCTGCCCGGCCAGCAGCCCTGAGAGCAGACGCATGGTAGTGCCGGAATTGCCGCAATTGATTTCGCCCTTGGGCGGCGTAAGGACTCGCTTTTTCCCATAAACGATTAACGTCGCCGGCTCGGGCTGTTCGATCTTAATCCCGAGTGCACGCAGTGCGTTCACTGTGTGCATACAATCTTCGCTGGGAAGAAATCCCTCCAGAGTGCACACTCCATTCGACAAAGCAGCGATGATTACAGCGCGATGCGAAATGCTTTTATCTCCGGGGACAGTGATCTCGATGTCAATTCGAGGTGCCCGTTTTACCCGCAACTCCATAGATAAGAAGAAACCAATAGTGAATACTTAGCCGGACGCTCTGTAAAAACGGGCGCTGTGCTAACTCAGCACCGAATACCACCATCCAGCATCAGCCTCGAACACCCACAAGGCAACCCGTTACGGAACAAGAAAAATTTTATCCGTGTACGGATCCTTTACTTCGGTTCCCGGCGGGAATCCTTCGACATCGATATACTTGCCAGGTGAGTAAGGACTCTCCACAAGGTGAGGCTTGCCAGGAACAGGAATTCCATAGGGATAATCGCCTTTTGCGACCTTCGTCGGTGCGGCTGCCGGTGGAGGTGGAGCTGGTGCGGTCTCCACGGGCGGTGTCCCTGTAGCCTGAACAGGGCCGTTCGGATTGAATGGTTGTTGCGGTGGCGGG
>Ga0209577_10003653_pt1 | contig 14490 bp, 15 predicted proteins | sample GraSoiAngelo_109_FD_185874 | JGI IMG/M metagenome (GOLD analysis project Ga0209577, IMG submission 185874) | Grasslands soil microbial communities from the Angelo Coastal Reserve, California, USA - 14_0903_12_20cm (SPAdes) (version 2) | ecosystem: Environmental > Terrestrial > Soil > Grasslands...
CGGCAGTCAGCAGTCCCTTCTCGACGAGGAGTGCGCCAAGCGGGCGCCACGTCACGTGCGCCGCAGTCACATACTCACTTTCGGCTCAACGGCCGCACGGCTTGAGCCCTTATAGCGAGCCGCTCGGCTGTCAGACCCCGGGGAGGCGGACTTCCCCGCGCCGCTCGCGCGCGAAGAAGTGGATCCCGTCGACGAAGCGCACCCAGTTGCAGCGCGTGCACATGACGAGCGAGCGCGTTCGGGCGCTGTCCGCGAGGAACTGCACGCCGCGCAGGAGGTCGCCGTTCGAGACGCCCGTCGCGGCCACGATCGTCTCGCCGGGCGCCAGGTCGTCCAGGGTGAAGACGCGGTTCACGTCGTCGATGCCCTGCGCGCGCGCCGACTCGATCTCCGTGCGCGTCGTCGGCCACAGCTGCGCCTGGAGCTCGCCGCCCAGGCAGCGGAGCGCGGCGGCGGAGATCACGGCCTGCCGCGTCCCGCCGATGCCGACCGACAGGTGGTCGTTCGTCCCGCGGATCGCGGCCGAGATCGAGGCGGTGACGTCGCCGTCCTGGATCAGCTTGATGCGCGCGCCGGCGGCGCGGATCTCCTCGATGAGGTCGTGGTGCCGTGGCCGGTCGAGGACGATCGTCGTGATGTCGTTCGTGCGGCGGCCGAAAGCGTCCGCGATCGCGCGGATGTTCTCGCCTACCGGCCGGAGCAGGTCGATGCGGCCGCGCGCGACCGGGCCGACGGCCATCCGGCGCATGTACATCTGCGGCAGCGTCGTGAGCGAGTCCGGCTCGCCGACGGCGATCATCGACATCGCGCCGTTGCCGCCGCGCGCGACCACCCCTCGTCCCTCGAGCGGATGGACGGCGAGATCGAACGCGTCGCCGCCGCGCCCGAGCTCCTCGCCGATCGCGATCCGCTCGCCGTCGTCGGAGGCGCCGATGACGACGCGGCCGCGGATGGGCATGTCCTCGAGGGCGGCGCGCATCGCCGCCACAGCCGCGCCCTCGGCCGAGTCCTCGTCGCCCGAGCCGAGCCAGCGCGCCGCCGCGAGGGCGGCCCCCTCGGTCACCCGCGCGTAGGCCTCGCAGAGGCAGGGCGCGCGCCGGCCGGTCTCGCCCTCGGCGCGCTCCTCGACGCTTTGCGTCACCTCCACGGACTGCATTGTCTAGAAGATGCCCTGGACGGGCCAGTAGCAACCTGCGGCGACGAGCGCGGCGGCCGGGAGCGTGAGCACCCACGCGGTGACGATGTTCCCGGCGACGCCCCACCGCACCGCCGAGAGCCGCTTCGTCGCGCCCGCTCCCATCACCGCTCCCGAGACGACGTGCGTCGTCGAGAGCGGGTAGCCGTAGTGCGTCGCGAGGTAGATCGTGGCCCCGGCCGACGCCTGGGCGGCGAAGCCGCTCTCCGGCTCCATCTGGAACACGCGCTGCCCGAGCGTACGGATGATCCGCCAGCCGCCCACGTACGTCCCGAGGCCGATCGCCAGGCCGGCGGCGACCTTTACCCAGGTCGGGATCTCGAGGCTCGCCACGTCGCCGTGTCGGTGCAGGACGAGCGCGAGCGCGATCACGCCCATCGTCTTCTGCGCGTCGTTCGCGCCGTGCGTGAACGCGACCCACGTCCCGGTGCCGAGCTGCCCGAGCCGGAAGCCGCGGCTCGCGACGCCGGGGCTCAGCCAGACGAAGACCCAGTAGATGAGGAGCAGGAGGCAGAAGGCGGCGGCGAAGGCGATCGCAGGCGCGGCGAGCGCCGGGATGACGACCTTGTGCGCGATCCCGTGCCAGAGGACGCCCTTCGAGCCCGACTGGACGAGCGCGGCGCCGACGAGACCGCCGATCAGCGCGTGCGACGAGCTCGACGGAAGGCCGAACCACCAGGTCAGGAGGTTCCACGTGATCGCGCCGGCGAGCGCCGCGATCAGCGTCTGCTGCGTGGCCAGGTTCGCGTCGATGAGCCCCTTGGCGACGTTCTTCGCCACGGCCGTCGTGACGAAGGCGCCGGCGAGGTTGGCCACCGCCGCGACGAGCACCGCGACGCGCGGCGTGACGGCGCGCGTCCCGACTGAGGTGGCGATCGCGTTCGCCGTGTCGTGGAAGCCGTTCGTGAAGTCGAAGCCGAGGGCAACGACGATGACGACCACGAGGAGGACGTCGCCGCTCAACGGTTCTTGACGACGATCGCCTCGAGCACGTCGGCGGCGTTCTCGCAGGCGTCGACGGCCTCCTCGAGCTGCTCGTGGATGTCCTTCCAGCGGATGATCGAGATCGCGTCGTCGGAGGTGCGGAAGAGCTCGGACACGGCCTCGCGGTTCAGCCGGTCGCCCTCGTCCTCGAGCTCGCGGAGCTCCATCAGCTGCCGGCTCGAGTCCTTGAAGCCCTCGAGGCGCGCCACAGCCTCCTGGAGCTTGGACGCGGCCCGCAGGATCACGTCGCCTTGCGCCTTCGCCGCCGGGTGGATCTCCTTCACGCCGTAGCCGACGATGTTCCCCGCCGCCTCGTCGACGTGGTCGCAGATGTCGTCGAGCGCCCCGGCCAGCCGGTACATGTCGTCGCGGTCGAACGGGGTGACGAAGGTGCGGTTCAGCAGGCCAACCACCTCGTGCGTCAGCCGGTCGCCCTCGTGCTCGAGGTCCTTGATGTCGCGGATCCGCTCCTCCGACCCGTTCGGCGCTTGAGCCAGCAGGTCGACGAGCGCCCTCGCGATCGCGACCGCATTCGCCGCGGCCTGGTTGAAGAGCTCGAAGAACTCCTTGCGCTGCGGAACGAGCGTGATCCGCGCCATCGCCGCCCTCCCTGATCGGTAGCCGCGCGCCTTCTATCAGGTTTGAGCCGTTTAACCGTCCGAAGCTGGTGCTACCTTGATGGTGGATGCCGACGGAAAGCCCAGTTTTCCAGGCGTTCTGTGGAGCCGGCGAGCCTGCCTTCGCAAACCGCGCGGAGCTCGAGTGCGCGAAGGTGCTCGACTACTACGGCATCCCCTGGGAGTACGAGCCGCGGACGTTCGTGCTCGAGGAGGCCGCGGACGGGCGCGTGGTGGAGGCGTTCACGCCCGACTTCTACCTGCCCGAGCAGGACCTCTACCTCGAGATCACGATGATGAAGCAGTCGCTCGTGACTCGGAAGAACCGCAAGCTGCGGAAGTTCCGGGAGCGGTATCCGGAGGCCCGGATCAAGCTCTTCTACAAGCGCGACGTCGAGCGACTGGCCGAGCGATACCACCTCGAGCTCGCCTCCTAACCGCCCCGGACTCTCCGGTGGGAGAGGTCTATCTCACCGCGGAGGACATCGCCGCGCGCGTGCACGAGCTCGGGGCCGAGATCGCGGGCGACTACGCCGACCGCGAGCCGCTCCTCGTCGCCGCCCTCAAGGCGAGCCTCTTCTTCGTCACCGATCTCTCCCGGTCGATCCCCATCCTCCACCACCTCGACTTCATCGAGCTCCAGGGCTACAACGGGGCGGCCACCGGGGGCCACACCGAGATCCGGCTCCTGAAGGATCTCGACACGGACGTGACCGGCCGGGACCTGATCATCGTGGAGGACGTCGTCGACACCGGGCTGACGCTGCACTACCTCTGCCGCACGCTTCGGCTGCGCTCCCCCGCGTCGCTCGCGGTCGCGACGCTCCTCGACCGGCCGTACCGCCGCCTCGTGGACGAGCTGCCGGTCCGCTACGTCGGCTTCACCGTGCCCGACGAGCTCTTCGTCGGCTACGGCTTCGATCTCGACGAGCGGTATCGGAACCTTCCAGACTTGCACGTTCTCCGGTCGAACTTAGGCTAGGCTAACTTTCATGTTGGCTGCGCACGCGGACGGCGTCGCGGGGGCCGCTGCGCGCGGCCGAGGCGTGCTGCGCGGCCATCGCCAGCGAGGCTTGAGGCTCTGGCCCTTCCTCGGGCCCGCGTTCATCGCCTGCGTCGCCTACATCGACCCGGGCAACTTCGCGACCAACGTCGCCGGTGGCTCGAAGTTCGGCTACACGCTGCTCTGGGTGATCGTCGCCTCGAACCTGATGGCGATGCTCATCCAGACGCTCTCGGCGAAACTCGGCATCGCCACCGGGCAGAACCTCGCCGAGGTCTGCCGCGAGCGCTTCTCCCACCGGACCGCGATCGCGCTCTGGCTCCAGGCCGAGGTGATCGCGATGGCGACCGACCTCGCCGAGTTCCTCGGCGCCGCGCTCGGCTTCCACCTCCTGCTCGGGATCTCGCTCTTCCCCGCCGCCGTCATCACCGGAGTGGCGGCCTTCGCGATCCTCGGTCTCCAGCGCTTCGGCTTCCGGCCCTTCGAGGCGACGATCGCCGCCATCGTCGGCTTCATCGGCGTCTGCTACCTCGGCGAGATCTTCAAGGCGAACCCGCCTCTGGGAACGGTGGCTCATCACGCCGTCGTGCCACAGTTCGCGGGGAAGGAGTCGGTGCTGCTCGCAGTCGGGATCCTGGGCGCGACGGTCATGCCGCACGTGATCTACCTCCACTCCGCGCTGCTGCAGAACCGCATCCGGCCCGAGACGGACGAGCAGGCGCGAACGCTGATGCGATTCACGCGCGTCGACGTCATCCTGGCGATGACGATCGCGGGCCTGATCAACATGGCCATGCTGGTGATGGCCGCAAGCGTCTTCTTCAAGAGCGGACTCGTCCACGTCGGGTCGCTCGAGACGGCTCACCGCACGCTGCGGCCGATCCTCGGCGGCGGCTCGAGCACGCTCTTCGCGCTCGCACTGCTCGCCTCCGGTTTGTCGAGCTCGACCGTCGGCACCCTGGCCGGGCAGATCGTGATGCAGGGCTTCATCCGCCGCCAGATCCCCGTCATCGTGCGGCGGCTCGTGACGATGCTGCCGGCGCTCGTCGTCGTCGGCATCGGCGTCGACCCGTCGCGGACGCTCGTGATCAGCCAGGTCGTGCTCTCCTTCGGGATCCCGTTCGCGCTCGTCCCGCTCGTCCTCTTCACGAGCCGGCGAGACGTCATGGGCGTTCTCGCGAACCACCGCGCCACCACGGTCGCGGCGGCCGTCGTCGCGGCGCTCATCTCGGGTCTGAACATCTTTCTCCTCGTTCAGACCTTCAGCGGGCTGTAACCCGTATCCCAGAAGACAATCCATACGTTTATGTGTTGTAATGAGGAAGTAAAGCCGCGCGGTCGCAAGGCTGCGTGGGCGGATTCTTCAAAAGTCGTCTCCCGACGACGCCGGCCGTCTCCCCCGGGACGGCCGGTTGTTTGAGGCGGCGCTTGCGACGCCGTTTCAGGATGGACGGGCTCTGCCCGTGCATCCGTCTGAAACGACCGGTCGAGCCTGAGTCGTGGCCGCTGCGGCCCTAGAGGTAGCCGAGCGGGTCGACCGGCGTGCCGTTCACGCGGACCTCGAAGTGGAGGTGCGGGCCGAAGCAGTGCCCCGTGCAGCCGACGTAGCCGATCACCTGGCCCTGCGAGACGGTCGCTCCGTTCCCGGCCGCGAGCGCCGACTGGTGCCCGTACGCGGTCGCGAGCCCGTGGCCGTGGTCGATCACCGTCAGGTTCCCGTAGCCGGACATCCAGCCGGCGTAGATGACCGTCCCGGCCGCGGCCGCGTGGATCGGCGTGCCGTACGGGACGCCGATGTCGATCCCCTCGTGCATGCGGCCCCAGCGCATGCCGAACGGGCTCGTGATCGGCCCTTGCACCGGCCAGATGAGCCCGCTCGAGGAGACACCGCTGCCGGTCGAAGAGCCCGACGCGGCGCTTCGCGCCTGGGACGCCTGGATCTGGGCGGTGAGCTGCGCGCTCACCTGCGCCAGCCCGTTCGCCTCGTTGAGGTACTCGCGCTCGCTCTCCTTGGCGGACGCGAGGCTCTGCCGCTCGTGCGCGCGCGTCGAGACGAGCGCCTGTTGGCTCGCGAGCAGGCGATCGTGCACCGCGCGCTGCTCGCTCGTCCGCACGGCGATCGTGTGCGTCTCGGCGGCGACGCCGGCACGGGTCTCCCGCGTACGCGCGCGGGCCGCGGCCATGGCCTTCTTGGCCGAGTCGACCTCGTTCGCGATCCGCTGGTCCTCGGAGCCGATCTTGTTCAGGTAGTCGAGCTGGTCGACGAGGTCGGAGAGGCTCGTCGCCGCAAAGAGGACGGCGACGGTGTCCGGGTTGTCGGCCTCGTAGATGGCGACGAGGCGCCTGTCCAGGCGGCGCACAGCCTCCTGGTACTGCGCTCTGAGGAAGCCGAGGCGGCGGCTCTCGAGCCGGTAGAGCTGGGTCAGCCGCTCGAGCTTCTGCCGGTGGAGCGCGAGGTCGCGCTGGAGGGCGACGAGCCGGTCGCTCGCGTTCGAGACCTGGCCCTCGAGGGTGCGGATCTGGCCGTTGAGCGCCGAGATCTTCGTCGTCAGCACGCCCTCCTGGGCACGCGCGCCCGCGATCCGGTCGTGAAGCGCCTGGATTCGGTCCTCGACCGCCTGCTTGTGCTGGTAGACGTCACCCGCCGCCGGGCCGGTCGCGATGAGCGTGAGGAGAAGGAGGCCGAGGGCGAGACGTCGGGCCATGAGCGAAGGTTCGTGGGGCGGCCGGACGTCCCTGCCGCGCCGGCAAATCTACGCCATCTTGCAGGATTTTTCTACTGAGGCGCCGCTTGCGGTGCGGACCTCAGCACGGGCGGGCTTGCTCGACCGGGCGTCTGAATCGACCGGTCGACCGATCCGAGGAGATCACCTGCGGCTCTCAGAAGGCCCGGGTTCCGGGATCAGCGGGGGCACAGGAGGGGTGATCTCGTCGGGCGGATACGGCTCCGGAACGGGCTCGGGCGGAGCGGGCTCGTCCGGCGGCGGGGGCGGTTCCGGCGGTTCGGGGACCTCGACCATGGCGCGGGGCTCGAGCGCCCGCAGCGTCTCCGCCGCGCGCACGCGCAGCGGGCCGACGAGCCGGCGGTAGTCCTCGTCCGAGATCTTCCCGGTGCGGTGGTCGAACTCGAGCTCCTTGAGCGCCGCGAGCGCACGGTCGCGTTCCTCGGCGAGCTCGAGCGTGCGCCGCTCCAGCTCGTCCTGCCGCTCGAGGCGGTCGGCCGCCGGCGAAGGGTCGCGCAGGAACGGGAGCGCAGCGAGGACGACAGCCGCGGCCGCGACGAGCGCGGCAATGAAGAGCGCGGCGGTCATACCCGGACGAGCGCGCCCTCGGCGCGGTAGCGGGCGGCGAGCCGGCGCTCCTCGCGCGCGTCCGGCCAGAGCGTGATCAGCGAGCCGAGGACGAAGACTGCGCCTGCGAGCCAGATCAGGTTCACGAGCGGCTTCACGAGCACCTTGAAGTAGACGGCGCCGGACTTCGCGTCGATCTGGTCGGCGATCACGTACACGTCCTCGAGGGTCAGGAAGCTGTGCCGGATCGCGACCTCGTTCGAGCTCGAGCGCTCGGCCGGGTAGTAATTCTTGCCCGGCGCGATCGACCCGAGCGTGTGGCCCCCGCGGGAGAGGAGCAGGTGTGTGCGGAGCTCGCGGGCATTCGAGCTCTGGCCCTCCGTCGTCCCCTGGAACGCGAGCGTGTAGCCGGCCACGTTCATCGACTGCCCCGGCTGGAGACGCCGCTCCCGCACGGTCTGGTAGGCGCTCGAGCCGGCGATCCCGATCGCGAGCAGGACGACCGCGGCGTGCACGACGTACCCGCCGTAGCGGCGCCGGTTCCGCGCCACGAGCGAGCCGAAGGCGGCCGGCCACGAGCCGCCGGCGAGGCTGCGGCGAGCCCGGGTGCCGCGCGCGAACTCGAGCGCGATCGAGGCGAGGACGAAGACCGAGAACGAGTAGGCGATCAGGCCGGGCCGCGAGGAGCCGGCGCCGAGGGCGATGAGAACCACGCCGGTCGCGACCGCGAGAAGCGCCGGCCCGAGGAAGGCGTTCCCGAGCGCGCGCAAGGAGGCTCGCCGCCACGCGACGAGGGGCCCGATCCCCATAAGGAGGAGCAGCGGGAGCCCGAAGACGCGGAGGAAGAAGTCGTAGTACGGGCGCGCAATCGTCACCGTCTGGCCGCGCACCGCCTCGGAGAGGAGCGGGAAGGCCACGCCCCAGAGGATCGTCAGGCAGAGGGCGACGAGCAGGAGATTGTTGTAGAGGAACGTCGCCTCGCGCGAGACCAGCGACTCGAGCCGCGTCCGCGCCCGCAGCAGCGGGAGCCGGGCGAAGACGAGCGCGAGCGACGCAGCCGTGACGGCGCAGATGAAGCCGAGGAGCCACGGCCCGACCTTGCCCTGCGCGAAGGAGTGGATCGAGTTGATGACGCCGGAGCGCGTGAGGAAGTCCCCGAAGATCGCGAGGCAGAAGGCCAGGACGACGAGGAGCATGTTCCAGACCTTCAGCATCCCGCGCTTCTCCTGGATCATCACCGAGTGCAGGAACGCCGTCGCGGCGAGCCATGGCATGAGCGCCGCGTTCTCGACCGGGTCCCAGGCGTAGTAGCCGCCCCAGCCGACCTCGACGTAGGCCCAGTGCGCGCCGAGCAGCTGGCCGACGCCGAGGAACGTCCAGGCGACGAGCGTCCAGCGGCGCGTGACGACGATCCACATCTCGTCGCCGCGGCGCGCGAGCAGCGTCGCCATCGCGAACGCGAACGGGATCGAGAGACCGACGTAGCCGAGGTAGAGGAGCGGCGGGTGGATGAGCATGTACGGGTTCTGGAGGCTCGGCGTCAGGCCGAGGCCGTCCGGGGGCGCGGTCTGCGTGTGGAACGGGCTCGCGATCGCCACGACGAGGAACGCGAAGAAGGCGCCGATCGTCCCCAGAATCGGCACGACCCAGGCGAGCAGGTCCTGCCCCGCGCGCCGCGCGGCGAGCACGGCGATCGACGAGTAGCCGGTCAGGACGAGGAGCCAGAAGAGCAGCGAGCCCTCCTGGCCTCCCCAGAGCGCCGAAACCCTGTAGCGCGCCGGGAGCTGGGCGCTCGTGTGCTCGGCGACGTAGGCGAAGGTGAAGTCGTGGCGGAGCAGCGCGGCGACGAGCACGGCCGCCGCGACCGCGGTCGCGCCGAAGGCGGCGAGAAGGGCGTTGCGCGCGGAGAGGGCGAGGCGGCGGCGCCTGCGGGCGGCCGCGTAGCCGCCGGCCAGCGCGGCGTAGATCAGGCAGCCGAAGGCGACGAGCAGGGCGGCGCGGCCTAGCGGGGCCACGCTAGCTCAGCCTTTGGGCGTGTATTTCGACGGGCACTTCGTGACGAGCGTGCCGGGAACCGCGACGAAGCTTCCGTGGCGCAGGCGCCCGTCGACGACGACGTCCCGGCCCGTGCGGAAGAGGTCGGGCACGGAGCCGTGGTACACGACCGGAACGGCCGACTTGCCGCCGATGTCCTGGACGCGGAAGCGCATTCCGGCGGCGCTGTGCGACTGACCGGTCACCGAGCCGACGACCTTGCCGACGAGCGAGACGCGCCCGGTGTGCCCGGCGAGCTGGCTCGGCTTCAGCGACGGCGTGCCGCCGCCTGCGAGAGCGGTGTAGACAAGGAAGATCGCGAGGACCCCCGCGACCGAGAGTGCAACGACGAGCCGCGCCGGGCTCCGTTTCCCGCCCACGCGGGCGATTCTAGCCGCCTAGGCTTCGCGCGAGGGCGCTTCGCGGCGATCCGGGATGCGGTAGCCGTGGTCGTGGCAGAGCGACCCCGGCGCGTCCTCAGTCAGGGCGTCGCAGTAGCCCTTGCCGTACGCCGCGCGCATGAACGCCGCGACGACGTCGATGTTCCAGTCCGTGATCTCGCCGGCCTCGCGCCAGAGATCCGAGAGCCGGAGGTCGATGTCGAGCTCGAGAAGGTCGATCCGCGTGGGCCGCTTCGCCATTCGAGGCAGGGTAGGAACGGCGTCGGACGGACTTCTCTCATAGGGTGCCGGCGTGAGCAACCTCAACGATCGGCTCCAGCTGACTGCGGACGGGATTCAGGCCGTCCGAGTGGCCGAGCTCCGGCGCGGAGCACCTGGGCGCAAGCCTCTACGTGCTCGAGCCGGGCGACGAGATGGTCTTCCACTACCACATCCCCGTGAGGAGCTCTTGGTCGTCCTCGCCGGCCGTCTCAGCCTGCGGACCGCGGTCGGATGGGAGGAGCTGTCGGAGGGAGAGGTCGTCGTCGTCGCCTTCCCGCGCGGCGTGCGCAGCGCCCGTGGGTATCGCAACGAAGGCGAGGAAGCTGGTGCGCGTGCTGAGGGTAAGCGAGATGGACGGACCCACCATCAGCGTCTACCCCGACACGAACCAGGTTGGGATCTTCGACGCCGGTCGGCGCGCCGAGCGGCGCTTCGGCGCCTTGTTGGACGTCGACGACGCCGTGGCCGACTACGGCGACCCCTTTAGAGCGAAGATCGTCCCGCCGGCGCAAGGGACACGGCACACGAGGTAGCGGCGCGCCCGGCCCGGGAGGCGTTTAGGACGCGTCGTCCATCGGGATCGTCTGGAGCAGACGTCCGCTCGCGCCGATCGCGTCCATGTGGTCGAGGTAGATGCCGTGCTCGAGGTCGGTGCGCGGCATCGCGAAGAAGAACGCGTTCCCGCTGCTGAAATCGGCTTCGTGCCGCGCGCCGTTCGATTCGACCACGATGATCGCGCTGACCGCCGGCGCCGCGATGCCGGAGACGGTCTCACCCGTCCGCTGCTGCGGAGCCGGACCACCTTCGAAGCCCTCGATGAACATCACCGGGCCGCGGCTAAAGAGGCGCGGCTCGTCGCAAGCCGAAGACGTTGCCGGCCCGATCACGACCACGCACTCCGCAGCACGATCCGTCCTGCGTGCTTCGCCGATCGTGTAGGCACTACCGCTTGCATCGTGGAACCTGCCACGAGAGGAGAAAGAGCGCGCATCCATGTGCAAGCCCAGCACCGGCGTCGACCAGCCGTCCGCAGTCGCCGCGACACGCGAGATCGGGTCACGAAGGGAGACGCGGCGTGCGACGGACGCGCCCGCGTGCCTGGTGGAGTCTTCCGCGGTGCGCCACCAGACGCCTGCCGCGGTGATCACAGCCGCCCCGAGCAAACTTGTGATCACCAGACGACGTATCGGCATCTACGCGCCTCCGTGCCACCTAGACACAGTTCGAGAAGATGTAGTCCTTGAAGGAGCAGCTAAGCAGGTACGCCGTGGCGTTCGAGGCGTTCTGGCAGTACTCCTTCGTGCGCCCGAGTGCATTCGATTGTCCCACTGTGAGCACGTCATCGAGCGGGCTCGACGTCGACTTCACCGTGTAGTGCCAATTGCCTGAGGTGTCGATGTAAGTGACCCGCGCGTAGTTGGCCCCGGGCCAATCCGCCTCGTTGACGATGTAGGCGTCGCATCCACCGCTATAGCCGCTCGCGCCACCCTGACTGGGCGCCACGTACGCCCTGAAGTACTGGCCGACCTGCGTGTAGTCACCCTCCGCGGCCTGCGCGCCGAGGAACGCCAGGATGCAACCGACACCAAGCGCGACCCATAGGCGACGCAACTCCATTAAGACTTTAGGATACGACCGATCGCGTCCCCAGTCAACGGAACACAAGCCTTCGTCACATGATCCGCCGCACGACGCCAAACGCGCCTGCGATAGCGTGCGCCGCATGGGCGAGCTGAAGTTCGGGCCGGCGCGGGTTCCGTCCCAGGAGAGCCCGGAGGCGGCGGTCGAGATCCTCCTCGAGCGCGGCTACAGCGCCTGCGAGATCGACTTCGAAGGCCGCTTCTGGATGGACTACGACTTCGCCGCGCGGCTCGGCGAGCTCGCGCGGGAGCACGCCATCGCGCTCTCCGTCCACGCGCCGATCGCCGGGTTCATGGGCCACGCCGAGCGCGGCAAGAAGCTCAACATGGCGGTCGGGATGCTCGACCACTCGGCCGGGATCGCGAAGGCGGCCGGCGCCGAGCTCGTCGTCTTCCACCCCGGCTTCCTGCTCGGGCGCACGCGCGAGGAGGCGCTCGACTCGGTCTGCGAGCAGCTCGGCGAGCTCCGCGCGCGCCTCGAAAAGAAGGATCGCGCGGTGCCGTTCGGCATCGAGGTGATGGGGCGCGTGCGAGAGCTGGGAACCGCCGAGGACGTCGTCGAGATCTCGCGCCGCTGTGGGTGGGTCCGCCCCGTCCTCGACTTCGCCCACATGCACGCCACCTCGGACGGAGCGTTCACGAGCGTCGAGCCCTTCCTCGAGGCACTCGAAGCCGCCGACGAGGTGCTTCCGCCGGGTGCCCCCTTCCACGTCCACTTCTCGGACATCGCCTTCGCGAACCGGAACGAGACGAAGCACCTCCCCTACGGCGAGGGAACGCTGCGCGCCGAGCCCCTAGGCGAGGCGCTCGCCCGATTCGAGCGCCCGGCGACGGTGATCACCGAGTCGCCCGACGAGGCCTCACATCAGGCGATCCGAGCCGCCCTTTTCGGATCACCCACGCGCCTTCACGCGGCGTCTGGCGAGTCCGCGTAACAGCGGTCCCGGTGCGGGAGTCCGAAGCCAGAATTCCCGCGCCGGTAGTACTCGTCGCCCAGTAGCCAGTGGTACAGGTTCATGTAGCGGAGGTCAGGCTGGATCTTAAGTCCAACCCCGCCGATCCGCCCGCCCTCGGCGCGGAGCAGGGGCCGAATCCGCTCGAAGACCGGCGGAGCGTAGCGACGCTCGCCAGCGAAACAAGCCGTAGTCGCGCCGGTCACTAGATCCGCGAGTTGAAGCAATCGTGCGTGGTGAGAGGGCGTTGTAAGTGCAAGCGAGATTCGGTCGAATTCAACGAAGCGGGTGCCGCTCCGTAGCGTCGCGACACATCTCGCGAGGAAGCGGTTCTCGTCCTCTTGACCGTGACCGCCGGGCCGATCGGCGATCACGATTCCAGAACCATTTGGATACAGGTAGTTGTTTGCACGCTCGAAGAACAGTCGAGCGACATCGTCCTCCGCGTTTGGGGCCAGATAGTCCGCCTGCCCTCGGCTGGTGTCTTCGAGGATGACGATTGCTTTGATGCCGTTGGCGGCCGCAAGGTCGAGGGCCGCGAAGAAGAAGTCGCGGCGCGCAGTTTGGACGAGGTTCCGCTTCATCCAGTGCTCGTCCTTGGGCGACCACTTGAACTCTCCGGGCTCGCCGTTTGGGAAGCCCGTGTCGCGGCAGAGGTCATCAAGACCGAGCTCTAGGGGACGGATCGCCTCCTCAGACACACAGACACCGCCCACCGCAACCAACGGGCCCATCCCATCACGGGTTGGATTGCGCTGACGGGAGTCGTCGAGGAAGAAGCAGTCCACGATTGAGGCGTCGGCTCACTTAAGTCTGGCCAGGTCCCAAATGGCCTACCCTCTTCGACTACGTGCCGAACGCGGCAAGGCTCACCTACCTGGGTCGACTAAGTCCGTCGTCCTATCGCGATGGACTCGCGACGGCAAACTCAGGCGATTCGGGCGGCTCTCTTGGCGACCGTCGGCGAGAGCTCGGCCCACCGGGCTTCGTAGGGCGCGGCCTCCTCCTCGCGGCCGCGGTCCTTCAGGAACTGCGTGAACGTCAGAAGCGGCTCGATCGCGAAGAGCTTGAACGACGACGCGGCCTCGACGGCCTGGCGCATCAGCTGCTCGGCCTCCTCGTCCCGGCCCTGGGCCGCGCGGACGACGCCCAGCGCCATCGTCGTCGTGATCAGAGACGTGGCGTCCTCGGGGCCGACCGTCTCGAGGGCGCTCAGCGCCAGCCGCTCCGCCTCCTCGACCCGGCCGGTTCGGACGAGGAGCTGCGCCAGCCGACGCTCGACCTCGCAGAGGAACGCGCGGTCGCCCATCGGCCGGAGGATGCGCATCGCCTCGCGGAGCAGCCGTTCGGCCGTGTCGTCGTCGCCGCGCCGCTCGGCCACCCGCGCCAGCATCATCCGGCTGTGCGCGGCGTACTGGGCGACGCCGAGCTCATCGAAGAGGCGCCGCGCCTCCGAGTAGGACACCTCGGCCTCGTCGATCTCCTCGCGCAGCAGGTGCAGTGAGCCGTCGGTGGCGAGTGCGGACGCGCGGGCGCGAATGCTCCCGCTCTCCTCGGAGAGCGACAGCGCGCGCCGGACGAGCTGCTCGGCGCGGTCGAGCTCGAGCCGCGTCAGGTAGCTCATGGCGAGTCCCTGCGCCGCGAGCGTCTCGAGATCCTTGCGGCCGGCGACCGTCGCGACCATCAGGGCCTGCTCCATGTAGCGCAGGTCCTCTTCGGACTCGCCGAGCCAGCCCGAGACGTGCGCCCGCGTCGAGAGCGCCTCGAACTGTGCGAGCGCGTGGCCCTCGTCGGCGAGCTTCTCGAGCGCCTCGTCGGCGAGCTCGCGCGCGCGCACCGCATCCGCCGCCTGGTTCAGGGCAACCTCGGCGAGCGCAGTCAGAGCGCGGCCGTGAAGCTGCCGGTCGTGCGCCTCCGCGGCCGCGGCACGCACGTCCTCCATCTCGACGGCGACGGCCGGGTAATCGGCGAGGCGCCAGGCCGCACGGGCGGCGAAGTAGCGGCGCTCGAGCGTCGGGGCGAGCTCGACGGCCTGGAGGAGGACTCGGCGCGCCGTCTGGAAGCTCTCGCGCGAGAGCGCACGGCGCCCAGCGGCCTCGAGGGCCTCGGCCG
>Ga0209577_10003654_pt1 | contig 14487 bp, 11 predicted proteins | sample GraSoiAngelo_109_FD_185874 | JGI IMG/M metagenome (GOLD analysis project Ga0209577, IMG submission 185874) | Grasslands soil microbial communities from the Angelo Coastal Reserve, California, USA - 14_0903_12_20cm (SPAdes) (version 2) | ecosystem: Environmental > Terrestrial > Soil > Grasslands...
GCTGACGTTCAAGTACCCCTCGTCGATCAGCTTCTGGACGATCTTGTCGAGCAGCTCGGAGAGCTGGCGCTCGAGATCGGCGTCGCGGGCCGCGTCGCCCGTGGACTCGCCGCGCAGCAGCTTGAGCATCTCGGGCGTGAGCTGCCCCGAGTCCATGAGGGCCTGGAGGATCGCCTGCCGCAGCGCATCGAGCGAGCGGTCGGACTCGTCCTCGCCGAACTCGCCCCAGAAGGGATGCGAGTATGCGCCTCCGGCGAACCCCGACTGCAGCAGAAAATCGGCGAGTTGATCGAGCAGGGCCTGGAGATTGAGCGTGTCGGCCAGCTCGGGGAGGTAGCGTGTGTAGGTCGTGTATTTCATCGGCCGTCTATCAATCTAGCTTCGGACCTGGGCAGCGATGAGCCCGGTTGACTTTCGGTTTTTGTTCGGGTATGCTCTGGCCGGTCACCTCTGCCGGAGCCCCCGATGCGCGTTGCCACCGACCTCGACACCCGTCTGAAGCTCCTCATGGACCTGGCGGTCCACGACCATGACGGCCCTCCCCAGCGCGTTCCCCCACGGCTCCGCCACATGGGGGAGGGGGGAGCCCTCCAGCCTTTCAACTTGAGAGCCGTTCGGCTGGGCGCGAGCAACGCTCAGACGTCGCTGCTGCGCGTCCTGATGACCAACGCGTGCAGCTTCAATTGCCATTACTGCCCCATGCGGCGAGACCGCGAGATGCCGCGGACGCTCCTTAAGCCGGGGGAGCTGGTGCGAGTGTTTCTCGCCGCGCACCGCCGCGGCTGGTGCGAGGGCCTCTTCATCACGACAGGGATCCCGGGGCGCCCGGCCAAGGTGATGGACGATCTCATCCAGGTGCTCGAGCTGCTGCGCTTCAAGCACGCATTCCGTGGCTACATCCACGTCAAGGCGGTCCCCGGTGCCGAGCGGGCGCAGCTGGAGCAGCTGACCCAGCTCGCGAGCCGCGTCTCGCTCAACCTTGAGACGCCCTGCGGTCAGACGCTCGCCCAGATCGCTCCGGAAAAAAGCTTCGACGTTTCACTCGCGAGCCTCGAGCACATACGGTCCCGGGTGCGCCGCGAATGGGAGGAAGAAGCCGACGGGAAGCCGCGCGACGCGCTGCGGCCCAACGGCGCGTCCGGGATGACCATGCAGTTCGTCGTCGGTGCCACTCCCGACAGCGACCGGGCCATCCTCGGCCGTGTCACCGAGCTGTACGCCCGGCCCGGGATCCATCACACGCATTTCAGCGCATTCCGGCCCATCCGGGACACGCCGCTCGAAGCAGCGTCCGAGACGCCGGTCGTGCGTGAGCGCCGGCTGTACCAGGCGGATTACTTGCTGCGTCGCTACGGCTTCGCGCCCGGCGACGTGGTGTTCGACGCCGAGGGGAACTTGCCGCTGGGGCTCGATCCCAAAGTGGCCGCGGCCCTCACGCGTCCAGAGCGGTTTCCGGTCGACGTGCGGACGGCCTCGCGCGAGCAGCTGTTGCGCGTCCCTGGGATTGGGCCGGCGACCGCGCGTCGGATCGTCACCGAGCGCGCCGGGACCGTACTTCGTGACCTGGGTGACCTGCGCCGGTTGGGCGTCGTGACCACGCGAGCGGCCGGGTTCTTGACGATCGGTGGACGACGCTGCGCCGACGTGCGCTGGGCCGAGCAAATGCTGTTCTGGGGCCCCGACGACGACGTCGGGCGGTATCACGCTGTGTATGAGGTGAGTCCGGGGACATTCCGGTGACGTGCTGCTAGCCAGCGATCCGCGCGCCCTGCTCGACCAATAACTGCCGCAGCACCGACCGGTGACACCGGGCTTCGTCCTCGCAGTAACAGCCGACGGAGAAGTTTGCCTCGGCGGAGAGTGCCGCGAGCATGGCGAGCAGCCGCCCGGCGGGCGGCTGGCGCATTTCCTGGCGATATCGCCTGCCGAACGTGGCCCACCGCTTCGGGGTAAGGGGCGCGGCCATGATCCAGCGCACGAGCGCCTGGCTCGGTGCCAGTTCTGGCAGCCAGACGTCGAAGAAGTTTCGCACGGCGTACTGGTCCTTGCGCACGCCGCGCGGCGGCCGGCGCACGGTGCCGATGCGCAGGCCTTCGCCACGCTCCCGCGGCGTCCCGAGTCGCACGATCCGGACGGCCATCTCGTGGTCCCTACCCGAATTATCCGACCGCGGCGAGCTTTCCCGCAATGGACGGAGCTGCGCGCACGTTCCGGATCGGGGCGCTGGCCCACCGCAACTTCCGTCTCTTCTTCTATGGGCAGGGCGTCTCGCTCATCGGCACCTGGATGCAATCGGTGGCGCTGGGCTGGCTGGTGCTCGATCTCACCAACTCCGCATTCGCCGTCGGACTGAACCAGGCCCTCCGCTCGCTCGGGGTCCTGGTGTGCACTCTGTACGCCGGCATCGTGGTCGATCGGGTGGACAAGCGGCGGCTCATCGTGCTCACACAACTCCTGCAGATGGCCGAGGCGGTCGCGCTCGGCGTGCTCGTCCTGGCCAAGGTGATCGCCGTGTGGCAGGTGATGGTCCTGGCGCTCGGCTTCGGCGTGGTCAACGCGTTCGACATTCCCGCCCGGCAGGCATTTTACGTGGAGCTCGTCGGCAAGCCGGACCTGGTGAGCGCGATTGCGCTCAATTCTTCGATGTTCAACGCGGCGCGGATCGTGGGCCCCGCCGTGGCCGGCCTGCTGATCGGCGTGGTGGGCGTGGGGCCCTGCTTTCTCGCCAACGGGGTCAGTTATCTCGCGGTGATCTGGGGGCTCCTCGCCATGCGCCTCCCGCCGTTCGAGCACCGGCGCGCGCCCGAGTCGGTCTGGGAAGGGTTCCGAGTCGGAGAGAGGTTCATTCGCAGCGACCGCCGCGTGCTCTCGCTCTTCGTGCTGGTCGCGGCGATGAGCGTGTTCGGATATCCGTTCCTGGTGCTGATGCCGGTGTTCGCGCGCGACGTGCTGCACCGCGGCGCGGGCGGCTACGGGGCGTTGATGTCCTCGGTCGGCTTGGGCGCGATGCTGGGGGCGCTCGCCCTGGCGGTGACGGGTGCCCGGGTGCCCAAGGGGTCGACCATGCTCGCCGGCGCGGCGGCATTCTGTACGCTGCTGATCGTGTTCACGGCCGTCCGCTCGTTCGGCGCCGCCCTCGTCCTGCTGGCGCTGGACGGGTGTGCCATGATCGTCACCACCGCGCTTGCGAACACCATGCTGCAGACCCTGGTGCCCGACGAGATGCGCGGCCGGGCGATGGCGTTCTACGCGTTCGTGTTCGTCGGGATGGCGCCGTTCGGCGCGTTCCAGGCGGGGCTCCTGGCGGAGCACGTCGGCGCGCCGGCGGCCGTGGCGCTCGGTGCCGCGGTGTGTCTGGCCGCGATCGCGGTCGTGACGTGGCGGGTGCCGGCGCTACGCCGTATGGCCTAGCAATCTCCACCAACCTGCAGTCACAGCAGGCGCCGCAGCCGCAGCGCGACCCGGATCGTGTCGGCGTCGCGCCGCAGCGTGAAGTGGCGCATCGCTCCCTCCATGCGCAGGATCTTCCGCAGGTCGCTCAGGTCCGCCCCGGCGACGCCGCGCCCGTCGATGAGCAGCAGCTCGTCCCCGGCCTTGATGCCCACATCCGCGCTGGGGCTCTTCGGCACGACATAGTCCACCATCACGCGGCGCAGCCCCGGCCCGCGCGCGACGAGCCGCAGCCCGCTCATGTCGTAGTCGCACAGCGGGCCGGCGGCGACACGCGGCTCGATGATGACGCGGCGCCGGGCGTAATCGACGATCAGGCGGGACCCCTCGAACACGGCGTTGCCGATGACGCCGTCGATGTCCGTGCGTCCGAGAAAGCCCTTGTTCTCGCCTCCCAGCCCGGTGGTCGGCGACGAAACCCGCAGGCGGCCGAGCTCGAGCTCCTGCAGGCGCACGATCGTTCCGTGGAGCTCGCCCGCCAGGCCCGTGCCGATCGGGGCCTCGATCGCCGGGGACACGCTGGTGAGTCCATGCTGCTCCACGAACGGAGCGGTGAGGATCAGGCACAGGCCTGACGCGCCGGTGTCGAGCAGGAGCCGGGCCGGAATGGCGCCTCGCCCGCGGACCTTGATCTTGGCGCGCAGCAGGGGCAAGTCAGCATCCGGCGTGAACGGAACGGCCGCCCCCGGGCCCCGGTAGCGGTACGACGTCGCGTCGAACAGTCGCACACGGCGGGTCGGGTAGTCGATCTCCACGGCGAAGCGGTGGAGCACGTCGTGTCCCAGGAGGCCCTGCAGCAGGCGCCCGCTCGCCTCGCTCAGACCGCCCAGGGAATAGAGCACCGCTCGGTAGCTGTCGAGCTTGAGGTCGCCCAGCCGCAGGGATTCAACGACGGCGGTGGCGCTCGTGTCGGTAGCGGGCGTCGCGCCGACGCTCCTGGCCCAGTCGTGATCGAGTCCCGTGTGCGACAGGCCGGTGTCGAACATCAACCAGGCGGAATCGCCGTTGACGATCGCGGGGACGTAGATCGCTCCGCCGTAGGGATCGAACGGCATCACGGCCACGGCGGGCGGGGGCGTCACGGGGCCGTGGAAGCAGCCGGCCACGCAGGCCAGCAGCGCGGCCGGACGCGCCACCGCGGTCATCACCACTGCCGGCGGCGCGCCTCCGCCACCACCAGCGCCGCCGCGCCCTCGATTCCGAGCCGCTCGGTGTTGACCACGAGATCGTAGTTCACGACGTCGTGGCGGTGCCGCCCGTAATAGGTCCGCACGTACTGATCGCGCCGGCGGTCCGTGTCGTCCACCACCTTCTCGGCATCGGCGGGGTCGACGCCGAGACGCTCCACGGCGAGCCGGATACGCCACGGTTGCGACGCGACCACGTAGACGTGCAACGCGTCGGGGCGCTGCGCCAGGAGCGCCTGCGCGCCCCGCCCGACCAACACCACCCGCCCATGGGCCGCCGCCTCGGTGATGATCCGCTCGGTCAGCTTCACGATCGTCGTTTCGTCCTGCTCGGCCCGCGGCACGGCGTCCGACGTGATGAACATCTCGGGCGAGGCCACGGCGAGGGTCCGGGCCAGCCGCTCGAGCAGTCCCGGAGCCCGCTCCTCGTGCTCCGCCACCGTCGCCGGCGCGAGCCCAGCCCGGCGCGCCACCTCGTCCACGAACTCGTTGTCGATCACCGTCCACGCGAGCGCCGCGGCGACCTGCTGCGCCACGGCCGCCCCGCCCGACGCGTACTGCCGCGTGATGGTGATGACCGGCGGCGCCATCTCAGGGTTTCAAGTTCTTCCGCAGCTCGCTGATGTTGAGCAACGGCATGCCGCCCTCGGTGGGCACGAAGATGATCAGGTTGTTGGAGCTCTTCATGTCGTGCAGCACTTCGATCCACTGTTTGGTGAGCGCCTCGGGAGACAGCGTCTGGTTCAAGAGCCGCTGCTGCTCGGTCTGGAGCCGGGCGACTTCCACGCGGTGCCGCTCGGTTTCGATCTGCTGCTCCTGCGCGATCTTGTTGTTGATCGCCTGCACGACCTGAGCGGGCGGCTGCAGGTCGCGCAGGAAGAAGGCCGTGACGGTGGCGATGCGGAACTTGCCGCCCCCGGCGCGCGGCGTGGTCACCAGCGCCGAGTCGACCAGTCCCTCCATCGTGTTGGCGATCTGGGTCCGCTTGGCGATGTCGTTGATCGAATACTGCACCATGCCGTCGCGCACGCCCTTGCGAATCGCGTTCAGGACGGCTCCCCGGATCTGATCCTCGTCGCCGATCTCGGTGAAGATCTTGGGCGCCTGCATCGGGTCGATCTGCCAGCGGATCGATACCTCCACGTGCATGCCCATCTGCTCGCTCGAGAGCGCCTCGATCGCCTCGATCTGCTCGCCGCGCGTGGGCCACTGCTCCTCGCGCGTGGAGTAGCGCTCGATCGACGACCAGGGCGAGACCAAGCGGATCCCCGCGAGCAGCGGCGACGGTTCGACGTAGCCGAAGGCGTGACGCACCCCGACCTCCCCGGGGTCGATCACGACCATCCCCGACCCCAGGGCCAGGAGGATCGCCAGCGCGCCGAGGACGTACCCGCCGACCCGCAGCAGGTTGGAGGCCGGTCCGGGGCGCTGGGCGCGCACCGTGGCCGCGGTAAGAAGCAGGGAGAAGGCGATGAACAGCAGGACGCCGCCGGCGATGAGTTTGCCCATGGGAGCTCCGGTAGGGGATGGGAGAACATGCCCCCTACGCGGGATTACGAAAAGAGGTTCGGTCCTCCGCTCCCCGGCTTGCCGTAGCCCGGTCCCTTGGTCTCCGCCCGGGCGCGCGTGTAGCCGAGCTCTTCGCTGCGCGAGATGCGCTTCTCGGCCACGAGGCCCTCGAGCACGAGCTCGCATGCCGCGACCATCGTCCCGGGGTCCTTTTTCGCCGCCAGTCCGACCTGATCCACCAGATCGAGCAGCCCCGGCACGACGCTGAATCCCTTGAGACACGTTTCCGAGCGCTCGTCGCTGGAGATCTTGAGCGCCCCGCCCTCGTCGAACCAGTGGACGATGTCGTCCACGTTGGCCCCGCCCACGCGGGCTTCGAACGTCTTGCCCGCGGCCCGCCGGATCAGGTCTTTCGCGATCACTTCGGGTCCCTGCAGCTCGCCCTCGTATTCGAGCTCGAGCTTGCCGGTGATGGCGGGGAGCGCGGCGTAGATGTCGGACACGCGCGGGACCACCGTCTTCTCCTTGGTGGCGATGGTGCGCCGCTCCGCGCTCGACACCACGTTCTCGAGCACGCTGATCGGCAACCGCTGCGACACACCGGAGCGGCGGTCCACCCGCTTGTCCTCCCGTGCCTCGAACGCCACGCGCTCGATCAGCTCGGCGATGAAGGGCGGCAGCTTGACCGGTCGGCCCTCGCGCTCGAGCCAGGCCTCCTGACCCGTGATCGCGGTCCCCAGTTCGACCGTGTGGGGATAGTGGGTGACGACCTCCGAGCCGATGCGGTCCTTCAGCGGTGTAATGATCTTGCCGCGCGCGGTGTAATCCTCGGGATTGGCCGTGAACACCAGCGCCACGTCCAGGTTCAACCGCACCGGATAGCCTTTGATCTGGACGTCGCCTTCCTGCATGATGTTGAACAGCCCCACCTGGATCTTGCCCGAGAGGTCGGGGAGCTCGTTGATGGCGAAGATGCCCCGGTTGGCGCGCGGCAGCAGCCCGAAATGCATGGTGAGCTCGTCGGACAACAGGTGGCCCCCGCGCGCGGCCTTGATCGGGTCCACGTCGCCGATGATGTCGGCGATCGTCACGTCGGGCGTAGCGAGCTTCTCCACGTAGCGCATCTCGCGGGGCAGCCAGGTGATCGGGGCACGATCGCCGTGCTCCGCCACCAGCTCGCGCCCGGATTTGGAGATCGGGGCGAACGGGTTGTCGTTCACCTCGCTCCCCGCGAGGATGGGGATCTCCTCGTCGAGCAGCGTGACGAGCTGTCGCAGGATGCGGCTCTTCGCCTGCCCCCGCAGGCCGAGCAGGATGAAGTTGTGGCGCGACAAGAGCGCGTTCACGAGCTGCGGGATGACCGTGTCCTCGTAGCCCACGATGCCCGGGAACAGCGCCGAGCCGTTCTCGAGCAGGCAGATGAGGTTCTGCCGCAGCTCGTCCTTGACCATACGGTGAATGCGAGCGGGACTCGCCCATTCGGTTTGTCGCAGCTCGCCGAGAGTGGCTGGCTTGGTCATATGGCGATAGTTAACCGACCCGCTGCTGCGGTGTAAAGAGTCGCAGCGTGCCGGTGCCCCACGCGGGAACATCCAGCGCGGCGTGACCGTCGGGCGCGAGCGGCAGCGCATCGCCGGTCATCTCGACGAAGTTTGCGCGCCGCGCGGCGCGGAACGTGTAGGCCGCGGGCCACACACCCACCGCCCGCGCCGAGCCCGCCACGTCGACGAGCTTCACCACCGCGCCCGTGCCGTCGTCGGCCGGCTTCGCGCCTACCACCGCCACGCCCGGATCCGAGACGACGAGCGCCGCATCCGTGCGGGGCAGCGGCCCGGCGCCCGCGCTCGTGTAGCCGGCGCTGACGTACAGCGGGTCGCACGCGGCCCATCCGCGCCGCACGGGCTCGGCCCGCTCGCTCCCGGGCGCGAGCGCGGAGAGGCGAAAGCGGAACACGAAATCGCCGCCCTGCCGCGCCGCGAAGTTGGTCGGCCAGTAATTGTGCAGGACGTAGGCGAACAGCGTTCCGTCAGGCTCGAGCGTGCGGCGCCACTGGCCGCGGAAAATGTCGTTCAGCGTCACGAGCGGCGTGTCCGGCCCGCTCCACAGCATTCCATTCGCGGCGTCGCGCAGCCAAACCCAGTGGGCGTGACAGTACCAGTCCCGGCCGCTGCCCGCTTGCTGGTCGCGCTCCACCGTCATGCGGCCCAGGGGCACCTCGACCTCGACGCTGGGCTTCGTGAGTGCGAAAGGAAAGGCGACGTACAGCGCCTCCTTCTCGAGCGTCGGGGGCTTGCTGATCCGGTTCTCGATGTCGACCCACGGGAGCTCGTCGTACACCGTGACGACGGTCGCGACGCTGGTGCAGCCCTGCAGCCGTCGCTCGATCAGCAGGCGAACGCCGATCCCCGGCAGTCGCTCGCGCCGGGCCGACTGGAGCTCGGCCTGACTCAACGCGAGGTCGGCGGCGGCGCGCAGCCCGTCGGGTGTCGGATCGGTCCAGAGGGCGCTGTGCGCACCGCCCTGGACGTACACGAGCTGGTTCAACCCCGACCACGCCCCCGGCCGTACGCGCTCCTTGCCGTCCCCGGCCGTGAGCGAGCGGATGGCGCCGCTCGCGGGATCGAGCACCACATGGTAGGTCCCGGCCTGCGCTTCGAGCGTGGTGCCATCGTCCTGAGGCGGGTTCGCCGCCCGTTCGCTTTCCGCCACCACCACGTAGCCGAGGGCGGGAACCTCGCGCGCCACGACCAGCGCCGAGCCGTCGGGCAGGTCCACCGCGGGCCAGTCGTGGCCCTCGACGCCGAGCCGCCGTCCAGCGCCATCGGGCACGTGAAGCACGTCGCTCCGCGTCCAGCTCGAAGCGTTGAACACGACGCGTCCGGCACCCGCCGGGGCGTTCAGGCCGATGCGCAGCAGCGCGTCTGCGACCTGGGCGCCAGCCGTGTCGGCGGCGCGCTCCAGGACGCGCCGCTTGGACGCCCATTGTGCCGCCGTCTGCTCCCCGTCGGGATCCGACACGCTTGTCGCCGCGCCCCAGGTGTGCTCCCCGAACAGCAACAGGTCGCGCCACATCTGGCGGCGCTGCTCCGCCCGGCGCTCGATCCGCTCGGACGCACCGCTCGACGGGGGCTCGGTCTTCTCGTCCCACAGCGCCAACAGCTCGGCCGCGCGGGCGGAGAGCTGGGCCGCGCGGTAGCGGGCGAGCTCTCGCGCGGTGGAAGCCGCGCCGTCTTCGCGGTAGCAGCCGGTGTCGCCACGCCGCACCGGCAGTTTCGGACCGTAGCGGCGCTCCACCTCGCGGAAGAAATCCTCGGGGCGCGCCGCCAGCAGCCGGGGATACGCGTAGCGCCCGTTGAACTCTTCGACGTTCGCGATCACCCCCTCGTCCACCACCCCGTTGGCTGGCGCCGCGCCCCACAGGAGCGCCACGTCGTACGGGTAGCCCGGCGCCGCCAGCACGGGGTCCGAAAGCAGCCAATCGGTGAGGTGGTGGGCCATCTCCGCTGCCCCGACGTCGAACCCGAACCGCGGCCCGTCGGCGTACCGATCGGTGCGCCAGTGCAGCACGCGACTGCCATCCGGCCCCTCCCACCAGTACAGCTGGGGGTACGTCGTCCATGCGCCGGTGAGCTGCGCGGCCGCCGCGGCAGCGGGGGAGAGCAGCGGCACGGCGCGCTCCGGGTTCACCCCGCTCGCGAGGTACCGCACGCCGCTGGCGGCGAGCAGCGTGGGGAACGTGAGCGTCTGTCCGGGCACGTCGGCCATGAGCGCGACGGTATACCCCAGCCCGTGCGCGCGCGCGAACAAGCCGGCGGGCCAGGCGGCGCGCGCCAGGGTCTCGTGGTCGAGCAGTCCCGTGAGGAGGTTCGCGAACAGCGCCGTGAACCCGATCTTGCCGTCGCGGATCGCGCGCACCAGTGCGTCACCCGCCGCCGGCGCGCGATGCTCCCCGTAGGAGACCGGCGGAAGCGCGCACTCCGCCGTCCATCGGAAATCGGGATGGGTCGGCAGGCGCGCCAGTGCCGCGTCGAGGTTGCGGCGGTGCGCTTCGACACAGCGCTCTCGCAGGTCGGTGAGTCCGAGGTCGGTATGGCTCGAAGCGATCCAATACAGCGTCCACCGGCGCGGCGGCACGAGTCGCACGCGCTGGCGGACCACGCGCTGCTTGCCGACTTCCAGGTCGATCTGGTACGGCGTTGGCTCCGCCAGGGGTACCCACACCTCGCCAGCGAGCCCGGAGCCGCCCGCGTCGGGCAAGAGCCCCGCCGTGCCGACCAGCGCGCCTCGCCGGTCGGTCACCCGCGCCCGGGCGGCGGGCGCGTCAAGCCCGGTGACCGTGACACGCACCAGGTTGCTGCGACCGTCGGGCTGCCGATACAGGACGGTGGGAACGGCCCGAAGGACGGGTGTCGGGGAGCCCGCGCGGGGCCACCGGAGTGCCGTGGCGAGGGTTCCAAGCCAGGCGACAAAGCTGCGTCGGTCAGTCATGTGTAGGCATGGTTGGGCTAGTATACCCCGCGGGGTTCCGCGCCCTTGACTCCGGGGGGCTGGCCGCTAGGTTTTCCCCCGCCGAACTCCCCCGTCAGCTACTTTTTATCAGGAGTACGCATGAAGCGTCTCGCAGTGGTCCTCGCCGTCGTGGCGATGGGCGCGTGTCAAAAGGCCGAGCAGAAGCCCGCCGCGGCCGCCGCCGACACGTCCCACAACACGATGCAGATGAGCAGCGACACCTCGAAGATGCAGATGCCGATGGCGGACACCTCCAAGCACATGATGATGGTCGACACGGCGAAGAAAATGGCCGCTCCCGCGGCCAAGCCCGCAGCCAAGCCGGCGGCGAAAAAGAAGAAGCCGTAGGCGGCTCCGCTCGGATCGGTGACGATGCCCGGGACTCGTGCCCGGGCTTTTCGTTACCGGCGCCCGGTCATGCCGGCGCGGCGACGGGGAAGGCGAAGGGGAGGTCGACGACGCGGGCGTCGCGTCCTGCCGCGCGCACCATCGCGCCCGAGGCGACCTCCCGCCGGATCACCGCCAACCCGATCCAGCGTCCCGCGCCCGCCACGCCCGACTCCGGCACGAAGGCGAGGCTCGTCACCCGGCCAACTTCGCGGTCCAGATGCATCACGGCGGTCCACCCCTGGGCCGGGGCGGCCGGTGGTTCCGGATCGAACAGCAGGCCCCGCAGCTGCCGGTTCGCATGCCCGCGAAAGTGCAGCCGCGCGACCGTCTCCTGCCCGGTGTAGCAGCCTTTCGTGTACGACACGCCGCCGATTTCGTCGAAGCGGACTTCCTGGGGGATGGTCTTCTCGTCCACTTCGGCGCCGAGACGCGGCCACCCCGCCAGGATGCGGGCCAGTTCGAGCATGGCAGGCTCCGCCTCGATCGCTCCCGCGGCCGCAAGCCGAGCGGCGAGCCGTTCCTGCTGCGCTACGGGCATCGTGACCTGGAGCGCGAACGGCGCCGACTCCGTGGCGCGTGCGCTCAGGACGTCGCCCGCGTTCTGGAGAACGCGCCCGGTCGCGGGCGGCACCTCCAGACCGGCGGCCACGGCCGCCGCCAGCGCGCGCGGGCCCGCCAGCCGGTAGATGGCCACGTCCGCCACATGATCGTGCAGGCGGGCCAGGCGGGGCGGGACGGAGCGGGTAAAGATCGCCACCGCGCGATCGCGGCCGTCGGCCGGCACGGTGAATCCCACGGTGGTGCCGAGGCGCGCCGCCCAGGCATCCACCACGATCATCCCCTTGGGGGTCAGCAGCGCGCCATACACGAACGCGCCCTCCCCCGCCTGCTCCAGGTCGTTGGTGAGGAGCCCCTGGGCGCACGTCACGGCTCCGGGGCCCGTGAGCGTGATCAGGGCGGCATCGGCACGCGACATCACGGCACCGGTGTAGAGCGCCGTGACGAGCGCGGGTGAGACGGTGCCTGGCTCGAGGCGGGCGACGGGGGGCGGGGGCGGGGGGGGAGCGGGTGTTCCGGTCACGCGTCCCCCAACCCGGTCAGCTCCGCCGGGTCGTGCCCGGCGAACGAGGTCCACACCAGATCGGCGGCGGCGAGCGCCGCGGCGGGATGGCTGGTCGTGAGCATCACGCAACGCATTCCGGCCGCGCGCGCGGCGGAGAGGCCGGCAAGCGAATCTTCGATCACCACGCAGCGGCAGGGGTCGAGTGGCCCGCCGCGGGCCAGGGCCGTGCAGGCGGCGAGATAGCCCCCGGGGTCCGGCTTGCAGCGCGGGACGTCCTCGGCGGCGACGATGACTTCGAAGCAGTCCGCCAACCCGGTGCCCACCAGGCCCGGCTCGATCTCGCGCCGCTGAGCTCCCGACACGAGTCCCAATCGGAACCGGCCACTCGCTGCGCGCACGAAGTCCGCCACGCCCGGCACCAGCACCGGCGCCGCTCCGATCAGTCGCGTGTAGATCCGTGATTTGCGTGCAACGAGGGCTTCGAGCGTGGGTGCATCGAGCGGCTTGCCGGCGCGTCGGAACACGTCCACGAACGCAGTCCGGTCATCGCACCCCAGGTATTCGGCATAGTACTGATCGCGGCTGAGGGGGATTCCGATCTCGGCGAGCAGCTCGGCGAACGAGGCCCGATGCTGCTCCTCGTCGTCCGTGATCACGCCGTTGTAGTCGAACAGCAGTGCTTCCGTCATCGTCCTTCAACCATAATATCCTGCCGCGCGGTACGACTCGTCGAGCAGCTCCACGGGGTGGCGCGCGACCGCGCGAATGCCCGCGGCCGCGAGTCCGGCGCCGAGCTGCATCAGGCACCCGGGATTGCCGGTCGCGACGACCTGCGGCCTGGCCTCGGCGAGCGTATCGAGCTTGGGCGCCAGCACCGCGCGCGACATCGCCGGCTCGACCAGTGTGAACAACCCCGCGCTGCCACAGCATTGCGCGGCGTCCGGCGTCTTGATCAGTCGCAGGACGGGGATCGCCCGCAACACGCGCTCGGGCGGCTCCGCGATGCGCTGCGCGTGCAGCAGATGGCAGGGTGGGTCGTAGGCGACCGTGGCGTCGATCGGCGCGCCCGGCCGCGGCCCCCGCGCCGCGAGCAGCTCGGTGACGTCCTTCACGCGCGCGGCGAACCGGGCCGCGCTCTCGTCGAGCAGGTGGCCGTACTCCTTGAGCATCGCGCCGCATCCGGCGCTGTTGACGACGATCGGCTCGTCCCCGGCTCCGAAGGCGGCGACGTTCAGCCGGGCGAGGCGGCGCGCGTCGTGCTCGAGCCCCGCGTGCTCGTGCAGCGCGCCGCAGCACACCTGCTCCGGGACCTCGCGCACCGCATACCCGTTCACCTCGAGCGTGCGGATGGTGGCGTCGTGGACGTGCGAGAAGAGGCCCTCCATCACACATCCTCGGAACAAGCTGACGGGAGTCAATGCGGAGTGCGGAGTGCGGAATGCGGAATTGACGGGCGAACTTCGATTCCGCATTCCGAATTCCGCATTCCGCACTGGCTTCGTTGCGCCGAGCATCCCCATCGCGAACCGGACGCGCCCCCAGCCCGCGAGCCAGCGAGGGATTCCGGTCGCTCGCAGCGCCCGCGCCAGGGCGTACACGACCCGCGACACGCCCGCCTCCGTCATGGCCGCGAGGGCGAGACGTGCGAGCGCCGGCACGCCGCGGCGGTCCGCGATCAGCGCCCGGGCCGCTGCGAGCCCGCGGCCGTACCCCACACCGGAGGGACACACGGGCTCGCACCCCCGGCAGCCGAGGCAGCGATCGAGGTGCAGCGCGAGGGCGGGGTCGTCCGGGGCGAGCTCGCCCGCCTCGAGCGCGCGCATCAGCTCGATGCGGCCGCGCGGGCTGTCGGCTTCGTCGCCAGTCGCGAGAAACGTGGGGCACGCCTGGAGGCAAAAACCGCAATGCACGCAGGGGTCGAGCGCGGCGAACCCCCCGCGATCCGTCATTCAGCGCCTTCGGCCGCCACCACGAACGCCTCGCCGGGATCGAACGTCCGCCGCAGTCCGGCGACGAGCGGTCCCACCCCCTCACGGTACGCACCGAAGTGACCGACGGCGCAGCGCACGGACCAGGGGGCGCGCTCCAGGGTGAGCGGTACTTCGAGGCCGGCGAGCGTGCGACGCAGGCGCTTGAGCCGATCGGTGGTGGCCTCGCCGCCCCAGCGGATCGCCCCGATAGCGGGGCTGGCCGAAATCCATTCGTCCCCCACCTGGTGCTGCAGCAGGTCGAGCAGCTCGTCGCTCGAGTCGGGGAGGCCGCCGATGCGGAACGCCACGGGCCGGGTGGCGAAGCTCTCGGCGGCGCGCATCCACAGGCTGTGGCTCTCGTCGGCGCGCAGCGGTGCAAAGCGGCCGCCCGTGGCGGCGCGCAACCCCG
>Ga0209577_10003655_pt1 | contig 14485 bp, 10 predicted proteins | sample GraSoiAngelo_109_FD_185874 | JGI IMG/M metagenome (GOLD analysis project Ga0209577, IMG submission 185874) | Grasslands soil microbial communities from the Angelo Coastal Reserve, California, USA - 14_0903_12_20cm (SPAdes) (version 2) | ecosystem: Environmental > Terrestrial > Soil > Grasslands...
GGTGTCCATCGCGAATTTCTGTTCCCAGGTCAGTGCGTTCCGCCCATTGACCTGGGTCCAGCCCGTAATGCCCGGCATGACCTCGTGCCGCCGCGCCTGCTCGGGCGTGTAGCGGGGCAGGTATTCCATTAGCAGGGGACGCGGCCCGACCAGGCTCATGTCGCCGCGCAGCACATTCCAGATCTGGGGTAGTTCGTCGAGGCTTAGCTCGCGCAGCCAGATGCCGAGGCGAGTCAGACGGTTGCCATCCGGAAGCGGATGGCCCTCAGCATCGAACGCGTCGCGCATGGTGCGGAATTTCAGAAGCGAGAATGGCTTGGCGAGAAACCCTGGCCTGGTCTGACGGAACAGGACGGGTTTTCCCATCACCATCCGAATGAGCAGAGCCACGAACCCCAACACCGGCCACAACACCGCCAGCCCTGCGGAGGCACACAGGATGTCGAGTCCCCACTTCACTACGCCTGACCAGCCCTTCTGGGGACTTCGTCTTCCCGTAGGGCCCAGCTTTTCACGCATCAGTTTTTGATACTCGTTCACGAGTTCCGCTCTTATTTTGTCGCCGGCGAACTCGCGCGCTACCCACTCCTGCCCTTGACGGCCCATTTCCTCGCGCTTGGCCGGATCCGCTAGCAGCCTTCCAATCGCCCTCGCCAGCGCCGACGCATCCCCCACCGGCACGAGTAGTCCCGTCTTTCCATCCTGGACAGAATCGATGGCGCCTGTCGCGGTTGTCGTCACGACCGGCTTGCCGGCCGCCTGTGCTTCCAGAGACACGCCAGGAAAGCCCTCACGATACGTCGGTAACACCAGCACGTCCATCAGGTGGTAGTAAGGAGACGTATCCGCCACGAACCCTGGTCGCACGATCTGGGCATCCAGCGTGATCTTCCGTTGCACTGTCTCCGGCACCGGATCGCCATCTTCGAAATCGCCGACCAGTAACATCCGCAGCTCAGGATGTTCGGCCCGCAGCTCCCCGTACGCCTCCACCAATTCGGGTATTCCCTTGTCACGCGTGAACCGTCCCACGAACCCGATCACTGGAACACCCTTCGGCAGATTCAGCTCGTCCCGCAACTCCTCCGCCCGCCTCAGGCTTTCCGCCGTCGGCAGGAACCGGTCCACGTCCACACCGTTACACGTGCCACTCGCCAGCACCACTGCTTTATCTGGCGCGACCAACCCTAAGTCGACCGCCCGCTGTCGTAGACTGGGACTGACACAGAGCACACGATGCGCACTCTTGCACGCGATGCGCTCGGTCATCATCAGCACTCGTTTCTTCAACCCCTTAGCCGTCTCGAGCCGAAAGTCATACGTACCGGAACCACTTGAACGCCCTCGCCTGCCGCAAAGCGTTCGATCTCATTGCCGGGAGATGCGACAAACATGACTTCGAGCCCTGATTTGACCAAGGCACTCGCATGTCCTCGGTAGAAGCCTAGGCTTCCGTCGGAGGTAACACCGTAAACAATGTGGCTCATGTTGCTAGGTCAGTGCTGTAACGCGACCTCGCTACCAAAATTATGCGGGCCCCGTAAAGAATCATGGCTCTTGAGCCGTCGGACGTTTGAGCAAACATGCGATTTTGCGAGCAGGAACTACCGAGTGGAAGCCCGATCCGAGGCCGGCAACGGTTCCAGACCGGATGCGCTACTGCCTCTGGGCAATGCGGCCTCCAGCACGCGCAAGGTGCGAGAGGCGCGCTTTTCCCAGGAGTGTCTTTCAACCGCGACCAGGCGGGCACGTGCGCCCATTTCTTGTCGGAGTTGCGGCGCGTGGTGCAGCGTCGCTACAGCGCGGGCCAGTGCACCTGCGTCATCACACGCAATGACGACCCCGGTGTTCGTTTCGCGAACCATATCAGCCATCCCCGGCAGATCGGACACGATCACCGGCACGCCGCATGCCATCGACTCATAGACTTTCAATGGTGAGAGACCGGTATCGGAACGACCTTGCAGGTTGTTTTGTGCACTCAGGGAAGCCATGGCCCCCGCAATCACTGCGGGCATGTTGCCGTAAGGAATCTTGCCCAGATACACAACTCGATCGCCAGCGGCCGCCCTCACACGGCCGGCCTCGGAACCATCGCCTACGATCACCAGTTTCACGTTCTCGGGCCAGTCGCGGTGGTTTGCGGCCTCCAGCATCACCGGGAGGCCCTGCCACCGCGATAGCGCTCCGAAGAAGATTGCGTAGGGTGGGGCCACAGGGCGCGGGCCGGTTGCGCCCGGACGAAATAAATCGACGTTTGCGCCGTTCGGGACGGCGACACTCGGCACCGTATGGCTCGCTTCGCTGGCCGCCCACGTAGCGAGTTGAGGCGTTACACCAATCAATGCCTTGGCGCAGCGGAACTGAATCCGAATTGCCCAGCGAGTCAGTGCTGTGAGGCCGTGCATCCAGGGATAGCTAAGCAGCAGGTCGGAATGCGGGGGATAGCTAAGCAGCAGGTCGGAATGCGGGCCGTTGATCTCTTGCACGGTGGCGACACCGGCCAGCTTGGCCATAACTACGAGAGGCAAAGCAGCGAAATGGCTGCGCACGTAAATTCCATCGAACCGGCGCAAGCGGCGGACCACTCTGAGCTGTACCCGCACGAACTCCAGCAATCGACGAAGCGGCTTCGGGCGGCTGTTGCTGGCGTAGTCGGGCTCAAACAGTGTGACTTCGACGCCACGGCGCTGCAGTCCCCGTACAATCTCGTACACGTGTGCATGCGCCGCCTGGCCTTCCTGCGTCGCCTGCAAGGTGAGGTATGCGAGTTTCATTTGTCTTGCTTCAGTACCCCCGCTTCGCGGCGAAGGCTAACTGCCGCGACCGCATTAGGTGTGTGAAAGACTAGCCGCGGAGTGCCGCACATGCCGAGGGGAAGTCGAGTTTACGGAAATTGCTCAGACAGCGATCGCTTACTGAGGACGCACGTTTGCTAATGTAAAGAGTAGATGTTGGGGCGCGTTACCACATTCCCCGAACCAGTCACAGAGACTGGCTGCGCTCCGTTGCCGTAGATCTGGTTGTCGGTTACTGATGATCTGGCCGCACCGCTCATCGTAATTCCGTTCTTGCTGTTATTGCCGATGATATTGCCTCGCAGTGTCGAAGACGGAGCATTGTACGCAGAAATACCGTCCTGGGCGTTGTTCAAGACAGTGTTATCTGTGATGTTTGCCGGATAGCCTCTGCCCTCTGTCATATTAACGTGAATTCCGTCTCCGCCTGACCCCTTCACGGTATTGTGGGCAATTGTGACCGTTCCACTATTCCCGCCTGCAACAATCGCACTTCGGTACGGCCCTCTTGTTGCGGCGAAGTTCATCACAGTATTGGAGCTGATCTCCCCGTACGTATTGTTGCCAAGCACAACTCCCCAGCCGTAGCCCCATTGATCGTTGCCACCGTTTTCAACCGTGTTGCCATGGATGTAGCCTTTGGCTGGAGTCAGTCCCTTAGCGGTTTCAATATCAAAACCGCCGGAACCGTTATTGTTAGCAATGTTGTCGATAAGACTCACCTCAAGGGGACCATCGGCATTTGTGATGACGTTTTGTTCAGCAACTCCGCCGAGTCGACCGTTATTGCTCAGGTCGCAGTTTGAGATGTTCAAATAGTGCACTGCCTGGGTCTCAATGCCATCACGCTCGTTGTGCTGCGATACGCAGCTTGAGATGCTGAGGTTTTTCAGCGTGTGAAAGTACATCCCGTCATAGTCTGCAGTGTGCCCTTCGCGATGTCCGGGCCTGCCGAAGTTACGCACCGACACATTCCGAATGGTGGCTCTTTCCATGCTTAGGACCACGAGGCCGCTCGCCTGGTACTGCTGGCCGTCGAGTCCCAAATCGTGGGTGAAGAGCACTGTGCCAGGTCCGGTAAAGGTGATAAGAGAGTACCTCGTGTGCTGATCAGGCCCGGTGCCGACGAGCTTCAGGATTGAGAGGTTCGGTCCATCGCCATAGAGTGTCATGCTGCAGCCCTTTACCGTGTTTAGAGGATGTACGGCGTACGTGCCACTTGGGAAATAGACGGTGCGTCGTTTTGCGCACCCTTGGCTTAAAGCGTTGTTAATGGCCGCTGTGTCGTCGGCCACAGCGTTACCTTTTGCGCCGAAATCACGAACTGAGATGGCACTCGAAACAGAAGTGGATTGCGTTGGTCCGTCGGTAGTAGGCTCCTGGTCCGCATGCTTCACGGGCCGAGCAAGACCATCTGGCATAAGAATCAATGAAACTACGAGACTAATCAGCAGTCTACGACTCATTACCGGACTCCTTCTGAGGTTGTGCCCGCAATCAGAGCTGCGGACTCGCCCACGGATGCTAAGCTATTGCGATTTGACAGCGCTGCACCTAAGCACAGCCAATAGAGCAGAAAGCAGGCGTACCCCGTGGGAATGCAACTGATCGAGTTGGTCGCTATCGCAATGCTCACTGCCGCGATGTACGCGGTGCCGGGGGACTTGCAATTAAAGGAAATTCCACCGGCGAGAAGCAGGAGGAAACAGGCCAGATACGGAACTCCACCCTGTAGGGCGGTAAAAACGTAGGCGTTATCGGGCGGTAGTTGAGTAACCATTTGCGGCGGCCCGAGCACGCCGAACGGTTGATCCAGGATGTATTCTTCCGCACGTTGCCAGACCCCAACTCTTCCGTCAAAGTTCCCCCCTTGATCGCTCCCCGTGGCCAGTACAGCGGCCGCTTCCCTGTAGCGCTCAACTATTGCCGGATCCCGGAGGAAGCCAATGTTGACGATCGTCGATGTGACCAGGATTACCGCCGCGAACATCAGCGCTGACAAAGCGAATATCCTGCAAAATTTCAGCGTTTCCCGAGCTAGCTTCCGTTGTCTACCGAAAAGGCCAAATACAACGAGGCTCACTACAAACCCAAACAACGATCCGCGTGAGCCGCTTAGGAGTAACGTGACTAGGGTTGATATTGTGCAAACAACTTGCCATTTGCCGTGCGTGAATAGGATGGCAAACCAGAACGCGAGTATGGCATAAACGCCGAGTGTGTTCGGATTCAGAAATGTACCCGACGCTCGCGCCAGGATGACGTTGTGCTCGTTCCAGCGAATCTTGAATTGTTCGTCCCATTCATACAGTGCTCGCATTAACGGTATGCCGGTAAACAGCCCAAATGTTATTCCCGTTTGGACAATAGATGCACCGAGTTCCAATAGCACGGTGCCAATAAAGAGTTTGCGGACCGCTCGACTCTCGAGGTACGCCTCGCCCACCCATGAGCCAACGATCAGCCCGCAGGCGGCCAGGACGATATTGTTGATCAAAAAGAGAGAGCGGACGGGGAATTCATTGATCACAACACCGAGGACCGGCAAAACAAGACCTAAGAAGAGAAATGGAGCCCACGACCAGAGAAATCGCCGATGTGTACAAAATAGGAACGCGCTTGTTCGTTGCTCCATTACGAGTGCTAGGAACAGGATTGGCGGAAACAGAATTTCAAGCACTGGTGATTGTCCGCGGCCGCCACTATCGACGCTTATGAAAACGCGTTCACCCAAGACAATGCACCCAAATACCATCGCCACTAGGAGCTTCGGAGGGAAGTAGCCTTTATGCGCCCGCAGCGTTCCCGCCCCGTTGTATTGGAGTGAACGGTATGCGACTTGCTCTATCATGCTAAAGCGCTTTTCCCGTAGGCTGTGTTTCTAAGAGCGGTTTAGGGGAGTCGCTGTGCTGGCGCAGAATCTCGAGCATCTTACGGTAGTGTGGGGCAACATCGAACTCCGCCAGGGCATATTGGCGGCCAGCCAAGTTGGGGGTTAGGCCACAGCTGTTCGCAGTCACATGAAGGGCACTGATTGTCGCAATGAGTGTTGCCGTGTCGCCGAACCGAACTAGGGAGGTGTGCGGGACGGGGTAGCAATAGATCACGTGTCGTGCGGCCGCCAAGGCTTGCTGAACCGTACCGCCCAATGCGTCGTGCTTGACCATGCGGACGAGCACGGAAGCTCGTTTTAGGTACTCCGCCATGTTCTGCCAGCCAAAGAAGTGGAGGTTCGGTAGCGGAACCTGCACCCATCGGCCGGTTCCTCCAACTACTTCGAAACGAATCTCGGGCAGGGTGCCGGCGCATTCATAGATCGAAGCCGCCCCGTAGAACTCGGGCCGGGAGTCCGGTATGTACGTAAGAACTGTAAACGGTTGCGGCAGTACGGTGGGTGGCTCAATCGCGACCACGTCTTCGGGGAGCTTTTCGAACAGCACGTACTGTGACTCGATGCCAACTTGCTTCAATTCCGCAATAAGCCAGTGGGCGATGGCGAAGTGGACATCACCGATGGCGTGACGGAAGATGGGCCCGACAATCTTACCCGACCGCACATCGTTCAAGGTGTTCAAGACATCGGTACCGATCCAGAAATGTACGGCAAGCGCACGGCGATTTAAGCTCCGGTATATGCTCCATAGCAGGTCAAAGGCGATGCCCCGCGGGGTTCGCGCTCCAGGTCGAAAGCCGACCCGCATAAACACATCGGCGTTGCGAACGGCAGTTAGAGTTCGTGGCTTAAGGCCCGCCTTGGCTTCGATGAACACTGCCCTGCAACGCCCGTCGGGCAACGAATTCACGGTTTCAGCCAACTTCGAGGCCCACCGAGTCTGGCCAAAAACGGCGATGTTCATCATGTCTGTGTCTTCTCCTACGGTTTAATGTCGGAACGCGCTAGTGAGATCACTGCCCGCGACCCAAGAAGCGATCAGGAAGCGGTCGCCAAATCTTTGATGAATGCAGAGGAAAGCCAACAGCTCAGCGCTACCATTCCCACCAGGACAAAAGTCGCCAGCAGCGGTGGCCCGAACGTTACGGTTACGCCAACCACCGCAAACAGAGGGAGGTTACGCCAGGCAATCGCGCCACTTTTTTTTGCTAAAGGGATCAACTTCACTCCAGCCCAGCGGAGGAACAAAATCAGCGCGAAGCAGGGTACCAGGGTGCCGAAGGCGGAGATCATCACAACCGTGAGCCACAGCGATTGAAAGTGGACTCCTACTGCGATTGCAGAACAACGGGCCGCAAGATCAAGGACGGTCAAAGCAAGGCTCTGTCCCAGGCGATCCTTCACCACCAGCAACGTGCTCAGCGGACTCGCCACGGCTGCGGAAAAAGCAGCAGGCGTGAGTAAGCGTGCGTAGAGTCCAGCACTACCCCACTTCGGTCCGAATACAAACTGGAATACAGGATTTCCGGCGAGCGCGAGGGCGACATAGAGCGGCAAAAACATTGCCATGAGTCCCAAGCTGATTTTGGTGGTTACTCCTTCGATGCCGATTCCGTCTTTTTCCGCTGCTGCCGCTTTACTAAAGAATACGTTGCCCACTGCGTTACCCACGAGTGTGGAAGGTAAGAACAAGACCCGGTATGCGAGGAAGTAGCTGCCCGCTTGCTCCATTCCGAAAAAGAAGGGAACCGCCAGGAAGGGCAACTGAAGAGCCGCTATGTTGAGCAAAGTCGCCGGCGCATTCAGCCGTGGAAAACGGAAGTACTCGGCTGCCCGCTGCCTCAGTTCCATCGGACTGAACCAGCGCAAGTGACGGCGCAACCCGGCGCCGCTTGCCAGTGTGATTGCGCCTGCGGTGCGCGAAAGGGTATCGCCAAGTAGAAGGCCGATCGCTCCGATGCTGGTGAGTCCGAGAGTGCATTGAACCACGTTCTGTACCGCGCTCTGTGCCAAGCGGCTTTGGGCTACCGCACGAAAAGCCTGTTTTCGGATCGCGAAATAGGAGAATGCTTCTAGCAACCCAGCCGCGACCATACTAGCTGGCAGCAACCACAAAAATGGCGCGAGGACCTGTACCTGTAACAGGTCGCACGCCCTAGTTCCCCAGAAATGGACAGCTAACTCCAACAGAGCGCCGGTCACGAATACCAGCGCACAGCACAGAACCAGCAGTTGTTCTGCTTTTTCTTCTTCCCGAGGTAAAGGAATGGCGATCTCATACCGGGCCGAGTCGATTGTATTAAGTAGGAGTACACCTGCCGTGAACATGCCGAACACGCCAAACTCTCGCGGACCGTAGAGCCGTGTCAGTACGGGAGACAGTAACACGATGAATGCTTGAGCTGTTGCCGTACTGCCTGCGAGTAGGGCCATCTGTCGCCCCAGTGTTCCAGATGGGACGATCCGGTCTACGAACTTACGGAGCCCGGATACTCCAGAACACGTGTTAGGCCCTTTTGCTGAGGTTCCCATTCGGCAATTTTCCCTGCGAGATGTGGACGGAGATTAAGCCGTGGTTTCGGTCCGAAGTGCTGGCGAACTAGTCGCTGAGTGCAACTGCAGCCGCGCAGGCCAAGGCCGGTTTCGTAGAATTCACGCCGCTGGACGGCTTGCACTCGCCGTCCTCGACATGGTACTCGCGACCGCAGGCAGAGCAGCGCGGGTGGCTGCTTTCGGGCAGGCGGACGCCGCAGTAGCACATCCAGCCGGCCTGGCGAGCCGGCACACCCATGACCAGGGCGTACGGTTTCACGTCGCGACTGACAACAGCGCCGGCAGCCACGAAGGCATACTCGCCTATCGTTGTCCCGCACACGATCGTGCAGTTGGCGCCCATGCTGGCGCCTCGCTTCACCAGGGTGCGTCGGTACTCGTTCTTGCGGACAATATGGCTGCGGGGGTTGATGACGTTGGTGAACACCATGGAGGGGCCGCAGAAGACGTCGTCTTCCAACTCGACCCCTGTGTACAGCGAAACATTATTCTGGATTTTGACATTATTTCCGATGCGGACGCTGTTCGACACCAGGACATTCTGGCCCAGGTTGCAGCGCTCGCCGATCGTGCTTTTGGCCATGATGTGGCTGAAATGCCAAATCTTGGTGCCAGTACCAATCTCGCAGGGCTCGTCGATCACAGCGGTGGGATGCGCATAATACTTCGGGACGATGGGAACCGCGTTTACGGGTGCCCCGCTTGCTCTCAACGACTGTTCGGCGGCATGTAAGACCCGCAGTACGTTCAGCGCGCTTGCCCCATCAGTGACCGGCCGCTTGCTTTCCGCTACGCACTCCAGAAAATGTTTGCATTCTTCCTTCAGCGGTTCTTGCTTGGGCAGATCGACTACCACTCCTTCATTCTTCTTCGCGACCGGAATGCGGTCCACCCACTCGATGCGGTGCGGGTAAAGCGTCAACTTGCGTTCGGGCTCGGTGTCATCGAACACCGCCATATTGCGGTCGCCCACGACACAGAGCTTCTGCTCCTTGAACGGGTGCAACCAGCTTACAAAGATGTGCGCGCGGACGCCGCTGCGGAACTCACACGTAGTGAGCGTCGCATCAATGATCTGCGGAGTGATGTAACACCCGCCATGAGCTGCAACTTTCTCCGGATATTCCTTTAGCAGCGCCAAAATCACGGCGATATCATGCGGTGCGAAGCTCCACAGGATATTCTCCTCCGTGCGCAGCTTGCCAATATTCAGGCGTGAGGAATAGATGTACTGCACGCGGCCCAACTCGCCTTCGCGCACCAGTCGCTTCAGTTCGCGGACGGCAGGATGGTATTCGAGGATGTGGCCAACCATCAATGTGTGGCCAGTGCGTGCTGCAAGCTCGACGAGTTCTTCTCCGTCGCGCACCTCCAGCGCCAGCGGCTTCTCCACGAACACGTGTTTCCCGTTCAGTAGCGCCTGTTTGGCCATTTCGTAATGCTGAACCGCGGGCGCCGCGATTACGACGCCTTGGATGGCAGCATCGTTCAGTACGTCCTCGAACGACGCAGTGGTGCGGACGCCGTACTTGGTCTCGGCGTCGTCTCGTGCGTCCTGGCGGCGATCGCAGACCATGTTAAGCGCGCCTAGCTCATGTATCACACGGACCAGGTTCTTGCCCCAGTATCCGGAACCAACAACAGCAATATTGCGATTCATTCGATTCTCCTATCCACGCGAAAAGAATACGGTGATGGCGTCCACAACCGCCGATAGTTGATCGGGCGCCAACTCGGGATAGATCGGTAGCGAAACCACCTCGGCGCCAGCTTTAGCGGCCTCTGGAAAATGACCGGCCCTGTAATTGAGACTGGCGAATGCGACCTGCGTGTGCAGCGGGTACGGATAATAGACCTCCGTAGGGATGCCGGACGCGAGCAGGTGGTCGCGCAAAGCATCACGCGCGGTGGTGCGGATCGTGAATTGGTTATAGACGTGATCGTAGCCGGCGGGCTCACTTGGCGGCGCTATGTGCGACAGGAGGCCGGCATCCGCCATCAGGCGACAATACGTCGCTGCGTTGCGGCGGCGGCCCTCCGCCCAGGCCTCAAGGTACGGAAGCTTTACGCGCAGGATCGCAGCCTGCATCGCGTCGAGCCGGCTATTGATTCCCAGCAACTGGTATTCGTACTTAGTGCGGCTGCCGTGGACGCGCAACTGTTTCAGCCGCGCGGCGATGGCATCGTCATTGGTCGTGATCATGCCGCCGTCGCCACCCCCGCCAAGGTTCTTGGAAGGGAAGAAGCTGAAACAGCCGATCGTGCCGATGCTGCCGGCCATCCTGCTTTTGTATCGCGAGCCGATGGCTTGGGCTGCGTCCTCGATCACCGGGAGGTTATGCCGCGAGGCGATTGCCTGGATGGCATCCATGTCCGCCGTCAGCCCAAACAAGTGGACCGGGATGATCGCCTTGGTACGTGGTGTGATCGCCGGCTCCAGTCGGGCCGGATCCAGATTGTAGGTACCCGGGTTGATATCGACGAAGACGGGCCGCGCATTCAGTCGCGCGATCGAACCAGCCGTAGCTACAAACGTGAACGGCGTAGTAACAACTTCATCGCCGGGAGCCACGCCCAGCGCCATCAGTGCGAGCAGCAAGGCATCGGAGCCCGAAGCGCAACCGAGTGCATGCCGCACACCAACATAGCTCGCCACTTCGCTCTCCAGCGCGGCCACTTCTGGGCCGAGGATGAAGTGCTGTGAATCGAGCACGCGCAGCACGGCGGCAGTTACTTCGTCGCGGATGGTTGCGTACTGAGCTTTTAAATCAAGGAAGGGAAAAGCTGCCCTGAAGGACTTTTTGGGGACAGCAGCAGTTTGAGCACTTGGCATCATGACCCTCAATAAATAAATTAATATAAGGTTCAGAAAAGGCTAAGAAATGGATCAGGTTACGGTCGCGCCGCGTAGACCGCGGCGGTGGTAGCGCCCTGGAGGATGGCGTCGACGCTGCGTTTGACCATGCGGCCGCTGGGCACATAGAGAATGTCGCCTTCCTCGAGCGGCGGGTCTGCCAATGCGCCCTTAAGTAGCGTTTTCAGATTCAGGTCAGTGGTCGTGCGTCCATTGCTGGTCGTGCGGACGAGTTTGGCCTTGCTGAGCGCGGCGGTGGGAGAGGCGCCCTGGGCCAGCGCAAGGGCCCGCAGCACGGTGAGCTGTTCATGGCGATCCATCAGGAAACCGCCGGGGCGGTTCACGTCGCCGAGCACATAGACGAGCCCGGACTGCTCGACCGAGATACTGTCGCCCGGGTGCATTTCGGGATTGTCGTTTGCGTCGCCGGACTTCAGCGACAGGGTGACGGGGCGTTCGGGGGCCTCGCGGCGCGTGATCTTGACGTCGTTTGCAGCGGTGGGGGTGAGTCCCCCGGCGGCGGAAACGAAGTCGAGCAGCCGGTGCGAACCCATCAGAGGATAAGCCCCGGGCATTTTCACTTCTCCGAGGACATACACCATCTGGCCGGCGTACTCGGAGACGAATACGGTCACCTGCGGGTCCTTGATGAAATTCCCATCCACTAGCTTCTTGGCAATCAGCGTTTGCGCTTGTTCCGGCGGCAGGCCCTTGACGGGAATCGCGCCGATCAGCGGCATCGTGATTTCACCGTCGGCATTCACTCGGAAGCGGCCGCTGACTTCTGGCGTGTCCAGAACGGCGATATCCATCAGGTCGCCGGGGCCGAGTTCCACGGGCGCGGCCGTGATGTGGGTAGTCAGTGGCGACTGGCCAGTGGGTACGCTTGGTGCTGGAATGTTAGTTGGCGGCGTGCTGGTGGTGGCCGTGGGAATCTGGACCGGCATCCCCGCGGGAGTCTGTGGAGTACCCTGGGGCGCAGATCCCGGCCAACTCGGGGCCTGGGTACCGTCGGACGAAGAGGTGCGCCTACTCGCGGCTGAAGGAGAATAAGGACCGCGCTGCTGTGCCGTGGAAAACGCTGTGGCGAGCAACACCAGCGTACATACCTGAACGGTAAGAGACTTCATGGTCAGTTCTTCTCCTCGTCAGCCCCGTAATAGTGGAGGTACTCCTTGGCGTAGTAGCCGTAGTAGCCGTAATGGTCCATGGAGTTCAGGTCCACAGCGTTCACCAGCACTCCCGCCAACTTGGCATTAACGCCGAGCAGCACCTCGCGGGCGCGGCGCACGGATTGGCGTCCGCTCTCGGCGGCGCGCACGACCAGCACTACCGCGTCGGCAAGCGTGGAAAGAACTACGGCATCGCTCATGCCAAGGACAGGAGGCGTGTCGATGATCACGTGGTCGAACTCAGAGCGCCAACGGACGACCAGTTCGCGCATCCGGTCGGAATCCAGCAACTCAGACGGCAGAGGGGGGCGATGCCCCGCCGGCAGAATGGAAAGCGCCGGCAACATCGGATGCGAAACGTAGGATTCCTCCGGCTCGTTTCCCGTAAGCGCCCCGCTAAGTCCTGAGTTGTTGGAGAGACCCATCCTGGTGTGCACGTTTGGCCGGCGAAGGTCAGCGTCGACCAGCAGCACGCGGCGGTTCTTCTGCGCGAGCACGATAGCCGAATTGATGCTGGTCATGGTCTTGCCTTCGCCGGGAAGCGCGCTGGTCACCAGAATCAATTTGGGCGGCGCTCCGGGAGAGGCCAGCAATAGTGTGGTTCGCAACGATCGGTAAGCTTCCGCCACCTGCGAAGTTGGAGAAGCTAAGGTGACAGGCAGGAACTTGTCCGACTCAGCCGGTGTGAGGGCCCGGTGGCCATTCCGAGAGCGGTGCCCGTTGCGAGAATTTCCGTTCGTCAAGGCTGGTATTACGCCCAACGATGGAAGCAAGCACTGGGTTTCCACGTCTCCCGGAGTACGGATGGTTTCATTGGTATTCTCCAGCGCGAAAGCGAGGCAAATTCCGCTGAAGGCTCCCGCCAGGATACCCAGCGCGACGTTCAGCAGCAGGTGTGGCTCAGCCTTTTCTGTCGGGATCTGTGCTTCGTCCACGATGGTACGTGTGGCTCAGCCTTTTCTGTCGGGATCTGTGCTTCGTCCACGATGGTGACGGTCGTCGATTTCAGTCCTGCCATAATGCCGGCTTCCTTGAGCTTCTTGACCATGCTCTCGTAGAGATCACGGCCGGCATTAAGCTCGCGCTTGAGGATGGCAAACTGAATTGCGCCCTCATTCATCTTGAAGGCTTCCTTCTTCTCTTTCTCCAGCTCGGTGCGCAGGACGTTCTCGGAGCGAACCGCAGCCTTATACTCGCTCTCCATCTGCGTCCCTGCCTTGGTTATTTCCGCCTGAAGCGCGGAATCAATCTGAGTCAGTTGGGCCTTGACCTGTACCACGCGGGGGAAGGCATCGCCGTAGCGGGAACTGAGCTGTGCGTACTGGTTCTGCAAGTCGGCCTGCTGGATCCTAAGTGCCTGCAGAGTACTTCCCGGCATCACACTGGCGAGCAGTTCCGGATTGTCGGTCATGGCGACGCGATAGCGAGCCTCACGAACGATGCGCTCCGATTCCGCCTGCACCAGTTGTTTGTTCACTTCGTCCAGCTTCGAAATCAGCATGTTGTTGTTCTCATCGGTGCCGATGATGCCGATCTTCTTTTGTACGTCCGTGACCTTCTGCTGGGTCGACTCAACGTTCTTCCTGACGTCATCCAATTGTTGCGCCAGCCAGGTGGAAGCCTGCTCCGTGGCTTCGAAGCGGGTCTTGAAATTTCGCTCCATGTACGTGCTTGCCAAGGTGTTGGCGATCGTCATTGCCAGTACAGGATCGGAATTGCGGAAGCGCAGCTCAAACATCTCAGTCTTAGGCACCGACTCTACCCGGAGACGCGCGTGAAATTGTCTCAACAGCAGGAATCGGCATTGCGGGCTGACTTTGTCCACCGGAGCTTCAGCGCCCGAGCGGCATTTCTGGGGGGCGAAGTTCGGGTTCTGATCCAAGCGTAGTTGCTTGATGACATCCCACGCCAGGGAGTCGGTTTGCAGGATGTGTACCTGGGTCTCAACCTTGGTCAGAGTGTCAGCCCCACCCGGCATCGCCATAGATTGCAGGTCATCCAGGCCGAGTGCATTCTGAGAGTCAGAGTTCAGCGTCAGGCGAACTACTGCCTCATAGCGGCTTGGCAGGATCAGCGAGACAGCAATGGCCAGCATCACCATGACCAGCAGGCAGCCAAAGATGGCGTGCTTGTGGGTCAAAAGCAGATGCCAGACCTCCCGCAAAGATATCTCACCGCGGGGATCGTCGAGCATGCCGCGAAGCTCGCGATACGG
>Ga0209577_10003656_pt1 | contig 14485 bp, 12 predicted proteins | sample GraSoiAngelo_109_FD_185874 | JGI IMG/M metagenome (GOLD analysis project Ga0209577, IMG submission 185874) | Grasslands soil microbial communities from the Angelo Coastal Reserve, California, USA - 14_0903_12_20cm (SPAdes) (version 2) | ecosystem: Environmental > Terrestrial > Soil > Grasslands...
ATTACTCCGACCGCCGGTACCATTTTGAGAGCGACGGCGTGCTGCATTCCATGGTGAATTTCACGGATGAAGAAGCAAAGGCGATCGTGGACGAGGCGCATCGCATCGGCAAGAAAGTCGCCGCGCATGCTATCGGAAGCGACGGAATCGCAGCCGCGCTGCGAGCCGGCGTGGACACCATCGAGCATGGCGACGGCCTGACCGACGCGTTGATGGATGAAATGGCACGAAGAGGGATCTACTGGGTGCCGACGATTTCCGTTGGCGTATATGTTGCGCCCGGCCGCAGCGGCAACTGGCCAAAGATGGCGGAACTGCAGCGGGAAAACTTCCCGAAGGCCATCAAAAAAGGCGTGAAGATTGCGCTCGGCACGGATGCCGGCGGCTTCGATTGGAAAGTATTAAACGAGGCGAAAGAATTTGAGTACTACGTGCAATATGGCATGACGCCGCTGCAAGCGATCCGCTCTGGCACTTCGACTGCCGCGGAGCTGCTTGGATGGAGCGACAAGCTGGGAACCATCGAAGCCGGAAAGTGGGCGGACATTGTAGCCGTCAGCGGCGACCCGTTGAAAGACATGAAAGAGCTGCAAAACGTGAAGTTCGTAATGAAAGGTGGAATGGTCTATAAGAACGATCTGCGCTAGCCAGTGGCCACTTGACCGGATGCTTGCGCTTGCGTAGCCTACCTTGCGGTATACGACCCAGCCTGAGCGCGCCACGGTCGCGTGGCAAAATGAAGTTCATCTTCTAAGGAGTTTCACCATGCAGACAAAATCCATTCTCTTAACGATTGGTTTGCTAGCCCTGTCGGGAGCGACTGGCGGAGCGCTCCGCAGTCAGGACACGCCACCGACATCTCCTGACTCTGATCGCGCCAGGCACATGACGGCAATCAAGCTCCTGCGGGGACTCAATAGGGCTGAATTGCGTTACAAGACGAAGCATGCCGTTTACGCAACCAGAGATGAGCTCGCTGCGAGCGACGAGTTCAAGGTAACCCTGTCTGGCTGGTCGTTGCGGCTAAATGTGACCGCTGACGGAAAAGGGTATGATGCGGTCTTGGAAGATACCACTGACAAGTCCTGCGGGTACGCGGCGCTCACCGATGAACGCGGGGTGATTCGGCAAAGCAAGGCGATTGATTGCGAAATTTAGCAGATTGTCACGTGCGATTCAGTAGAACGCGACGCCGCCGTCGACATTGATCGATTGTCCGGTCATGGCGCTGGATTGCTCTGAACACAGGAACAGCGCGGCGCGCGCAATTTCCTCCGCTGTTTGTGCGCGTCCTTGAAGCAAACCATTTAGAAAACCGGCGAGTTGCTCTTCTTCGTTTACGCCCATTTTCTTCGCAAGGACTGCACCAAGTTCTTTCGACATTTTTGTCTCCGTCACTGGTCCAGGGCAAATAGCATTCACGCGAACTCCTTTGCGCGCCCCCTCCGCGGCGGTCACGCGCGTCAATCCCAGCATTCCCGCTTTCGCAGCGGCATAGGCCGAGCCCCATGCGTAGGCCGCCTTCGCCGAAAGGCTGGAAATATTCAAGATGACGCCGTATTGCCGCGCGTACATTTCCGGCAACACCAGCTTTGAGAGCAGAAATGCCGCGCGCAGGTGAACGGCAATCACTTTGTCGAACTCCGCCAACGGATAGTCTTCCACCGGAACCACGGGGCCGTAGTGTCCAGCGTTGTTCACCAGGATGTCGATCCGGCCGAACTTTTCGCGCGCTGCCGCAACAACTTGCGCGCACTCGGCCTCCCGTGATAAATCCGCCGTGACGTAACCTGTGCGTCCCCCGCCGTTTTTAATCTCTGCCGCCACAGAGGCGAGTTCTTTTTCCGTGCGCGCCGTGAGAAATACAGCGGCGCCTTCTTTCGCAAATAGCTGAGCGATGGCCCGGCCAATTCCACGACCGGAGCCGGTAACAAGTGCAACCCGATCTTTGAGCACCATAAGGACCACGAGAATAGAAGGAAGGAAGCCCCGGGGCAAGCAGGGGCCCCCGCACGGTCAGATGCTTCCAACACGCTGGCCAAAAACTGTACGTCGGGTCAGGTGCAAATCCGCAGTTGCGAATCTACTATGGTCGTACAGCTTTCACCTGGGCCGGATTTCAGGGCATTCTTCTCTGGGCTGCACTTTATGTTTTCGCTAACCTCATTGCGTTCATCTCGGCGTCTAACTCTATACTTGGCCCAGCTACCTAAATCTTGTTTCGAGGTATGCTGATGCTCCGAATCCCACTCTCATGTTCAATTATGAGCGTTCTCGTTGTTTTCTCTGTCGCTGGATGTAGCGGCTACGGCAGTGGTACCGTCAATGGGGGCGCGATTGCCCCCTACATCAACACACAGCCCGCGAATCAAACAGTGTCCGTGGGGCAGACCGCTACTTTTAGCGTCGGCGCGGCCGGCACGCCTCCCCTCACCTATCAGTGGCAGAAAAACGGAGCCGACATCCCGGGCGCTACGTCATCGAGCTACACAACTCCCGTCACTACGTCCGCCGACAGCGGAGCGATGTTCCGCGTCGTGATCACCAACAGTGCCGGAAGCGTGACCAGCAATTCTGCGACGCTGACCGTCAGCACGGGACCAGTGGCCTCGACTGTGGACGTCATCACCTATCACTACGACAACAGCCGCTCCGGCCAAAACTTGAATGAAACGGTGCTGACTCCGGCGAACGTGAACTCCACGAAATTTGGAAAGCTCGGTGAATTCGTGGTGGATGGCAAAGTCGACGCGCAGCCTCTGTACCTTTCGCAGGTCACCATCGGCGGGCAAAAAAAGAACGTTCTCTATGTCGCAACAGAACACGGATCTGTCTACGCTTTTGACGCCGACTCCATCAATGGAACCTCCTCAACTGTCCTCTGGAAGACATCGACGCTTGGCAGCGGCGAAACGACCAGCGACAACCGCGGCTGTGGCCAGGTTACGCCGGAGATCGGTATCACCGCCACGCCCGTCATCGACCGTTCGCGCAACGCCATCTATGTTGTTGCCATGTCGAAAAACGCCAGTGGAGCTTATTTCCAGCGCATCCACGCACTGGACCTGACTACCGGTCTCGAACTATTCGGGGGTCCCAAAGACATCACTGCGACTTATCCCGGCACAGGGGATAACAGCTCCGGCGGAAACGTGATCTTCGATCCCAAGCAATACAAGGAGCGGCCGGGCCTGCTGCAGATTAACAGCACGATCTATACGACGTGGTCCTCGCACTGCGATATTCGTCCCTACACCTCATGGGTTATGGCTTACAGCGCGGACACGCTAGCGCAAACCGGTGTCCTGAATCTCGTGCCGAACGGAAGCGACGGCGGCATCTGGATGTCCGGCACCGCGCCCGCAGCAGACGCGGCTGGGAATTTGTTCTTCATAATCGGCAATGGAACGTTTGACACCACGCTCAATGCCACCGGTTTCCCCGTGAACGGCGACTGCGGCAACTGTTTCGTCAAGCTTTCCACTGCGGGCGGCCTCAAGCTCGCGGATTATTTCACGCCCCACAACACCGTCTCTGAATCAAACGCCGACGAGGATTTCGGCTCGGGCGGAGGAATTGTGCTGATGGACGTCCAAGATGCCGGCGGTAGCACGCGCCATCTCTCCGTCGGTGCGGGCAAAGACTCTTTGATTTATGTCGTGGACCGCGATTCGATGGGCAAGTTCAACCCGAACACGGACCAGATCTATCAGGAAATTTCCGGCCAGCTCGGTGGGCAGGTCTTTTCCATGCCTGCTTTCTTCAACAACACAATCTACTACGGAGCAGTGGGAGACGCGCTGAAAGCATTCCCGATTGCCGGTGCGAAACTAGCAGGCATTCCTTCCTCACAATCCACCCACAATTTTAGTTATCCCGGAACGACGCCGAGCGTTTCGGCGAACGGTGCGGCGAACGGCATCGTCTGGGCCATCGAGAACAACGGAGCCATCCTGTTTGCCTACGATGCCACCAGCCTCACCACCGAACTCTATGATTCCAACCAGGCTGCGAATGGCCGAGACCAGTTCAGCGGCAACAAATTCATCACGCCCGTGGTTGTCAACGGAAGAGTTTACGTTGGCACGCCAACCAGCGTTGCGGTATTCGGTTTGTTGCCTTGAAGATTTGAGGTTGTTCAAACCGCAGTAGTTCGGTGAACGTGGTTCAGTTTTAGCCGTTAACCTTCAGTTTCCCCATCATGTGACGGACGAATTCCGAAATCTCGCCTTGATTGAACGTATCCCGGCGCACTGGCTTTTGTCCGACCGCACGATACACCAGCCGCTTATTCGATTGCTTCACGAAGTCGAAAACGACAGTGCCTTCGCGGAAACGAATATTTTCATAGCTGACTCCCGGCGGTCCCCAGCCCCACGATTCCCAGCATCCAAACGGGCCGCAAACGAGCCCCGGGTATCCGCCCGGGTAGACGCGTTCTACCGTGACGTCGTGCCGCCGCACGGCGACGTGATAATCCACCAGGAAATCCGCGGCTTGCGGGTCGCTGACTAGCCGCAATCCCTTGGACGAAAGTGTTTGCTCGATGGCCGAGCGGATACGCTGGCGAACGATTTCGTTGTTGGCGCCGGAATCGCGCGCGACCGTTTCACCTCGCGAAATCATGTCGCGCGACACGACCGGACGCCGGTCTGCATCTTTGGGCGTTGGGGCGGGCTTCCAAGCCCAGGTGCTCCCTTTGACCACCGGGATGTCCGGGTCGCGAGTCACGATAATGTGGTCGTCGCAGCCGGCGAGCAACAGCCCGAAAAATAGAATAGAAGCCGCCACGAGCAGCGATCTTCCAGTGCCATTCATCCAGGATTTCATCAGAGCGTCCTCCAAGCGGACACTGTTCCCACGTCCATAAAACCCTAGATTCATGGGGAAGTTGCGTCCGTCAGAGATATGCGGTTGAGGGCGCTGCTTTTTGTTCTTCTGCGGACCATCACGATGTCGGAGCAGCCCAATCGGAAGGTGGAAAAACGACCGGCCAGAACTTTGGATTTGGCTGATCAAATTCGAATGCCACCGAGAAAAAATCGGGTGAGGTATCGTCCACACGGACCACTCTGCAGTTTTGCTCCGCGTTGTTCTTCGTGTTTACCAGACGAATGGGCTGGCCGACGTGCACGTCCATTTTCATTTTGAGCAGGCCGCCGTGAGCGTTCACCACGAGTGTCATTGCTTCTTCCCGCCGTGGCTTGTGCTGGACATCTTGCGCGATCACCGTGATCTTCATCTGCAGCATCACGCGCTCGCTGCGGCGTCGATTCGCCGGATTAGAAGGACTTGCCAAGCTATTCTCCTCCTACAAAGTCCGCAATCCGCAGGATTTAAGACGCGAACCACGTAATTACTTTAATTGTGAGATAAATCTTACCTTAGGTGACAGCAATGGGACGCTGGCCAAATAGTTAGCCGTTGCGCAAAAAGGCAGGCATCGTTTTACTTATGGTTTTTAATGCCTGTGAGAGTTCAGTTTCGCTTCGAGGCGCGCTTTCACGGCAGGCCACTCGGAATCAATGATGCTGAAATAGACGGTATGCCGGATGCGCCCGCTGGCTGTAATCATATGGTTTCGAAAGATGCCTTCTTCGCGCGCTCCAAGGCGTAGGATCGCGGCACGCGAGCGCTCATTTAGCGAATCCGTCTTGAGCTCCACGCGTATGCAACCCAGCGTTTCGAAAGCGTGCTTCAATAAGAGGTACTTCGCTTCCGTATTCATGGCTGTGCGCTGCCAGTCGCGCGCTACCCACGTCCAGCCAATTTCTACGCGATGGTGCGCGCGGTCAATATTTCCGTAGCGCGTACTCCCAATCGCGCGACTCGCGCATTTCTCGACAATCGCAAACGGCGACGCCAGGCCCAGTGCCTGCTCGTCGAGCGCGGTCTCGATGTATGCAGCCATTTCTTCGCGCGTTCGAACGGGTGTGGGAATCCATCTCCACAGTTCCTCGTCGAGCCCGACTTCAACGAGTCCTGGTAAGTGCGCCTTCGCCAGGGGTTCGAGGCGCACGTGCGCGCCTTCCAGCACAACCGGAGAAACCACCATATCTGTCGGCATGATGGCCGATCTTACGGTTCATCCTATTGGCTCAGCGAGCGCCAATTTGGATATGGATGGAAAACGTTCGAAGTTTGGGGAACAAACGGATGAACGTTGCGCTGCTATGCGTAGTAAGAGGCCAGCATCGTTCTTCCCCTCACCGAAAAGTATTCGCCTTCTCTGCAGATTCGCGAAAATTTCCACACCAGGGAACCATCAAGCCAGCCATACGCGGCCTCCCGGCTCAGAGTTTCCAGGGCATTCTCCGAGGAAAGCGCATCCCGGTAAGGACGATCGGTGACCAGCGCGTCGTAGATGTCCGCAATTTGCAAAATCCTCGCCATCAACGGTATTTCATCTCCGGTGAGGCCATCCGGATACCCGCTTCCGTCCATTCGCTCATGGTGATGCCGAATCCCGGGCAGGATGCGGCGCAGCGATTTCAATGGCGCACAGATGCTCGCTCCAACGGCCGGATGTTGCTTCACAATCTTCATTTCTTCCACAGTCAACGGCCCGGGCTTCAGGAGAATCTCATCCGGTACCGCTACTTTTCCAACGTCGTGAAGCAAGCAGGCAATTCGTAAATCTTGCAAATCCACTTCCGGCAGTTCCAGGCTCTTGCCGAGCTGCACCGCGTAATCCACGATGCGGTCCGAGTGCCCGTTCGTAAGCGGGCTTTTCGCTTCGATGCTGCGTGCCAGCGAAAGCACCACGGACTTGGCTTGCTCATCGATATATTTCTTGAGCCGCAAGAGCGACTGCACACGGCTCAGTGCTTCTCCGAGTGAGTCGCAAGTTCCCCAAAAGTCCGCCGCTCCCGCATCGCGTCCGCGGACGGCGTCCTCAGGTTCCGGCGAAGGCTTGATCAGCACAATGGGGATATGCTGATTGAGCGGGTTTCCTTTCATCCGGCGGCAGAGGTCGAAACAGCCGAGGTCCGGCAAACCGTCATGCAACAGGACCAAGTCAGGCTGAAGCTGGGCACATTCCTGCAGAGCAGATTCTCCGTCCTCTGCCGTGAATACGTCATAGTTTTGATTCTGCAGGAATGTTTTCCAGGAATCGCGGTTCTCGGAAACTGCATCTACAAGAAGCAAGATAGCTGAGTTCATCAATCCCTCGTCATTCCTCAGCGCGTCGGGTGCGGAGACACCACTCCCTGCGCCTGAAAGACAATTTTTAGTGGATTGGACTTGCTAGCGATCTCCAATCCCAGTGCATGCGGAGAACTTTAGCTCTCCGCGTCCCGGGGACGAGAAGGAATGAGGTGGCTTGGCAGGGTTATCCAATGCTCCTGTCGTGCCAAATAAGGAATCCGCATAAGTCACGAAGAATTCGAGCTTTGCGGCGATACTCGCGGACGTAGCGGCCCACAGTCGCAAGGAATAATTTTCATGGTGCCTCCCAGGTTTACCCGATGCCACGCGTCCTCAGTCTTCTTTTCGATCCCTCTTCGCCAATTCAAGAAGGCTTTCCGCGGATTTTGCAATGAACAACACACTGAAAGCAGCAGTGACTATCTTTCTCCACCTTTCCGACCCTTAAGAGTGGGCCGGTGGCCAACGATATGCACTCTCATGGAAACGGGATGCGGCCGGGGTGCGCCGTGAGGTATGATAGGGTTTCGTGAAATCAACTCATTAGGGTGACAATGCCAACCGCATCGAATGGAAAAGTATTGTTGAGGGTAAGGCCACGCGGTTTCTGCGCGGGCGTTGTGCGCGCGGTCGATATCGTGGAACTGGCGCTGGAAGCCTATGGCGCGCCGGTCTACGTGCACCATGAGATTGTCCATAACACGTATGTCGTAGAGCAGTTGCGTCGGCGCGGCGCGATTTTTGTGGAAGCCATTGAGGAAGTTCCCCACGGCGCGGTGCTGGTTTTCAGCGCCCACGGCGTTCCGCCGACGGTCCGCGACGAAGCCAAGTCCCGCGAGCTGAAGGTCATTGACGCCACCTGTCCGCTGGTCACCAAGGTGCACCTCGAGGCTCTGAAGTTTGCCCGCGAAAGGCGCACCATAATTTTGATCGGTCACAGAGATCATCAGGAAATAGTCGGCACGTCAGGCGAAGCCCCGGACCGCACCATCGTCGTGGACTCCGTCGCCGCCGTTGACGCGCTCTCGGTAGATGATCCGCAGAAGCTCTCTTTCCTTACGCAAACGACCCTGAGCCTGTACGATACGCAGGAAATCGTGGCGCGGCTGCGCCAGAAGTTCCCATTGATCCAGGGTCCCGCCAGCGACGATATTTGCTACGCCACGCAGAACCGCCAGGAAGCGGTCGAGCAGGTTGCCAAAGACGTTGACTTGATTCTAGTAGTGGGTTCGCCGAACAGCTCGAATTCCAACCGCCTCGTGGAAGTCGCGCAACGCAGCGGTGTCAAAGCCCAACTGATCGATTCGGCAAAGGATATCGATGTGAAGTGGCTTGAAGGCGTTTCGCGCGTGGGCCTGACTGCGGGAGCGTCCGCTCCCGAAGTCCTCGTGGAGCAAGTGAGTGAGCGTCTGGCAGAATTTGGCTTTACGGATCAGCGCGATTTGGATTTGATTCGCGAGGACGTGCGTTTTACGCTGCCTCCGGAACTGGCGACCATCGCGCCGGCGCCGCGCCGCTAGAGAGTTTGCGTTGAGCGGCAGGGGGCCTGCACTACCGGCATGGAGTAGCGGCCCGGGCCGTAAACGATCTGGTCATTGGTACCCCGGTGTAGGCGGTGAATATAAAACAAGGAGCCAAACCTTGGCGGTCAAGATCGTCCGTCAGCCGAAGAAAATTGCCTTGATTGGCGCGCCCTTTAGCGCCGCTGGTTTTGCGCCAGGGACGGAAAAAGCTCCCGCTGCACTGCGCGGCGCTGGAATCATCGAAAAACTGCAGGCCGCAGGCTACGAAGTTGTTGATCACGGCGACTGCGCTACGCGCCTCTTCGCGGATGACGAGGAACACCGGCGCGCCCGCAATCTGACTGAGATCGTCGCTGGTCTCAATGATTTGAAACTGCGTGCCGAGCTCGCCGTGAAGAGTGGCGCAATGGTGCTGGTCCTCGGCGGCGACTGCGCCGAGGTTATCGGCTTGCTTACCGGCGCCCGGCGCTATTACAAACACTTGAATCTTCTGTGGTTCGATCGCGACGCCGATCTCAATACTCCCGCGAGCACTCCCTCGGGCCGCATCGACGGAATGGTCGTGGCCCACATTATCGGTAAGGGCGCGCCGGAGCTGGTGCGCTTTTGGAGCGAGGCGCCGCTGGTGCGCGAGCCGGATGTCACCCTCTTCGGGCTCCAACGGCTCGATCCCCCGGAGCAGGATTTCCTCGGCAAGTCGCCGATGCGGCATATTCACGCTGCGGATATTCAATCCAAGGGTGCCCTCAATGCAGCGCATGATGCGCTGGCGCAAGTGCACGCCGATACGCGCGAATTTGTCCTCCATCTCGATGTCGATGTCATTGCGGAGGAGGATTTTTCCGCTGTGAACGTCCCCGGCGGCGGCGGATTGCGCTTCGATGACGTCCGAGTCTCCTTCATCGAGTTTCTGAAGCACAAGAATCTCCTGGGTTTCGATGTGGCGCAGTACAACCCTGACAAAGATCCCGACGGCGGCGGCGCAAAAAAGCTTGTCGATTTGCTAGTCGAAGCACTCTCCGCGCGCCTCGAAGCTCTGACTGCGCCTGCGGCAGAACCCGCGGCAGGTCCCGAAGAAATGTCCTCGTCAGGAACGACCGCGTAGTTCTTTTGCAATTCAGTTCCAAAGATAAATTAGCGTGCAGTTCAGGAAGCAGCAGTGGCGCGCTTGCGCACGTACCGCGCGAGGCCCAGAAACGAAAGATTCAGGCCGGCGCTGAACGCGTAGTGCTCTGCTTCGTCCGCGGGGAGATGCTGCGAGATTTCGGCATACGTTGCCGACATGAAGGCGTCCATCGCCGCGGAATCGCTGGCGGCAGTACGCAGGATTTCTGCGGCAAGCGCGGCCCAGCGATGCAGCTGCTCCCGAAACAGAAGGATGTGTTCGGTAGGATTATCGGAATAACCGAAGTGTGTCAGAAAAAGCCGCGCGGGTTTGCGCTCCAGGATTGCGGCGAAGGAAGTGTCCCAGATTCCCAGATCGATGTCCGGCGGCGGCGTAGCAGGCATGGCAAAGGCATTTCCCTCGATGCGCACGCCCGCGGTATCGCCAACAAAAGCAACATTTTCCGTCTTGTCGAAATAGCTGACGTGGTGCGAGGCGTGCCCAGGCGTGTAGACGACCTGCACTTGACGTGACCCGAGCGTGAGTGTTTCGCCGCCCTCGAGGATGCGCAGATTCTCCGGCGGGACGGGAAGGATCTCACCGAAAAGTCGCTGCAAGTCGTTGGGCCACAGCCGCTGGGCGCTGGCAAGCAGCTTGGCCGGATCAATCATGTGCTGCGCGCCATTCTTGTGCACGTACACGGCGAGCTTCGGATTCTCGCGCACCAGCGCGCCGCTAGCGCCGGCGTGGTCTAGATGAATGTGAGTGAGAAGAATAGCGTTGAGATCGCCCACACCGATGCCTCGGGCCTGGAGCGTCTGGCGTAAAGTTTCGAGCGTGGAGCCCGGGCCAGGATCGACAATAGCGCGATGCCCGTCCGATTCCAGTAGGCCCGCCGCAATAGAGCGCGGCCTGCCCATCCAGAGATTGTCCAGTGTGGTGATCGAACTCATAGCGAACGGTTAGTGTAGCTCAGGAGCGCCGGAGTCGAATAATCCATGATGTTACGCGTGAATCAGACACGAGCAATCCCATCTCGCGTGAGCCACGCAGAATTGCTGCTTGGCAGGAGCAGAGTTCTATTCATTTACTCGGCTGCTTGAATCGGAGATTATGCTTGGGCTTATCGCGGATTTCTTGTCAGGAATGGAGCGAACCGTATGACCGAAGCCACGATTGCCGCTGTCACTCTGTTTTTCTGTTGCACAACCTTGCATGTTCAACAACCCGCCGCCACTCCCGGTCCTGTCGCCACGCAGCAAACGGAATCCGACGAATACACGCGCTACGAATTGCTCGCGCCGGAAACCGCCAGCTTCAAAATACATTATGAAGTGACTGCCACGACTCCCGGCGCGAAACTGTATTTCAATCCGATTCGCAAAGGCAGCACCGCAAGCGACGAAGCTGTCTACGACGGCATGACCGGCGAACCTCTGCGTTTCGACATCGTCTCCGGCGTGGAAGCTCGCAAGGATCCGCTTATGTCCAACGCTGAGGCCTCCGGGAGCTACATCAAGGTGCAACTCGCGCGTCCGGTTCCGCCGGATGGCCAGGGCCGTATTCTCATCGTCAAGACGTACAAGGACTCGAAGAGCTACTACCGTGATGGCGACACCATCGTTTTCAATCGGGGCCTGGGCATCAAGCGCAACAGTGTGGTCCTTCCGAAAGGTTTCGAGTTGATAGCCTGCAATGTGCCGTCGCAAATCTTATCGGAGCCGGACGGCCGCATCGCCGTCAGCTTTATGAACGCCGGTCCCGGCGAGGCGCCGCTGATTCTCCGTGCGAAACCCGGGGCGCAAACCGGCCCGTCCGCCGCTCCCCATGCCTTGACGCAAACGCGCAGTTGGGAAGCGCCTTTCCCTGGAGAAACCGAGCGGGAACGGCTTTCCGAACGGGCACATCAGGACCGCGATATCGTCTACTTCCTCCAGCAACCGGAGACGCATGCCTTCAGCCTGTATCACGATTACACCGAATCGCGCCCGGGCGTTGACAAATACCTCAACGTCGTTCGTGAAGGCAGCACGGTTTCCGATCCATCGGCGTACATTCTCGACACCGGCGAAAAGCTTTCCACCCGCCTGATGACCGGCGCCGAACTCGCTGCCGCAAAAATCGAATTCGCGGAGCCGGTGAAGCCGGCGGCACAGATCGTCGTGATTCCATTCCCTCCAGTAAAGAAGGGACAATCGGTCCGCCTGCGGATCTCGGAAACGTACACTGCTCCCGCAAGCTATCGGTTGGATGCCGACGAACTGGTCTTTGATCGCAGCCTTGGCCGTCCGAGCAACGCTGTTGTCCTTCCCGCAGGATGGTATTTGACCGCCAGCGCCATGCCAGCGACCGTCACCCAACTTTCCGACAGGCGCATCCGCCTCGATTTCTGGAACGCGCGGCCCGATTCCGTGGACGTACTGTTGAAAGCCAGGAGGCGAGTCAGCCCGGCAGACCAAGTCCACTGAATGCCAAGGGAAATTACGGCGGGCAGTGGAAGCCTTCATGAAAGGACAGGAAGTTGTTGCACCGAAAGTGAATTGTGGAATAGTCTTACGGCGCCGCTTCCTTTTGCCTTCAGGTTTCTCCATTGGTTCGGACATAAGTGTGGGGTGAAGTGAATGCCTGGAGAGAAAGTGGCAACGAGTGGAAGCTTTGAAATGCGTCTAACGGAGTCCGCCACAAGCAGCGTGCCGTCGGCGGCCGAGTACCCGAACCAAACAATTTTCGGTTGATTGTGCTCAGGAGGAATGAGATGCGCAATTTGTGTGCAGCACTCGGGGTGAGCGTGCTTTTCGCTTTGCCGCTCTGCGCGCAGCAGAAGAGCAGCGGAACGGGCGACGAAACAACGAATGCCACCGCGAGCGCGGAGAAGAGCGCAGCTCCCCGTAAGAATGCGGAAGTCAGCAAGCCCGCAGCGGCGAGCGGCCTATTCGCATTGCCTGCCACTCCTCGGCCGAAACCATTCCCGGGACCGGCTGCCGCCTCGGACAAGCGCGCACCCGGACAGCTCGTGCCCAGGTTCGAAATCGCGGCAATGTACCACTACCTCAACTTCGGGACCGGCAGCCCTTTTTCGAACTTCGACGGCCACGGCGGATCGGGTTCCATTACCTACAATGCGTCGCGATGGATTGGTCTGACCGGCGAAGTCGGAACTTATGATTTGGCCCGAGGCGCCATGATCAGCTATCTATTCGGTCCGCGCCTGAACCTTCGAAAGTTTGATTATTTTGTCCCCTTTGCTGAGTTTTTGGCCGGCGGAGTGCGCGGGAACGGTCAGATTACGGGTGCGGCCGTGCAGGATACTTTTGCTCTGGCAGCAGGCGGCGGCGTGGATATGGTTCTAACCAAGAACATCGCTTGGCGCGTGGCCCAGTTGGATTACGTCATGACCAGTCTTACCGGGCCCGCCCTAACAGCCACCGGCCGGCAGGACAGCTTCCGCGCCGGCACTGGCTTGGTTTTGCGTTTCGGGATTCCCAATCCACCTCCTCCGCCGAATCATCCGCCTGTGGCGGCGTGCTCGGTGAGTCCATCTTCCATTTTTGCCGGTTCGGGCGACAGCGTGGCCGTGCATGTGAACGCCAGCGATCCTGATAACGATCCCTTGACGTACGTGTATTCCGCGACTGGCGGCACTGTAGAAGGCACCGGCCCGGAGGCGCGCTGGAATTCCACCGGCGTAGCCATTGGCACCTACACCGTAAATGTGAAAGTGGACGACGGGAAGGGCGGCTCGGCCTCGTGCGCCGCGGACATTAAGGTCTTAGAGAAGCCCAACCATCCGCCCACCGCGGCGCTCTCCGCGGACCGAAGCCCCATTCTTCCCGGCGAACGTACCGGCATCACCTGCAACGGCAGCGACCCGGACAACGATCCGTTGACCTATAGCTACACTACAACCGGCGGACAAATCGTGGGTAGCGGCTCGAATGTGCAATTTGATGCCACCGGGCTGAAGCCGGGAACCTACACGCTGAAGTGTACGGTGAACGATGGCCGCGGCGGAACTGCAGATGCTTCCGGCAATGTGGAAGTGAAGCAGCCCCCGGAGCCTCCGCAGGTCAAACAATTGGAAACCAAGCTGGCGCTGCACAGCATCTATTTTCCGACAGCCATGCCCTCTGTGGCCAAGCCCATGGGCGGTTTGTTGCCCAGCCAGGGGGCTACGCTGAATGCCCTCGCGAGTGACTTCAAGGATTATTTGAAGTACAGACCTGATGCCAGGTTGATTCTCGAAGGCCACGCCGACGTTCGCGGAGCCAAAGACTACAATGTGAAGCTGTCCGAGCGCCGCGTAGAGCGCGTCAAGACCTACTTGTTGGAAAAGGGCGTGCCCGCCGACCATGTCGAGACCCGCGCATTTGGCTTTGAGAAGAACATGACCGCTGAAGAGGTAAGGAAACTGATCGAAGCCGACCCCGATCTGAGTCCGGCGGAAAAGCAGAAGATCCTGAAAAACCTACTGACCGTCCGCATGGCCAACAACCGCCGCGTCGACGTCACTCTGAGTACCACCGGTGAACAGTCCGCTCGCCGGTTCCCCTTCAGTGCCAAGGATGCCCTCACGCTGCTTAGTAGAGGCGGCGGTGAAACACCCAAGAAGAAAACCACCGCGCCGGCACCGGCGAAGAAACCTAAACCTTAACTGGCTGGCAACAGAGCAGGAAGGCCGGAAGTGACTAGGGCCAATGAAACCCCTTCG
>Ga0209577_10003658_pt1 | contig 14481 bp, 17 predicted proteins | sample GraSoiAngelo_109_FD_185874 | JGI IMG/M metagenome (GOLD analysis project Ga0209577, IMG submission 185874) | Grasslands soil microbial communities from the Angelo Coastal Reserve, California, USA - 14_0903_12_20cm (SPAdes) (version 2) | ecosystem: Environmental > Terrestrial > Soil > Grasslands...
CGAGAGATTGCGGCCGCTCTTGTCGACAGCGGTGAAGGAGAGCCAGAGCGGCAGCTCAGGCGCTTCGTCCTGCGCGGCGACGATCGCGGCCTTCGCGTTCAGCGTGTCGAAGACCGTCTCGATCAGAAGCAGGTCCACCCCGCCCTCGCGCAGCGCCCGGATCTGGTGGGCGTACGCCTCGGCGACCTCGTCGAAGGTCGCGTCGCGGTACGAGGGGTCGTCGACCTTCGGGGACAGAGATAGCGCGACGTTGAGCGGCCCGACCGAGCCGGCGACGAAGCGCGGGCTCCCCGTCTTCTCGGCCCACTCGTCCGCGGCGGCGCGCGCGAGCCGCGCGCCGGCGAGGTTCATCTGCTCGACGACCCCGGCGTCGAGGGCGTAGTCCGCCTGGCCGATGGTCGTCGCGGTGAACGTGTTCGTCGTCGCGATGTCGGCGCCGGCGGCGAAGTAGTCGCCGTGGATCCGGGAAATCAGCTCCGGCTGCGTGAGGTTGAGCAGGTCGGGGTCTCCGGCGACGTCGTGACTGTGGTCGCGGAACCACTCGCCGCGGTAGCCCTCCTCGCCACGCACCTCGCGTTGCAAGAGCACGCCCCATGAGCCGTCGAGGACGGCGATGCGCTGCCGGAAGATGGATTCGAGCCGTTCCCGTGTGTCCTGCACTGGTCTCCTTACAGAGGCCCGGGAGCGGTGCTCTCGGGCGCTTTAGGCGTTTGTTGACCCGGTCGCCAAGCTGCCTGTCAAAGCTCTCCGGGTAGCCAAAAAGCTAGCAGCCAGCCGACGCGTGGCGCCCGGGGCGGCCGTTAGGGTGCCCGTTCGTGGCCGGGGTACACGACGGCGCGACGCTGCGCTCGGCGCTCGTCTCGATCGCGAGCGACTTCTCCTTCACGTGGATCGCCGAGGCGCGGCTCCTCTTTGCCGAGCTCGAGCCGCACCGCTTCGCAGAGCTGCACCACAACCCCACCGCTCTTCTTTCCGAGCTGTCGGACGACGACCTCGCGCGGGCGCTGACGCCTGACTACCTCGAGCGGCTGGCGCGAGTGGAAGGACGCCTCACACGCGACCGGGGCGAGGACACGTGGTGGCGCGGGCGCGGCGGCCCGACCGACCTCCTCGTCGCCTACTTCTCGGCCGAGTTCGGGCTCGACGAGAGCCTTCCCATCTACTCCGGGGGGCTCGGCGTTCTCGCCGGCGACTATCTCAAGGCCGCGTCGGAGCTCGGCGTCCCGCTCGTCGGCATCGGCCTCTTCTACCGCCGCGGCTACTTCCAGCAGCGGCTCGACGCGGACGACCGGCAGATCGAGCATTACCCGCTGACCGATACGAGCCGATTGCCGCTCGAGCTCGTGCCGATGGCTCCTGTGGTCGAGCTCGCGGACGACGACGGCGGCCTCTTGCCTGTACGGCTGAGCGTCTGGCGCGTGCGCGTCGGGCGGGCTTCGCTCTTCTTGCTCGACACCCATGTCGAGGGGAATCCCGACTGGGCCGTCACCGACACGCTCTATGGCGGCGATCGCGCGAACCGGCTGCGTCAGGAGGTCGTGCTCGGTGTCGGCGGCGTTCGGGTGCTGCGGCAGCTCGGGCTCGAGCCCACGGTCTTCCACCTGAACGAGGGGCACTCCGCCTTCCTCCAGCTCGAGCGGATGCGAGAGCTCGTCGAGGAGCAGGGGTTGTCGCCGGCCGAGGCGCTCGAGCATCTGCGAGCGTCGACGGTCTTCACGACACACACGCCCGTGCCGGCCGGGAACGAGGTCTTCGATCCCGAGCTCGTGCAGCGAACGCTCGGCGGGCTGGTCGAGCGTTGCGGCCTCGCCTGGGAGCACTTCGTGGCGCTCGGCAAGGTCGATTCGAGCGAGACGGGGTTCGGTCTCACGCCCTTCGCGCTTCGCACGTCGGAGCACGCGAACGGCGTCTCGGAGCTGCATGGCGCGGTCTCGCGGGAGATGTGGCACGGCCTGTGGCCGGACCGGCGCGTCGACGAGGTTCCCATCACCTCGATCACGAACGGCGTCCACCAGCGAACGTGGCTCTCTCCTGAGCTCGAGGTGCTGCTCGGAGACACTGCGCCGGAGTTCGAGCGTGCGCGGGAGCTTCCGGCGGAGGACCTGTGGGCCGCTCACCGTGGCGCAAAGGAGCGGCTGCTCGACTTCGTCGTCGCGACGCGTGGAGCACGCGACCTCGACCCGGACGTGCTCACGATCGGCTTCGCGCGCCGCTTCGCAACGTACAAGCGCGCGAGCCTTCTCTTCAGCCGGTCCGACCGGTTGGCCGCACTGCTCGCAGATCCCGACCGTCCGATCCAGGTGCTCGTCGCCGGCAAGGCGCACCCGGCGGACGAGGACGGCAAGGACGTGATCCAGCTCGTTGTGGACTTCGCGCGCGAGCCGGCGGCGGCAGGGCGCGTCGTCTTCCTCGAGGACTACGAGATGACGCTCGCCCGGCGGCTCGTCCAGGGGGTCGACATGTGGCTGAACACACCGCGGCGGCCGTTCGAGGCGTCGGGCACGTCGGGGATGAAGGCGGCGCTGAACGGCGTGCCGAACTGCTCGATCCTCGACGGCTGGTGGGCCGAGGCGTACTCGCCCGAGGTCGGGTTCGCGATCGAGACGCTCGAGGGCGAGGCAAGAGAAGCCGAGCAGGACGAGGCGGATGCCGACGCGCTCTACGCCGTGCTCGAGGAGCAGGTGCTCCCGGCGTACTACGAGCGGGACGCGTCAGGGCTGCCACAGCGCTGGATCGCGCTGCTGCGCGAGTCGATTGCCGAGCTCGGGCCCCGCTTCGGCACAGCTCGGATGGTGGCGGAGTACGTCGAGCGGCTCTATTTGCCCGCGCACGAGGGCGCATCGCGGGTAGCCAGCCGCGTCGGCTAGTACGTCACACGCGACCTGACCCCCGTCGGGGATACGACTGGGACAAGGCACTGCTAGGCTCGGTCGACTACGTGAGCGAGTACCGGTGGCGCGCAGTGCGCCTCCTCTGCCCGTTCCTGATTAGCAGAGGAGGTGTTTTTCTATGGCAACCGGAACCGTGAAGTGGTTCAACGCCGACAAGGGGTATGGGTTCATCACCCCCGATGACGGCGGCAAGGATCTGTTCGTTCATCACAGCGCGATCGTCGGCGAGGGCTACAAGACGCTCGCTGAGAACGCGAAGGTGCAGTACGAGCCCGAACAGGGCGAGAAGGGGCCGCAGGCGACGAACGTCTCGCCGGCGTCCGCGTAATCCGTCAGTGGTCAGCTGCAGCGGCGTCAACGCTGCGGCTGCCGCTCGACTTACGGAAAGGGGCGGGCGGATGGCGGCTAAGAAGCAGCAAACGCACGCGAAGCGGGCCCGCGAGCTCGCAGTCAAGGAGCGCCGCGAGCTCAAGCGAGCGAAGAAGGCAGAGGCTGCCGCGCAACGCGCCGGGGGCGAGGCACCCGCGGCAGGCAACGGGAGCGGCTTCCCGGAAGCCGAGGGCCAGGTCGAGGCAGTAACACCCGAGTGGATCCGGTGACTGCCCCGAAGCCGTTTGTCTCGGAGGCCCTCATCGAGCTGTGATGGGTGGCCAGGAAGCAGATGCGCGTTCGGCCGCGCTGGACGCGCACATCGCTCAGCGAGCGGAACAGGGCTTTCGGGTTGAGACGAGGAGCGCGACCCAGGCCGTGATCGTGCGCCGGCACCGGCTGTACTTCGCGCTGCGCTGGGTCGGGCGGGAGCGCGCTGAGCAGCGATACGTGGTGTCCGTCGACCAGCACGGCGAGGTTGCCTCTTTGGCTGCGGAGCCGGTTCGCTGGTGACGTGAGCGGACCGCGCGCGCGGTGCTAGCGCCGTAGGTGGTGACCGAATCGCTGGAGCAGGCGCTGCGTCAGGGCAACGTGTTCGCAGAGGCGAGACGTCCGTGATCGAGGACGGTGACGTCGCCTTCGAGCGACTCGTCGACGATGCGCTCGACGAGCTGCCCGAAGACATCCGCAGCGTGATGTCGAACATCGCCGTGACGGTCGAGGACGAGCCGCCTCCCGGGCAGCCTTTGCTCGGCCTCTACCAGGGAGTCCCCCTTGGCAGGCGCGGCCCGTACTACGCGGGAGCCCTGCCGGACAAGATCACGATCTACCGCGGCCCGATCGAGCGGATGACCGGCGGCAATCCAGAGCTGTTGCGGCGCCAGGTCCGCCGTACCGTCCTACACGAGATCGCGCACCACTTCGGGATCAGCGACGAGCGCCTCGTCGAGCTCGACAGGTACTAGCTCGCGCTGACCGTGAGCTGGTTCTCGGCGTGGCGGATGCGTTGCTCGAGCTGCCACCGATCTGCGGTCGATTCCCCCGCCTCGACCTTGGAGAGCTCCTCCTGCGCCTCTTCGAGCTGCCGCTGCGCACGCGCAGTGTCGATCTCCCCTGCGGCGACCGCGTCGTCCACCAAAGCGATCGCGCGGTTCTCGAGCACCTGGAAGAATCCGGGACCCGTTGCGAACTCGCGCACCTCGCCGTCACCGAGGTGCACCCGCGTCGAGCCCGCCTTCAGCATCGCGACGAGCGGTGCGTGCCGCGCAAGCACGCCGATCTCCCCCGCGTCGCCGGGCACGATCAGCATCTCGGCCTCGCCCTCGAACGCCGGGCCCTCCGGCGTCACCACCGAGACCGGGAAGAGCGGATGGTCGGGCACGACTAGGCCGCCGCGGGCTCGGCCTCTGCCCCGCTGAGCTGCTTGCCGCGCTCGACCGCCTGCTCGATCCCGCCGACCATGTAGAAGGCCTGCTCGGGCAGCTCGTCGTGCTTGCCGTCGAGGATCTCGATGAAGCCGCGGATCGTGTCCTCGAGCTTCACATACTCGCCCGGCGTGCCCGTGAACTGCTCCGCGACGAAGTTCGGCTGCGAGAAGAACCGCTCGATCTTGCGGGCGCGCTGCACGACGAGCTTGTCCTCGTCGGAGAGCTCGTCGATGCCGAGGATGGCGATGATGTCCTGCAGGTCGCGGTAGCGCTGCAGCACCTCCTGCACGCGAGTCGCCGTCGTGTAGTGCTCGTCGGAGACGATGCCGGGCTGGAGCGCGCGCGAGGTCGAGCGCAGCGGATCGACCGCCGGATAGATGCCCTTCTCGACGATGCTGCGGTCGAGCACCGTCGTCGAGTCGAGGTGGGCGAACGTGTTCGCGGGCGCCGGGTCGGTGAGGTCGTCGGCCGGCACGTAGATCGCCTGCACCGACGTGACCGAGCCCGTGCGCGTCGACGTGATCCGCTCCTGCAGCTGGCCCATCTCGGTCGCGAGCGTCGGCTGGTAGCCGACGGCACTCGGCATGCGGCCGAGCAGCGCCGACACCTCGGAGCCCGCCTGGACGAAGCGGAAGATGTTGTCGATGAAGAGGAGCACGTCCTGGCCCTGGTCGCGGAAGTACTCCGCCATCGTGAGGCCGGAGAGCCCGACGCGCAGGCGCGCGCCCGGCGGCTCGTTCATCTGGCCGTAGACCATCGCGACCTTGTCCATGACGCCCGACTCCTCCATCTCGAGCATCAGGTCGTTGCCCTCGCGTGTGCGCTCGCCGACGCCGCAGAAGACGGAGACGCCGCCGTGCTGCAGCGCGACGTTGTGGATCAGCTCCTGGATCAGGATCGTCTTGCCGACGCCGGCGCCGCCGAAGAGGCCGACCTTGCCGCCGCGGACGTACGGCGCGATGAGGTCGACGACCTTGAGCCCGGTCTCGAAGATCTCGATCGCCGGCGAGAGGTCGCCGAACGCAGGCGGGTCGCGATGGATGGGCCACCGCTCGCCCTTCGACGGCTCCTTGCCGTCGACCGGGTCGCCGATCACGTTCCAGATGCGGCCGAGCGTCACGTCGCCGACCGGCACCGAGATCGGCTGCTGCGTGTCGACGACCTCGACCCCGCGCGCGAGGCCGTCGGTCGTGTCCATCGCGACAGCACGGACGCGATCGTCGCCGAGGTGCTGCTGCACCTCCGCGATCAGCTCGCGCGTCCCTCCCTCCTCGGCGACGTCGATGCGAAGAGCGTGGTAGATCTCGGGGAGCTTGCCCGGGAAGACCGCGTCGAGCACGACGCCCTTGATCTCGACGATCTTCCCCGTGTTCTTGCCGTTGCTCTTGTCGGCCACTGGATCTCCCCTAGATAAAGGTCGCGCGGCGCCGCTTGCCGGCGGCCGCAAAGCACAGGCACTTTATCCGACCCGGCTCCGCGCTCCTCGGTGGAACCGACCGCGTTTGCGAAGCTAGCGCGATGGCCGACACAGACCTCTCCGGGACCGAGTTCACCGGCCGCACGGCATGGACGCGGAACCTCCAGACCCCGCTGCGCTCCTTCCTCCGGACGGAGACCGGCAGCGCCGCCGTCCTCCTCGCGGGCGTCGTCGCTGCGCTGGTCTGGGCGAACGCCGACCTTGGCTCGTACGAGCGCGTCTGGACGACGACGCTCTCGATCCGGATCGGTGGAGCGGGCGTCTCGCAGGACCTGCGCGGCTGGATCGACACCGGCCTGATGGCCTTCTTCTTCTTCGTGATCGGGCTCGAGGCGCGGCGCGAGTTCGACCTCGGCGAGCTGCGCGAACGGCGGCGGGTCGCTCTCCCCCTGCTCGCGGGCGTCGGCGGGATGGTCGTGCCGATCGCGATCTACCTCGCGATCAACGCCGGCCACGGCTCGACGCACGGCTGGGGAGCCGCGATGTCGACCGACACCGCGTTCGCGCTCGGCCTGCTCGCGCTCGTCGGGCCGGGCTTCCCCGACCGGCTGCGCGCGTACCTGCTCACGGTCGCGGTGGTCGACGACATCGTCGCGCTGCTCGTGATCGCGATCGCGTACAGCGGCAACGTCTCGATGACAGAGCTTCTGATCGGCATCGGCCTCTTCGGCTGCATCCTCCTGATCCGCGCCGCGGGCGTCCATTTCGGCCCGGTCTACTTCGTGTTCGGCACGGCCGTCTGGGTCGCGTTCTTCAAGGCCGGCGTGGATCCAGTGGTCGCAGGACTGATGGGCGGCGTGATCGCGCTCGCGTATCCCGCGCAGCGGAGCGATCTCGAGCGCGCGTCGGATCTCTTCCGCCTCTTCCGCGAGCAGCCGACCGGCGACCTGGCGCGCACTGCGCGCGGCGCGCTGCGGACGGCGGTCTCGCCGAACGAGCGACTGCAGACGCTCTGGCATCCGTGGACGAGCTACGTGATCGTGCCGCTCTTCGCGTTGGCGAACTCGGGCGTCCACCTGAGCATGGGCTTCCTCGCGACGGCGTACTCCTCCCCCGTGACCCTCGGGATCCTGTTCGGCTACCTGGTCGGGAAGCCGGTCGGCATCGTCGGCTCGACCTGGCTCGCGGGACGCCTGACCCACGGCCGCGTGCGCCCGCCGGTCGGCTGGGCCTCGGTCGCCGGCGCGGGGACGATCGCCGGGATCGGGTTCACCGTCTCGCTCCTCATCGCGTCGCTCGCCTTCCACGGCTCCGACCTCGCCGAAGCAAAGATCGGCGTCCTCAGCGCCGCGCTGCTGGCAGCGATGCTGACGTGGCTCCTCTTCGTCGGCACGAAGCGGATGCCGCGGAAGCTGCGGATCCGGGCGCTGCTCGGCACGCCGGAGCTGATCGTGGATCTCGCGGATCCCGTCGATCTCGAGCGCGACCATGTCCGCGGCCCGACCGACGCGCCGGTGACGGTGCTCGAGTACGGCGACTTCGAGTGTCCGTACTGTGGCCAGGCGGAGCCCGTTCTGCGAGAGCTGCTGCGCGAATTCGGCGACGTCGCCTACGTCTGGCGGCACCTGCCGCTCAACGACGTCCACCCGAATGCGCAGCGGGCGGCGGAAGCGGCCGAAGCCGCGGCCGAGCAGGACACGTTCTGGCAGATGCATGACCTCCTGCTCGAGCGGCAGGAGAGGCTCGGTTTCCGCGACCTCGTCGGCTACGCCGCAGAGCTGGGCCTCGACGTGGAGCGCTTCGAAGAGGACCTGCGGAACCGATCCGGCGCCGGCCGCATAGCGCAGGACGTCGACTCCGCCGACCTCTCAGGCGTCTCGGGGACGCCGACGTTCTTCGTCAACGAGCTGCGCCACTACGGCGCCTACGACATCGCGACCCTCTCCGCGGCGGTGAAGGCCGCGCGTGCGCGGGAGCTCGTGCGCCCTACTGCGTGAGTGGGCCTGTTAGATCTGGTGGACGTAGCCGCTTGCGGGACGCCTCCGACGTTGGCCCGAGCCGGAAAGGAGCCCTCCGGCCACTATCGCTGCCGCGCCCAGGAGCGCGAGCCAGACACCCCAACTGAGCGAGAGCGAAACGAGGTCCGTCTGTCCGGCCGGGCGCACGAGCATCCGATAGAGCACGAAGAGAGCCGCCGTGCCGCCGGCGAGCGCGATCTGACCCGCTCCAGCATCGAAGAGCCCGGTTACGCCTGCAAGACGCAGCAGCGACGCGAGGAGCGAGACAGCGGCCAGGACAAGGAGGATCGGGCCGATGTCCTTCAACACCTCGTGCGCGCTCACGGTCGCGAGCGGACGTCCGGCGAGCGCCCTGAACTCTGCTCCGACCTGGCTCGCCCCCGTCTGGAAGGCCGTATTCCCATACTGCTGGGCAACTGTGGCGAGCTCCTGCTGGGCCGAGGCCGCCCCGGACGCGGTAATGCTGACTCCGTACCAGGGCAGGAATACCGAAACGGCAAGCACGGCGGCCCCGAGCGCAGCGATCAGGAGTCCGAGTGGCGCACGATCGTGGACCATCGCAGTCGGTCATCGGTCGGCGCCGTGCCGAGCTTGAGCTGCTCAGCCGGTGAGGGCGTCCGCGCCGGCGACGACCTCGAGGATCTCCTGCGTGATCTCGGCCTGCCGGGCCCGGTTCAGCTGCAGCGTGAGGGTGTCGATCAGCTCGCCGGCGTTCTTCGACGCATTCCGCATCGCGGTCATCTGTGAGGCGAGGAACGCGGCGGCGGACTCGAGCAGCGCGCGGTAGATCTCGGTCTCGAGGTAGACGGGCAGGAGCCGCTCGAGGATCTGCTCCGGCTCCGGCTCGTAGATGAAGTCGCCGCTCACGCCACTGCTCTTCTCCTCTCCGGGCTCTTCCTGGGCCAGGACGTCCTCTCGGATCGGCAGCAGGTCGGTCGTCGTCACCCGCTGCACGAGGGCCGACTCGTAGCGGTTGTAGAGCAGAACGACGCGGTCGACCTCCTCCGCCTCGTACAGCTCGGCGAGCTTGTGTCCGATCGCCTGTGCGTCGTGATAGCTCGGCTTGTCCGCGAATCCCGCCCACTGGCCGCTCAGCTCGTAGCGGCGGAACCGAAGCGTTGAGGCGCCCTTGCGCCCCACGGTGAGCCACACCACCTCCTGCCCCTCCGACCGCGCTTGCCGCTCGAGCTCGAAGGCCCGGCGGAGCACCTGCCCGTTGAAGGGCCCGGCGAGACCGCGGTCGCCCGTCACGACGACGAACGCAACCCGCCGCACCTCGTCGCGCTGCTGTAGCAGCGCGAGGTTCCGGAACGACGACGCGGCCCGCGCCGTGCCGATCATCAGCTCCTGCATCCGGTCCGCGTAGGGGCGCATCTCCTCGATGCGGCTCTGGGCCCGCCGCAGCCGCGCGCCGGCGACGAGCTCGAGCGCCTTCGTGATCTTGCGCGTGTTGCGGACGGAGGAGATCCGCCGCCGGAGGTCCTGGAGAGACGCCACGGCGCGCTAGACCAGCGCTTCTTCCTCGACGTTGAACGAGTTCTTGAACTTCTCGATCTCGCCGCTCAGCTGCTTCGCGACCTCGTCGGAGAGCTCGCCGGACTCGCGGATCGCCTTGTAGACCGCCTCCTCCGCGCGGAGATGCTCGCGCAGCTCGTCCTGGAACCGTGAGACCTGCGCCGTGGGGACGTCGTCGAGGTAGCCCTCGTTGCCGGCGTAGATCGCGGCGACCTGCTCCTCCGTCGGCCACGGCTGGTACTGCGGCTGGTTGAGCGTCGCGACCATCTTCTGGCCGCGGGTCAGCGCCTGCTGCGTCGCGCGGTCGAGCTCGGAGCCGAACTGCGCGAACGCCTCGAGCTCGCGGTACTGCGCGAGATCGAGCCGCAGGCGGCCGGCGACCTTCTTCATCGCCTTCGTCTGCGCCGCCGTGCCCACGCGCGACACCGAGATGCCGACGTTCACCGCCGGGCGGACGCCCGAGAAGAAGAGCTCCGACTGGAGGTAGATCTGCCCGTCGGTGATCGAGATCACGTTCGTCGGGATGTACGCCGACACGTCGCCCGCCTGCGTCTCGATGATCGGCAGGGCGGTCAGCGAGCCGGCGCCGTTCTCCTCGTTCAGCTTGCAGGCGCGCTCGAGCAGCCGCGAGTGGAGGTATAAGACGTCGCCCGGGAACGCCTCACGGCCGGGCGGCCGGCGCAGCAGCAGCGAAAGCTGGCGGTACGCGTCGGCGTGCTTCGACAGGTCGTCGTACATCACGAGCGCGTGATTGCCGTTGTAGAGGAAGTACTCGCCCATCGCGCACCCGGCGAACGGCGCCATCCACTTGATCGGCGCAGCCTCGTGCGCGGCGGCGGAGACGATCGTCGTGTACTCCATCGCCCCCTCTTCGCGCAGCCGCTCGTAGATGCTTGCGACGGTCGACGCCTTCTGGCCGATCGCGACGTAGATGCAGTGGACGTCGGTATCGCGCTGGTTGAGGATCGTGTCGACCAGGATCGCGGTCTTGCCCGTCGACCGGTCGCCGATGATCAGCTCGCGCTGGCCGCGGCCGACGTTCGTCATTGCGTCGATCGCCTTGATGCCGGTCTGGAGCGGCTCCTTCACAGGCTGGCGCTCGACCACGCCCGGAGCCTTGAACTCGAGCGGCCGCGTCTCCTTCGCCTCGATCGCGCCGCGCCCGTCGAGCGGGTTGCCGAGCGGGTCGACAACTCGGCCGAGCAGTCCCTCGCCGACCGGAACGCTCGCCACGCGGCCGGTGCGCCGCGCCGGCTCGCCCTCGCTAACTCGCTCCCAGTCGCCGAACAGTGCGACGCCGACGTCGTCCTCTTCGAGATTGAAGGCGAGGCCGGTGACGCCGTGCTCGAACTCGAGCATCTCGAGCGAGCCGGCGTTCTCGAGCCCGTAGACGCGGGCGATGCCGTCGCCGAGCTGGAGGACGGTGCCGACCTCGGCGAGGTCGGTCTCGACGTCGTACTGCTCGATCCGCTCTCGCAGGATCGACGTGATCTCTTCCGGACGCAGCTTCAAGTCGTCTCAGCTCCTCAGGTTCTCACGAGTTCTTGTCTCAGTCGTTCCAGTCTCCCGCGGACACTCGCGTCGACGCGGAGGGAGCCCGCCTGCAGGACGATGCCGCCCACCAGGCCCGGGTCGACCTTCGTCGTCGCCTCGACCTTGCGGCCCGCCGCGTCCTCGATCTGCTTCAGGATCGCCTTCGCCTCGGTGTCGGTCAGCTCCCGCGCCGTCGTCAGCTCGACGGTCAGGCGCCGCTCCTCGCGCGCAATCAGCCGCTCGAACTCCTTCGCGATCTCCTCGAGCTCGGCCGCGCGGCCCTTCTCCGCCGTCACCTGGAGGAAGTGGGTGAAGAGCGGTTCCTCGTCGCCCGCGAGGTCGGCCAGGATCGCCGACTTCGCCTTCGACTCGAGCTGTGGGTTGCGGAGGACGGCTCGCAACTCTGGCGACTCGGCCATCGCTGCGGCGAAGTCGGTCAGGGCTTCGTGCACCTGCGCGAGCTTGCCCGCGTCCTTCGCGGCGCCGAAGAGCGCTTCGGCGTAGATGCGATGCGCAACGGCCACGACCTAGGCCGACTCCTCCAGGCGCGAGAAGTCGAGGCCGGCGATCGCCTCCGAGATCAGCTCGCGGTCGCGCTCGGCGTCGAGCGTGCGACCGACGACGCGAGAGGCCGCCTCGAGCGTGAGGTCGGCGACCTCGGAGCGGATCTGCTGAAGCGCACGTGCGGTCTCCGCCGCGATCTCCTTCCGCGTCTCCTCGAGCCGGCGCTGCCGCTCGGCCTCCGTCTCGTCGCGCATCCGCTGCTCCATCGACTCGCGCGTCTTGCGCGCCTCGGAGAGGATCGACTCGGCCTGGCCGCGCGCCTCGGCGATCAGTTTGCGGTGCTCCTCGAGCAGGCGCTGCGCCTCGTCTCGCGCTTCGTCGGCAGCCTCGATCGACCGCCGGATCGCCTCCCGCCGGTCGTCGATCGCCTTCTGGATGGCGCCGAACGCGTACTTGCGCAGGATCAAGAAGACGATCACGAAAAAGACGATCGTCCAGATCATCAGCCCCGGAATGAGTCGGGTGAGCGGGCTGGAGACGGCGACGAGCATCTACTTGACGAGCACGAAGCCGAGGAAGCCGCCGACGAGGCCGTAGAACACGACCGCCTCGGTGAGCGCGAAACCGAGCCACATGATTCCCTGCAGCTCGCCGCGCAGCTCGGGCTGGCGTGCGACCGACTGGATCATCGACGCGAACACGGTGCCGATGCCGATGCCCGCGCCGAGCGAGCCGAGACCCATGCCGACGCCGAAGCCGAGCGCCTGAGCGGCCTTGATGATGGGTGAGGTTGCAGCGAGCAGGTGGTGCACCGTTTCCTCCTTAGTGGGCCGGCTCGATCGCCGAGCCGATGTAGATGGCGGTGAGCGCAGCGAAGATGAAGGCCTGGATGGTGACGACGATCACGATCTCGAAAATGTAGAAGGCGATCCCGATCGGAATTGAGACCACGGCGACGATCCAGAACGTGATGCCGCTCAGGATGAAAAGCAGCCCAATCGAGACGAGGATGAGCATGTGGCCGGCGAGCATGTTCGCGTAGAGCCGGACGCTGAGGCTGATCACGCGGAAGACGTGCGAGATCGTCTCGAGCACGGCCATCGGGACGATCATCCCCTTGGGCACGCCGGACGGCACGAAGCTCTTGAAGTAACCAGGGCCGTTGTAACGAACGCCCTCGATGTGCGTGAACAAGACGCTGAGGAGCGCGAGCACGAGGGTCACCGAGAGCTGCGAGGTGACGGCGTAGATCCCCCAGGTCGGCACGCCGTGCCACTTGTCTCCGGTGAGAGGCAGCGGGATGAAGCCGACGAGGTTCATGGTGAAGATGAAGAGGAATAGTGTCGCGACGTACGGGAACCAGCGGCCGATCGCTTTAGAGGGCAGCCCCTGCTCGGCGATCTGCGTCTGCGCGAGCTCGTAGATCGCCTCTCCGACCGTCTGCCGCTTGTCGGGCAGGAGCGCGAGGCGGCTGCGCATCGTGAAGAGCCCTAGCGCGATCGTGAGCAGCGCCGAGATCGCGAGGTACACGACGGCCTTGTTGATCGACATGTCGATCGGGCCGAGGTGGATCCCGACCCACTGCTTGAGCTCGAACTCCTTCGAAGGGTCGAACGTGCCGGCGAGCGTGAGGAGGCCGGTCATCCGAGCTTGTCCCCGCTGAAGTACTCGACGAGCGAGACGCCGAGCGAGAGCGAGTACGCGAGCGCGTAGACGGCGACGGCCGCGATCCCGACGTCCCTGTCGGCGACCGTGACGACTAGGAGCACGACCATCACGGCGATGCCGCGGAACGAGTGCGCAAGCGCGACGAGCCCCGAGAAGCCGAGGTGGTCGGCGCCGATCGGGAGGCGCGCGAGCCAGAGCCCGAGCGCCTCCCCGGCCGCCCACAGCACAGCGGCGATGGCCCAGCCACCGAGCGGGAAGCCGGCGACGAGGAAAACGGGTAGCGCGAGCGCGACGACTCCCGCTCCCGCGAGCATGGGCGCTCTGCGGCCCGGAACCGGCCGCGGCGTGGACAGGATCCCGTTCATCACGAGAAGTAGCCCTTGAACCTGTGGTAGACCGCGAAGACGCCGGCGGGGAGTCCCACGACGACGCCCGCGAGCGCGCCGTATCCGGTGTTGCCCGCAGCCCAGCCCATGAGCGCACCTGCGCCGCCGCAGACGCCCATCGTGCCAGCCAATACTGCGCCCGCCTCCACGGGTTGGAATGACGAGCGAGTGTTCCCCTGCATCCGAGGCGAGAATACCAGCGTCCAACCGGTCGTGAGAGGGTACTTTGTGACACCCGAAACCCGCATGGAAACTCATCCTCGCCTTCTGTTCGTGCACGGCTCCGTCGTCAACGCGGAGTTGACCTGGAACGCGCAGAAACCCCTCGCGGAGCGGTTCGAGATCGTGGCGCCGAACCGGCGGGGTTTCCCTCCCGGGCCGGACGTGGAGCGGGTCGATTTCGAGGACGAGGCGGTCTGGCTGGAGCAGTTGCTGGAACCGGAGACGCACGTGGTGGGCCACTCCTACGGCGGCGTGATCTCGCTGCTGGCGGCTTCACGACGCCCCGAACTCGTGCGCTCGCTGACGGTGATCGAGCCGCCCGCCTTCGGGATCGCGCGCGGCCGGCCGGGCGTGGACGAGTTCATCGAGCGGATCGACCGGCACTGGAGCGAGGGACCGCGCGATCCGGGCGAGTTCCTCCGGGGGTTCCTCGCTCTCGTCGGCTCCTCGACTCCGGCCGGAGAGTTCACGCCGGAGCTCCTGCAGGGCGCGCGGACGCTGATGGTCGAGCGCTCCCCGGCAGAGGCCATC
>Ga0209577_10003659_pt1 | contig 14480 bp, 15 predicted proteins | sample GraSoiAngelo_109_FD_185874 | JGI IMG/M metagenome (GOLD analysis project Ga0209577, IMG submission 185874) | Grasslands soil microbial communities from the Angelo Coastal Reserve, California, USA - 14_0903_12_20cm (SPAdes) (version 2) | ecosystem: Environmental > Terrestrial > Soil > Grasslands...
GGTTCGAGACCGTCTCGATCCCGGTGTAGGCGATCATCGCCACCGGGATCGCGAGCGCGAAGCTCCTCCATGTGGGCGCCGTGCCGAGGTGGATGTTCGAGGCAAGGACGTGCGGGCTGAAGATGAGTACGAAGCCGATCGCCACGAGCAGGAGCTGGGTCGCGAAGTCGACGACGGCGAGGAAGACGTTGAGGCTCGCCGCCTCCTTGATCCCGACGACGTTCAGGAGGACGAGGAAGGCGATGACCATCGCGCCGCCGATGACGTCCCACGGCGTCGTCCGCAGCGGCTCCCAGAAGATCGAGAGGTAGTGCGGCACGAAGAACGCCGAGATGGCGACCGTGATGACGTAGTTGAGCATCTGAGCCCAGGCCGCCCCGAAGGACACGACCTCGTTGAAGGCGTGCCGGGCGAAGCTCGACGAGCCGCCGGCCTCGGGGTAGCGCACGGTCCCCTCGGCGTAGGTCGCCGCGGTGGCGGCGAAGATGAGCCCGCTGACCATGAACACGACCGGGGTCAGCCCGAGGGCAATCCCCGCCGTGACGCCGAGCGCGTAGTAGATCGAGGAGCCGACGTTGCCGTAGGCGGTGGCGAAGAGCGCAGGAGTGCCGAGAACCCGCTCGAGCCCTTGCTGCCTGCGCCTGCGCGGCACTCGGCGAGCCTAGCGGCGTCGCCGGTTACCCGTGAATGGAAACGATCAAGGGGATGATCAGGATCGCGACGATGTTGGTGATCTTGATCATCGGGTTGATCGCAGGGCCGGCGGTGTCCTTGTACGGATCGCCGACAGTGTCGCCGGTCACCGCGGCGGCGTGGGCCTCGGAGCCCTTCCCGCCGTAGAGGCCGTCCTCGATCAGCTTCTTCGCGTTGTCCCAAGCGCCACCGCCGGAGGTCATCGCGATGGCGAGGAAGAGGCCGGTGACGATCGTCCCGATCAGCAGGCCGCCCAGCATCCGCGCGTTGATGATCCCGACCACGATCGGGAAGGCGATCGGCACGAGCGCGGGCACCAGCATGCTGCGGATCGCGGATCTAGTGACGATGTCGATCGCGCGCCCGTACTCAGGCCGTGTCGTTCCCTCCATGATCCCGGGGTTCTCGCGGAACTGGCGCCGCACCTCCTGCACCACCTCGCCGCCGACGCGCCCGACGGCCATCATCGCGAGCGACGCGAAGAGGAAGGGCATGAGCCCTCCGAGGAAGAGGCCCGCGATCACCCACGGGTCGTTGAGGTTGAACACGGTGCGCAGTCCCTGGTCGGCGAGCCCGCTCGTGTACGAGTCGAAGAGGACGAGCGCGGCGAGCGCCGCCGAGCCGATCGCGTAGCCCTTCGTGACCGCCTTCGTCGTGTTCCCCACGGCGTCGAGCGGGTCGGTGATCGCCCGCACCTCCGGCGGCAGGTCGGCCATCTCGGCGATCCCGCCCGCGTTGTCGGTGACGGGCCCGTACGCGTCGAGGGCGACGATGAGCCCGGTCATCGAGAGCTGCGCCATCACGGCGACGCCGATCCCGTACAGGCCGGCGAAGTGGTTCGCGACCAGGATCCCGGCCGCGATCACGACCACGGGCGCGGCCGTCGCCTGCATCCCGACGGCGAGCCCCTCGATGATGTTCGTCGCGTGGCCGGTCTGCGAGGCGGCCGAGATCGACTTCACGGGGGGCCAGCGCGTCCCGGTGTAGAACTCCGTGATCGCGACGAGGAGGAAGGTCACGATCAGGCCGACGAGCGCGGCCAGGTACAGCTTCCAGAAGCTGAACGGCCCGTCGTCGAAGCACGTGGTCACCGGGATGAAGCCGAGCGCCGAGAGGACGGTCGCGACGATGACGGCGCGGTAGAGCGCGTTCATGATCCCGCCGCGTGGGCCGACGCGAGCGAAGAACGTCCCGACGATCGAGGCGAGGATCGAGACCCCGCCGATCGCCAAGGGGAAGAGGTAGAGCTTGGAGTCCGGAAAGCGGAGGATCGCGATCAGCATCACCGCGACCGCCGTCACCGCGTAGGTCTCGAAGAGGTCGGCGGCCATCCCGGCGCAGTCGCCCACGTTGTCGCCGACGTTGTCCGCGATCACCGCCGGGTTGCGCGGGTCGTCCTCGGGGATCCCGGCCTCGATCTTGCCCACGAGGTCGGCACCGACGTCCGCGGCCTTCGTGTAGATGCCGCCCCCGAGTCGCGCGAAGACGGAGATGAGCGAGCCGCCGAACGCGAGCCCGACCAGGTCGTCCACGGCCGAGCGCGGCGTGTGGTTCAGCCAGTCGGTCAGCGCCCAGTAGTAGCCGGCGACGCCGAGGAGGCCCAGGCCGACGACCAGCAGGCCCGTGACCGAGCCCGCCCGGAAGGCGACGTTGAGCGCCGGCGGCAGGCCGTGCCGCGCCGCCTCGGCCGTGCGGACGTTCGAGCGCACGGCGACGTTCATCCCGATGAACCCGGCTGCCGCCGAGAGCAAGGCGCCGATGAGGAAGCCGACGGCCGTCCCCCAGCCGAGCTTGTTGTAGAAGCCGAGCAGGAGGAAGGGCACGATCGCGACGACGGCGATCGTCGAGTACTGGCGGCGGAGGTACGCGGCCGCGCCTTCCTGCACCGCGCGCGCGATCTCCTGCATGCGCGGGTTGCCGGCGGGGCGCGTGAGCAGCCAGCGCGTCAGCCCGAGCCCGTAGACGACCGCCGCACCCGAACAGAGGAGCGCGAACAGCACCGCGTGATCCTGGAACCAGCCCATCCTGCCCCCTCACAAAGTCAGCGCCGAGAGCCCTCGGCGCGGGCGGTTTTCTATCACAAGCGAATCCTGTAGCGTCGCGCCGTGATGGTCGTCGACCCCGACGGCGTCGAGCTCCCGACGATTCGCGAGCTCGTCGACCTGGCTCGCCTCGACGTCGTCGAGATCGGCTGCGGCGACGGGCGGATGACGTTCGGCTGCGCTGAGCACGCAGCGTCGGTGCTCGCCTTCGACTCGGACGAGGAGCTCGTCCGGGAGGCGCGGCGCTCGACGCCCCGTGCTCTCCGCGACCGGATCCGCTTCGAGGTCGCCGACGCAGCCGAGATCGAGCTGCCGCCCGCAGAGTTCGACTTGGCGCTCTTCTCCTGGTCGCTCTGATGAATTGACACCGAGGACGTCGTGCACGTCCTGCGCCACGTCCACCGGGCACTGCGACCGAACGGCCTCCTCCTCGACGTCCACCCGCTCGGCCTCGAGTTCGCCGTCCGTGCCGGCCGGCGCGGGCTCGGCTTCGTCGACACGCGGAAGTTCGTCCGGATCCTGGAGGCGATGAACGACGCCGTGGAGCGGAGCGTCTCCGAAGGGCTCTTCGAGGAGGTGAGAACCCTCCGCCGACACGTGGCCGAGCGGTTCGACGACGCAGCGGAGGCGCTCGAGGAGGCCGACAGCTGGGAGAACCTACGGCTGCCGGCGGCGGTCCGGCGCCGCCTGCGTCAGACCGACGAGACGCCGATCGAGTTCGTCGACACCGTCCGCTACCGGTCGCTGCGGAAGCTCTGAGCCTTCGGCTAGGTCGTCTCCGGCTTCCCGCGCGCGAGCCGTGCGGCCACGAACCACCCGCAGACGGCGAACCCGATCAACGCCTCGAGCGCGAAGACGAGCGGATGCGCCAGCACCGACGTGTGACCGACGGGGACTTGCCCCACGCGCCCGAGCACGAGCTGCGCGAGAGGCTCGACGAGGAAAGCCGCCCCGACGGCCAGTCCGGCGGCGAGTGAGCGTCTCGCCCTCCACCAGTACCCGAGCGCACCACAGACGGGCCCGGTGACCAGGCCGCCCACGAGCACGGCGACGTCGGTGCTCACCGTATGCGAGTTCACCAACGAGAAGACCAGGGCGTAGCAGACGTAGAAGCCGACGACGCTGAGGACGGAGGTGGCGGCTCCGAGCGCCGCCGCCGCCGCGAAGCTCCGGCGCGACCAGCCGGCGACGAACGGCAGCACGAGCCAAGGCGCGCTGAGATTCCCGACGATCGTCCGCACCCCCCAGTCCTCGCCCTTGAACAGCGCGGCAGTCACACCGAACATGAGGCCGAGGACCAGGAACAAGAGCGGAGTCGACCGAGCGCGCTTGACGGCGATCACAGATGCGCCTTCTCGCCCGAAGGTCGTCTCCCTGCCGTGCACAGGCCGATCAATCACGTAACGCGTATGCGACGTCGATCCGGGACGCGGTGAACGCGGGCACGGCGCCGCCCAGCACTGCGGCTCCGATCGCCGCCGCCAGCCCGGCGATCGCAGCACTCCAGGGGAACGCCGGGTCGTTCAGGGCGCGGGCAGGATCGAGCAGGTGCGGAATCACCAACAAGACGGAGGCGAGGGCGATCGCGACGGCGACGAGGCCGGACAGCACGCCGATGGTCACAGCCGACAAGAGGACGAGCCCGAATACGCGCGCTCGGGTCGCGCCGACGGCCCGGCGGATCACGAGCTCGCGCGACCGCTCCCGCACGCTCGCCAGCCCGATGTTGAGCATCCCGATCACCGCCACAGCGAGGGCGATGACTGCGACCCCCAGGAATGCTCTCTGCGTGGCCCGAAGGTTTGCGAGCAGCTGCGCCACCCGGTCGTAGCGGTGGGGCTCGACCTGCGTCGGGTCGACGCTGAGATCGGTCTCGACGTTGTCGATCAGCCCGTGGATCGCGCTGTCGGGGGCAGTCGGATGATGGATGAACAGGTCGGGAGCATCCCCGCTCGAGAAGACGACCGGCCGGAAGGCCAGAGCCGTCGTCAGCGAGGCATAGACGTTCGGAGTGGTATCGCCGTCGGCGATCACGCCGACGATGCGCGCCTCGTACGGTGGCTGGTGCAGCGTCGGCTGGATCTCCAGTGAGGTGCCGAGGCCGCCGTAGAGGCCGGCTCCGGCTTGGTTGACGAGCAGCTGCGCCGGGTAGATGGCCTTGTCGGCGGAGAGCCAGCGACCCCGGAGGACGGGCAGCCGGCGGACACCGTCGAGCCGGCCGGCGATCAGCGTAATGGTGGCGTCCGGCAAGCCGGCGGATCCGATGAGCTCTGGATGGCCGACACGGCCGGCGACACTCGAGACGAGCGCGTAGGCGCCGCCCTGAGCGACGACCCTTCGTTCCAGGACGGCGATCACCTGACGCGTGCGTTGCTGGGAGAGGACGCCGAAGGGCATCGTCGCCTCGAAGGTCACCGCCCGTCCATCCTTTTGCTCTTCGGTCGCGACGAAGATGTCGCGGACGACGGCGCCGGCCGTATAGATGAGCACGATCGAGAGCACGCCGATGAACAAGCTGATCGCCGTCAGCGCGGCGCGGACGCGGTTGGCGCGCAGGTCGCGGAGAGCCTCGCGCGTCAGACGGATGCCAGGTCCCTCCCTGCATGGAGCAGGCCGTCCTCGAGGACGAGCGTGCGGTCTGCCCGAGCGGCCACCACGGGGTCATGGGTGACGAGAACCAGCGCCGTGCCGTCGTGCTGCGCGGCCTGGACGAGCGCGTCGAGCACGTGCTCGGCGGTGGCAGTGTCGAGCGCCCCGGTCGGCTCGTCGGCCAGAACGACGATCGGAGAGCGTACGAGCGCCCGGGCGATCGCCGTACGTTGCTGCTCGCCACCCGAGAGCTGCCGCGGCCGGCTGTGGGCGCGATGGCTTATGCCGACGAGCTCCATCGCCCCGCCGACTCGCCGCTTCGCTTCGACGCGCCTGAGAGATTGTCCCTGGAGGAGCGGCAGAGCGACGTTCTCCGCTGCGGTGAGGTGGGGAATCAAGGAGTAGGACTGGAAGACGAAGCCGATTTGCTCGTTCCGAAGCCTGGAGCGCTTGCGGTCGCTCAGGCCGTCGACGTCGCCGTCTTTGACGCGCAAGCGGCCTGCTTCGTGAGAGGTCAGCAGGCCCAGGACGGCGAGCAAGGTCGTCTTACCGCTGCCCGACCGGCCCGCGATCGCAACCGCCTCGCCCTCCTCGACGACGAGGCTGGCCCCACGAAGCAATTCGAGTCGATCACCGGACGGCAGGACGACGTCTTTGCGCAGCCCCTCGCCGCTAATGGCGGTCATCGAAACTCGTTGAGCTGCGGCGGCTGTGCCAGGACTCGCTGACCGACGCGAAGCCCGCGCTTGATCTCCACAACCGAGCCGTCGGTGATTCCCAGCGCGACGTTGCGGACGTGGATCGACCCGTCTCCATCGACCAGCGAGACCTCACCGGTCTGAGCGCTGCCGGCGACTGCGCTCACCGGGAGCGTCGGCACGTGGTGACGCTCGGCACTGGCCACCGCCACGAGGGCCCGCAACCCTTGGACGGCGTGGATCGTCATGGGCACGGCGCACTTGATGATCGGCCCCGGCCCGTCAGTGCCGCTGGCGACACCGTGGGGATCGGGCAGCGGCGGCGCCGTCGGCGATTGCAAAACGACGCAGCCGAAGGGTCCCGGACCACTAATGATCTGCGCCCGCGCCGACAGGCGATGGGAGAAGATCCGATAGGCCGCCTCCGGCGGTAGGGCGGCGACGACGGCGAAGCCGCCGTAGGCCACCTCCGCGACCGGAACGCCGGCAGCGACCCGCACATGGTTCGGCACCAACCAGCGAACGAAGGTGCCCGCGACCTGCGGCCGCACGCGAGCTCCGGCCTGAGCGAAGAGCCAGCGCTTCGGCATCACCGCTCCGCCCGGCCGCACACCTCGCCGGCGAGCGACGCGGCCGGTGGTCGAGGCGGGAACGGCGAAGTGCGGCGTCGCCTCGAGATTGCCGTCAAGGGTCAAGATCGCCGTGATGTTCCGACGCATGACCGGGATCGTCGCTTCGCTGGCATGAGCGGTGTCGACCGGCCGCGGCGCCGAGTCATGCCCGCGCAGGACGAGGAAGAGCCCTAGACCGACAAGGAGCGCGATCGCGCCGAAGCCGACGATCGGCCGCCGCCACAGCGGCCGCTCACCGGTCACGCCGGCTTCGGGCAGTTCAGCTGCACGTCGTTCTGGAGCGGCCCCGCATCGCCGAGCCCGGCCCGGGTTATCTCGTCGTCGTAGAGATGCCGGTCGTGCGGAAGTGTCGCCCCTTGGTACAGGAAGGTCCGCTTGATGGTCCACAGCTTGCGCAGCGCGACGGACGACCCGCGATCGCCCAGCCACCGTCGAGCCCAGGAACAGAACCAATACCGGTCGGCATCGCGCTTGCCCGAGCCGGCCTCGAAGTAGACCGCCGCTCCCTGGTACGAGCCCGCTATCGGCGCTCGAGCCGGCCAACGAAAGCCCGGCGCCAACTGCAGCTTGTGGGTCTCCCGGAAGTACTCCCCGTTGTACTGCTTCCAATTCAGCCCGTGTGGATCACTGGCCGCACCACGGTGTCCGCCGCAGCCGGTAGCGGCGACTGCGAGAAGCGCAGCCACCGCTACCAGGAGTACCGCGCTGGACGATCCGCGGACGCTCAGTTCCGATCACCTAGATCCGCGGATCCGACCAACTCAATACCACTCCTGCCCATCCCAGCTGTACGGGCTGTTGTGCGCGTTCGTCTCGCGGAACTGGTTGTGGAAAACCGTTCCGTTCAGCACGCCGGTGGCGAAGATCTTCGTCACGCCGGTCTGCGTGCTGCCGAACTGCAGCGTCGAGCCGAACTGCTGCCCGTTGTTCGCGTTGAGCAACCTGATCGTCAGGCCGCCGCCCGGAGATGAGTTGAGGTAGGTCTTGATCGTGTCGTTCGGCGTCGTCACGTGCCGGTCGTTGGTCGACGTGAACCAGCTACCGTCGCTGTAGCAGACGCCGCTGTAGTAGTTCCACTGCGCGGCGGCCGCCACCGCCGTGAAGACGAGCGCGGTCAGCAAGCCGGCGCCGACCACGGTGAAACGCCGGGAGAACCGGCGCCTCTTATGTGTCGAGACTTCGTCGTGCCGCTCGCGAAGCCGCGACGGGTGCAACCAGTGCATCCGTACCTCCTTCCATGGAGGCGCAGGTGGGCTTCAGCCACGCTGCCGGCGGATCATCGAACGGTCTGTCTACAACGGCGACGACACCCTCCCCTGCCTCCCAATGGGACTTGAACGTCATTGACGCTACGCCGACCATCGGCGGGTGTCAAGTGGCAGGACCATGGAGTTACAAAGGTGCCCATGGTCGTTTATCGTCGTTGTCGGGTAAAATCGCCCGATCGGGCCGGCGTGCCTCCCTGGGACTTGAACATCAGGGCTTACCGCCGGCCCGTTTCGTGGACCTGGGCGCGGTCAGCCGCCTCCGCCGAGCTCCTCGTCGTCGACCGGCTCGAGGTCCTCCCGCTCGAGCCGCGGCTCCTCCGGTGCCGGCTCCTCGGCCTGCGGCGCCTCCTTCACCGCGGCGGCGTACGCGAGCTGCATGTTCGCGACCACCTGCTCGAAGTCGCGCACGACCTCGGCCGGGGCCTCGTCCTTCAGCACCGGCAGGAGCGCCCGCAGCGAGTCGATCGCGAGGCGCGCCTGCGGCAGGTCACGATGCTCGGTGCCGAGCTTGTGGTAGCCGAGCGACGAGAGCGTGTAGAGCGTCTGGACGAGGACGTCCGAGATCTTGACCCGCTTCAGCTCCTCCTCCAGGCGGGCCGCGAACTCGGCCTCCGACTCCGGCGCGGCGCCTTCTTCGGGCGGGCGCTCCTGCTCAGCCACCGACGAGCTCCCGGGGCGGGACGGAAGCGAGGCCGGCGTAGATCTGCTCCATCGTCGAGCCCTCGTCGTGGCAGGCCCGCTGGCGCTCGGCCGCGTTGGCGGCGGGCACGGCGAGGTACGGGGCGGCACCGATCTCCTCCGCGACCGGCAGCACCCACTCGATCAATGCCTCGAGCCGCGCGCGCGCCGGCACGACCACGCCGCGCTCGAAGTCGATCAGGCCCCCCGAGAGGCCGTAGCGGATCGCCCGCCACAGGTTCTCCTCGATGAGCCGAGGCGGCGGCTCGAAGAGCGGCTCGCCCTCGTCGAGGGCGCGCGCTATCCGGGCGCCGAGCGCGTACATCAGCGCGGCGAGCGACTGCGCATCGGCGAGGTCGGGCTGCGCGTCGCAGATCCGCACCTCGACGGTCGGGAATGCAAAGTGCGGCCGCACGCTCCACCAGAGCTGGGTGTGCGCCGTGATCGACCCCGTGTCGTAGAGGAAGCGGACGTAGCGCTCGAACTCGGCCCAGTCGGCGTAGGCGTCGGGGACGCCGCAGCGCGGGAACATGCGCGTGAAGATCTGCGTCCGCGCCGAGTGCAGGCCCGTGTTCACGCCTTCGACGAAGGGCGAGGAGGCCGAGAGCGCGAGCAGCTCCGGGAGGAAGGGGCGGAAGCCGTTCGCGACGCGGACGGCACGGTCGGCGCCGCGGATCGCGACGTGGACGTGCATCCCGAAGCTGTTGTTGCGCCACACGACGTACCGGAGGAGCTCGTCGTTCTCGCGGTAGTGCGGCGTGTCGATGATCCGCTGGTCCTGCCACCGGCTCCAGGGATGAGTGCCGATCGACGCGAGCCCGAGGCCGAGCTTCGCGGCGAGCGCGTGGAGCTGCTCGCGCCGCTCGACCATGCGCTCGGCGGCCTCGCCGAAGTGCTCGCACCGGCCCGTCTTGACCTCGACCTCGGAGGCGATCAGCTCGCCGACGAGGTGCGCCTCGAGCTCCGTGCCGACGGAGGCCGCCTGGAGCTCCTCGAAGCGGTTCGTCAGCTCGAGGGTCTCCGGGTCGAGGAGCGCGAATTCCTCCTCCACCGCGACGGTGAAGTCGGCCGTCGACTCGAACCCCTCCCGGGCGAACGCGATCTGCTCGTCCGGGCTGAGACGCTGCTCGTCGCCCACGCTCCTACAGTAATTGAAGGCGTTCCGGCGCTAGAGACGGGCGAACGGAAAGAGCGGATCGCTGCGGGCCCACTGGCCCCCGCCCGCGTGCGGGCCGCGCCAGAAGTTGAAGGCGAGGAGAAAGGGGGCGCCGTGCTCGTCGTCCGCCTCGAAGTAGAACCCCTCGTAGCGCCAGCCGGTGCGATCGTCGTCGGTCCTGGCTTTCGGGTCGATCCCGCGGAGGATGCTCGGCGCCGCATGCGCGAGCTGGAGGTAGTGCTTCGTGCGGACCACGATCCTCGGCGCGAGACGGCGCGGGCGCAGGAGGCGGAACGAGACGACCTCGAAGCGGTAGCGGCGCGCCGCCGCCTCGAGCCGCCGGCGCAGGACGGTCGGATCCAGGTTGTCGAAGCGCTGGCGGGGCGTCTCGCGCGCCCGCTTCCGCAGCTCCGTCTGCCACATCCTCGAGGCCGAGCGGACGTCGCGCCTTGCCTCGTGGGCGCCGATGACGTGGACGGTGCGAAGGACACCGAACGTCACCCCCTGGTCGAGGACGGACCGCTTTCCGCCACAGCTGCTCGCGAGGAGGGCGAGCGCGAGGAACGGCGCGAGCAGTCGCTTCGCGACGCTCGCCCAGCTCCAGTGGGCGACGGCCGCGCGGCGGGCGGCGGCGCCGAGCTCGCGCCGCTCCTCCGGCGGCAGGGCGAGCAGCGCACGCAGCTTCGCCCGCAGGTCGTCGACGTCGCCGGTCGCGAAGCCCGCGAGCCCCGCGTGGCGCTCGGGGTACTCGGCCTCGAGGCCGCGGGCCACCTCGGCGAGGCCCGAGTGGCGAGCGACGAGCGCCGGGCGCCCGGACGCCGCGGCCTCCGCGGCCACCATCCCGAAGGCCTCCGGGAAGATCGAAGGCACGACGGCGACGTCCGCGAGCGGGAGCAGGTGCACGAGGTGGCGGTGCTCGAGGGGGCCGGTGAAGAGCGTCCGCTCCGGCGCCGCCGCCTCGAGCTCGCGCCGGTAGTCGCCGAAGCCGACGATCACCGCGCGCGCGTCCAGGCCGCGGAGCGCCTCGAGCAAGACATGGACGCCCTTGTTGTAGAGGAGCTTGCCGAAGTAGACGACCGTCGGCTCGTCGCCGGCGAGGAAGGCCTCGAACCGAGCCGCGTTTCCCTCGTCCGGAAGCCGCTCGCGCGCGTTCCCCGGGTTCGGCGCGTCGCGACGGGCCTCCTCGAGCAGGCCGGCGAAGGCCTCGTCGCGCGGCCGCGGCCGGAACTCGTCGACGTCGACGCCCGGCGGCACCTCGTGGACGCGGTCGACGTGGCCGACGACGTCCTCGAGCACCTCGCGGATGTGCGCGGAGCCGACGAAGACCGCCTCGGCGCGCGCGAGCGCCGTTCTCCCCCACGCGACCAGCTCGTCGTTCCCGCGCATCGCGTACTCGAGCTCCGAGCCGTGGACCTTCACCGCATACCGCCCTCCGACCTCGAACGCCACCGCCCCACCCGGGAGCACGTGGTTCGCGAAGACGAGGTCGGCCGGGAGCCGCTCCCGAACCGCAGCCGCGTTCGCGGCGACGTAGCGCTCCCGCTGCTCGCGCGTCAGCTCCTGGAGGCGCCTCGCCTCGAGCCCCTCGTAGCGGTCGACGACGAAGACCGGGAGGACGCCGCCGATCGCCGGCCGCACGGTCTCGGCGCCGCCGAGGTCGTACGCCTCTGGGTGCGGCTCCTGGGAGAAGACGACCACCTCGTGGCCCGCGCGGCTCCACTCCCGCGCCAGCGCCCGCGTGTAGACGTTCGAGCCCGTCCCGGCGAGCAGGTAGCCGTGCCAGAGGAGGATGCGCATCGGCGCCTATGAAAGACGAAGAGCCGGCGTCGCCGCCGGCCCTTCGCCACGATCGCTCTCTCGCGTCGTTATGGGCTGTGCGTGACCGCGCTGAGCGCGTTCACCTGGCCGTTCCCGTACCACGAGTTGTAGCCCGGGCCCCCCTGGCAGGCGTAGAACTGACCGCTCTCGGTGCCGACGCCGAAGAAACTCTCGTACGTCGGTGGGAGGAAGGTCGGGCACGGCTGCGGGTCGGCCGTCTGGTCGAGGAACGCCTTCACCTGATCGGGTCGCATCTTCCCGTTCTGCGGTGAGTTGAGGTTTCCGAACTGGCTGACGATCAGCGCGGCTACTCCGGCGACGTGCGGCGAGGCCATCGACGTCCCCTGCAGGTAGCAGTAGACGACCGTCGGCTCGTTCGGGTCGCTCGAGGTCTCGTGCACCGACCGGGTGCACGGGGTGTTCGGCGGCCACGTCGAGAGAACACGGCCGTTCACCGCCTCTGGCGTCCGGCCGAAGACGGAGTCGCCGCCGGGAGCGACGAGCTGGATCACGCCCACGCCGACGTTGGAGTAGAACGACTTCAGGTAGCCGCCGATCGGGTTGCCCTGGCTGTCCGTCTGTCGCGCGTTCCCGTCGGCGGAGACGCCGATCACGCCCGGCACCTCGACCGGGATGACGACGCAGGCGTTGGTAACCGATCGCGTGATGGGCGTCCCGTTGTCCGGGCTCGTCGCATCGGTCGTCGGGTGCGCGAGGTCCTCGCTCTCGTTCCCCGCCGCCGCCACGACCGTGACGCCGTTCTGCTCGGCATACAGGATCGCCCGTGACTCGGCGGCCCAGATCGCCTGCTGAACGGGATCGTTGTGGCAGTTGAAGAGGAACGGGTCGGCGAAGTAGCTGTTGTTCGTAACGTCGACGTGGTGCGTCGCCGCCCACATGAACGAGCAGACCACCGCCTCCGGGAAGAAGAACCCCGCGGCGTTGCCCGCCTTGATGGCCGCGATGTGGACGTTCGGCGCCACGCCGACGATGCCGAAGCCGTTCGAGGCCGCCGCGATCGTGCCGGCGGTGTGCGTGCCGTGGCCGTTGTCGTCCTGGGCCGCGAGACCCGGAACGGGTGCGCCGCTCGTGCAGTTGGCGCTGTCGGCGACGTCGATGTTCTGCTTCAGGTCGGGATGGTTGAAGTCGATCCCGGTGTCGATGTCGCCCGCGAGCACGGCGGGGCTGCCGCCGGTGATCGCGTGCGCCTCGGGCGTGTGGATCTGCCGCATGTCCCACTGGAGCGGCGAGAGCGAGTCGCTGTCGGTCGCGGGTGAGCTCGGCAGGTCGCCGGAAGGCGGCCCGTTGTCGGCCGACGAGCTCGCGCGCGACTCCGTATCCGGAAGCTGGGTCGCGTACGCGTCCGTCGCCGCCGCGTTCGAGATGCTCGAGTTCTTGAGCAGGTTGTCGCGGAACGACGGGTTCGTCGAGCTCGCGATGGCGACGCCGATCTGCGGATACGCGTAGACGAGCGTCCCGCCCGCCTTCTGGATCGTCGATCCGGCGTCCCCCTGGATCGTCTGTCCCTTGTAGAGGACGATGTAGTTGGAACCGAACGCCGCGGGCGCGGCGATCGCCGTCACGGCCGCGACGAGGCCGCAGACGATGAGTCTTCTCATGAAGATCCCCCTCTCCCCCTTGGACGATTGGCGGCCGGACTATAAACGCTCGTCTACCGCAAATGAAGGACCGCGGGCGAAGAGGGAAGGCACTTCGCTCCCACGGGCAAGACGCGCCCCTACGTCAGGTGAAAGTAGAGCGCGTGCAGGAGCTCGACGGCCGGATTCGAGGTGTGGACGACGACGTCGCCAGGCACGTCGAGGAGAGCCTCCGAGTAGTTGAAGAGGATCTTCACCCCTGCGTCGACGAGGTCGTCCGCCGCGGCCTGCGCGTTGTCGGGCGGAACGGCCAGCACGCCGACGATGATGTTCTTGTCGTGGACGATCTGCGAGAGCCCCGAATAGTCGCTCACCTCGACGTGCCCGACGCGGCGGCCGACCTTCTCGGGGTCGGTGTCGAAGACGGCGGCGATGTTGATTCCGTGCTCGGCGAAGATCGACGAGCTTCCGATCGCCTGGCCCAGCCGACCCGCGCCGACGAGCGCGATGTTGTGCTGGCCCTGGGTGCGGAGGATCTTGCGGATCTCGGCGAGGAGGCTGTCGATGTTGTAGCCCACCCCGCGCTTGCCGAACTTGCCGAAGGCGGAGAGGTCGCGGCGGATCTGCGTCGCATTGACGTTCGTGTAGTCGGAGATCTCCTGCGACGAGATGCGGTCCTTGCCCATCTTCTTCGCCTGGGTGAGGACCTGGAGATAGCGGGAGAGGCGCGCCGCCACCCCCACGGTCAGACGATCCGCCACCGCCGCTCCTTGGGTCGAGGTTTGTAACACCGCCCGCCCATTCTGCCAGCCCGTTCAGGGCTGTGCTTGTGCGTCCAACCGGCGCCTCAGATCGGCGGCCTGGACGTAGTAGACGAAGGCCCGCTCGCCGTCGATCTCGACCACGGGGAGCCACTCCCGGTAGCGCGCCTCGAGCTCGGGATCGTCCTCGATGTCGACCACGCGCAGGTCGAAGTCGCGTTCCGCGCGCACCTCCTCCACCACCCGCAGCGCTCGCTCGCAGAGGTGGCAGCCTCGTGCCTTGTAGAGGGTGACGCTACGGATAGAGGCCGCGCGTCGTCGTCGCCTCGGCCACCCGCTGCACCGCGACGCCGTACGCGGCGACGCGCATGCTCGTCTGGCGCGTCTCGCGCGTCGCCCAGGTCTCGTTGAACGCCCGCACGACGATGTCGTTCAGCTTCGCGTTCACCTCGGCCTCCTTCCAGAAGTACTCCTGGAGGCCCTGCACCCACTCGAAGTAGGAGACGACGACGCCGCCCGCGTTCGCGAGCACGTCCGGGAGGATGAG
>Ga0209577_10003663_pt1 | contig 14475 bp, 18 predicted proteins | sample GraSoiAngelo_109_FD_185874 | JGI IMG/M metagenome (GOLD analysis project Ga0209577, IMG submission 185874) | Grasslands soil microbial communities from the Angelo Coastal Reserve, California, USA - 14_0903_12_20cm (SPAdes) (version 2) | ecosystem: Environmental > Terrestrial > Soil > Grasslands...
ACACCGCCGATGCCGACCGGATTGCTTTCCGCGTCACAGATGAGACAGTCGTCCGGACCCACCGGCCGCTCGACGTCGTCGAGCGTCGTGAGCGTCTCGCCCTTCTTCCCGCGCCGCACGAGGAGGCCGTTGCCCGGAAGGCGGGTGAGGTCGTAGGGGTGGTTGGGCTGCCCGAGCTCGAGCATCACGTAGTTGGAGACGTCGACCACGTTGTTGATGGGGCGCATCCCTGCGAGCGTCAGCCGCCGCGCCAACCATGCAGGCGAAGGGCCGATGGACACACCCTCGAGGACGATGCCCGTGAAGCGCGGCGACAGGTCCTTGGCCTTGACCACCACCGTCGCCGGGCTGTCGCCCGTGGGCACCTCAGCCACGTCCGGAAGCGAGAACGGGACAGCCAGCTTGGCGGCCAGGTCGCCGACGATCGACATGGCGTCGGGACGGTTGGGGGTGACGTCGAGCTCGAAGACGACGTCGGGCTCCATGGCCAGGGCCTTGCGGAGCGGCACTCCGGGCTCGGCGTCGACGGCGAGCACGAGGATTCCACTGTGATCGTCGGAGAGTGCCAGCTCGGCGGCCGAGCACAGCATTCCCTCCGACCACTGGCCTCGCACCTGGCGGCGCTCGATCGTCAGGCCGTTGGGAAGTGTGGTGCCGGTACGGGCGAGGGGCACCAGGTCGTCGGCGCCGAAGTTGAACGCCCCGCAGACGATCTGCAGCTGCTCGCCGCCCGCGTCGACGTCGACCAGCTGGACCTTGTCGGCATCGGGGTGCGTCCGCGTGGCGAGGACACGCGCGACAACCACACCCTCGTCGACGGCTTGGATCTCCGTGACGCCGTCGACGACGAGCCCCAGCTCATTGAAGGCATCGACGAGCGCGGGCGTGTCCGCCTCGACGGGCGCGAAGTCCTTGAGCCAGGAGAGGGGGACACGCATGTTCTGCGCAGCCTAAAACTGCTCGAGAAATCGGATGTCGTTGACCAGGAAGTCGCGCATGTCGTCGACCTGGTGGCGGATCTGGGCCAGCCGGTCGATGCCGAAGCCGAAGGCGAAGCCCGTCCACTCCTCAGGATCGATGCCGCCGGCGCGCAGCACGTTGGGATGCACCATCCCGCAGCCGCCGAGCTCGATCCATCCGGTGTGCGAGCAGACGCGGCAGCCGTCGCCCTGGCAGAAGATGCACGTGACTTCGAACTCGGCCGAGGGCTCGGTGAAGGGGAAGTACGACGGCCGTAGGCGGGCGTGGATGCCAGGGCCGAAGTAAGCGTTGGTGAAGGCCTCGATGGTGCCGGCCAGGTCGCCGAAGGTGATGCCCTTGTCGACCACCAGGCCTTCGATCTGGTTGAACACCGCGAGGTGGCGGGGGTCGGGCGTCTCCATGCGGTAGCAGCGCCCTGGCATGACGGCGTAGATCGGCGGATCCTGTGACTGCATGACGCGGATCTGCACCGGTGAGGTGTGCGTCCGAAGGAGCACGCTCTCCGGTTCTCCGAGATCGAGATAGATGGTGTCCCACATGCTGCGCGCCGGGTGGGCGGGCGGCATGTTCAGGGCCTCGAAGTTGTGCCAGTCGTCCTCGGCCTCGGGGCCCTCGGCGACCTGGTAGCCCATGCCGATGAAGACGTTCTCCAGCTCGTCGCGCGTCTGCGTCACGAGGTGCAGGTGGCCCCGACCAGCCGCGGGGATGACCTCGGTGAGATCGAGCCGCTCCGCTTCGAGGCGGCGCCGGCGCTCGTCTTCGGCGAGAGCGACGCGTCGTTCCTCGACAGCGGACTGGAGCGTGGCCCGCGCCTCGTTGACGCGCCGACCCGTCTCCTTGCGCTCCTCGACCGGGAGGGCCCCGAGGCGTTGGTTGAAGGCCGCCAGAGGCGACCGCTTCCCCAGCAGCTCCTGCTCGGTGGCGCGCAGCTCCTCGAGCGTGGCGGCGGAGCGCACGCGGTCGAGTCCCGCCGACGTGACCTGCTCGAGCTCGTCCGTTATCAAGAGCCGACGAGCTCCTCGAAGGACTTGGAAGGCAGGGTGAACCGGAAGGTGGACCCCTCCCCCGGCGCCGATGTCGCCGTGAGCTTGCCGCCGTGGGCCTCGACCAGCCCCCGGCTGATCCAGAGACCGAGGCCCGATCCCGTGGGGCGGGTCTCGGCGCGGCGGAAGAACTTGGTGAAGATGCGCGGGAGGTCGGAGCTGGGGATGCCCTCACCCTTGTCACTCACCGATACGGCGACCAGGTCGGGCTCGTCGGGGGACGTGCAGCGCTGGCCGCTGATGCGTATGCCCTTGGGGTCGGCGTACTTGGCCGCGTTCTCCACCAGGTTGGTCAGGACCTGCTCGACCTTGTCGGGGTCGGCGTAGATGTCCGGGAAGTCGGGTGGGAAGGAGGTCTCGACCTCCAGCTCGGGGTACTCGAGCCGAACGTGTTCGACGACGTCGTTGGTCACCTCGCCCAAGGCGATCATCTGGCGTCGCAGCACGAGACGGCCGGTCTCCAAGCGGCTGATGTCGAGCAGCTCGGTGACCAGCCGGGTGACGCGGTCGGCGTCGTGATGCACCTGCTCGAGCATCATGCGCTTCTGCGCCTCTTGCAGCCGCTCCCACCGGTTGAGCAACAAGCTGGTGTACCCCTTCACCGACGTGAGCGGCGAGCGCAGCTCGTGCGACACGGTGGAGACCACCTCGATGCCGCTGGCCGCCAGGTGGGCCCGGCGTCCGAAGTCGCGCAACGAGAGAACGGCACCCGTAAGACGGCCGTTGGCGTCGCGCTGGTAGCGCCCGGTGACGGTTGCGCGTAGATGGCCGTCGTTGGCCCGCCGGATGCGCACTTCCTGCTCGGGGATGCGGGCGACCGAGCGCAGGCGCGTCGAGCGGTGCCAGCCGTCCTCGAGCAACGGCTTCCCGTCGCGTCCGCGCGGGTCGAGGAGCTCTTCGAGGCTGTGGCCCTGCAACTCCTGGAGCGAATAGCCCGTGAGCTCCGTAGCCGCCTGGTTGGCATCGACGACCCGACGCTCGGCGTCGACGCGCAGTACCGCGTCAGGCAGCTGGTCGACGTCGATCATCTGTCCTGGTGGGCACGGCACTGTCTCGCGCGTTCGAAGCAGAGCACCGCGGCTGCCATGCCGACGTTGAGCGACTCGGTGCGTCCGGCCATCGGGATGGTGACGGTGCCGTCGAGTTCAGCGGCGAGGTCGTCGGGCAGGCCGTGGGCCTCGTTGCCGAGCACGAGCGCGGTCGGTGCGGTGAGGTCGACGCTGTCGTACGCCGCCCCTCGATGGGCGTCGGTGCCCAAGCGCCGCATACCCCAGCGCCCCATCCGATCCAGCACTTCCAGCGGCTCCCCTCCGGCCACAACCGGCACGTGGAACAGCGATCCCGCCGAAGCCCGCACCGTCTTCGGACTGTACGCGTCAACAGATCCTTCGCAGCAGATTACCCCGCCCGCTCCTGAACCCTCGGCTACACGGAGGACGGTGCCAAGATTGCCGGGATCGCGCACGTCGACGCAGACGACGACGAACTCCGCTGCCTCGAGGGTGTCGAGCTCGACGTCGGCGATGGCCACGACGGCGAGCACGGGCTGCGGAGTAACTGCATCCGCGACGCGTTCCAGCACACCTGGTGCCAGCTCATGACGCCGCGCCCCGTGGGCGACAGCCTGTTCCACGACGCCATCGTCAGCGCCCGGCGCCGCGAACACGTCGAGCACCGCAGCCCCGCCACGGATGGCCTCCTCGACCAGCTTGGGGCCCTCGACGACGAAGGCTTGCTCCTCCCGGCGCGCCGCCCTGCGCTCGAGCAGCCGGCGCAGGCGCTTGACCGGCGCGCTTTGGGGGCCGAGCTGGGTCAGGACGCTTGCTGCGCCCCTTCGGCCACCTTGACGAGGGCGGCGAAGGCGGCGTCGTCGCGCACCGCCAGGTCGGCCAGGATCTTGCGATCGACGTCGACACCGGCCTGCCGCAGCCCGTTGATGAACCGGCTGTAGCTCATGCCGTGCTGGCGGGTGGCAGCGTTGATGCGCTGGATCCAGAGCTTGCGAAAGTCGCCCTTGCGCGCCCGTCGGTCGCGGTAGGCGTACTGCAGGGAGTGCATGACCTGCTCGTTGGCGGACTTGAACGAGCGGCTCTTGTTGCCGTAGTAGCCGCGCGCCTGCTCGAGGACGGCCCTGCGGTGCTTCCGACCGTGGACGGCGCGCTTGACCCTTGCCATCGTTGACCTCCTTGCCTCGACCCGCGCCTACAGCCCGAGCAAGCGCCGGACGCGGTCGCGGTCGCCGCCGAGGACTTCGGCCTCGCGGGCCAGGCGGCGGGTTCGCTTCGAGGGCTTCTTCTCGAGGATGTGGTTGCGGAACGCCTTCCGACGCATGAGCTTGCCGGAGCCCGTGACCTTGAAGCGCTTCGCCGCGCCCCTGTGTGTCTTCATCTTCGGCATCTCAGCTCTCCTGTGGCTGCTCTTCCTGCACCTGCTCTGTCGGATTCAGCTGCTGTGTCTCTTGCTGCTGCTCGCTGCCGCTCGCCTTGGTCGTCCGGCTCCGCTTGTCGGGGGCGAGGACCATGACCATGTTGCGCCCGTCGAGCTTGGGCGCCGCTTCGACCTTGGCGCCCGGCGTCAACTGCTCGGCGATCTGGTCGAGAATCCGCTTCCCCAGTTCGGGGTGGGCCATCTCCCGGCCCCGGAACATGATCGTGATCTTCACTTTGTGGCCTTGATCGAGGAAGTGGGCGACCTTGCGGGTCTTGGTGTCGAAGTCGCCGCCGCCGATCTTGGGGCGGTACTTCATCTCCTTGATCTGCACGTTGGCGGCCTTGCGACGAGACTCCTTGTCGCGCTGGGCCGCTTCGTACTTCCACTTGCCGTAGTCAAGGACCTTGCACACCGGCGGGTTGGCCATGGGGGCAACCTCGACCAGGTCGAGGTCGGCCTCACGGGCGATGTGAAGTGCTTCGGGTAGGGCCTTGATACCGAGTTGGTTCCCGTCAGCGTCGATCAGACGGACCTCTCGGGCCCGGATGCGATCGTTGATCCGAAGCTCGTTGTCGGCCGGTGTGGCTATGCGGCATCCCTCCAAACGCGAAACAGGCGGACGTTGGAAAGCAACGTCCGCCCACTGCACACTTCAACTGCTGTGACGGTCATTCGACCCGGACGCATCTCGCTGATGGCCGGGTGGGGGCCGAGGCCCCGCTTTCCTCTCTTTTGTTTCCACCTAGGGTAGCAGTCGTGGGCACGATTTGGACCCCTTCGGGTGAGCAGCCCGTCGGCGACGAGGGCGCTGGCGCGGCTGCCGCACCGCCTGCCGGCGGTCCGGAAGAGGCGCCGGACGAGCTGGAAGCGGAGCTCGCCGAGGTCCAGCGCCAGCTGCTCGAGACGCCGGCGTCGGTGATCATCGCCAATCACGCCATCGGGCTGTTCCAGCTGGCCGCCCTCCATCTCAACCAGCAGCCCCCGAACTTCGTCGACGCCCAACTGGCGATCGATGGCCTCGGCTCTCTGGTCGAGGGCCTGGGCGATCGCCTCGGCCCCGACGAGGACGCCCTGCGAGACGCTCTTGCGCAGATCCGCCTCGCCTTCGTCCAGATCAAGTCAGCGGGCGGGGCCCCGCCTCAGGCCGGCGGCGACGAGGGATAGTTCACGGCGGCGTCAGCGGTCGCCGTCTGACCGTCCTTGCCGTCACAGCCCACGCTGGTCACGATCACGTGCACCGTGTACTTACCGGATGCCGCGTACCCGTGATTGGCGTCGGCTGCCTGGCTCGACTGTGGCCACGTCGATCCCGAGTCCTTGCAGGACGACAGCGGATAGTCGAAGTTCGTCGCCGCGCTGCCGTCACCCCAGTCGACCGTGATGCGACTGACATAGCCGTCGTCGTCGTTCCCGCGCGCTGACACGTAGACCCGAGAGGGGTCGCGGCCCGGGGGCCACGCCTCGTTCACGAACGCCTGGGGGTCGACCGGCCCGTTGCTCACATCTGCCCCGGGCTCCACGGTGACCTTCACGCTCACGTCACGGGACTCGGGCGCGGGGTCGGACGTGCAGAAGGAGTCCGTCGACACTTGCGCCTTCACCGTGTAGGTGCCAGGCCTTCGGTAGCCGTGGCTGAACTGCTTCGTCTCGTCGGTGGTGGGCGCCGGCGGCTCGGGCTGGCCCGGAGTCCGGGCCGCACATGACGAGGCGACATGCATTCCCTGCCCAGGCGTGCCATCGCCAAAGTCGATGGTGTAACCGTCCCAGAACCCCCGGCCATCGGTGACGTGGAGTGCGAACTTGACGAGTGTCGCCGTCGGCGCCTTGTCCGGGGAAGCCGTCAGGGTCGCGGCGAGGGGCGCCGGAGCAGGGCGCGTAGTGGTCGTCGGCCGGTTCGCAGGCGCAGTCGTCGCCGGCGCCGCCGGCAGTGCCGTGGTCGTCGTCTCCTCGGAGGTCGACGTCGTGGTCTCCGGGACCGTGGTCGACGACGCCTCCCCCGCCACCCGGAGCGTGCTCTTGCCGCCCCCGCCGTTGCCTGCGACTGCAACCCCGGTCGCCATGAGCAGGACAACGAGGACGCCCGCACCGAGCGCCGTGAATGCCCTGCGCTGGCGGATGGCGTCGGCCTTCTGGTGCACAAGGGCCAAGAGGTCTTCGTCGGATCGGCGCATTGGATCACTCGGCAACGGGCTCGACCTCCTGCCACTCCCGGCCCAGGCGCTCGCGCATGTTGGTCGTGCCCCGGAGCATGTGCTTCTTGACCGAGTTGACGGAGATGCCGAGGCAGGACGCCACCTCGCCATCGCTCAGCCCGGCGACGTAGCGGAGGGAGACGACCTCGCGCTGGCGGTGGGAAAGAGCGGCGAGGGCGGCAACCAGGGCGACCCGAAGCTGGGCGTTCTCCGTGTCGTCCTCGGTGACGGAGTCCTCGATCGGGACCGTGCGGCGCTTCCGCACCACGTCGATCGCCAGGTTGGCCGCCACCCGCATCACCCACGCGTCCCGGTACGGGAGCGGGCCGACCTTGCGCCAGCGAACGAGGGCCCGCGCCAGCGCCTCGGCTGCCGCGTCCTCGGCGTCGGCGACGTTGCCGAGGATCCGGTATGCCACGCCGTAGGCCGGCTGGAACAGTTCTCTGAAGGCGCCGTCGAAATCATCCTCCCCGCCGTCGTCCCCCATACCTCTAGAACGGCTGAGCGGGGTCATTCGGGTGACAACGCCTAGGAAATCAGCGGGGCCGGATCCCTGACGCTTCCCAGCGGCCGTTGTGGCCGGGCACGACCTCGAACTCCACGGCGACGCCCACGGGGATGGTGCGCGTGCCGTCGGCGATCTGCGTGCAGTGGAAGAACAGGTCGCGGCCGTCCTCCGTGCGGACGGTGCCGTACCCCCTGGGCTCGTCGAAGGCCGCGACCGTGCCGGTCAATGGATCAGTGGACGATCTTGGTGATCGGTAGCTCGATGATGTCGCTGGCGCCGTGGTCCTTGAGGGCGGGGATCAGCGTGTTGATGTCGGACTTCGGAACAACCGCCTCCACCGCATAGGCGGCCTCGCCGAACAGCTTCGACACCGTCGGCGACTTCATCGCCGGCAGGATCTCGATGACCTTGTCGAGGTCGTTCTCCCCTACGTTCAACTTCACGAGCACGCGGCCCCGGGCCTCGAGGGCGCCTTCGAGCAGCGTCTGCAATTGGCCCATGGCGTGGCGCTTGGTCGGGTCGTCGTAGGACACGGGGTTGGCGATGAGCTCGGTGAACGAGACGAGGATCGTCTCGATGATGCGGAGGCCTGCGGCCCGCAGGGCGGAGCCTGTTTCGGTGATCTCCACGATGACGTCGACGATGTCGGGCACCTTGGCTTCGGTGGCGCCGTAGGAGAGCTCGATGCGGGCGTCGACGCCGCGCTTCTCGAAGAAGCGACGGGTCAGGTCCGGGTACTCGGTGGACACGCGTACGCCCGCCGGCAGGTCCTCGACCCGCTGGAACGGCGAGCCCTCGGGCACGGCCAGCACCACGCGGATGGGACGGGAGGTGGCCTTGGAGTACTGCAGCTGCCCGAGGGACACGACCTCGCTCGACGTCTCCTCGATCCAGTCGCGTCCGGTGATCCCGATGTCGAAGGTGCCCTCGGCCACGTACCGAGGGATCTCCTGCGGGCGCAGGATGCGCACCTCGTCGATGCGGGGATCGTCGATGCTCGCCCGGTAGTCGACGCCCGAGGCGCGCGCCACCGCCAGGTCGGCGCTCTCGAAGAGCTCGAGGGTGGCGCGTTCGAGCGACCCCTTCGGGAGGACCAGCTTCAGCAATGGCCTACTCCGGCGACCGCTTGGGCAGCTGGCGCATGAGGTCGGCCATCTCGATCGCCGTCATGGCCGACTCGAAGCCCTTGTTGCCGGCCTTGGTGCCGGCCCGCTCGACGGCCTGCTCGACGTTCTCGGTGGTGAGCACGCCGAAGATCACCGGCACGCCGGTGTCGAGCTGGACCCGCTCGATGCCTGCCGCGCACTGGCCGGCGACGTGCTCGTAGTGGCCGGTGGCGCCCCGAATGACGGCACCGACGCAGATCACGGCGTCGTAGTCGCCAGAGGCCGCCAGGCGCTGGGCGACGAGGGGAAGCTCGAAGGCGCCCGGCGCCCACGCCACCGTGATCGATCCCTCGTCGACGCCATGGCGCACCAAGCCGTCCCTGGCGCCGGCGAGCAGCCGCTCGGTGATGAAGTCGTTGAAGCGGCCAGCGGCGATGGCGACGCGCAGGCCGTCTCCTCGCAGCTGTCCCTCATAGTCAGTCATCGAGGCCCTCCAGCAGGTGCCCCATGCGCGTCTTCTTGGTGCGCAGATAGGCGATGTTCTCGGGGTTGGGGATGGCCTGGAGCGGCACCCGCTCGACGATCTCCAGGCCGAAACCTTCGAGGCCACCGTACTTGGCGGGGTTGTTCGTGAGGAGCCGCATGGTGGTGATGCCGAGGTCGACGAGGATCTGGGCGCCGATGCCGTACTCGCGGCTGTCGACGGGGAAGCCCAGCTCGAGATTGGCGTCGAGGGTGTCCATTCCTTGCTCCTGCAGGCTGTACGCCCGCAGCTTGTGACCGATGCCGATGCCGCGGCCCTCGTGGCCACGGAGGTACACGACGACGCCGAGGCCGGCTGCGTCCACCTGCCGAAGAGCGGCTTCGAGTTGCGGGCCGCAGTCGCAACGCAGCGAGCCGAACACGTCGCCGGTGAGGCACTCGCTGTGCACGCGCACGAGCACGTTGTCCTCGCCCTGCACCGCGCCCTTCACGAGGGCCAGGTGCGTCTCGCCGTCGAGCAGTGAGTCGTAGGCGTAGCAGGTGAAGTCGCCCCACGCCGTGGGGATGCGCGCCTCGCCAATGCGCTTGACCAACTTCTCGCGTTGGCGGCGGTAGCGGATGACGTCGGCGATGGAGATCAGCAGGAGACCGTGCTTCTTGGCGAAGCGCTCGAGCTCCTCGAGGCGGGCCATTCCCGTCTTGTCCTCGCTGACGATCTCGCACAACACCCCGGCGGGATAGAGCCCGGCCATGCGGGCGAGGTCGACGGTGGCCTCGGTGTGTCCACCCCGCTTGAGGACGCCGCCCTCGCGGTACCGGAGGGGGAAGGTGTGACCGGGACGGGCCAGGTCGCCGGGCCTGGTCGCGGGGTCGATGAGGGCGGCGATGGTGGCGGCGCGGTCGCTCGCCGAGATCCCGGTGGTGGTGCCGTGCCGGTAGTCGACGGACACGGTAAACGCCGTGCGCTGGCTCTCGGTGTTCTCCTGCACCATCGGCGGCAGGTCGAGGGCGTCGAGGCGGTCGCCGGTGAGCGGGATGCAGATGACGCCCGACGTGTGGTTGAGGAAGAAGGCGATCTTGTCGGGCGTGGCGTACTCGGCCGCCATCACCAGGTCGCCCTCGTTCTCGCGGTCGGCGTCGTCGACCACGATCACCATCTCGCCCGCCCCGATGGCAGCGATGGCGTCCTCGATGTCAGCGAACGGCATGACTCAATTCTCCCTTAACAAGAGGCGCTCTACATACTTGGCGACCAGGTCGACCTCGAGGTTCACGCGGTCGCCCGGGCCCTTGTGGCCCAGCGTGGTGACCTCGACGGTGTGGGGGATGATGGCGACCGAGAAGCCGTCGTCGAAGACGTCGACCACCGTCAGGCTGCAGCCGTCGACGGTGATCGAGCCCTTGGTGACGACATATTTGAGGAGCTCGGCCGGGGCCTTGACCCGGAGGTCGGGCGCAGCGTCGACGATCTCGCCTACGGCGTCCACGTGGCCCTGCACGAGATGGCCACCGAGTCGGTCCGCCAGGCGTACCGGCCGCTCGAGGTTGACGGGGTCGCCCGGTTGCAGGTCGGACAGGTCGGTGCGCTGGAGCGTCTCGTCGACGGCGTCGGCCCGCCACCATCGTTCACCGATCTCCACGACGGTGACACAGCAGCCGTTGACGGCGACGGAGTCGCCGATCTTGAGGTCCTCCAGCACGGTGGTGGCGCCGAACGTGAAGCGTCCGCCGTCTCGCTCGTTGACCGTGCCCAGTTCTTCGACGATGCCGGTGAACATCAGTTGGTCAGTTCCAATGTGGAGGTCAGCTCCAGCTTCAGGTCGTCGCCCAGGCGCTCGACGTTGGTGATGCGTCCCCGCCACACGTCGTCGATGGTCGGAGCACCGGGCCCGGTGAACAGCGGGCGACCGTCGTCGCCGCCGAACAGTGCGGGCGCCAGATAGACGACGTAGCGGTCGACCAGGCCGGCGCGGTGGAACGCACCGGCGACGGTGGGTCCTCCCTCGACGACGGCCTGCAGAATGCCGCGGCGGCCGAGCTCGTCGAGGACGCCGTCGAGGTCGCCCTCCATCTCGAGGGCGGGATTCACCTTGGCGCCGGCGGGCGCCTTGCCCAGGACGACCCGCAACGGGTCGCGGCCTTCCACGTGGCGGACGGTCAGAGAGGGATCGTCCGCCCGAACGGTGCCGGCGCCCACGATGATGGCGTCGCTCTCGGCCCGCAGACGGTGGGCGTCCGCTCGGGCCTCGTCGCCCGTGATCCATTGGCTCGTCCCGTCGGGGGCGGCCGTCCGCCCGTCCACGGAGGCCGCCAGCTTCAGCACCAGCCACGGCCGGCCCGTGCTGCGGTGCTTCAGATACGGCGCCAGCTGGGCCCGCACCTCGTCGGCCCGCACGCCCACCTCCACGTCGATGCCTGCCTCCCGGAGCCGGGTAATGCCCTTGCCGCTCACGTTCGGATCGGGATCCTCGATACCGACGACGACCCGGGCGATGCCCGCCTCGATGATGGCGTCCACGCACGGCGGCGTCCGGCCGTGGTGGGAGCAGGGCTCGAGGGTGACGACCATCGTCGCCCCCCGGGCCGCATCGCCTGCCTGCGCCAGGGCCACGATCTCGGCATGGGGCCCGCCGGGCGGCCGGGTTGCCCCCTCGAAGCCCCCGGGCTCGATGACCGCCCCCACCCAGGGGTTGGGCGATGTGGAGGCGCGCACCGCCGCCGCCAGTTCGAGCGCCTTGCCCATCGTTGCTTCTGTCGTCCGGTCCGTTCGACTATTCGAACAAAACTTGACCGCTTAGTCAACTCCCATGCGGGGGGCGCGCGTTAGTGCTCGGTGGGCTCCTCGGCCAGGAGGGCCAGGGCGTGGGGCAGCACGTCGAGGACGGCCTCCAGGCACTCGATGGCGCCGGCCTGGGAGCCGGGGGTGTTGAGGACGATCGCCCGCCCGGCGGTGCCTGCGACACCACGGGAGAGCCGGCCCTTGGGGCTCACCAGGCGCATGGCCTCGGCCAGGCCGGGGGCCTCACGGTCGAGTACGGCGCGGGTGCCTTCGGGGGTGAGGTCCCGGGGCGCGAACCCGGTGCCCCCGGTCGTCACCACCAGACCCGAGAACCCGCCGGTCAACTCCCGAAGGGCGTGGGTCACGTTCTCGGTGCCGTCGGCGACGGCCCGCCGGTCCACGACCTCGTAGCCGGCGCCCGTCAGCCGTTCGACGAGGACAGCGCCCGACTTGTCCTCCCGGGTCCCGGCCATGACCCCGTCCGAGACGGTGAGAACCTTTGCCCGGAGCTTCAGCCTCTCCGCCTATCGATCTCGTAGGAGGAACCGACCTTGCGCTTGGCCACCGCCTTCATCTCCGTCGCGACGGCCGAGGCCTCCCACTGGCTGCGGATGGGACGGATGGCGCTGCTGGCCACGCCGACCGAGATCGAGAGGAACGGATAGTGGTGGAGCACGCCGCGGCGGTCGGGCACCTCGATGTAGCCCAGCTGCCGGTCCTCCTGGTCGTAGAGCGACGGAGCCATCACGTCGAAGTTGCGAACGATGTCCTGGGCCAACGCCTCGGCCTTCTTGGCCGCGGTTACGAGCACGAAGTCGTCGCCGCCGATGTGTCCGGCGAAGCCCGGGTCGGTGCGATGCCGGGCCAGGGCGTCGGTGAGGAGGCGACCGGTAGCCCGGATGGCCTCGTCGCCACGCATGAAGCCGTAGTGGTCGTTGTAGGCCTTGAAGTCGTCGAGGTCGGCGTACAGCACGGCGAACTCGTTCGACTCCTCGGCCACCAGGCGTTCGAGCTCGTGGGCGATCTGGAAGTTGCCCGGCAACCCCGTCAGGGGCGAGACCTCACGCATCTGTCGAGAGCGACGCAGCGCCGACTGCACGCGCGCGACCAGCTCGGACGGGTCGAAGGGCTTGACGATGTAGTCGTCGCACCCAGCGGTCAGGCCGAGAACCTTGTCGGCCGGAAGCGCTCGGGCGGTCAACATGATGATGGACGCCGTCGCTGTGCGGGGGTCGTGGCGCAGGCGCTTGGTGACCTCGTAGCCATCGATGCCGGGCATCATCATGTCGAGGAGCACGAGGTCGGGCTGGGCCCGCATTGCCTGCTCCAGAGCCTCCTCGCCCTCGTGGGCGATGCGCACGTCGTAGCCCTCGAGGCGCAGGACGACCTCGATCGACCGGCAGATGTCGCGGTCGTCGTCGACAACGAGGATGCGTTCAGGCAACGGCTTTCCGGATGCGCTTGGCGGCCTTCAACGGATCGTCAGCGTGGAAGATGGCGCTGCCGGCGACGAACACATCGGCCCCGGCGGCGGCAGCGATCGGCGCCGTCTCCTCGTTGATGCCACCGTCGACCTGCAGCGCCACCTTGAGGTCGCGCCGGTCGATCTCCTCACGCGCCACTTTGACCTTGTCCATCACCTCACCGATGAAGGCCTGACCACCGAAGCCCGGGTGCACCGTCATCATCAGCAACAGGTCGATGTGAGGCAGATGCGGCAGACAGGCCTCGACGGGCGTCTCGGGATTGACCGCCAACCCCACGTCGAGCCCGAGGCGGCGCATTTCGCCGAAGAGTGGAACGACATCGGATAGCTCGACGTGCACCGAGCAACCGTTGGCGCCTGCGGCCGCGAAATCGTCGAGGAAATCACCAGGGTTGTCGACCATGAGATGGCAGTCGAAATAGAGATCGGTACGGCTGCGGAGCGACTTGATCACCGGCGGCCCGATGGTCAGATTGGGCACGAAGTGCCCGTCCATGACGTCGACGTGCAGAAGGTCGGCTTCCGGCGCGACGGCGTCGACCGACTCGGCCAGGCAGGCGAAGTCGGCAGACAGGATCGAAGGTGCGATCCGGGCCACAGCCCGATCGTACCGACGAGTCACCCCCTCTTGCGCTGGAGGCCGAGCACATACATCCCATCCGTGTCGGCGGTTTGGGGCAGGAGCCTGGCCCCTCGGCCTAGGGGCTGCCACGGGTGCCCCGGCGGAGGCTCCGGGACGAGGTCGGGCAGGGAGTCCGCGAGCCACTTGTCGATCCCCGCCGTCTCGGCCATGGTGAGCGTGCACACGCTGTAGACCAGACGTCCGCCCGGCCGCACGAGCTCAGCGGCCGCCGCCAGGATCCGGCGCTGCAGCGTGGCCAGTTGGTCAACAGCGTCGGCGGTGATGCGCCAGCGGGCATCCGGCCGGCGCCGCAGCACGCCGAGCCCCGAACAGGGAGCGTCGATGAGTACCCGGTCGGCGGTGCGTAGCGGCGGCCGGCGAGCATCGCCGGCGAACGCAGAGACCGTGTTTGCTCCCGTCCGCGTCGCGTTCTCCTGTAGCCGCGCCGCCCGGCCGGGTCGAAGATCCCCGGCGGCGACGAACGCCCCGGTCCTCGCCATCCACGTCGCCTTGCCACCCGGGGCCGCGCACAGATCAACAACGCGCTCCCCCGCTTGGGCACCCACGTAGTCGGCCGTCCACTGCGACGCCGGGTCCTGTATGTAGCCGTCTGGGCGCTCGTGCACGGTCGGCGCCTTGTTCATCGTCTCCAGGGCGCCGAAGGCGTCCTGCTTGCCGAGATCGTCGACGAGACGCTGCACGATCCAATCGGGATAGCTGAGGCGGGTCGCGTCGTCGGGCCACTCTGGCCCTGAGTCGGCGACCCGGCGCAGGACCGCCTCCACCAGCCGGCTCGCGCGTCCAGCGAGCTCGACGGAGGTCGAGACGACGGCGTAGGCGGGGGT
>Ga0209577_10003665_pt1 | contig 14474 bp, 11 predicted proteins | sample GraSoiAngelo_109_FD_185874 | JGI IMG/M metagenome (GOLD analysis project Ga0209577, IMG submission 185874) | Grasslands soil microbial communities from the Angelo Coastal Reserve, California, USA - 14_0903_12_20cm (SPAdes) (version 2) | ecosystem: Environmental > Terrestrial > Soil > Grasslands...
CTGCGGTTTGGATGGGATTAGCGCTCATCGGTAGCTTAGTCTCGATTCGGACGGGAATCTCGGTTGCACTGGTTGAAATTCTGGTGGGCATTGTTGCCGGCAATCTTGCCGTCGGTTTGGAGGGCGCCACGCTGCATATCGGCATTGCTGCTGCGGGCGCTGGCACGGGACATCTGCATCACGTACTGCAATCAACGGAGTGGACCAACTTTCTCGCCCTGCTTGGCAGTGGCGTGCTCACCTTTCTCGCTGGAGCAGAAATCGATCCTGTTTCGTTGAAGGCCAATTGGCGGGTGAGCGTTCTGATCGGAGTGCTCTCTTTTGCTGTCCCGTTCGGCGTCGTTTGGTTTGTTGCGCAATTCGTTTTTAGCTGGCCTCTACACCAGGCGCAAATCGCAGGAATCGCGCTTTCGACAACATCGGTCGCGGTCGTTTACGCCGTCATGATCGAGGGCGGATTCAGCGATACTGCCATGGGCAAAATGATTCTTGCTGCGTGTTTCATTACTGATTTCGGGACGGTGCTCGCGCTGGGCATGTTGTTTGCGAACTATAATGTCTGGCTCCTGCTGTTTGTGATCGTGACGTTGATCGTCCTCTGGTTCATGCCGCGCTGGACACAAGCGATTATCACGCGCCTCGGCGCAACGCAGGTGAGTGAACCCGAGGTCAAATTCATCTTTTTCGTTCTTTTCTTTCTCGGCGGCCTGGCTACAACAGCCAAAAGCGAGGCGGTGCTGCCAGCGTATCTTCTTGGTCTTGTTCTTGCCGGCGTATTTCTCCGCGACAAGATGCTGGTCCGGCGCATGCGCAGCATCGCCTTTGCGGTGTTCACGCCTTTTTACTTTATCAAGGCTGGTCTGTACGTCTCGCTGCCGGCGCTGTGGACGGGACTGCTAGTGATCAGCGTGTTTCTAACGTTGAAAATCGTGACTAAAATCGCGGGCGTGTTTCCGCTTGCCCGTTTGCATTACATGAGGATCAAGGAAGCGAGCTACACCACGCTGCTCATGGCCACCGGCCTGACATTTGGAACAATTTCGTCCCTGTACGGTCTGCAGAACGGAATTATCAACCAGAATCAGTACACAATTCTTGTCAGCGTCGTCATCTTGAGCGCATTTGTGCCAACGCTGATCGCCCAGAAGTTCTTCCAACCCACGGTCGAGATGATGCACGCGTGGGGCCGCCTCTACCGCAAACGTATGCGGGTGTTGAGCGTGGAAGACATGGTAGACAACGGCGAATTGGAAATTGGTCGTTCTTCACGCTAGAAGTTAATCCTCATGGCGGAACAACGCGGGACTCAGACGATTACTTCTACGAGCGATCAGCAGAAAAGCGTCCCGGTTGTCACCGTCGAGGGCTTTTACAATTCTCACGCCGACAAGCTACAGATGAAGCTGGAAGGCCCGCGGGTGGGATTCCATCGGAAAATTCGCGAGCCGACCATCAACCGCCCCGGCCTGGCTCTTTCGGGTTTCTACACGTATTTCGCCGAGAAACGGGTGCAGGTATTGGGCGCGGCGGAACATTCTTACCTCAAGAGCTTGTCCTCGACACTGCGCATCCGGCGATTCCGAAAGATGTGCGAGCACAAGATTCCATGCCTGGTGGTATCACGCGGATTTCATCTTGCGCCGGAGCTGGTGGCTGTGACCGGGGCCGCAAAAATCGCGGTGTTCCGCACCCCAATGATCACAATGAAATTCATCAATGCTGCAACGATTGCACTGGAGATGGATTTTTCGCCGACGGTGACCGAATTTGGCAGCATGGTGGACATCTTGGGAGTCGGCGTTTTGGTTCGCGGGGCGAGCGGCATTGGAAAAAGCGAGTGCGTGCTGGGATTGATCGAACGCGGCTACAGCCTGGTGGCAGACGACGTTACGCGGATCACCATGCTCGAAGGACGCGAGCTCATGGCGACGGCCCCCGAGCTCACGCGAAATCATATGGAAGTGCGCGGGATCGGCATTATCGATGTGGCGAAGATTTTTGGGATAGGCAGCATCCGAGTCGAAAAGCGCCTCGACCTCGTTGTCACACTGAAGGACTGGCAGGATGTAGAAGAAGTGGATCGCATCGGGCTCGACCGCGAATTTTACGAAATCCTCGGACTCAAAGTTCCGCATGTGACTATTCCCGTCAGGCCCGGCCGGGACATGGCGCGCTTGATCGAGGTCGCGGCCATGGATGAAAAATTGAAAGGACTGGGTCAAAGCGCCGCCCTTGATTTTAACGCGAAGCTGCTCCGTTTGATGGAGCAGAAAGGAGCAACGACGTAATGGCCTTATTGTCCCGAAGAGCGACCCGCGCGGCAGCCGCGCTGAAGGTCGAGAAAGAAATTACAATTGTGAATCGACTCGGACTGCATGCCAGGCCGGCCGCAATGTTTGTGCGCATCGCCAGCCGTCACCGCTCGGAAATCTGGGTCTCGAAGGAAGGCGAGGAAGTAAACGGCAAAAGCATAATGGGCCTTATGATGCTCGCTGCCGGGCAGGGATCGAAACTGCGTATTCGTTGCGATGGACCGGACGCGGAAAAAGCAATGGAGGAACTCCAAGAACTGATCAACGCGCGCTTTAACGAAGATTGAGCGTCCGACCGGTTCCGACCTGTCCGACTCGCAATGTTTGACATCTGCCTTACTCTCCCAAGTGGATGAGCGGCGACAACGCATCGAAGGAAATTCGGTTTGAAGGAGCTGGAGTGTCGCCTGGCATCGCCCGTGGCCAGGTCCATGTCGTCCGTGATGAATTGGATGAAGTTGTGCGTTATCGCGTCGCTTCTTCCCAGGTGACGGATGAAATTAGTCGTTTCGAAACGGCCCTCATCCAAACGCGCATGCAGATTCTGGAGATGCAGCAGCGTATTGCGGAATCGATCGGAGCAAAAGATGCCGCGATTTTCGATGCTCATCTGCTGGTAGTCGAGGATCGCACTTTAATCGACGAAGTGCTCCGCAAGCTGGAGACCGATCTATGCAATGTAGAATGGATTTTCCAAGAGGTCGCCACGCGTTACGCCGAGACCCTGAACAAGATTGATGATCCCTATTTGCGAGAGCGCGCGCTGGATATTCAGGACGTAACAAAACGGGTAATTCGCAACCTCCAGGGGAAGGCACCCAAGACATTTCTTGCCTTGACGGAGCCACACATTCTGGTTGCGCATAATCTCACCCCTTCGGACACCGCAAGCATGAACCGGGCGAAGGTGCTCGGAATCGCCACAGATCTCGGTAGTCGCACTTCGCATGCGGCGATCTTAGCGCGTTCCCTCAACATTCCGGCCGTGGTCGGCTTGCACGATATCACAGCAAAACTGGAGACCGGCCAGCATGTTCTCCTTGATGGAAATGATGGCTGTTTGATCGTCGATCCGACGCCGGAAACACTTGCGCGCTACGTGGCGATCGAATCACGAAGAGCCAAAGTCACGGCGAAGCTGAAAGAACTGCGCGAGACAACGTCCACTACACGCGATGGGCGTCACATTGTTTTATCGGCAAACATTGAACTCCCGGAAGACGTTGGCGCCGTGGCGGCCAACGGTGCCGAGGGCATCGGACTTTATCGCACCGAGTTCCTATATTTGAACCGAACTACGCTGCCGACAGAGGAGGAACAATATGAAACTTATCGAAGAGTCGCAGAGCGCGTCCGGCCAAATCCGTTGATTATTCGAACATTTGATCTCGGCGGCGATAAATTGGCTCCGGGCACAGTAGATATTACCGACGAGCTGAACCCGTTCCTTGGCTGGCGCGCGATCCGTTTCTGTCTCGAGAATGTCGAAGTCTTCAAGACGCAGTTGCGGGCAATTCTGCGTGCGAGCGTCGTGGGCAACGTAAAGATCATGTTTCCTATGATCTCGGGGCTGGATGAATTGCGCCGCGCAATCACAATCCTCGGCGAGTGTAAAGAAGAGTTACGCAGCGCGAAAATCGACGCGTCCGAAAAAATCGAAGTTGGCGCGATGGTCGAAATCCCGAGCGCTGCCATCTGTGCAAGCGTGCTTGCACCGGAGGTCGATTTTTTCAGTATTGGTACAAACGATCTGATTCAATATGCGCTCGCGGTCGATCGCGTGAACGAGAAGATCGCGCATCTTTACCAGCCGACGCATCCGGCAGTGTTGCGTTTGCTTAAGATGATTGCCGATGCGGGCCACGCCAACAATATCTGGGTCGGCGTGTGTGGAGAAATGGCGGGAGATATCGCGCTCGTGCCACTTTTACTGGGTCTCGGGGTAGACGAGCTCAGTACGGCCGCGATCCTCGTTCCGAGAGTCAAGCGCGCGGTGCAAAGCCTGGAGATTCCTGAATGTCGCCGGTTGGTAGAGGAGGCATTCCACCTCAACACCGCCGCGGAAATTCTGGCGCGTTGCCTCGAATTAGCCGAGAAACGCTACGGCGATTTACTGGGTTAGCGCCCGCGTTGAATCGTTAAACCGTTAAAGCGTCAAAGCGGGCTGTTCTCCGCGATTTCCAACCGCTTCAACGCTTACCTAACTCGATCGAGCATCGCGCTATTCTTCCGTTTCTGATTCCGGCCTCAGTCCCTCTTCCTCCATCTTGCGCAAGACGTCGCTCATATCGTCCACTTCATCCCAGACGTCCTGACTGACATAAATGGGCGCCTTCTGCTGAGTAGCCATGGCAATGCAATCGCTCGGTCGCCCATCGAGCTCGATAATCTTTTTCTGCTGCAACTCGTTTTGGACCCGGATGATGACCCGCGCGTAGTAGGTGGCATTTTTCAGATCATTGATAATGACTCGGTCAACCCTTGCGCCGAGAGCGGTCATCAAATGCGCTATCAGATCGTGAGTGAGCGGCCGCTCCTTGGTGATCTGACGCATGAACATGGTGATCGCGCTGCCCACCGTTTGATCGACGTAGATGATGAACACTTTCTCGTCATTGCCAATAAACACCGCGCACCCGCCGCTTGTCGGCAACACTGCCCGCACCTGCACCTCGATCACCGTTTTGTTCACAAGCGAACGTTATCCGCAGCGAAATGAAAAACAAGCGGTGCACTTTATCCATCCCATAGGTCGCATAGGACAGTGAGTAATGTGAAAATTTTGGTGGCGCGGGCTTGAATGTTCGACGCGCTGATTGAATATGCGTTCTGTCGTTACCGCGGCCGCGTAACGAATTGAAATGAAAACCGAGTGGGACCTTGAGTCCGCCATTGCCACATACAACGTGGACGGATGGAGCGGGGGTTATTTTACTGTCAATAGCTCCGGCAACGTCGAAGCAAGGCCGTTGCAAGATAACGGTGGCTCCATCGACATCCTGGCAGTGGTGAATGAGGCGCGCGAGAGAAACCTCGGTTTTCCATTGCTGATTCGGTTTCAGGATTTGCTTCGGCACCGCGTCGAAGCAATTAACCGCGCATTTCAAAGCGCGATATCTGAGTTTGGTTATCGCAATGAGTATCGAGGCGTTTTTCCGATCAAAGTCAACCAGCTGCGCGAGGTGATAGAGGAAATCGTCGATGCAGGAGAACAATTTCATTTTGGCCTCGAAGCGGGCAGCAAACCGGAGCTGGTTGCTGCGCTTGCCATGCAGAAAGACCCTGAAAGTTTGATCATCTGCAACGGTTACAAAGATCCCGCTTTCATTCGCATCGCGCTGCTTGGTCGCAAACTTGGCAAAAGGGTCATCATCGTCGTCGAAAAGCTGGAAGAGCTGGAACAGATCATTCGCGCGTCAAAAGAAGTCGGCCTCGAGCCATACATTGGTATTCGCGCTCGCTTGTATAGCAAAGGCTCTGGGAAATGGTCCCCGAGCGGCGGCGAGAACGCGAAATTCGGCCTCGACACCACCAATCTCGTGGCTGCCAGTCAGATGTTGAAAGAAGCCGGTCTGACTCAGTGCCTAAAACTCCTTCATTTCCATGTCGGCTCGCAGGTGCCGGACATTTCAACGATCAAACGCGCTGTGCGCGAAGGGGCGCGCTATTACGCAAAGCTTTGCAAACTCGGGCATCAACTCGGGTATCTCGATGTCGGCGGCGGTCTCGGCGTGGATTACGATGGATCGCGCAGTGATTTCGATAGCTCGACAAATTATTCTCTCCAGGAATACGCCAATGACGTGGTCTGGAATATCATGGACGTGTGCGATTCCGAAGGGGTCGCGCATCCCATCATTGTGAGCGAAAGCGGTCGCGCCATTGTCGCGCACCATTCGGTGCTCGTGTTGGAGGCATTTAGCGCCATCGAAAAAACTGCGCCGAAGCTCAAGGTCGAAGCCGGCGAAAAAGATCACAAACTGGTGGGCGACATCCTCGACGTAAAACAGCGCTTAAGGCGCGGAAATCGCCTCGAGAGTTTGCACGATATTCAACAGATAAAGGAAGAAGCGCAGCAAACGTTCGATCTCGGCCTGCTCGATCTCGAATCGAAGGCGAAAATCGACACCGTTTACTGGCAAGTCGCGCATCAAATTGTAAACATGCATCGCGGCCTGCGTTATGTGCCCGACGAAGTCAAGAACCTCGAAGTTACCCTGGCCGATCAATTCATTTGCAACTTCTCTGTGTTCCAATCGCTGCTCGATCACTGGGCGCTCGGTCAACTTTTCCCGATCATGCCGATCCATCGGCTCACTACGCCGCCAGACCGACACGGCACGATAGTGGACATCACATGCGACTCCGACGGCAAAGTTTCCAAATTCATTGATCTCCAGGACGTGAAGGAAACATTGCCGCTCCATCGCATCCCGCCTGGCGAGATGTATTACATCGGCGTGTTCATGGTTGGCGCGTATCAAGATATCATGGGCGATCTGCACAATTTGTTTGGCCGCGTCACCGAGGTGCATGTCTTTCTGGATCCCGACGAAGAATCCGGTTGGTACATCGAGGAAGTGATCGAGGGCAGCACTATCGGCGAAGTGCTGGCCATGACGCAGTGGGACAAAGTCGAATTGATGCGCCTGCTAAAAGCGCAAGTCGATACCGCCATCAAAACCGATCGACTTAAGCCAAACGATGCAATGAAGCTTCTTTCAGACTACGAGCGTCTCCTCCAGGAATATACCTATCTTACTCTCAATGGCACCAGACCACCACCGCAACCGGGCAACTGGCTGCCATTGAGTTAAGTTCTGGAGTCGCTGACGTTTCCGGCGCGTGGGAAGCAAACGTTCCGTGGAACTTGTCATTCCGAGCGAAGTCGAGGAATGGAGCGAGTGGGACAAGCGACATAGACGGTTGCGCCGCGACGGTAGCGGCGAGAGAGTCGGGAGACGAACGAGTCAATCTCTCGATGCCAAAATGACGTATCTTTCTCCAACCCCCATAAAAGACGCATTGCGAAGTAATGCGCCGATCGATGCGGTTCGTCTGCAGGGCTGGGTGCGGACACGACGTGATTCCAAAGATTTTTCATTCATCGAGCTGAACGATGGCTCGTCATTGCGCAACCTTCAGATCATCGCGCGAAACACGCTATCGAATTACGCGGACGTTCAACGGCTTACAACCGGCGCTTCAATTGCCGTGAGCGGCGCATTGGTTGCTTCGCAGGGCCAAGGACAAAAATGGGAACTAGTTGCGGACAAAATCGAGGTCATCGGGACTGCGGAAGATTCCTACCCCCTTCAGAAAAAGGGGCACACGCCTGAATTTCTCCGCGAAATCGCTCATCTCCGGCCCCGCTCAAATCTGTTTAGCAGCATTCTTCGTGTGCGCAGCCGGCTCGCGTTTGCCGTGCACGAGTTTTTTCAGGACCGCGGCTTCATTTATGTCCACACGCCCATTATCACCGGCAGCGATTGCGAGGGAGCAGGAGAATTGTTTCGCGTTACGACTCTCGATCCAGCGGCCGCCGAATCGCGAACGACGGACGGCGAGATCGATTACAAGAAAGATTTTTTCGCCCGGCCGACTTACTTGACCGTGAGTGGTCAGCTCGAAGCGGAAGCCCTCGCTCTGGCCTTGTCGAAAGTCTATACGTTCGGCCCGACGTTTCGGGCCGAGAACTCAAACACGTCGCGACATGCGAGCGAATTCTGGATGATCGAGCCGGAGATGGCGTTTTGCGATTTGAACGGCAACATGACCCTCGCCGAAGAGTTTGTGAAATATCTGATTGCGGATGCCAGAAAGCATTGCCCCGACGAGATGGAACTCTTCGCAAAATTCGTGGACAAGGAGTTACTCGTGCGAATTGATTTCGTTGTTGAGCGGCCATTCCAACGGATTACCTACAGCGACGCTGTCGATCTTCTCAAGAAAAGCGGCGAGAAATTCGAGTTCCCGATTGATTACGGGTTAAACCTGCAATCGGAGCACGAGCGCTGGCTCACCGAAAAACATTTCAAATGTCCGGTCACGGTTTTCAATTTTCCGAAGGAGATTAAGCCGTTCTACATGCGTTTGAACGAGGATGGAAAAACGGTGGCGGCGATGGATTTGCTCGTGCCTGGGATCGGCGAAATCGTCGGCGGCAGTCAGCGCGAAGAGCGGCTCGAAGTGTTGCAAGAAAACATGCGCCGGCACGACATGGTTCCTGCGGATTACAAATGGTATCTCGATCTTCGCCGCTATGGCACGGCGCCACATTCCGGGTTCGGCCTCGGCTTCGAACGGATGTTGATGTTCATCACCGGCGTCCCGAATATCCGCGATGTGATCCCCTTCGCGCGCACGCCGGGCAGCGCTGAGTTCTGATGTAGCGCAGGCGTCCGGCTTGCGGCAAATTTAGAGCGCAAGCCGGAGGCATGCGCTACTTCATCACCGCCGCGTTTCTTTTATTCGGGTGAACTCGAGCTTGGAGCCGCCCGGCTCCTGCAGCAGCAGATGGTCGCCGGAGACACTTATCACATAAACTGTTGTAGCGAATGGCGTCTCAATCTTAATTCGATCCTGGTCGCCGAATTTGTACCTACCACTCGCGTCACCCAAAAGAATAGCACCATTTGATTTGAACTCCCAAACCGTTGCCTCGGAACCAGACATGCGCCATTTGCCAACGATGTTGCTATTCCCGCAGGCGGCTATCGCAAACGCCAAGAGCGCTGATGCGATGATTCTCAACGCAGACTTCGACTGAGAAAACCGGATTCGCATGGAGCTCCGGCTTGATTTTGCTCAGAGTGTTTGTTGCGGGCGAGAAAAAAGTCGGCCCTTATTTTTTCTTGGACTCGCGCTTTGGTTCCTTTGAGTCCGTTGCTTCCTTGCGCGCTTTTCTCGATTCCCCGGGGCGATATTCTTCCTGCTCGGCGGCGGCGAAAGCTTTTTCCAGACCGACCATGTCTTCGCCGGGCCGGAGCGTATCGAAGGACTCCACTTCTTTGCGCAGTTGCTCTTCAGAATAATTGGCGGCTTTGATGGACAGTCCGATTCGGCGCTCGATCTTGTCCACTTTGATGACGCGCGCTTCGACTTCCTGTCCCACCTTGAGGACATCTTTCACTTTCGTGACGTGATCTTCGCTCAATTGCGAGATGTGCACCAAGCCGTCGATATCATCCTGTAGTTGGACGAACGCGCCGAAGCTGGCGAGCTTGGTAACTTTACCTTTCACGAGATCGCCAATCTTGTATTTCTCGTCAATGGTCTTCCAGGGGTCTTCGGTCAGTTGTTTAATCCCAAGACTTATCCGCTGATTCACCTTGTCGATGTCGATAACCACGGCCTCGATTTCGTCGCCCTTCTTAAACATTTCGCTGGGATGGTTGATCTTGCGGGTCCAGCTCAAATCGGACACGTGAATCATGCCGTCAATGCCTTCCTCCAGTTCCACGAACGCGCCATAGGCGGTCATGTTGCGAATCTTACCTTTAACCTTGCTGCCGATGGTAAACTTCTTCTCGATTTCATCCCACGGATTGGGCTCGAGCTGGCGCAGGCCCAGTGAAATTTTCTGTTCCTCTTTGTTTACGCCGAGCACAGCGGCTTCCACTTCCTGGCCGACGCTTAGAATATCTGAAGGCCGCATGATCCGTTTCGTCCATGAAAGTTCGGAGACGTGGATGAGGCCTTCTACACCTTCTTCAATCTCAACAAATGCGCCGTAGGGAACAAGATTGGTAATCCTGCCTCTAATGCGCTGACCGGCCGGAAAACGCTCCTCGATTTGGTCCCACGGATTTTTCTGGGTTTGCTTCAGTCCCAAGGAGACGCGCTCTTTTTCCTTGTTGATGTCCAGCACGACGACTTCCAACTGCTGCCCGACCTTCAATAACTCGCTGGGATGCCCGAGCCGACCCCAAGTCATATCGGTGACGTGTAGCAAACCATCCATGCCGTCGAGATCGATGAATGCGCCGAAGTCGGTAATGTTTTTCACGTTGCCGGTTACGCGGTCGCCTACGTTCACGCCTTCCATGAATTTTTGGCGTTTTTCGCTGCGCTCCTGCTCGATTACCTCGCGCCGGCTGAGCACCACGTTTTTGCGGTCGTCATTGACCTTGACGATTTTGAAGTCGTAGGCGTTGCCAACGAATTGCTGCAAATCCTTTGGCGGAACGACGTCAATCTGCGACGCCGGCAAAAACGCCTCAACGCCGATGTTCACCATGAGGCCGCCTTTGACCACCGATTTCACCTTGCCCTTGATCAGGCCGTCACCTTGGAAAACACTGACGATTTTGTTCCAGTTTTGGCGGTAGGCGGCTTTCTCCTTCGAAAGAACGACCATGCCTTCTTCGTTCTCCAGCCGCTCCAGGAGCACCTCCACCTCGTCGCCGACTTCTAGCGAATCGGCATCCTCAAATTCGGTCAACGGAATAACGCCCTCGGATTTGTACTTGATATCGACCAGGACTTCGCGCGGGCGAATCTCCAAAATTGTTCCCTTGACGATGCTTCCTTCGCGGAAGTCCTTCATCGCCTTCGGCATCACGTCCTGCATTTGCACCATAATAAATAAGGCTCCTTGGGCCTTTACGCTGTCGCGGCGATCTATGACCGCCGAAAATTCCGCGAAAAACGGAGTGCCACAGTAGCCAGATTGACGGCTGAGGTCAAACGGTTGGTGATGGAATCTTGTACGGCGACGAATTGTCCATCGTGTCGATCATCGGGATCATTCTTCTCATCGGCATCGTGAAAAAGAATGCGATCATGATGGTCGATTTTGCGCTCGAGGCCGAGCGCCATCAAGGCCTCAGTCCTGAAGATTCAATTTATCAGGCATGCCTTGTTCGCTTTCGTCCGATCATGATGACGACAATTGCGGCGATGTTTGGCGCGTTGCCGCTCGCAATCGGAATGGGCGTTGGCAGTGAACTGCGGAAACCGCTTGGCGTCGCCATCGTCGGAGGGCTTATCGTTTCCCAAATCCTCACTCTGTACAGTACGCCGGTAATTTATCTCTGGCTCGACCAGCTCAGGCAGCGCCGAAAGCACAAACAGCGAGCGGGTTACCTGGCTGAAGTTCCATCGGCGGCTCCCGCGTAAGCGCCTGCGCTCAGGCAGTGTCCTAGTTTCCGAATCCGGACACTACCGCGTGCGTTACCGTGTTGCACGCTTGGCGTTGAGCGTTGAGCGTTTCCCCTTTATGCTTGGGAAACAACATGTGGAGAGTCCGATTCCCGATATTCGTAGTACTACTCGCGGCAGCTTCACTGCGCGCCGAATCTCCGGCTGAACAAAAAGTCATCGGCGCGATCAAAACGCCGGACCTTACGGTCGTGCATTTGTGGGCGCCCTGGTGCTCGAACTGCCAGGCTGAACTTAAAAGCGGCGGGTGGACCAAAATCATTAACGAAAATCCGAATGTGAAATTTTATTTCGTTTCGGTTTGGGATGATGGCCAGGAGGGACGCGCGATGCTGAAAAAATTCGGCATTGCCGATCAGCCGAACGTGACAATCCTTGCGGACCCACGTCCGCGTCGTGGTGAGAACAAGATCAAACAATTCTCTGGTCTGCCGCTCTCGTGGATCCCGACAACTTGGATTTACAAGGGCGGCGAGCTCCGTTACGCATTGAACTACGGCGAAGTTCGTTTCCCTGTGCTTCAACAATTTCTCGCAGACAGCGAGTCGGAATGGTCGCACAAGGGCGAACCGTCTATCGAGTAGGCTTTCATGGACGACACTTCTGCAGCGCCGTTGATTGCGCAGATTAAACCGCCCGCGATTCTGTCGCTCATTGGCGACACACCGCTGGTGGAGGTGACGCAATTCGACTCGGGCTCGTGTCAGCTTTTTCTCAAACTTGAAAATCAAAACCCCGGCGGCTCGATCAAGGACCGCATCGCGCTCTCGATGATCGAAGCGGCGGAGGAGGAGGGGAAATTGCAACCCGGTGGCACAGTTGTAGAGGCCACAGCAGGCAATACCGGCCTGGGGCTTGCGCTCGTTGCCGGCGCCAAAGGCTATCGCGTCCTGCTGGTGATACCGGATAAGATGTCGCAGGAAAAAATCTCCCACGTAAGAGCGCTCGGAGCCGAAGTGCGGATCACACGATCTGATGTCACCCGCGGTCATCCGGAATATTACCAGGACGTGGCCGCGCGACTCGCCGAAGAAATTCCAGGCGCCTTTTACGTGAATCAGTTTGGCAATCCGGCGAATCCGCTGGCGCACGAGCGCACAACGGGTCCCGAAATTTGGGAGCAAATGCGGCACGATGTTGATGCTGTTGTTGTGGGAGTTGGTTCGGGCGGAACGCTCACCGGGCTTGGGCGCTTCTTCAATCGTGTGAAGCCACGTCGCGGAATCGAAATGATCCTGGCCGACCCGACCGGCTCCGTTTTGTACGAGTACGTCAAGATGGGCAAGCTGGTCGAATCGGGAAGCTGGGCGGTGGAGGGCATTGGCGAAGATTTCATTCCGGAAATTGCCGACATGTCATTGGTCACAGATGCCTTTGAGATTGATGACGCAGAAAGTTTTGCAACCGCGCGTGACCTTTTGCACAAGGAAGGAATCTTCGGCGGTTCATCTACCGGAACGCTTGTCGCCGGTGCGCTGCGATATTGCCGGCAGCAAACAAAACCAAAACGTGTGGTCACCCTCGTTCCCGACACCGGCAATAAGTATCTCTCAAAAATGTACAACGACTTCTGGATGGCCGAGCAGGGATTTATTCACCGGCCGCCACACGGCGATTTGAGCGATTTGATTTCGCACCGATACGAAGCAGGCGAAGTGATCACGGTCGGGCCGGACGATTCGCTGCTCACAGCGTTCAAGCGGATGCGCGGGTCGGACGTCTCGCAGCTTCCGGTCGTCGATAAGAACGGACGCGCCATCGGCATTATCGACGAATCTGATCTCCTGGTCAGGGTGCACCGCGACACATCGCACTTCAATGATCCGGTAGAAAAAGCGATGACCGACCGGTTAGAAACGCTGCCGCCGGACACGAAAATCAAAGACTTGCTGGATGTATTTGACCGCGGGCGGGTCGCTATTGTGATGGATGACGACAAATTTCTGGGGCTGATTACGCGCACCGACTTGCTTTCTTACCTCCGGCTTCACATGCCGAAATCGGCGACGCCCCTGGAACGAGAGTTTGTCTAGCGCATCCGAACATGAAAAAAGAACAGGGCTTTTCCACGCGCTCCATTCACGCCGGCCAACAACCGGATCCAACTACAGGCGCGGTCATAACGCCGATCTATGCCACGTCAACGTACGTGCAGGAAAGCCCGGGAAAACACAGAGGCTACGATTACGCGCGCTCAATCAATCCCACCCGGCTCGCCTACGAAAAGTGCATTGCCGATTTGGAAAGCGGCACGCGCGGATTCGCGTTTGCATCGGGGCTCGCTGGTATGGCGACCGTGCTGGAGCTGCTCGAAAGCGGTTCGCATATCGTCGCCAGTGACGATCTTTACGGCGGCACGTTCCGATTGTTCGATCGAGTGCGGCGACGCTCTGCGAATCTTGATTTTAGCTATGTCGATTTGACCGACCCCAAAGATCTCGAGCGCGCGATCAAACCAAACACGCGCATGGTTTGGATCGAAACGCCGAGCAATCCGCTGCTGAAGCTGATCGATCTTGAAGCGATCGCGAAAATCGCCCGGAAGCGAAAAATCATTTCCGTGTCCGATAACACATTCGCCACTCCCTGGATCCAGCGCCCAATCGAAACGGGCTTCGATATTGTCGTTCATTCCGCAACGAAATATTTGAATGGGCATTCTGATCTCGTGGGCGGGGTTGTTGTTGTTGGCGAAAACAAGGAGCTCGCTGATCAACTTGCATTTTTGCAAAATTCCGTCGGCGCAGTCGCCGGTGCATTCGACAGTTTCCTTGTTTTACGAAGTTTGAAAACGCTGGCGCTCCGCATGGAGCGGCATTGCGCCAACGCGCTGGAAATTGCGCGCTGGCTTGAGGAACAGAGCGAAATCAAATCAGTCCATTATCCCGGACTGAAATCGCACCCACAACACGATCTCGCCCGGCAACAGATGCGCGGCTTTGGAGGAATGGTTACAATTCTTCTGAAAACCGACCTCGCTGGAACGCGGCGTTTTCTCGA
>Ga0209577_10003666_pt1 | contig 14473 bp, 14 predicted proteins | sample GraSoiAngelo_109_FD_185874 | JGI IMG/M metagenome (GOLD analysis project Ga0209577, IMG submission 185874) | Grasslands soil microbial communities from the Angelo Coastal Reserve, California, USA - 14_0903_12_20cm (SPAdes) (version 2) | ecosystem: Environmental > Terrestrial > Soil > Grasslands...
TACGGTGCTGAGAGCCAGCACCGCGGAGCCCAAAGTGGCGCGTCGCTCCGGCCGGGGGGCGGCCCGCCGCTGAGACCTGGAGGCTTGCGCCGACCGTCGGCTCCCAACTGGACGACGCAACCTCTCAGTCACACCGCGGGTCACTCGCGGGACCGACCCCAGGTCCTCCCGTGACGCTGCGCGAGTTACGCCGCGAGTGCCGCCGCGAGTTTGCGGCCGATCCGCTTGGGGTCCTGGGTAGTGCTCGGCCACCCGGTGCGTCGTCCAACCGTGTCCGTACACGTTCATTCGATTGCCGGCGGCCAGCCTGCGCTCGCGGTCACCCAGGCCACGAAATCGCTCAACTTCTCCCGTGGTCCGGCGCATGGGCTGGTGGCGCGAAGGGAGCGCCCGGGGCCGCGGCCGGGTGCGAAGACTCGCGTGAAGACCGGATGCGAGTAACGCGCGAGTAGCGCCGCGAGTTCCCTCCTCATACTGGGCCCGGCGGGCGGCCCGCCGTAGGGCGGACTCGTCCCCGGCCGCCGGTGGCCTCGCCAGGTCGCGCCGGCACTGGCCGAGCCGAGACGACCTGGCCGGGTTATCCCCGCGGGTGTCTACCCGCGTCCCCGAGGAGGCTGTCCATGCACGTCCGTCCTGTCGCCCGAGCCAGCTCCGATCGGCTCACACTCACCGTCGCCGAGGCTGCCGAGCTGCTCGGCATCTCCCGTGGTCTGGCCTACGAGCTCGCGGCCCGGGGCGAGCTGCCGGTGCTCCGCCTGGGCCGGCGCATCGTGATCCCCCGCAAGGCGCTCGAGGCCCTGGTGGAGGCGGCCGGGCGTAGCACCGGCACCGGAGAGGCGGGGCCGCCGTGGAGGTGACCTGCGACCGGCGCTCACGGCCAGGGTCCCGCGGGGGGTACTCGCGGCCGACGCGTACGGCCGCGACACCGGCGACGCGCCGGGCCCTGCGACCGCAGGTGCAAGTTCGTGCGTGCTGGAGACGACTCGCGGCAAGGACGGAGGGACGCGCCACGGCAAGGACAGCGGAGGCGACGGAAGCAAAGGGCCGGTCGGTTCGAGGTGGTGAGCGCTGAGTGGGGATCGGACTTGTCCCGAACTACGGGACCGCGAAGTGAGCGGCCCTCCGGGCGAGGGGAGGCGGAGCCGTGCTGAGCATCGGGGTGGCCAAGGCCGACTACTACCTGGAGCAGGTCACCAGGAGCCTGGAGGGCTACTACCTGAACGGCGAGGCCCCGGGGTGCTGGCTGGGCCGGGGGGCCGAGCGCCTGGGGCTGGCGGGGCGGGTCGAGCACGGGCTCCAGGTCATCGAAGTCGGGACAGATCTGACCGAGGACGACCTGGCTTCACTCGTCGCCGCTGCACTCGGGCTCTGACCACGCACGTAACGCGCGCCCGAGAACGTGCCGGTCGGACACTCCCGATGCGAGGCGATCGGCGCATATTCTGCCGCTCATCCTTGCTCGCCACCGTCTTCGTCAGTCAACAGTGCCGGCGGGGACGACCCACTGACATGGCTGGCCCGTCACCTTGGCGACGAGGTCGAAGTCGCCGTCGTAGTGGAGCAGAATGAGCTCAGCCTTCTCGGCGGCCGCGGCAATGAGGAGATCGGGCACCTTGCGTCCGCGCTGGCTTCTGGAGGCGAGCAGCCGTTGCACCTGGCGCGCTCGGCCGACATGATCGGCGGTTGTCTCCACCAGTTCGAAGACTGCCAGGTCGGCCATGTCTTGGTCCCACTCTGTGGCATTTCGACTGCCGTAGCCGATCTCCAGGTCGGTGATGCCGGCCCGGCCGGCCACTCCGTTGTGTGCCAGCGGATCGACGACGGCCCGGACCGCTGGGTTGCCCAGGCGGGTAAGAACGCTCGTGTCGATCAGATGGGTCAGCGCCACGCTTCCTCGCGGGTGGGCCGGCGCCGCCGTCCGAGGCGATCGAGAGCCTTGTCCACCCGGCGGCTCCGGGGTGTAGAGACCCTGCGAAGGGCCTCGTTGACGGTCTCCTTCATCGTTGCCGTCCCTAGCTCGGCCTGGGCAGCTGCCAGTGCGGCCTCGTCGATGTCAACCAGATGCTTTGCCATCCGACCTAGTATATCTCATGGATCCGTAAGATATACGCCACGGCTAGGAACGATCCTGGTCTGGCAGAAGTCGGGTCTCACCCGCCCCTATCGGACGTGCCGAACATCGCTCAGAGAGCGCGATCGCGGCGCGGCTATAGGCGCTTATGCCGGTGATCCTGTCAGGTGCTTGTGGATATGCCGGTGATGAGCGGGTGGCACGCGGGCGGCTTATCGACCCGGCGGAGGGCAGCCTTCGATGCGAGCGGTTTCCCGTGTCCCGGCCGAAACGTGATCGAGCCGTCGGCACGGCAGCCTCGGATTTCGCCACCGCGATCAGTGCACTCAGGCCGGCGGGCGGCGCCAGCGATACAGGCCGTAGCCCCCTGCGCCCACGATCACCACGATGGCGGCGATGATCCCGGCGACGGCAGGCCCGGACCCTCCGCCGCCCTTCTTCTTGCCGGCGGCCTGCTCAGACGGGAGAGCCGACGTCGTCGACGCGGGAATCCCGCTGCTGCTGGCCGCGGTGCTCGCAGTGGTGAGTGAGCTGCGCGTGGAAGACGATGTCCGCCCCACGGTGGTGCTGGTCGTGGCGGGGCCGCGTGTGGACGACGGTGCTCGGGCGCCGGTCGTGCCTGGTGCCAGGCTCGCGGTCGTCGAGGAGCCCCGCCCGCTGTCGTTGATCGTCACGTGGGCGTCGGGGTCGACGACGTAGTTCGGGTTGACCGCGCACCCGCCCGGGTTGCTCAGATGCAGGCGGAAGGTCTTCGGCCCCCCGGCGACGTTGTCGTCGATGGTCTTCACCGGGAAGGTCCGGGACGTCTCGTTGGTGAAGTCCACCGTCTGGTGCAGGGCCGTGTAGTCGGCGCCGGCCTTCGCCGTCTCGTCGACCGTTGACACGTCGATGTTCGACGGCGCAAGCGCGGCATCCCTGCTCACCGTGACCGTAGCGGTCTCCCCCTCGGTCACGGGGTTGGGCGAAGCCGCTACGGAGAAGTGGTGGCATGCAGCCTGCGCCGGCCTTCCGGGGAGGAGCACGGTGCCCGCCACGACGACGCAAAGGACCATGAACTTGCGCACACCGACACTACGGCCCGGGCCCGGGTGTGGATTGCTCGGGCGGCCGGAGCTTCCGGGTCCACGGGCCTTCCCGGCCCGCGCCTCGAGCCCACCTCGCCGCTCCGCGCTGAGATGCAGCAGAGACGGGCCCTTTCTGGGCATGGGCATCCCCTCCGGCGGACACCGTACGTTGCCGAAGGTCCTGACTTACATCATGGGGTGTGCCCGCATACCTCGTCACGGGGAACCCGGGATCAGGAAAGTCGTCGGTCGCGCAGGAGTTCGCACTGCGCGGCCTGCCGGCTATCGACCCCGATCATGACCCCGAACTCTCATACTGGGAAGATGCGGCCGGCGCGCGAGTGTTGCTTGTCGACGGACCGCCCGATCCGGACCAGGAGTGGCTGCGATCACATCGTTGGGTGTGGAACAGAGCGCGAATGAAGCAGCGGTTGGCCGAATACGACGGCTCGGTGTTCGTTTGCGGAATTGCGCTTAACATCGACCAGTTCCTGGGCGTCTTCGAGCGGATCTTCCTGTTACAAATCGATGCCGTGACGCAGGAAGCTCGTTTGACGGCGCACGACGCGGCTCACCCACCGGGCCGTGGCGAGGCCGGCCGACAGGAGATCCGCGACGGCCGCACCGCCCTTGAGAGAGAGATGCTGACCCTGGGCGCTGTCGCCATCGATGGTACGTCACCAACAGTCGTGGTCGTGGACGAGATCCTCGCAGCGGTCGCGGCGATTTGAGCGGGAACCCGTGCTCTCCGAGTACTGAAGACCTATTGGCGCCTATCACACGTTCCGATGATCGCGACCCCGCCGGCACCCATGCGCCGCCTATCGGCGCGTACGCGGCTGACTCGCTAACGCTCCGGACAAGCACTGTGGCCCTGGCCGTGAGGGGTCGGGACATGACAAAGAAGCCAGCGAAAGTTCGTAGAGATGGCGACGTCGCATCGTCGCGTCGCCATGGTCGTACTTGCGCGCCCAATCGATGAACTCGGGAACGACCCGACTGAGCTTGAGCGCCTCTCGGTGGATGAGCCGGGCGACACGGACGTCCTCGGGAAGCCATAGGTAGACAACCAGGTCGAAGGAGTCCGCGAGCTTCTGGTCCCCAGCTGACGATCGACCCAGCGAGGACGACCCGCCGAGGAGAGCCGGCGTCTCTCGATCTACATATCCTACGAGACGTGCGAATCGACGCCGTCATCTTCGACTTCGACGGCGTGATCATCGACAGCGAGGTCACCAACTTCGACGCGTGGACCGAGACGTTCGCGCGTTACGGCGCCGAGCTGACGACAGGCGAGTATCTCGAGTCGATGGGGACTCGCCATGTCAGCACCTACGAACTGTTGAGTCGGAAGGCCACGTTGCCGGTGCCCGACGAGACGACGGTCCGGGCGGTGAAGCGGGCCCGTCATCTCGAGTTGCTCGCCGCGACGAACATGCTTCCTGGTGTGGCTGAATGGATCGCCGAAGCCCGCTCGCGGGGATTGGGTATCGGACTGGCATCGAGCGGCGATCAATCCTGGCTCGATGAGCAGCTCGCGCGAGTCGGTCTGGGCGAGTCGTTCGATTGTGTGTGCTGCTGGGACGGCGAGGTCCCACCCAAGCCCGCTCCAGATCTCTACTTGCGCGCTTGCGGACGACTCGGTGCGGAGCCATCCACCGCGTTGGCCATCGAGGACTCACCCAATGGCTTGCTCTCCGCCCGCCGCGCTGGGCTTCGGACTCTGGCCGTCCTCCATCGACTGACGCTCGACGTCGAACTGGTGGCGGACATCGTCATCGGGTCCCTCCAGGAACTGAGCCTGGCGCGGGCGCTAGCGCGGTTGGAGAGCGACTAGGTACCCGGGCAGCGGGGATGCGCACTTCGCACCGATTCGGCGATCTCAGTGGCTTGGCGCGCACCTATTCTTCGCGCCGATTGTTCGTCTTGACGTTCTCGCTGGCGATACCGATTCATCGGCGCCTATTCATGTGGTCGACATCGCTGACGCAATCCGGCGGCCTCCCGTCCGATCCGATGGAACCACTTCGCCGGTGGTCGGATCTCGCCAATTCGCAAGACGAGTTGTCGACGGGCCGCGGGCGGCTGCGCCACTCGTCTGTCAAAGTGGCCGTGTGGCTGAGCAACAGCTCGATGGCGGGATCGCGAACGCGGGCCGGGTGGTCCGCGTCGGGCCGCACGTTCTTCGCCCCTCGAGCCCGCACTCCGGTTCGATCCACGCCTTCCTGCGGGCGGTAAGACACGCCGGATTCGAGGGCGCCCCGATACCTGTCGGCATCGACGCCGACGGACGCGAGCGCCTCGTGTTCATCGACGGCGAGGTCCCCGTGCCGCCCTATCCGGGCTGGAGCCAGACCGACACCGCGCTGGCGTCTATCGCCAGGTTGCTGCGCAGCCTGCATGACGCCGCCCGCGGGTTCGACCCTCAGGGTTTGACCTGGCACGACAGCCTGGCTGACCGTGCGGGCGCGACGCTCGTATGCCACAACGACGTGGAGCTTTCGAACGTCGTCTTCCGTGACGGCATCGCTATTGCTCTGCTCGACTTCGAGTTCGCTGCCCCTGGCCGCCCCGTCTACGACGTGGCCCAGCTCGCCCGCCTCTGCGTGCCGATCGAGGACGACTTTGACCAGGCCCGGCTCAGCTGGCGGCCTGCCGACCGGCCGGCACGGCTACGACTCGTCGCCGACGCCTACGGACTGGACCGGGACGGTCGGACGGAGCTGCTCGCGGCCATGGACGATGCCATCGACCGCATTGAAGCAGCCGTTCGGCGCAGCGTCGACGTGGGTGACCCGAACGCTGTCGCGATGTTGAAGAGGACCGGAGGCATAGAGAAGTACGACCGCCGGCGCCGCTGGTGGACCGACCACCACGACCTGTTCGTCGCCGCCCTCCTCTGACGACGCATCCCTTGCGCCACACGCACGGCGCGGCCTTGCATCCGTGAGGCCTCGCCCGCTGCGCGATCCCACGCTGACGCTCACCGGTGCCCTCGCCAAGCTCCCAGGCGCGGTGGGGGGCGGATCGTGCACGACGATTGCGGGACGTGCGAACGGTGAGGCGAGTCAGGCTGCCGTGATCGTGGGAGACGTCACCAGCGGCGGACGCTCATCAGACGGCGCGTCTCATCACCATGTCGATCGACCGCTGCTCCACCACTTCGAAGCCACGCTCCTCGAACATCGCACGAGGGCCACGGTGGCTACTTGCGGGGCGAGCGCCCTCGTTGAATGGATACGCCTCCACCCAGCGGACACCGCGCGTTGGCGCGTCGATGATGACCCGATCGAGGAGCTGGGCAGCGAGACCATGCCGCCGGTACGGCGGCGCTATCACGAAGCAGGCGATCCCGACCACATCTGAATCGTCCGGCCTCGCGCCCGCACCAACGCGATGGAGGGTGTAATCGGACCGTCTCGACGCGTTGATCCAGCCGGCAGCACGACCGTCCGCGTAGGCGAGATAGCCAAACGCCCGGCCCGTGCGCAAGAGGTCAAGCATCAACTCGCGATGTGCCCGCCAGTCAGGGTGTGGAGGCGGTGGCTTGCCTGCTTCGATTACGTGCGCTTCTGTGCAGTAGCACGCGCCACCGACCGGGTTGCCCGCATGGGAATCGTGGTCGAAGAACGCGGCCCAGTCCTTCAAGCGATCCTCGATCACCGGCTCGACGGTGATGGGACCGACCTCCTCCAACCTCTCGGTGTTACCGGTCAGGCGTGCAACGTTCTCGCCGACCATCCGAACCGCGGCATCGGGAAACGGCCACTCGGAGTGTGTCGAGCGGACGTGCGAGAGGAAGACATGGCAAAGTCCTCGAGCGTTCCGGCCACGAGTTCGGCGCCGCAGTCATGGCACCGCCTCGTGATCAATTCGGCTCCTCCACGACGCGAGAGTCTGCCCCACGGCACGGCTGAGTGCGTCACGGCCACCGGGTCCTGAGAAGCCCGGACAGGTTGAGGCGTTGTCTCATTCAAGGACCCGTCGACGGGACCGAACGACGGCGCGGCCTGATCTCGTTGCCGAAAGCGCAACCTATCGCTCGAACAGAATGTCCTTCGCGCAGCCCGCTTCTGCCTCAGACATCGCCGCATAGAAGCGAGGCAATCAGGTGTCACGGGTTCATGACGCGGCTCGGCGATAGAGACGTACTGCAAGGAGACCGAAAACGCCGAGGAGTCCGCCCGACCATGCTAGGGACTGCCATATCCAGTGGTAGGCGTGGGTCCCCTCCACGAGGGTCCGCACAGCTTCGACGGTGACGTTGACGGGCTGGTTGCGCGCAAACGTCTGCACACCGCTCGCCATGGCGGCCACCGGGATCCAGGCTCCGCTCAAGTAGACGAGTGGGAGCACGGGTGCGAAGCCGATGAATTGGGCGGTCTGTGGGTCTTTGACGGCCAGACCGACAGCGGCGAAGACCCACGAGGTGGCGTAGCCGAAGAACAGGGCCAGCAACACCGCGACGAGGGCGGCGGCGACGCTGGCGTGCAGATGGAACCCCATGGCCAAGCCGACGACGACGATCACCGTCATAGACGCCGCGTTGCGGGCCAGGTCGGCCACGGTCCTTCCGACCAGGACGGCGGAGCGGGCCATGGGCAGGCTCCGGAATCGGTCGATGACCCCGGCCTGCAGATCCTCCGCGAGCCCGACGCCGGTGGTTCCGGCGAAGAGGATCACGTTCATGATCAGCACACCCGGCAACAGGTATTGGATGTAGTGGCCGCCCAGACGGGCCTCGACCAGGCCCCGGAACACCACACTCAGGCCGACCAGGAAGAGCACGGGCTGCACGGTGCCGAAGAAGACGAGCTGCGGGGTACGGCTGAAGCGGACGAGGTAGCGCCGGGTGATCCCAATCATGTCGCTCAGGGCCCCGGAGCCGACTCTGGGTGGGCTGGCGGCCGCGAGGACGTCCCGTGTTCGCGCTGGGGCGGGTCGGTGCTGAGGCGCAGCCACCGCCGTATCGGGGGTGGCCCGAGAGTCACGATCGTCGGTGGCGACCTGGCCGGTGAGGGCGAAGAACACGTCATCGAGCGATGGCCGGCAGATCCCGAGATCGGCCAGGACGATGCCGGCTTCTTCGAGACGACTTCCCGCCGTGAGGAGGGCCGTTGTGCCACCGGTGGTGGGCAGGGAGATCTGCTGTCGTTCGACGTCGACCTGGGGGCTGCCGTCGCCGAGGTCGGCGACCAGGGCCAGGCCGGCGTCGAGGTCGCCTCGTTCGACCAGGCGCGCTTGGAGGACATCGCCTCCGATCTGGCGCTTGAGCCCCTCGGGCGAGCCTTGGGCGATCACTCGCCCTTGGTCGATCACGACGATCTTCTGCGCCAACCGTTCGACTTCTTCCAGGTACTGGCTCGTCAGCACCACCGTCGTGCCCTCTGTCGCCACCTCGTCGACGAAGCGCCACAGTTCGATCCGGCTCCGGGGGTCGAGCCCGGCCGTGGGCTCGTCCAAGAGCAGGACCAAGGGGTGCCCGACGAGGGTGGCGGCCAGGTCGAGGCGGCGGCGCATCCCCCCTGAGTAGGTCCTCACCGCCCGCTCGCCGGCCGCGCTCAGATCGAAGCGCTCGAGCACCTCCCGGGCGCGGCTCCGGCGCTCGCTGCCGCCGAGGCCGTAGAGGCGGCCGATCAGCTCGAGGTTCTCGCGGCCGGTCAGCAGCTCGTCGAGCGCCGCGGCCTGGCCGGCGAGGCCGAGCAGACGGCGGGCGGCCGACGGCTCCCGGCGCACGTCTACGCGACCGATGCGCACTGTGCCGCGGTCAGGGACGAGCAACGTGGCGAGAATCCGCACCAGGGTCGTCTTGCCGGCGCCGTTCGGTCCCAGAAGACCAAGGATCTCGCCCTCGCCGACCCCGAACGACACCCCGTCGAGCGCCCGAGTCTGGCCGAAGGACTTGGAGACGTCCTCGACCTCGATCATCCACCCAGCCATTTCCATACGACTGTATGGTTATAGGTGGAGGTTGCGCAAGTGCCGAAGCAGGTCGACCACGACGAACGCAGGCGCGAGATCGTCGAGGCGCTGTTCCGGGTGGCCGAGCGCGACGGACTGGCGGCAGCGACGTACCGCACCATCGCGGCAGAGGCCAATGTTCCTGCGCCGCAGGTGCAGTACTACTTCGCGACCAAGGCAGACCTGATCCACAATGCCCTGTTCGAACTCGGACGTCGCGTCGTCGGCAGGGGCATGGACCTAATCGGCAAGGCGGGTCCCGACCCATCGCCCGAGGTCATGCTGCGCGCCGCGGTCGAGGGTTCGCACCCAGTCGACGACGTAACCCGCCAGGAGCTCGTCCTCTTCTACCTCTTCTTCATCGCCGCGCTGTCCGACCAAACGGTCGCCGAGAGCGGGCTCATCGCCGCGCAGCGTTTCATCACCACCACCTTCGCCGAATGGATCCGCACCGCCCAGGAGCGAGGCGAGGTCGCCCCCGAGGTCGACCCCGTGCACGAGGCACGTCTCGTCCTGTTCGCCAACAGCGGAATCGTCCTCGCCGCACTCGTCGGCATTCACACGATCGAGGACGCGACCGCAACAATGGACTACCTGCTGTCAAAGCTATTCGACCGGCCCTCGATGACGAGAGCCTGAGTGTGCCCGCACCGCGAGCAGGGCGATCCCAGCGCCAGCTCGCTGAGGTTCTCGTGCGCCTGAAGCGGCGGTCGTTGCCCTGATCTGGCGTCCCTATCACCCAGTCAATAAGTCAGGTCCTAATGTCGCCGGGGCCGCCCCTATCGGCGCTTATCCGCGCATCCGGAAAGACCGAACGACCCGCCGCACCACCGGCTCGACGGCGCTAGATGGCGAGGACGTCAAGGAGAGCATCGGCGACCTCTCGCAACCGTCCGTTGCCGAGCCGACCGGCTCGGCGGCCGAATCGCTCGAGTGACAGGGTCCGAACCTGGGTTGTCTTGATCCATCCTTCGCGCCGGAGTCCTCCCTCGCCTTTGTCGAGATGCACAGTCAAGGGATAGCCAGCGCGTTGCGGTTGGGAGGTGATGGCAAGAACGATCGTGGTGGATGACCGGGCGTTGATCTCGTTAGCCTGGATTACGAGCACGGGACGCCGACCCGCTTGCTCGGAGCCCCTCACGGGATCGAGATCCGCCCAGTAGACGTCACCCCTCAGTATTCGGGCCACGACGTGTTGCCAACCTCAACCGCCTCTTCCGCGAGGTCGCGCTCCTCATCGATGTCAAGCTTGTCAGCCTCGTTTGCGAGTCGTGTTCTTCGAAGCTCGGCAAGGTATGACGCCAGCGCTTCCTGATAGACACGGCTCCGGTTGGACTTTGACAAGTCGCCGAGGAGGGTCGATACCGATTCATATAGCTCCGGAGGCACGGATACGGTGACTCGGTCGCGGTGTTCAACCCAGCTGCGCCAGTCACCGGCGTGAGATGGCCGGACGAAGGTCCAGAAGTTCCGAGTTGCCGCATCCTGAGGTTGCGGCCGATGGGAGAAGAAGTACTTCAGGGCCAACTGGACAAGCCCGCTGCGGCTGCGCGCGGCGCCATGCTGTACCCACCAGTCCAACTCAGCGGTGATGGGCCTTGGCAAACTCAGCGTCACGCGCTCTGTTACGGTATGAGCCATACGCATACTCTACCCGACGAGAAGCACGCACAAGATTGCGCCTTAGCGGCCCGCGAGCACATCGGTCCCGGGTCTAGACCGGGGGCGGGGTGTGTCAGCGGCAGACGAATGTGTTCAAGCGGGCGGTGAGGACGACCGCACCTCTGGCAGCTGGTCGCAACGGTGTTAGTCCCTCAACAAAGGTCGATCCGTGGGCGACGGAGTCGGCAGCTCCGGTCGGGCGCCGACACGCGAGAGCCGGGGGTTGTCGTGCCACAGTCGTGCCACTACGAAGCCGTATGGGGGCAGATCCGGAGGCACCAGCTGGACAGGCACATACCGTTTGACCAGGTCTTTTGCGTTTCCGTGCCCTGCCGTCCGGTGCCCCGGTCTGCCTTCTAAGCAGCGGGCCGTAGGTTCGAGTCCTACCAGGGGCGCGAAGGGCCGGTGACTAGGGAGTTTCTGGCCCGGCCCTTTGCAACGCTTCCGTAGCCTGAAGGCAACCTCCGCGCTAGGGAGGGAATTGGGGAGACGATGGCCCGGACTGGTCCACATCCGGGCCATCGTCGCGTCTAGCCACCGCGAGGACCTGCCCGCGTAGTGAAACCCAGCTACGGCTCTACTCCCGGGTCAGCGCGACGGGCCGTGCTGGGGTGACACCGGGGCAGGACCCTCCGAGGTCACATCTCCGGTGTGCGAATCAGCACCCGTTGAGAGGCGGCGTCGTGGTCGTACTGGTGCCGTCGCTGACGGTCGCCGTGCAAGTGGGTGCAGAGAACCCCGTTGTCTGGATCCGGAAGTTGCCCGCCGCGTCAGCGGTGCCCAGGGCCCGACTGGTGCCGTTGACGGCCGTGATGGTGATGGCGGCGTTGGGCTTGGCCCCCGTGCCTTCGATGCGTAGCTGGCCTGCTTGCAGATCGGCTCGGGTGATGACGATCGACGATGCCACCGGAGGCGGAGGCGGCGGAGGCGGAGGAGGAGGCGGCGGGGGCGACGGCGGAGGCGGCGGAGCGACCGCGGTGATTATGAAGCTTCCGGGGAGCAGCACACAGCAGAGGCCGGAGGCGTTGAGGCCGCTCCCGCCGCTGCCGGCCGCGCCGCAGAGTGGGTTCGCGTTCTGAACTGTGACGCCGCCAGACGTAGCCCCCGCGCCCACAGTCGCTGTGATGGTGGTCGGCGAGATCACAGTGAAGACGGCAGACACGTTGCCGATCTCGACGAGGCCGGTGCCAGTGAAGTTGGTGCCCGTGATAGTCACCGTCGTACCCACCGGGCCACTGGTCGGGGTGAAGCCCGTAATCGTGGGCAAACATGCCGGAGGAGGCGGAGGCGGAGGCGGCGGGGGCGGCGGCGGGGGCGGGGGGGGAGGAGGCGGCACAGGCGGCAGAGGCGAAGGCGGTACAGCGCCCGGGGTGACGGTGAAGACCAACCCGACGGCCTGGCCATAGGAGAGCCCGCCACTCACTACCTCGCCACCGGAGGGGGTATGGACCCTCACGTCGGTGATCCTGGTTAGGGCCCCGGCGGGAACGGTGGCGATGATGGTGGTGTCCGAGACCACGGTGAACGGAGTGAAGTTCCCGATAGTTACCCCAATACTGACCCGGTCCGCGCCGGTGAAACTGGACCCGGTGATGGTCACCGTCGTGCCCACCGGGCCACTGGTCGGCGCGATGCCTCTAATCGCTGGTGTTGGAGCCTGCGTGGGCGCAGGCGGCACCCCTGGCGAGATGGTGAACATCGTGCCGACGAGGCCGCTGATGCCGACGGCGCCGCTCGAAGCCGAGCCAACTGGGGTGGCAACGACCACGCTGGCTGGACCCGTGGCCCCCCCCGGCACCGTGGCGGTGATGGTGGTGGGCGACACCACCGTGAACCGCGCTGGCATGGTGGTGGCCCCGACCTGGAAGGTGATCGCGCGGGTGCCTGTGAAGTTGTTCCCGGTGATGGTCACGGTCGTTCCTGGTAGACCGCTAGCGGGGTTGAGGGCGGAGATGGTGGGCAAGGTGGGCATAGGAGATGCTGGGCAGATTGGGGTCGGCGTTCCCACGAAACAAACAGAAAAGATCGGGAGCGGGAAGACCGGCGGAGGCGCTGGCGACGGAGGCGTGGGAGAGGGAGGCGGGCCGTTGACCACGAGCGTCGCCACGACAGTGTGGATCAGACACGGAGGACTCAGCGGGACGAGCACCGGACAGTCGGTACCCAGCACGTTGGCGCCGAATTGTCGAACGCCTGGCGCTGGGCTGGCCGCTCCGGTGATTGTGAGCGGGTAGGTGCCTGGCGGCGTGGTCGGTGACGTCGAAACGGTCAGTTGGGAGCCACCCGTGGGCGTGCTGAAGTTCAAGGGCGGCGCGAGCCCTACCGGATAGAGCGGCGGCGGGTCAGCCGCCGGGGTCTGACCCGAGAAGGGGGGCCCGGGCTGGAACACTCCCGCATCGGGGCCAAAGGTGGCGGCTGTACCGAGAGGCAGGCCGGTGATGATCAGGTTTGCTCCGACGTTGCAGGTCGTGGACGACTCGTTGATCGTGTAGGTGGCAGTGGCTCCGGGGTTCACCGCCGCGCTCGCCGGCGAGGTGGTCAAGGAGAAGTCCGGCACAGTTTGCTGGAGGTTGAGTGGCGCACCAAGGTTTTCGACGGTGACGCTGCTGGTAACCACTCCGCCGACAGACGCGGTGATGGTCGGCGTCGTGATGCAGTTCACAGCGGGGACGGTGGTGGTGAATGTGGTGGGCGCGTTACTGGCCGGGTCTACGGTGACAGTAGGTGGAACGGCCAGCGCCAGTGGGTTGGAGCTGGTCAGATTCACGACGACGGGTGTGGTCGGACCCGGCGATACGAAGCCAACGCTCACGAAGCCCGTCAGCGTCTGTCCGGGCTGCACGGTGGTGCCCGGCGGTGCCGGAGGCGAAGAGACTGGCACCAGTGCGCCCCCGACGATCGGGGTCCACAGGGAGAGGCCGACCGAGACGGGTGTTACGGGAGGCAACGGAGCCGGTGCGGGTGCAGGAGCGGGCGCGGGTGCAGGAGCGGGCGCAGGTGCCGGCGGCGGGTTGATCCCGTGCTGGGCCAGGGCCGGTCCAGCCGACCCAGCGAAGAGCCCGATGGCGCCCAGAGCAGCGAGCGCACAGACGCCCCGCCGTCCGGTCTTGCCCGCACGAGGGGCGCGCGCCGTTCCGAGAGCCATTCGCTGTCCAAACCGCCGCATGAGTCCGTCCCCCTGTTCCTGGCCTACACGCGGCTCCGACCGCGCTGTCCTTATCAACCCGAGTCGTTGCCTGTTCCGGTGGATCAGCACCCCGCTAGAGGGGTGCTCGCCGAGCCCGTGCCGTCGCTGACGGTCGCCGTACACGTAGGCGCCAGGAACCCGGTGGTCTGGAGGCGGAACGCCCCGGCGCCGTCAGCCGAGCCGAGGGCTTGGCCGTTCACGGTCATGGCGGCGTTGGGCTTGGCCCCCGTGCCTTCGACGCGTAGCTGGCCGGCGTTGAGTTCCGCCCTGGTGATGGTGATCTTCGAAGCCACTGGCGGAGGCGGAGGAGGCGGAGGCGGCGGAGGAGGCGGCGGGGGCGACGGCGGAGGCGGCGGAGGAGGCGGAGGCGGCGGAGGAGGCGGAGGCGGCGGAGGAGGAGGAGGCGGCGGAGGAGGAGGCGGCGGGGGCGTCCCGTTGGTGAAGGCGGCGCTCGAGACGGCGGTGGCGACGACGCCGAACTGGCCGCCGTTGATGGTGACCCGGATGGGACCGGTGGTGACCTGGGCG
>Ga0209577_10003668_pt1 | contig 14472 bp, 16 predicted proteins | sample GraSoiAngelo_109_FD_185874 | JGI IMG/M metagenome (GOLD analysis project Ga0209577, IMG submission 185874) | Grasslands soil microbial communities from the Angelo Coastal Reserve, California, USA - 14_0903_12_20cm (SPAdes) (version 2) | ecosystem: Environmental > Terrestrial > Soil > Grasslands...
AAGGAACTTACCGAAAGATCAGTCCTAGAATATATTGAAAAAATAATTTGCCGCTATGGCCATCTCGGCACGTATGACGAGGTCTCTCAATCTGGGAGCCGAACCATAGTGATCAGACACAGATTAGGAAGAAAGGGTTCCAAATTCTTCGAAGGCTATCTCAGGTCTGCCTTACAGAATATCATCGAAAGAGAAAGCGTGTTTGAGGTGACTGACTCTTCTGTAAAATTTGACCTTAGATAGGAGTCAGCTACCTTGCAATAGGAACATGGTTAGCGTATCCAAAAGGTTCACAAATTGATGCTTGGATCCGACAAGCGTACATTCATTATGTTTGAAATAGGGCATATGAGTGGTGTAGTTAGAATTCCTCCTAGTAGATTAAAACATTCATTGAAGGATACACCAATTGGAATTTTAAAGCCACCTCATTGGAAGCTTGTCAGAAAAATATGGAAATCTTTGCAATTTCTCTACCTTTTCAGACACCTCTATTCGAGTGTATATAACCTTAAGTACATCACCTTGGAGTACTTTATTACAATCGAAACGTAAGATGAATTATCTGGGTAAAGAAATATCTAGCAAAGCATCGGTATTGATCCTCGATGATGACTTCGATATCGTAACGTTAATGAAGATAGGTCTTCAACATAACTCTTTTAATGTATATGGATTTACAGACCCAGCATTAGCGCTAGAACATTTTGGGATGAATGCTAAAAGCTATGATCTGGTTATTTCTGATATTAGAATGCCCCAAATGAATGGATTTGAATTTATAAAAAAAGTTAAAGAAATAAAGCCAGAAATTAAAGTCTTTTTAATGACTGCATTTGAAATTAACGACATTGAATTTAGGAGAGTTTTACCTTCCACAAGAATAGATGAATTCATTCAAAAGCCCATATCCATAGAGAGATTGAATACCTTGGTACGGACTCATGTTAAGAATCGAAGGAAAAAAATCTAGAAGATTTAAGTACGTCTATAAAACCAGATATGAAGACAGCAATAACTATTTGATAGTACTTGTCTATAATACATCTAAAAATACTGCACTCGACTTGTTAAGCGCGTGAACAACTCGTCCGGACGCATTCGTCAGTGCGCTTGCATCCTCATTTTCTAGAATCGATTCATTTGAAAAACTTCTTTTAGAATTGTATGAAAGTCGGTAGTAAGGGAACGTCAATAGAAGATGTTAACTCTTGTAAATACTTTGCTAAAGTAATTTACTTACTGGAAGAGTGAAGTAAAAAGTAGCGCCTTTTCCATCTTTATTATTCTCAGCCCATATCCTGCCGCCATGGGCTTCAACAATACTTTTGGATATGAATAATCCCAATCCAGTACCAGTATCTGATTTTGTAGCAAATTTTGTAAATAGTCTTGGTATAATTTCTGGATCTATTCCTTTACCAGTATCTTTGACACTAATTGTAATTGCCTTGCTATTTTCTTCCCTTTTTGTGGTTATGGATATGGTTCCCCATTCACCTTGAGTGAATTTAATAGAATTACTAATTAAATTGGATATTACTTGATTTAGCCTATTCTTATCCGCATTTACAATTATATTATTGACTCTGCTATATTCATACACTAATTTTATTTTCTCGCTGTCTATTTGACTTTTACAATCTTTAATAACATTCGATATTACCTCATTTAAATCAAATTCTTCTTTGTTTAGCCGTAGTGTCTGACTCTCAATTCTTGTTACATCTAGTATATCTCCTGTCAACCTTTGAAGTCTTATTGCATTACGAAGTATTGGATTCGCAAGCTGTCTGCTTCTTTCAGATTCCATCTCCAATATCTCTGCATATCCTAAGATAGACTGAGTGGGTGTTCTAAGCTCATGAGCTGCTATATTTATAAACTCCTTTTGCATTTTGTCATGTTCTTTTAACTTTTCGTATAACTCAAGCTGATTCCAAAAGTTCTCAAATATTGAAAGATAAGACATTATTGTTGGTTCGCTTGTTGAGTAAGTTGATAATCCTACTGCTTCTATAAAACTTTCTTTTGAATCATCTACTTTTTCAATAACGAACGATGCTTTTCTATCAACTACCAATATTGTTACTGTAGTTACATTAAATTCTGTTTGTGATTCTAAATGTCGCATTTGAAGATTAGGGTTATTGTCTTTATCTGAAGAAAAGGGAAAAATCGATTCTTCTTTTGTTACGCTTGTTGTAGATATAGTAGTTGTTATCTTCATTTCTTCTATTATTTTATCAATTGCATCATTAACAGGAGTTAAAATCCTAATATTTATAGCTCTTCTTTCTTCTTTTTTTTCTTGATTGCCTTCTGATATTGATGTTTCGAGCGTAGTTGATAGTTCCTTAAGTAGTTGTATTACACCAATTCTATGTTCACGCATAAATGCATTTATCGTAGGGAGAATTAACAATACTTCTGATTTGGCAGATTTTACCATGTTAATAAATAAATCTCGAGTCCTTAAGGGATTATCAATAATTTCTGTTATACCTAAACTAATATCACCTTGAATTTCTTTTATTTTTCTTTCAGCAGAAGTAGTTGTATTCCAAAAACTATCAAATATGTATTGTTGATGCTCTACAATTTCCTTAACATTGCTATAAATCATCATTTCTGAAGACTTTCCCTTCTCATGAAGAGTAGAAGGTGCAACATACTCTTGTTCACTTACGTAGAAGTTTCCTTTAATACCATTCAAGTGGCGGAGTTCGTCAACTAGTGAGATCATCTCTTTGCAATAATGAAGATTATCTTTCGTAATTTCGGTAATGTATCTTATTGTTATGTGCCTTCTCCTTGCATCAATAAATGCGTCCCTTAGTCGTATAATTTCTATAGCTAAATATGGCCGTGTATGGTCTACGCAAACATCGATTCTAAGTTTCGCTTTGCACATAAATTGTGCTATACCCTCAACAACATTATCACTTCCATGTACTATGTCAGTCTTGGAGATTCCCTTTGCTTCCGTGATTCATATACGTGAGTCACTTGGATATAAATAGAATATTTCAAAATTTCCGTGTAGAAATCGCAACTTTAATTATGACTGTAGAGCTTCAGAAACGAACGTTGACTAAAATTTGAGGTTGAGGATTCGTTTATCAACGCATTATAGCAGCAGAACAACTACCTATTACGAGGCACTTCAAGAATTTATCTAGGTTGTAGACTCAATTCATTTTCACCTAATTTAGGTACTTTTGGGCTTAAGGGATATGAAGTTTATAAGACATACAGCACTGAGGAATGTTTGAACAAAATAAACGAATTAGATGGCCCCATTTGGTATTAGTGATACTATGACAACCAAACCAACTGATTCAGGACCTGGATTTTCTATACCAAACACAATCCAAACTGATGCACCAATTAATCCTTGAAATTCTGATTCACCTTCGTTTCCAGCTTTAAAATTTTACAATGCTAAAAGATGTCATTAGATAACATTATTATTATACTTATTTTTATACCTCTTGCTTTTGCATCAAGGAAAGCAGCTCTTAATTGCTTAGTTTCTATGGCTAAACCTGGTTGTATAATCTATACAATCATCAATTTTATATTTTGCATTGGGTATGCATTGTAAGACAGCATTTACTACATCATCAGCACAACGTATTATGTCAATTCTTTCAGAGATAGACGTATATGGTGATGATGATGGCACTGCAATCAAAGATCGATTCAGAATTACTAATGAATTTGTGAGTATAAAATATTAACGACCTCTAACGAGATAAAATATAGAACTATTCTAACCAACCTTATTGATTCCTAATATTCCTACCTATCAAAGATGCTAGGTCAGAAAATCTAAAAGGTTTCGTTAATATCCCTTTATTGTTCTTGATTCCAATTGAGTCAATGTCTTGCTCAATAATTTCAGACGGTAAAGTGGATGTGAATATAATTTGTTGGTCTGGCTTTGTATTGACAATCTCCTTAGCAACTTGGATGCAAGGAATATCCTTTAGATGTGTATCTAATATAACTAGGTTAAATCTGTCTTTCTTATCCTTGTCTTTGTCTACATCTGAGCTTTTGAGAATCTCATCTAAACATTTCTTGCCACCATTTGTAATCACTATCTCTTTGAAACCAATAGAACGTAGCCAAATACTATACATCTGTTGCAGATCTGGTTCTGGTTCTGCAACAAGAGCCCGTATTGGTAATTCTTCTATTGAAGAAACACACGATGATGACTGTGCAACTTGAATCTTTTTTTCTTTATAGGCAGCTGTTGTACATTGTGTCAACAAATAACCGGCTGTATCAATAATTATGCTGTGGTTATGAGAAAGCTGATCCTTGTGCTGGTCAAATGGGTGCTTGCTTAATAATGAGCCTGAATGTGGGCATATAACATTAATAATTTGATTTTGATTTTGTGCTCTTGTTTTTTCTTGTTGCTGTAGCCATTTTATATAAACGTCTTGCCACCAATTCTCCACTATATTGCATTGATCAAAGTTTTTATCCCTAAAGAGGTTATCAGCACAATCAGCAACAATAAGTACTCCGTTCTTACCATCTCTATGTTTTAGTTCTTGTTGTAATTGAATGTAGAACTCCTCAAAAGGTGTTAAATCTCCTGCTAATGAAGAATCATAAAATGGTTTCAGATTTAAAATTATCAAATTTCTTTTAATGATATTTTGTTCGTAATCTTTAATTTGCCAGGATATCTTTGATAAGTGTGAAGTATAATAAGCATCAACGGAAGCATAAATACAAAGCTGCTTTTCCTGTAATCCTTGATTGATGTATTTTATAGATGCAAGCTCGCGGTCAGAATAGTCATTATACAAAAGCATAACATGATGGCTGGAAGAAGATAGATTAATTGCATTAGACATTACAAGATTCTCTCTCCGCAAGTATCTTTTAGAACGATTCTTCCACTCCTTCTGATTCATAATGTAGTAGCATCCTAATTATACCTTCTTACTTCAAATCCGATTCGTGTGGTTTACCAATAATTAAATATATCACACACTTTTTTGATACATATGTTCCTCAACTCGTTGAGATATTCTTATGCAAGTTTTAAACCGAAAAATTGTCCATAAGTTGGAAAAAGAAATTAAAGATATTTAGCCAAAACTAAACGGATGCTGAGAAGAAAAAGTGTCCAAGGTTGTGTCAAACTCGTAGAGAACAAAACAAAATCAGATTATCTTAGAAAATGGTTTAATGTCAAAGCTCTTGTCGAACTTGTTCCTTTGTGCCCGTTAATGTAACAGTTTATTGTAAAAAGTATTGTCCCAGGTCTAGGAGTGGGCAACATCTGTGGCGGCCTAAGGAGCAGGATACTGCGCGGCCTAAGGAGCAGGATACTGAGCAATCGAAAATGTGTAATGGACTCCTCCCTCAGTACGAAAAAAATGTTGCAAGAACAAAGCTAAGGCGGAGGGTGATCGAATTGCCATATCTATCTGCAGTAAAGCATACACTCACTAGTGTGTATGTTAATGGTATACACTCACTAACCACTTGAATAAAAAACCGCGACATGTAGAAGATACTATAGGGAAAGTAGCGACTCCGGATTTCTAAGTCGAAATTGCTAACTTTAGATGTATTATAGATAGTACTTTGTAAGAGGTTGCTTGAACCAGCGGAGGCGTATTGGAGTGTCTTACTCCTACTTTATTTTAAATCCCTAATATTCTTATAATTTTCAACGACTCGAATATTTTCGTCAAAATCTGCTGTATAATTAGCATTTTGTCCGTATCGTGTTCCCTTAAAAATCTCAAAGTCTTTTGAGTATTGGTCTCCTGAAGGCGGCTCTTTACCATATTGATATTTTCCACGTAATTCTTCTTCTTCCATTAAAAGCCATAGTGTCTTGCCGTCAAAAGCATCAGCAATATATTTTGGAATCCAGAATCTCTCTTTGTGTATTGTTCCCTTTTCCACGTGTAAGTAGTTTTCAGATACCTCCTTTATTTCACCCAGATCTTTTCCATCGTTAGTTTTTACATTCTTACCCTTCAGAGTTTTCCATAATGTGGTCGGTCCTGGTTTATTACTGTCGCTTGTCATGGTAATTTACTAGTATATCAGTGAAAAACATTATATTTTAATGATTAAACTGTTGTTTTGTAAGCTTTATTAGGTTTGTTGGCTTTGCCAATTCTTATCTCGTATTACAATACAACTGATATATTGTATGATGTACATTATGATTTGAATAACTGTGAGCGATATTATATCATGGGATAAAGCGATTGATAAGAAAGTAAAGTCAAGTGATGACAAAGATCTAGGCAAGATTCAAAGTGTGACGAGGGATTATATTCAAACCAAAGAAGGAACGGTAAGTAAGAACTACTATTATGTACCAAAATATTATATCCAAGGATACGATGGTGATCATCTCTGGGTTTCACTCACAAAATATGAAGTTAAATCGAGATTTGAAGGAGAAAAAGAACCGCCTGCAGCAACCTTTGAAACTCCAGATTATGTGCAGAGAAAAACGACAGTGACAAAACAATATCCAGATTTTGAAACTAATATCCCAGCCTATGCAGGGACATCAGGAGCAGCAACAACAACAACCCCGGCCTCAGTAGCTATGCCGTGGGATAAAATTATTGACAGAAAAGTAAAATCAAGTGACAACGAAGATGTGGGGAAAGTTGAAAGTATCGCTCCTAGTTATGTTGAGGTAAAAGAAGGTTCAGTACATAAAAAACGCTATTTTATTCCAAAATATTATGTTCAAGGATTTGATGGTGAAAACATTCGTACATCACTTACAAAAGATGAGATAAAAGATACTTATGAAAGAGATAGTCCACCAACGGAATCGGAATTTCAAACTCAACAGTATATGGAACAGAAGCGTAAAGTAGAGTCCACATATCCACAGTTTTTGCATGGGATCCCATTTATGGCAAAGGAATCAGGAGTTAATCTTCAAACAGAGCAATCTGGTGAGATACTCGCCATCCCATGGGAAGAGATAATCCACAAACGCGTGAAGACAACTGATAGTGTAGACATAGGAGATATTGAACTAGTAGGGAATGAATTTATCGTAGTTAGAGAGGGAGTAGCGCGAATCCGTCACTATTATATTCCAAAATCATACATCAATAACTATGACGGAAGTTCAGTATATGTAGCTGCACCAAGTGGATTGGTAACTGCCAAATTTGAAAGAGAAACTGAACCTACACCAGAAGAAATCAGAATATTAAGTGGAGGCGCACCACCATCTGGACAACGACCCAAGGGAAGTAATGCTGCACCCTAGCTCAACTACTTCTATGGTATAGGATCAAGATAACTAACACTTAACTCAAAAAGTAAACACTAGGCAGCTTTCAAGCTTCAGCCAAACAATCTTTCAACGTCTTTATACCACAGGAAAGTATAATTTACGTCCTTTAGTCCTTGTATCATCTCCTTTTGATCAATTAGAGCGTGCTCATGGTCTTTTGGATGCATTGCAATCCTCATCATTTCAGTATTGCCCATGGGCAAAGAAATGTGAATCTGTGGCAATTCGGATTATGAAGGGGAACACGCCGGGATAAATGAAATGACACCGCTAATTCATCTTAAATAACCGATACGGATACACTAAAAAAAGGGGGAAAGTGTCAGCCATTACTGGAATTTCCACAAATTGCACATATCTGAATAATGTTCTAATATATTCAAATATTATGTTCCACCATTCATGGGATGCCAGTAAAATTAGGAAAAAAGAAATACGAGAAATTTTCAGATGCGTCTGCTGCAATTCAGAAAAAGAAGGGCATATCAAAAGAAAGAGCGAATGCGTATGTTGCATCAGTAGAACGCAAGCAAGGTATAGAACCAAGGAAAGGAAAAAAGAAGAATAAAACGACCAGACGAAAGACAACAAAAAAATAGTCCTATGGGCTCATAATGTGACCAGTTGAAAGACTGATTTTGGCCATAAAGTATCAGTAATACGTTAGAGAGCTATAAGCCTTGGGTTAGAAATCAACAGGGACTACCTATGATATGCACAAGATTTTCGATTATTGACGTGATTCTTGTGTTTAAAAATGTAGGATCTTTTAAGCAGGCTCTTCTGAATCTTCACTCATCAATTGTTTTCGCAGCTTTTTCACGGAGATTCTCAGTAGGGCCCGTAGTCTTTGGATCTGAGGCTGCATCTCCTATCTTCCCTTGACGCGTCTGAGCTGAATTAAGATCTTTGGTTTTATCGTCCGCATCGTCTATTCCTACTGTAGTCGCCGCTCCTTCTTTGATAGACTTCCCTGCTCCTGCTACTTTTTCTTTTATTTTATCTGTAACAGAATCAAGAACACTCTTTTTTCCCTTTGTTGCTTCAGTCTGCTTTCCGCTTTCAGAAATCATATAATCTGCACTTGTTTCTCCGCCTGAGGCGTTCGAAGTGTCATCTTTATCGGTGGAACTCATGTACTTTTATGTCAAATAAGATATTTAAGGGTAGACAGTAATAAGCCCATCGTTTCTTTCGCTCCACGATGAAATTGGTCATAGATAAAGATGAAAAGTCATAATTCTGATGATGACATTCTGCGCGAATATCAGCTACAACTATCATTTTAATTGTTTTAGGTAGTTTAGATTACAAAGAAGAAGAAGAAGAGGAAACTTGCCTACCTGATACTAATATATTCAATAAAGTACTAAGATTGACTAATGAGCAATATCAAGGCATCAGAGGAAAATATCGAATGTCCATCTTCATATGGAAATGAAACATATAAAGAGTACAGAAAAACGAAAAAGAAAGATGAAAAGAAAGAACAAGGAACAAGGTGAAATAATCAAATGGTACTCAATACCCTATGGACAATAATACTGGTCATAATAGCGATAATCATAATAGTATTGCTCCTGAAATTCCTATTTGCGATTTTCATGATAGCACCTACTGGTCTACATGGCGAGATTCAAATCTTGAATCTCGTCAGTAGTCACTTAATAAGCAGTTAGGATTACAAACTCGTTTCTTTTCTTTTCTGCTTTTAAGTTCTACCAAACCATATGTGGATTCACAACACAATCATCAAGAATAGTTAAAGCTGTACGTGTGGTGCACCAAGATATTTTAGATAGACGTTTAGTAGGGAATAAATATGATAGTTGAAAACAGTTTGTTTATTAAAAAGGTCCTTCACTCCATAAGTAATCAATAAAGATTATCATTGATGCTAGAAAATTCCTATTTCATCCTAGTGATGAATTAATAGGACCATGGAGAACAAAAAATATCTCCCCCTATATAATGAAGCAGGGGTTAAGAAATTCGCGTTCCTTTTTCCTCCAGGCTCTCCAATTCCACCAACAAATGGACAAAATATGCCTGATGAAAAATTTCCAACTCAGTCTCAATGTCTTTTATTCGCTCTTCTCGAAGTTCATGCCACCATTTCCTATTTCCATTTTTTCCGCCGTTATCGCCATAATCAGTTCAATCAAAACCAAAATAACCCAAGATCGTCCTAGGTTGTTCTAAAGGCAACCGAATTATCAGTTATATCGAAGGCGGGTTTCTTCTCATCTAGATCCTGAAAAACGTATTCAAACAATCTCTCAAAATATGTGGACCATCTTTTACCCATATCATGCTGTATTACGAAGGCTTGACCACCATCCGTTACTTCACGTCTGTATGCAAATCCTGATACTCTTAGCCATGATTCAATCATATCTAGAAATGCTGATAAGCTATACTGATTTCTCGCTAAAAGAGTCATATCTTTGATTTCATTCTTTGCTATGTGTTCTGATAATTGGTCTACTTCTTGGTCGCTCAATCTATTCATAATCCTAACTAACAGCGATTTGGGAAACGAGACCATACCGGCTTTAGAAGCATACATATCGTATTCTACATGGGATTGAAATATCTGGCTCGCTAATGTATTGAGGCTAATCCTTTTCTGATCAGATTCGCTACGCAGTTGGTTAAGAATGTTATTATCGAATCTGAAAGTTACGCTACCATTAGGCGATTTTGTAGAACCGTCTAGTCTTTGCATGACCACAGTGTATACAGAAATCGTTGGATATAAGTCTTGCTTGCATAGCACGCAAATTCTTGCATTACAAGCAGATTATTATAATGCACATTTTGAAATATATTTGATGAAAAACAATCAAACCGCACTTTTTGAGTGCATAATATTCCTTATCGATAAATAGTTTCTCACTCCTAATGTACATAATGCAATTAGTCGACGGCGAGTCTACAAGTCGCAAATCGATATTGATAGTTGATGATGACTTTGATATAGTCTCAATACTAAAATTAGGTCTAGAAAAGCATAGCGCTCTTGATGTATATGGATTCACACACCCAGCATTGGCTTTGGAACATTTTGAGAGAAATATCAAAAATTATGATCTAGTTATTTCTGATATTAGAATGCCTCCGATGAACGGATTTGAATTTGTAAAAAAAATTAGAACAATCAAACCAGAAGTTAAAGTCTTTTTAATGACAGCGTTTGAAATTAACGAGGCGGAATTTAGGAGAGTTTTACCTTCCACGAGAATAGACGAATTCATTCGAAAGCCAATTTCGCTGGCGAAATTGAATAGCTTGGTACTAGATCACCTTATGATAGAAACAAAAGAAGCCTAGGGAATACATCTTTAATTCCAGGGACGAAGACAACAATAAGCCGTTAATGACACTTGTAATACACCGAAGGCAAAGGAGCTATATTTGTTTTTAGTTTACCTTCTGAATAAAATAGAGATATACAATAGCACTCTTTTACTCTGGGAATAATACGGAAACCTCAAACGATTCTAGGAAAGGTCATAGAATGTTATTACGACTCTTGCAAATGCGACAACTCAGATCCCCGGTTTTAACAGCACCCATCCAACAGACTTATCAGTGTCAAATTTCGGTATTCCACTAACTGGCAGTATGTCAGTGGGTTTTACAATTGGATTCATGCGAAGATAATGAGTTGGAACTGAGAATAGAAGATAAAAAGTGGTTGGAATAACATCGAATGAAGATCTTCCGGCACCTTTTAAGAAAATTGGATCAAATGATGGATCATCACACTATCAGCCAGGAGGAGAGATTCTTTAGTTCAATCTATGGATATGAAGATATCAAGAAATTATTGATACGATGTATTTTCGCAGAGGAATCTACACATGTTCTATTGATCGGTCCCCCTGGATGTTGTAAGACTATGTTTTTACTAGAAATGGCTAACGGATTAGATAAAACGTACTTTACTGATGCTACTTCCGCTAGTGGTCCAGGAATTATCGATTATCTTTTTGAGCTTCTCTAATGTCATGTCTCTAGATCTAAGCCATTATTTCTTATTTATTGAACTTACGGTAATGCGCTATTATGTTGTTACATATTCTGCACTTGTATTCCCCTTTTTCAACAAGAATGACACCTTCCCCCAATTTCTCGTTTAGATTTTCGTAATTGATTACTGCGGACCCAGGATATTCCTTCCCACATTTATTGCAATAATACTTGGAAAATCTGCTTTCATTTAACCTTCCTACACTACCTAGAAATATTTGAGGCACTCCAAGACTGGCTCTGAGTTCTTCTTGCTCTGTTAGTTTGGCAAAAACATAACCACCAGAGCCTAGCAATTTCTTTTCCTCTAGATCTTCGCCTTCGTCCACATCTACCATCTGTTTATATCATTCCACCTTACAATAAACTTGTAGCCGAGAAGCACAAATGCAGTATAGTCTAAAGCTCTTCTACAAGTATTAGGCGATTATTGAATTCGAAAGCAAGGCTTTTTTGTTTAAGCATAATACGAATCTTATTTGCAAACTCTATTAAATTGTCTTCTTTAACATCATTAACATGGACTTCTACCCGCATATATTTAGTGGGTTCAAATTTACCTTCAAAATAGCCATCAAATTCTATGAGAGACATGGCAGCATATTCCTGAGCTATACGACGTATGATTTCTAAATATCCCTCTGTTCGAGGAAGATAAAATTTTATAGACTCGCTTAATATTCTCACTTTATAATTCATTTTTGTAATTCCATGTACTACAGTTAGTTTTTAATATTGTGTGATAGGATGTTATCTCTACTGAACACCGTACCTTCAAAAAATGAGTACTTTCCCTAAAATCCTTTGATGTTGATGTTATAACCAAATGAGACATTAACCTTGCCAAAGAAGTACAAAAAGCATTAACAAATAGCAGTAATAGTAATTAAAATTGACGTAAAACACTGTGGACGTTTGGATGCCAACGGCCTATGAATTCAACTCTTGCTTTATTCGTTTTATTAACTCGTCTATATCAATGGGTTTTTGAATAAAGCATTTTACATCTTCTTCTTGTCGATGTTGTTGCCGTGATGATGCATTCAAACTGTTCTGAAATTTCTTTTTGAGCTCGTCATAATATACTTCAAACGCTGTGATAAAACACACCTTAACCTTTTCATCAATTTTCCTTATTTCCCTGTGTAACTCAAAGCCATTCATATTTGGCATTTTATAATCAATGAGCACAAGATCATATGAGCCCTTCTTGAAATCTGACAATGCTTGAAGAGGATCATTGAACACATCAACTTTGAAACCATGATCCTCAAGACCAAGAGCGAAAACCGTTGTAATATCAGGTTCATCGTCTACAAGCAATATTTTATTGTGTAGACTGTTGTTATTATTGTTCACCTTGCCTTCTCCCCTTGGTTTGTTGCTCATGTTCCCCTTTGCTCACAGGTATACTAAACGTAAAGACTGCTCCTTTCTTTCCATCAGAACTGCTATTATTCTCAGCCCATATCTTGCCTCCATGAGCTTCCACAATGCTTTTAGAAATAAACAAACCCAAGCCAGTACCCGTTTCAGATTTGGCAGCAAATTTCAAAAACAACCTCGGAAATATTTCGGTATCTATGCCTTGACCCGTGTCCTTTATGCTAACCAAAGCCTTGCCATCCTTTACTTCTTCTGTAACTCTTATGGTACCTTTCTTGGTAAACTTAATGGCATTACTTAATAGGTTAGAAACGACTTGAGCTAAACGATTCTTATCTGCTTCTACTTCAATAGTCTGATCTTGTGGTTCGTGCGATATCTTGATATCTTTGTTAGTTTTTTCAATCTGGTTTATTTGGTCTTCTATAACATCTGATATCAACTCGTTGAGATTGACTCTCTCTATATTTAGTTTTAGTGATTGTGTTTCTATCCTTGTAACATCTAGTATATCGTTCGTAAGCCTCTGAAGCCTAGTGGCATTTCTAGCTATCGCCTCTAACATTTCTTCCCTTCTTTCAGGATGTCGCTGAATTAACTTAGAATATCCAAGAATAGCTTGAGTAGGAGTCTTCATCTCGTGACTTGCTATATTGATAAACTCTTGCTGCATTTTATCATGAACTTTTAACTGTTCGTTAGCTAATGCAAGCTGCTTGTTTGATTCTGCCAGAGAATCATTCGATTTCTTCAGTTCTGATGTTCTTGTATTCACAATAGTATTCAATCTTTTATTCCAAGAAAAAACCAAAACTGAAATGATAATTGCTACTGCTCCTATTATTCCCACCACTAATATCGTAAAGTATCTCTGCTGATCAATTAATGCAGTTACATCACTTGCAAGGTTGTGTTGTGCGCTAATGTACAAAGTCAGAAAATTCTTCCCACTAACTAATACAGGTTGATATGCTATAGTATTCATTTTACCATTAATGAGAATATCTCCTGAACCGGTATACCCTTGTAATGAGCTTTTTATAAGATTGTTTAAGAGATTCTTGGATTCAGGAGGGTGTAACGAAGTTGAGAGTACAGATTGAAATTTATCTCCAAAAATGTATTGACCTACATATTGTTGGGCATTCGTAGCATAGAGAATTATTCCATTTCTGTCCAGCAATCCTATAGTGCTATTAAATTGTGGAAATAATTGATTACTCAAAAAGTTGCCTAAGGTTTGGAGTCTGACTGAAGTAACCACAACACCAGTGAGAATTCCATTAGTGGTACCTGTCCTTGTCCCTGTCGTATTGATTACAGGATATGATATGTATAATCTAGGAACTTTGTCATTTGATTCAATCAGACTGCTGTAATAGGCAGTATGAGTATCTTTTGGGATAGTAAAGTATGGTCTATAACTTAGGTCTGTCCCTTTGTATTTTTGATATGTAGTTTCGTTGATATTGCTTATCCAATTTATTTTGCCATTTTTATCTAACCACATATAAAAATCTGTCAGATCACTTGAGGAGTGCTGCCTACTGTTTATGACAATGTCTGCTCTTTTGTATTCATTATTGTGTAAAGCAGGAGATTCAGCAAGTGTTTGTAAAAGAGCGCCGACAGTTTGTAATTTATTTGCTAATATCAGTGAAATGTCGTGTACTTCGATTTTAGTATTTGATCTCACTTCCTGTGAAGCAATATCAACTATTTTGTTAGAATTG
>Ga0209577_10003669_pt1 | contig 14472 bp, 5 predicted proteins | sample GraSoiAngelo_109_FD_185874 | JGI IMG/M metagenome (GOLD analysis project Ga0209577, IMG submission 185874) | Grasslands soil microbial communities from the Angelo Coastal Reserve, California, USA - 14_0903_12_20cm (SPAdes) (version 2) | ecosystem: Environmental > Terrestrial > Soil > Grasslands ...
CCGCGTGCTCGAGCGGCGTGAGCTACGTCGAGGATTCGACCGCGCCAAGCGCGCCCGGCTCGCTCGCCGTCTCCCCCGCGGCGCCGGCGAACGACAACGCTCCCAAGGTCAGCGGCACCGCCGAGGCCGGCTCGACGGTCAAGCTCTACACCAACGCCTCGTGCACGAGCGCGGTTGCCGCGACCGGGACCGCAACGGCCTTCGCCTCGCCGGGCCTCCCCGTCGCGGTCGCCGACGACTCCACGACGACCTTCTACGCCACCGCGACCGACGCGGCCGGGAACGTCTCGGGCTGCTCCAGCGGCGTCACCTACGCGGAGGACTCGACGGCGCCGCTCGCGCCGGGCTTCCTCGCCGTCCTGCCGGTCTCGCCGGCGAACCAGAACAACCCCTTCGTGAGCGGAAGCGCTGAGGCCGGATCGACCGTGAAGCTGTACACGAATGCGAGCTGCACGAGCGCCGTCGCCGCAAGCGGAGGCACGGCCGCGTTCGCCTCGCCCGGCCTGTCCCCCTCGGCGGCCGACGACTCGACGACGACCTTCTACGCGACCGCCACCGACGCGGCCGGGAACGTCTCGGGCTGCTCGAGCGGCGTCACCTACGTCGAGGACTCGACCCCGCCGGCCGCCCCGAACGGCCTCGGCGTGTCGCCCGCCTCGCCGGCGAACGACAACGGGCCGAAGGTGACCGGGACGGCCGAGTCCGGCTCGACGGTCAAGCTCTACACCAACGCGTCGTGCACGAGCGCGCTCGCCGGAAGCGGAACCGCCGCCGCGTTCGCGTCGTCGGGGCTCGCCGCCTCCGTCGCCGACGACTCCTCGACGACCTTCCACGCCACCGCCACCGACGCGGCGGGCAACGTCTCGTCCTGCTCCGCGGGCGTGACCTACGTCGAGGACTCGACGGCCCCTTCGTCGGCCATCTCGTTCCCGGCCGGCGGCGCGACCTACCGAGCGGCGACGTGGAACGGTGGCTGCTCGAGCGGCCTCTGCGGCACAGCCTCCGACGGCGTCGGGCTCCAGCGGGTCGAGCTCTCGGTCCGCCGCTCGGGCGGCAGCTACTGGGACGGCGGCTCGTTCGCGAGCGCGTCCGAGGCCTGGCTGACGGCGAGCGGCACGAGCTCGTGGTCGTACGGCTTCCCCGCCTCGGGCTTCCCCGCCGACGGCTCGTACACCGTTCACGTGCGCGCGCGAGACACGGCCGGGAACGTCGAGAGCTTCTCGACCACGACCTTCACCTACGACGGCACGGCTCCGACCGGCTCGATCACCGCGCCCGCCGCCGCCTGGGTGCGCGGAAGCTCCGTCACCGTCGCCTCCGACTCGGCCGACGGCGGCTCCGGCGTCCAGCAGGCGACGTTCGAGGTCTCGCCGACGGGCGCCGGCAGCTGGTCGGCGATCGGGACGGACTCGTCCTCGCCGTACTCGCTCGCCTGGGACACGACCGGGCTCGCGAACGGGAGCTACGACCTCCGGGTTGTGACGACTGACCAGGCCGGGAACACGACGACGAGCGCGCTCTCCACGGTCGGCGTCGACAACGCGGCGCCGTCGAGCGCGGTCACGGTCGTCCCGGGCGCGCGACCCGACCTCCAGTACTGGAATGCCGCTTCGAGCACCTACTACTACAACCCGGCCGCCGCGGGGTCCGTCACGGTGTCCGACGCCGCGGCGGACACCGGCGGCTCGGGCGCCGCGCGGGTCGACTTCCCTGCCCTTTCGACGACTGGGTTCACCGGCTCGGCGACGAGCGTCACGAGCGCGCCGTTCGTGTCCGGCACCTATTCGTTCACGAGCGCCAACTCGGCCGCGCCGTCGCTGACGGTCACCGTCGTCGACGGCGCCGGGAACCAGACGACCGAGACGCCGACCTTCGTCCGCGACACGACCGCGCCCACGGGCATGTCCGCGACGGTCACGGGCGGCTGGGTCACGACGGCGTCCGTTCCGGTCAACCTCGACGACGGCTCCGACGCCGGCGCGGGCGTCGACGCCGCGAGCGGGATCGTCGAGCGCGACGCGACGACGCTCACCGGCGGATCGTGCGACTCCTTCACCGGCTCGTGGGCGCCCGTAACGCTCTCCGGCGGCGCCGACACGAGCGTCCAGTCGGGGCACTGCTACCGCTACCGCTACGGCGTCTCCGACCGCGTCGCGAACCGCGGCACGCAGGCCGGCGCGAGCGCCACGGTCGAGGTCGACAGCGACGCGCCGTCCGCGCCGACCCTCTCCTACTCCGGCTTCACGAACGCGAGCGCGAGCGGCGACACCCTCTACTACCGCCCCGGCGCGAGCGGCGGCTTCACCCTCACCCCCTCGGCGAGCGACTCCGAGTCCGGCGTCGCCTCCTACGGCTACCCCGACCTCGGAAGCGGCTGGACACGAACCGGCGGCGACTACAGCTTCGACGGAAGCGCCGCCGACCCGAGCGAGCCCAACGACGTCACCGCCACCAACGGCGCCGGCCTCGCCTCCGCCCCCACCTCCTTCACCGTCACCCCCGACGGCACCGCCCCGAGCACGACGATCGCCTGCGACGGCGCCGCCTGCGCCGGCTGGCACACCGCCGCCCCCGTCAGCGTCACCCTCGACGCCGCCGACACCGCCTCCGGAGTCACCGAGATCCGCTACACCACCGACGGCAGCGACCCGACGAGTGGCGGCACGGTCTACACCGGCCCGTTCGACGTGGCCGGGACGACGACCGTGAGGTACGCCGCCCGCGACGCCGTCGGCAACGTCGAGGCCGTCGGCTCGCAGCTCGTCCGGGTCGACTCCACGCCGCCGTCCGCGCCGACCCTCTCCTACTCCGGCTTCACGAACGCGAGCGCGAGCGGCGACACCCTCTACTACCGCCCCGGCACGAGCGGCGGCTTCACCCTCACCCCCTCCGCGACCGACCCCGAGTCCGGGGTCGCCTCCTACGGCTACCCCGACCTCGGCCCCGGCTGGACACGAACCGGCGGCGACTACAGCTTCGACCCCAGTGCCGCCGACCCCAGCGAGCCCAACGACGTCACCGCCACCAACGGCGCCGGCCTCGCCTCCGCCCCCACCTCCTTCACCGTCACCGCCGACGGCACCGCCCCGAGCACACTGATCGCCTGCGACGGCGCCGCCTGCGCCGGCTGGCACACCGCCGCCCCCGTCAGCGTCACCCTCGACGCCGCCGACACCGCCTCCGGCGTCACCCAGATCCGCTACACCACCGACGGCGGCGACCCCACGCTGCTGAGCGGCCAGGCGTACCTGGGCGCCTTCGACGTGTCCCAGACGACGACGGTGAAGTTCCGCGCGTGGGACACCGTCGGGAACGCCGAGCCGGTCGCGACCGAGGTCGTGCACGTCGATGCGAGCGCGCCGAGCTTGAGCGTCACGGCCGCCTCGCCCACAGAGGACACGTCCTGGAACGCCGGCACGGGTACGCTCTGGTACCGGCCCGGCGGCTCCGGCTCGTTCGACCTGGCGGCGACGCTCGCCGACGCCGAGTCCGGCGCGGCCGCGGTCGACTTCCCCGCGCTCGCCGCCTTCGGCCCCGCCTCGACCGACGCCACCGCGCCCTTCCAGGCGAGCTACTCGTACTCCGGCAGCCCGGCCGAGCCGGGGACCGTCACCGTCCACGGCCGGAACGGCGCCGGCCTCGACGCGACCTCGAGCCTCGACGTGAAGGCCGACGGCACGGCGCCGAGCGGCGGCTCGATCTCCTACGCGGGCGGCTACAGCGCAACGGGCTCCGTGGCGATCTCGGTCGACGCCGGCACCGACGGCGAGTCCGGCCTCGCGCTCGGCGGCGCGACGAGCGAGCGCTCGACGGCGCCGCTCGCGTACGGCGGCTGCGGCACGTACGGCTCGTGGGACGCCGTGACGAGCCCCGACACGCTTCCCGACGGCGTCTGCGCGCGCTACCGCTACCGCGTCTCGGACCGGGTCGGCAACGAGACCGTCTACACGTCGTCGAACGTCGTCCGCTACGACTCCACGCCGCCGACGGGCCCGACGCTCACGCTCACCGAGAGCTCGCCGTTCGAGCACGTCTCCGGGACGACGCTCTTCTACAACCCGCAGGGCTCGAACGCGGGCTCGGTCACCGTGCACGCGGCGACGACCGACGGCGAGTCCGGGATCGCGCACGTCGACTTCCCGGCCGTCTTCGGGGGCGACGCGCAGACGGTGAGCTCCTCGCCCTACGACGCGAGCTATTCCTGGACGGCCGCCGCGGGCGCGAGCGGCGCGCAGGCCGTCGAGGCCTGGAACGGCGCCGGCTCGAGCTCGAGCTCGTCCTTCACGGTCACGCCCGACACGACCGCGCCCGCCGGCGGCTCGGTCGACTACCCGGAGGGTTACGCCACGCTGCCGGTGACGATCGCGACCGATCCCGGCTCCGACTCCGGCTCCGGCCTCGACGCCGCTTCGGCCGAGCTCGAGGGCCGGACGGCGCCGCTCACGGGCTCCGGCTGCGGCGCATGGGGCGCCTGGCACACCGTCACGAGCCCCGACACGCCGGCCGAGGGCACGTGCGCGCAGTACCGCTACCGCGTCTCCGACGACGTCGGCAACGAGACCGTCTACGCGTCGGCGCATGTCGTCCTCGTCGACGCGACCGCGCCGACGGTCTCGCTCGACGACCCGGGCGCGAACCTGCGCTCCGCCGTCACCCTCACGGCAAGCGCCGACGACACCGGCGCGGGCGTCGAGTCCGTGCGCTTCGAGATCGCGCCCGCCGGCTCGGGCTCGTGGACCCCGATCGACACCGACTCCTCCGCGCCGTACACGGCCGCCCTCGACACGACGTCGCTCGCCGACGGTCTCTACGACCTGCGCGCCGTCGCCCGCGACGCGGCGGGCAACGTCACGACCTCCGATCCGGTCGCCGGACGGCGGGTCGACAACACCCCGCCCGCCGTCAGCCTCGGCGACCCCGGCTCGATCGTCAGCGGCACCGTCGCCCTCTCGGCGACCGCGGACGACCTCGGCGGCTCGGGCGTCGCGAGCGTGCGCTACGAGATCTCCCCGGCCGGCATGGCCACCTGGAGCACCGTCCCCACGAGCTGGGACACGTCCGGAAGCGGCGACGGCCTGTACGACGTGCGCGCCGTCGCGACGGACGTCGCCGGCAACACGAGCGTCTCGGAGGTGCGGTCGAACGTCCGCGTCGACGACACGCCGCCCACGGTGACGCTCCACGATCCGGGCGCGAACGTCGCCGGCGTCGTCTCGCTCGGCGCCGACGTGGACGACAGCGACGGCTCCGGCGTCGCGTCGGTCACCTACGAGTACTCCCGGGCGGGCGCGAACGACTGGACGGCTACGCCGCCCGCCTGGGACACGACCGCCCTCACCGACGGCCTGTACGACCTGCGCGCCCGGGCAGCCGACCGGGCGGGGAACGAGACCACCTCGGCGCTCGTGATCGGCGTCCGCGTCGACAACCACCCGCCGACGGTCTCGATCTCCTCGCCGACGGCCGGCTCGTACGTGAACGCGGCCTCCCCCGACCCGCGCACGGTCACCGCGGCCGCCGCCGACGGCGGGAGCGGCATCGACCACGTCGACTTCTTCGCATGCAGTGACGCGAGCGCCGGCTGCGCCACCGGCACCTGGGACGCGCTCGGCACCGCCACGTCCGCTCCGTGGAGCGCCGGCTGGCCGCTCCCGGCCGACGGCGACCGGGCGCTCCGGGCCGTCGCCTTCGACCGCACCGGCCACACCGCGAGCGACGTCGTCACCGTCACCGTCGACCGCACGCCGCCGGACACGACGCTCGACGGCACCCCGGGCGACCCGTCGAACGTCGCGACCCCGGACGTCGCCTTCAGCTCGAGCGAGCCGGGCTCGACCTTCGAGTGCCGGCTCGACGGCTCGGCCTGGCAGCCGTGCGCGAGCCCCGACACCCTCGCCTCCCTCGCCGACGGCGAGCACACGCTCGACGTCCGCGCCACCGACCCGGCCGGAAACGTCGACGCGACGCCCGCGAGCTGGACGTGGCTCGTCGACACGACGCCGCCGACGGCGACGATGGGCGATCCGGGCCGCGTCGTCCGCGGCACCGTCTCGCTCTCCTCGACGACCGCGGATCCGGGCGACTCGGCCTCGGGCGTCGCGTCCGTCGCGTACGAGTACTCGGCCGACGGCGGCACGACGTGGGCGCCGGCCCCGGCCGATTGGGACACGACCTCGGTGGAGGACGACGTCTACGAGCTTCGCGTCGTCGCGACCGACCACGCCGGCAACGTCACCGCCTCGAGCCCCGTCACCGACGTGCGCGTCGACAACACGGCGCCGACGACCTCGCTCGACGACCCGGCGGCGAACGTGCGCGGGACGGTCACGCTGACCGGCGCGGCCGCCGACGAGGGCTCAGGCGTGGTGCAGGTCCAGTTCCAGGTCTCGCCGGCCGGAGCGAGCACGTGGCTCCCGCTCGGCATCGCCTCGGCGGCGCCGTACTCGGTCGAGCTCGACACCACGACCTTGCCGGACGGCCTCTACGACTTCCGCACCGTCGCGCTCGACGTTGCCGGGAACGAGGGCGACGGCGCCCCCGTCACCGGCATCCGCGTCGACAACACGCCGCCCACGGTCTCGCTCGGCAACCCGGGCGCGAACCTGCGCCGCACGGTCGACCTGGCCGGGAGCGCGGACGACGGCGCCGGCTCGGGCGTCGCGAGCCTCGCCTACGAGTACTCGCCGGCAGGCGCGGGTGACTGGCACCCGGCCGCGTCCACCTGGAACACGTCCTCGGTCGCCGACGGCGTCTACGACCTGCGCGCGGTCGCCACCGACGCGGCCGGAAACGTCGGCGCCTCGCCGGTGGTGACGAGCCGCGTCGACAACACGCCGCCGGCGACGACCGACAACGCCCCCTCCGGCTGGCAGTCGTCGGCGGTGACCGTCACCCTCAGCGCCTCGGACGCCGGCTCGGGCCCCTCGGCGACCGAGTACTCGGTCGACGGCGGTCCGTTCCAGAGCGGCACGAGCGTGGACGTCCAGGCGCCGAGTGACGGCTCGAACGACGGGTCGCACACGATCGCCTACTTCTCCACCGACGTGGCCGGAAACGTCGAGGCCGTGCACTCGACCGACGTCCTGATCGACGCGAGCCCGCCCGGCAGCCACCCGACCGACCCGGGCGCGTACCTGCGCGGCACGGTGACGCTGCACGCGAGCCCGTCGGCGCCGTCCGGCATCGCCTCGGTCGCCTTCCAGTACTCCCAGGCCGGTGAGGACGACTGGACCACGGTCGCGACCGACACGGCTGCTCCGTACAGCGCCGTCTGGGACACGACTGCGGTCGACGACGGCGAGTACGACCTGCGCTTCGTCGTCACCGACCGCTCGACGCCGGCGAACGTCACGCGGACGACCCTGCCGTCGAAGATCGTCGACAACACGGCCCCCGGCGGCGTGGTCGGCAGCCCGGCCGCCGGCGAGACGGTCACGGGTGACGTCACGGTCTCCGCAGCGGCGCACGACGCCACCTCGCGCGTCGCGTCGGTCGAGCTCCGCGTGAACGGCTCGACGGTCGCCACCGACACGTCCGCTCCGTACCGGGCCACGTGGGACTCGACCTCGGTGGGTGACGGGTCGGCGAGCGCCGACGCCGTCGTCACCGACCTGGCCGGGAACACCTACACGACCCCGTCCGTCGCCTTCACGGTCGACAACCACGCGCCGACGCCGACGCTCTCCGACCCGGGCTCGCCGGTGAGCGGCACGATCACGCTCTCGTCCGAGTCAGATCCGGACACGACCGACGTGGAGTACCAGCGCAGCCCGGCGGGCGCGAACGACTGGACGACGATCGCGGCCGACGCCTCGGCGCCCTTCGGGGCGAGCTTCGCAACGACGCGCGTCCCCGACGGCCGCTACGACCTGCGCGCGCTCGCCACCGACGGCAGCGGCCACCGCGGCGCCAGCCCGACGCGCACGATCCTCGTCGACAACACGGCGCCGACCGCGACCCTGACGGCGCCGGCCGACGGCGCGTCGGTCGGCGGCCCGAGCGTCGACCTCCAGGCGAGCGCGGACGACGGCGCGGGCTCGGGCGTCGCCTCGGTCGCCTTCGAGGAGCGGCCGACGAGCGGCGGGGCCTGGACGGCGATCGCCACCGACGGGTCCGCGCCGTACACGGCCACGTGGGATACGACGTCGCTCGCCTCCGGAGGCTACGAGGTCCGCGCGGTCGCGACCGACGGCGCCGGCAACACCGCGAACGGACACGCGGTCACCGTCACAGTCGACTCGAGCGCGCCGACCGTCACGCTCGCCGACCCGGGCTCGCCGCTCCACGGGGCGGTCACGCTCACGGCGATTGCGGGGGCGAGCGCGCGGAGCGTCGCCTTCGAGGTCAGCCGCGCCGGCGCCGCGAGCTGGCGGACGATCCGCACCGACACCTCCACGCCGTGGAGCACGTCGTTCGACACGCGCACCGTCCGCGACGGCGTCTACGACCTGCGCGCGGTCGCCTCCGACGCCTTCGGCAACACGCGCGCAAGCGTCCGGGCCGGAATCCGGATCGACAACACGGCCCCGAGCCTCGCCTCCTCGACGCCGAGCGAGGGCGCGACGGTCGCGTCGGCGAGCTCGATCGAGCTCGTCGCGAGCGAGGCGCTCGCAAGCGTGACCGGCGTGACGCTGAACGGCGCCGGCACGGTGCCGCCGGTCGTCGGCGGCAGCCACGTCACCTTCGCGACCGGCGCGCTCGCCGACGGGGCGTACACCCTCGCCGGCGTCCTCCACGACCTCGCCGGCAAGAGGGGGAGCTTCGAGCTCCACTTCACCGTCTCGAGCGGCGCCCCCGGCGATCCCCCGCCGGTGTCGGAGAACACGTCCTCCGACGACTCGACCACGGTGGACGCGAGCGACGGCTCGGCGTCGGTCACGATGCCGGCCAACGCGTGGGCCGATCCCGGCAACGGCGACTGGGTCGTGGTGACGATCGACCCGCGCCCGGCGACCGAGACCCTCCTGCCCGGCTACCTGAACGACGGCGAGGTCGAGAGCATCACGGCCCGGTGGGCCCTGTCCGGCACGGAGGTACACCGCTTCGACGCGCCGCTCGAGATCGTGCTCCGCAGCGCGCGGCCCGACGACATCCCGGCCACGTCCGAGGGCCACGGGTGGCGCGTCCTGGCGCCGCTCGCCGGGACCACGCTGCCGGCCGGCGCAGACGACGGCTTCTACCGCGTCGGCGACACCGTCCACGTCCTCACCCGACATCTCTCGCTGTGGGCGCTCGTGCGCGACACGCAGGCCCCCGCGTCGCCGACCGGCTTCCACGGCACCGTCGCCGGCGGCCGCCTGACCCTTTACTGGACGCCGTCGCCCGACGGCGGCGCGGCGGGCGACCAGGTCGTCCTCTACGTCGAGGGCAAGGAGGCCGGGCGCTACCCGGCCTCGCAGACGCAGGCCGACCTCGGCCCGTTCGGCTTCGACGACACGGGCGCATTCGCGCTCGCCCAGGTGGACGCGGTCGGAAACGTCGGCGAGCGGACGATCGAGCTCCGCGGCCTGCCCGAGCTGGCCGGGAAGACCCAGGCCGACGCGGCCACGGCCCTCGCCGGCCGCGGGTTCCACGTCGGCGCCGTCACGGACGAGCCGAGCCCCGAGCCCGTCGGCACCGTCCTCGCCCCGTCCACGGCGGCCGTGGCGCCGCAGGGCTCGGTGGTCGACCTCGTCGTCTCCTCGGGGCCCGGGAGCACCCGTGCCGCGCCCGGCCGGCCGCTGCGCCTGCACGTTGTCCAGTCCAAGACCTACGCGTGGCGGACGCAGCGCGCGATCGGCGCCCGCGTCCTCGTCTCGCGCGACTCCGGCGTGAGCGCGGCCCTCGTGGGCCCCGGCGGCGGCACCACCGCCCGGGCCTGGGCCCTCTCGGCCGGCGCCGGCGCGACCGTCGTCCGGCTCGTCATGCCCACCTCGGTGCGGCGGCCCGGCGTCTACCGGGTGCGCTGGACCGCGCAGGCCGCGGACGGGACGCGGCAGACGGAGACGCACGCCCTGCGCGTCGTCCGCTCGCAGGCGCGCTCGAGCCGGGCCGGGGGCCTGGATGTCGTCGTCGCGGGCCCGCAGGCGCTGCGGCGCAGGCTGGCGCGGGGACTGTCCCCGGCCGCGCGGGTGAGCGCAGCGGGGCTCGACGCGACCTTCGAGCTGACGGCGAGCCCGAGTCGCGACGTGCGGGTCGTCGTCGTCGACCTCGACGAGCGCGGCGTCGGTCTCGTCCGCGACCTCCGCACGGTCTTCCCCGACGTGAGGCTCGTGGCCGTCGGCGGCGACGCCCCGATGCGCGGCGCCGCGATGCGGGCCGGAGCGGGCGCGGCGCTGCCCCGAGAGGCGACCGCGAAGCAACTCGCGCGTGCGGTAGTGCGGCTCGCCGAGGCCTAGTCCGCCAGAGCCTCGTCCGGTTCTCCCTTCCGTCACATTCACCCGCCGCCGCGATCCCTCTCCCGGCCACGGCTCTTGTCCAGAAGGGCCATGGGCCGGGGTCTGACCCCGAGCCGTGGCCGAAGCGGTGAGGCCTGGACAGGTCGGGTTGGGACGCGGTCAGCGGACGGCGGCGTCGACGGCGAACGCGGCGGCGATGGCCAGCAGGGTCGGCGCGCCATCGGCGTCGCGCGCCGCGTCTCCAGACCGACCCGCGCAGGAGCGCCGGCATCCGCAGTGTTCCGAGGATGACGCCGATCCCGCCGCCGACGAGCCCGATCGCGAAGCCGAGCACGACCGCCGGCCAGCGCCGCGGACGCTCGCGCGGGCGCGCGTGAAACGGGCGCACGAGCAAGATCGACGCCGTTCCACGCCAGCACGGCCGCGGTCACCCGAGCAGAGCCCGCTCCGGCACGGCGTGCCCGTAGAGGCCGCCCACCACCGCGCCCGCGAGCGAGGGCGGCGTCATCCAGACGACGACTCCCCAGGCGACGCGACCCTCGCGGGCATGCCTCCACCCGCCGGCCCCCGCCGCGGCCGCGCTGATCGCGATGTTCGTCCCCGCGGCGGCGCTCGGCGAGCTCGCGGCGAGGAGGACGAGCGGTAGCCGCAGGGTTCCGAGCACCAGGCCGACGGCCGAGCCGAGCGCGCCCGCGACGAGCGCGCCCGCCGCCGCGACTAGGAGGCGCCAGGCTTCCAGAGCGGCACGTCGTCGCCGGCGGCGGTGCGCGCGAGGATGAACAGGAGGTCGGAGAGCCGGTTCAGGTAGACGAGCAGGAGGGGGTTGACCTCGACCTCCTCCGCCGCTGCGAGCGCCTCCCGTTCCGCGCGCCGGCAGACCGCCCGCGCGACGTGCAGCCGCGCGGCGAGCTCGCCGCCGCCGGGCAGGACGAAGCTCCTGAGCTCCGGCAGGTCGGCGTTGAAGCGGTCGCAGAGCTCCTCGAGCGCCTCGATCTTCGCGTGGTCGACCCGCAGCCGCCCGTCGCCGACGCCGTAGGGAACGGACAGGTCGGCGCCGACGTCGAAGAGCTCGTTCTGGACGCGCGCCAGCACCTCGCGCACCGCCTCCGGCGGCTCGGCCGCGAGCGCGAGTCCGACGTGCGAGTTCAGCTCGTCGACGGCGCCGAAGGCCCCGATCCGGCAGTCGAGCTTCCGCACGCGCGAGCCGTCCCCGAGCGAGGTCTCGCCGCGGTCGCCGCCGCGCGTGTAGATCCGCGTCAGGCGAACCGGCTCGTCGGGCGCGCGCGGGCTCACGCTCACCCCTGCGCGAGCGAGCGCCGGCTCAGCCCGAGCACCGAGCGCGCGATCACGAGCCGCTGGATCTCGCTCGTCCCCTCGTAGATCTCCGTGATCTTCGCGTCGCGGTAGTAGCGCTCCACCGGGAACTCCTTCGTGTATCCGTAGCCGCCGAGGATCTGGATCGCCTCGCCCGTCTGCCGCCGCGCCGTCTCGGAGGCGAAGAGCTTCGCCTTCGCGCCCTCCTCGCCGTGCGGCCGGCCCTGCTCCCGGAGCCACGCGGCGCGGTAGACGAGCAGGCGCGCGGCGTCGATCTCGGTCGCCATGTCGGCGAGCTTCCACTGGATGGCCTGGAAGTCGCCGATCCGCTTGCCGAACTGCCGCCGCTCGAGCGCGTAGGCACGCGCCGCGTCGTAGGCCGCCTGCGCGATCCCGAGCGCCTGGGCCGCGATGCCGATCCGCCCGCCGTCGAGCGTCGTCATCGCCACCTCGAAGCCCTTTCCCTCTTCGTGCAGCAGCCGGTCGCGGCCGACGAGCGCGTCCTCGACCACGAGGTCGCTCGTCACGGACGAGTTCAGGCCGAGCTTCTCCTCCTCGCGCGTGATGCGGACGTGGTCGGCGTCGAGGACGAACGCCGACACCCCTTTCGGCCCCGGCGTGTCGGGATCGGTGCGCGCGAAGAGGAGGAACGTGCCCGCCTGGCTGCCGTTCGTGATCCACTGCTTCGCGCCGGAGATGCGCCAGCCGTCGCCGTCCTCGCGCGCCGAGGTGCGGAGCGACCCGGCGTCGGAGCCGGCCTCGGGCTCGGTGAGCGCGAACGCGCCGAGTGTCTCGCCGCGCGCGAGCGGCGGCACGAACCGGCTCCGCTGCTCATCGGTGCCGAACCCCAGGATCGGGAGCGTCACGGCGCTCGTGTGCACCGCGACCGTGACGCCGACGCCCGCGTCCGCGCGCGAGAGCTCCTCGAGCACCAGGACGTACGAGACGAAGTCGGCGCCCGCGCCGCCGTACTCCTCCGGGATGCAGACGCCCATCAGGCCGAGCTCGGCGAGGTCCGTGAAGAGCTCGCGCGGGAACCGGTGCTCGCGGTCCCACTCGGCCGCGTGGGGCTCGATCTTCTCCTTCGCGACCTCCCGGGCGAGCGCCTGGATCTCGCGCTGATCGTCCGACAGCCCGAAGTCCATCAGCCGCCCGAGTATAGTCGGGTGGGTCGTGCGTCCCTGGCTCGCCGCGGCCTTTGTCCTGGCTCTGCTGGCGGGCTGCGGCGGCGCCGATCACTCGCCCGCCGGCGTCGTCCGCGCGTGGAGCAAGGCGCTGAACGCCGGCGACAACCACGCCGCCGCCGACCTCTTCGCGCCGGGCGCGCAGGTGATCCAGGGCCCGGTCGTGATCAGGCTTCGCACGCACGCCGACGCGATCGTCTGGAACGCCGGCCTTCCCTGCTCGGGCAAGATCGTCGCCCTCTCGACGAGCGGGGCCACGGTCACGGCGACCTTCCTCCTCGGTGACCGGCCGACGAGCGCCTGCGACGGCCCCGGCCATCGCGCGACGGCGGTCTTCCGCATTCGCGGCGGCAAGATCGTGCTCTGGCACCAGGTGCCCGAGACGGCGCCGCCGCCCCCGCCGCCCGCGGTCTGAGACTCACTCCGATTTGACGCCGCGGCAGGCGTGTACGTAATGTCCAGCAACCTCATGGACAAAGTCGGAAGATGAGAGGTGTCAATGAAAGCTATTAGTCTGATCGCTGCGGTCGGACTGGCCGCCGGAGTCCTCCTGACGAGCGCCGGAGCCTCGACGAAGGGCGGCTCGATCTCGCTCGTCGCCTACTCGACCCCGAAGGAGGCGTACGGCCAGCTCATCGAGGCCTTCCAGAAGACGAAGGCCGGCAAGGGTGTGAGCTTCACGCAGTCGTACGGCGCCTCGGGCGACCAGGCCCAGGCGGTCGTGAACGGCCTGCACGCCGACGTCGTCGCGTTCTCGCTCGAGCCGGACGTCACCACCCTCGTGAAGGCGCACCTCGTCAGCCCGAGCTGGAACAAGAACCCCTGGCACGGGATGGTCACCCGCTCGGTCGTCGTCTTCGTGCTCCGGAATGGCAACCCGAAGCACATCCGCGACTGGGAGGACCTCGTCAAGCCGGGCGTCCAGGTCGTGACGCCGAACCCGTTCACCTCCGGCGGCGCGCGCTGGAACGTCATGGCCGCCTACGGCGCGATGCGCCGCAAGGGCAAGACCGACGCGCAGGCGATCGCGTACCTGAGCAAGCTCTTCCACCACGTGGTCTCGCAGGACAAGAGCGCGCGCGAGGCCCTGCAGACCTTCCTCGCCGGCCGCGGCGACGTGATGCTCGCCTACGAGAACGAGGCGATCCTCGCCCAGCACAAGGGCCAGCCCGTCGTCTACCTGATCCCGAAGGCCACGATCCGGATCGAGAACCCGGTCGCCGTGACGACGAAGGCCTCCGCGCCGGCGCGCGCCTTCGTCTCGTTCCTGCACACCGCGAAGGCCCAGACGATCTTCGGACAGAACGGCTACCGGCCGGTGCTGCGGAGCGTGGTGAAGAGGTTCAACTACCCGGTCCGGCCGTGGCTCTTCACGATCCAGAAGCTCGGCGGCTGGAGCAAGGTCGAGAAGCGCTTCTTCGACCCGAAAGGTGGCGTCATGGCCAAGATCGAGGCGGGGCTTGGCAAGTAACGCCGCCGCCGTAGCCGCACGGCCGCGGCCCCTGCGCGTCCGAGCTCCGGTCGTGCAGGGGCTCGCGACGATGTATCTCGGCTTCGTCGTCCTCCTCCCGCTCGCGGCGCTCGTCTGGCGCTCGAGC
>Ga0209577_10003673_pt1 | contig 14466 bp, 13 predicted proteins | sample GraSoiAngelo_109_FD_185874 | JGI IMG/M metagenome (GOLD analysis project Ga0209577, IMG submission 185874) | Grasslands soil microbial communities from the Angelo Coastal Reserve, California, USA - 14_0903_12_20cm (SPAdes) (version 2) | ecosystem: Environmental > Terrestrial > Soil > Grasslands...
CTCGCCCGCGCCGTACAAACCGTCGGTGTAAAGCAGAAACAAATCTCCGCTGCTCAATTGCACTGGCGTTTCGGTAAAGCTTGAGCCGGCGACCAATCCCAGCGGCGCCGAGGTCGAAGCGATTGACACTGTTTGCCCGTCGTGTCGTGCCACCAGCAGCGGCGGGTGGCCTGCGCCCACGATGCTGCCCGCGCCGCTTTGCGGATCGAGCGCCACGCACATCGCCGTCATGAAGGAACGGGCGCCGAGAATGCTGCGAAAATCGCGATCAACTGCACGCATGATTTCCGCCGGGGTTCCGTTTTCGGCGTTCGCGTGATGAAAAAGCAATTTCGCCAGCGTGGTCAGCAGCGCTGCGGCCGCGCCATGGCCGGTGGCATCAGCAATCCAAAAAAGCATCCGGCCGTCGCGCATGCGAAGCCAGCCGTAAATATCGCCGCCCACTTGAATGACCGGACGATAAAATCCCGCAATCTCCCACCCGGGCAACGCTGGTGGTGTGGCTGGAATCAGAGAGCGTTGCGTTCGTTGAGCCGCGTCAAGGTCCTGTTCCAAATTTCCGCGCCACGCTTCCAATTCTTCGTTTTGCTTGAGCAGTTGTTCGCGCATCGAACGCAAACGCAATTGGGTTTCGATGCGTGCCCGCAGCACCTCGGGATGAATGGGCTTGGTCACGAAATCATCCGCTCCCGCTTGGAGACATAGCACCTCGCTTTCCTCTCCGCCGTGACCGGTAAGCATGATCGTCGGAATTTGCGCCACCGCCGGAGAAGGATCGGCCCGAATTTGTTTTGAAACATCAGCACCGTCGAGGCCGGGCATGTCGTAATCAAGGAGGAGAAGACAGGGCGGCTGCTTGCGGACAAGTTCGAGCGCTTCTTCGCCGCTCTCAGCTTCGGCGCAGGCATAGCCGGCGGCGGTCAACGTTCGTGCCAGCACCCGCCGGCTCGCCCGATCGTCATCAACCACAAGGATTGGATTCTCCGCGCACGTCATCCTTTGAAATAGAATCGAAAAGTAATCGTGCGCGACGTGTATCCGCGAGACGATATAGCATGGCCGCTCAATTATCGAAGAGCGCGCTTTTCGATTGTCAGTATATTAGGGTTGAATTAGAAAGGGACGGTTTCGTCGAATCGATTTTATGAAATGTTCACCGTGGCTCGTTTTTCTCGCCGGCTTTGTTTTCGTATCCTGCGCCGAGGACGAGCCGCCGGTGCGTCATCGCGTGGCGCGTTATCCAAATGCGCCCGAAGAGCAACCGGTCACGCAGCCTTATAACCCCAACCAGCCTGCGGCGCCGCCCGAGACAACAGAGCAAAACCTTCCGCCGGAAGCCTCCGCGTCACCGGCAGCGAGGACAACCAAGGGCGATCTGCCTTACGGTATTCCGGTCCCGGGAAAAGCTGGATTTGTGACCAGCCCCTACGCGCCCAATCAGGGCTATGTGGATGTTCGCGGTTTCCCGCCAGGAACCGAAGTGAAAGATCCCTACACCAACAAAATCTTTCTGGTGCCGTAGGCATCTCGCTTCTTTTGGGGTGAAATAGTCGCGTTGCTGGACAAGCGCGCCGGATATCGGATGATTCCTCCTTCCAGTTTTGGGGCGGCTGGGGATTCGAAAGGTTAAATGGAACTTCGCGTCAAACGCGCACCTCACATCGACACGGAAATCACCGTGCCGGGGGACAAGAGCATTTCGCATCGGGCCGCCATTATCGCTGCGCTCTCCAATGGAGTTTGCCGTCTCGATGGATTTCTCATCGGTGACGATTGCATGCGTACCGTTAATGCCTTGCGCGCGCTGGGGATTCGTATCGATGAGGCGGAGCCCAATGCCATTATCGTCCATGGAAAAAAGCGCGTGCTCAATCCGCCAGCCGCGGAAATTAATTGCGGCAATTCCGCTACCACCATGCGGTTGATGGCGGGCCTTCTTGCTGGGCAGACATTCGAGAGCCGCCTGGTGGGGGATTCTTCCCTTTCCAAGCGGCCGATGGATCGCGTCATCGCTCCATTGCAGCGAATGGGAGCAGACATTACCGCGGAGGGCCCGGAGGAAACTCCACCGCTGCGCATTCACGGGGGCTCGTTGCGCGGAATTCGCTATCAAATGCCGGTCCCCAGCGCCCAGGTAAAGAGCGCAATCTTGCTCGCCGGTCTTTTTGCCAAAGGAAAAACCGCAATTGTCGAGCAGACGCAGACTCGCGATCACACTGAGCGAATGCTGCGTTATTTTTTCGTTCGCACGACGCGGGACGAAAACGGCACGATTGCGATTTTCGGCGATCAGGTTCCGGAGTCGCGCGACTTCCGCATTCCCGGTGATCTCTCCTCCGCGACTTACTGGCTGACAGCGGCGGCCGCGCAACCCGGAGGACATTTACTCGTCCGCGAACTCGGCTTGAATACGACGCGCACGCCCGTGCTCGGTGTGCTGGTTCGCATGGGAGCCCAGGTTCGCGAAGCGATTGAAGATGTGGACCAACTCGAGCCGCGCGGCATCGTGGAAATAACCGGTGCAATGTTGAAAGGAACTGTCATTCAAGGAAAAGAGGTCGCGCAATTGATCGACGAGCTTCCGGTGCTGGCAGTGGCCGGCGCCCTTGCCAACGGCACAACCATTATCCGGCAAGCTCAGGAATTGCGGGTAAAGGAAACCGACCGGATTGCTGCGATCGCGCACAACTTGCGAGTGATGGGCGCGCAAGTGCTCGAGTTAAGCGACGGGCTCGAGATTCATGGTCCGGCGCCGTTGCGCGGCGGACGCGTCGCCAGCTTCGGCGACCATCGCATCGCCATGGCATTTGCCGTTGCCGGACTGTTCGCCGACGGCGAAACCATCGTCGAGGACGCTGAATGCGTGGAAATTTCCTATCCCGGTTTCAAAGACGCGCTCGAACAATTCATGACGACAAAGCGCGGGCCGGGAAGCACGCCTGTGATCGGATCGCGCTCGCTCGCCCCGGTTGACCAATAATCGTTAGGCGCCGCTTGCCTCAGTGCCATTTCCAATGAAGAACTTGCGCAAGCGCCATGCCCACCCATCACATCATCGCCATCGACGGTCCGGCTGCTTCCGGCAAAAGCAGCGTCGCCCGCGCGCTGGCACAGCGGCTTGGATTTTCCTACGTCAACTCCGGCGCAATGTATCGCGCGGTGACGTGGCACGTTTTGCAACGCGGCGTGAACGTGCACGAACCAGCTGCTGTTGCCAGCGCCGTCGAGCAATTAAGTATCGTTTGCCATCTCATCGATAAGCAATCGCGCATTTCAATTGATGATCACGATCCGACTCCGCATCTACGCGATGACGATGTCAACCGCGCCGTTTCTGTCGTTAGCAGTGTCCCGCGTCTTCGCGAGATTCTCGTCGCTCGCCTGCGCCAGTACGCAAACAAAGACAACGTCGTCATGGAAGGTCGCGACATCGGATCGGTTGTTTTTCCGGAAACGCCTTTCAAGTTTTACATCGACGCCTCCCCCGACGTGCGGGTGCAGCGGCGCCTAGCCGAAGGGCAGCGCGATGAAATCGCCGCGCGCGATCGTGCCGATTCTTCACGCGTCGCATCACCGCTTGTCATCGCGCCGGATGCCGCGGTGATTGATACGTCTGCGCTCACGATCGATGGCGTCGTCGATCAAATCATGCAGCGATTAGTAAGAAAAGGTTTGCCGGTTCACTCCCAGACAGTGACAGCGCGCCGGCAACGGATGAATCCGTACTATTGGCTGGGCTACACCCTGTCCCGTTTGCTTGCCCAAATCTTTTTCCGATTTCGCATCCTGCATCGCGAGCGCATGATCCAAAGCGGGCCAGTGATTCTGGCGATGAATCATCAGAGCTTTTTCGATCCGCCGCTGGCGGGCAACGCTTCCGATCGCGCGATTTTTATTCTCACCCGCAAAACCTTGCTCGATCACTGGTTTTGGGGCTGGCTTCTGCCCAAGCTGAATATCATTCCAGTCGATCAGGAAGGCAGCGATCGCAGCGCTCTCAAAGCATTGATTCGAATTTTACGCGAGGGAGAAGCGACGCTCGTGTTTCCGGAAGGCGGCCGCACGCTCGACGGTAACTTGCAGCCGGCCCAGCCCGGTATTGGCTTGGTGATTGCGAAAACGCTGGCGCCGGTTGTGCCAATGCGCATCTTCGGCGCGCATGAGGCCTGGGCACGTGGCAGCAAAAAAATTCGCCTTCATCCCATAACCATCGTCGTCGGGCATCCAATTTTTTTCACGCAAGCAGACATCGCCGAGCGAGGAAAAGACGTGTATCAACGTTTGAGTGAGCGGGTGATGAACGAAATCGCTAAACTAACGATCGATGGAAACGGGTGAGGATTCGAACAAGGAAGAGCGTGTTTCGAAAAGCGCGTTGATCGCGATGATTGCGATTATTGTTGGTCTGATGGTAGTTGCGACCTACGCCAACTGGCAAAATGCGGATCGCGACCGCATTGAAACGACAACCGTCACCCACTTTACCCCGGAAGCTTCGGCTTCGCCCTCATCAACACCGTAAAATTTTCGGTCATCCCGAGCGAAGTCGAGGGATCCCGTTGCGTGAGCTTAAAGGTAGTCCCTCGGGATCCTTCGACTTCGCTATGCTTCGCTCAGGATGACACGCATATTAAAGTTGATGAAAAAGGTTCTCTGCCTCCTGGCGTTGAGCGCATGTTTTTTTGCGTATCAGAAACAGCAAGCCAGTAACAAAGTACGTATCCAGATTCAATCTGAGGTGCGTTCGACGGCGGAAGGACCGACAGAAATCGGAAACTCGCCGACTCCAGCAGACGTGGCGACGACGCCGAGCCCGGTTGCATCGGTCACACCGCATTCAGAAGCAGGCGTGACTCCTACTGCGACGGAGACTCCGATTTTATCGCCGACACCGACGCCCGCGATTTCATCCACACCGGAATCGGCCGTACAAACGCCCGAGGCTGGCAGAAAACCAGTCGCCACGTCGACGCCGCGCTTGCGGCTTAACCCATTATCGACCGGCACGCCATTCCCGCAAGCGAGCGCATCGGCTGAATCCAATTCTCCTGCATCATCGGTTGCTCCGACTGTTCCCGCCGAGACTGGGTCGCGGGCTCAAACAACCGCAAAACCCGAAGCTTCAACGTCCGCGACCGTATCATGGATTCGCAGCGCCAGCGGTAAAAAGCGAGCGACGCCATCCGTTTCGCCATCTTCGTCGCCTTGAGTTCGTCGTCCCGAGCGAAGGCGAGGGATCCCGTTGAAGTAACCTTAAAGATTTCGCGGCGGGGTCCCTCGACTACGCTCGGGATGACGGTGATTTTGTTCCGCCGCTAACTGCTGCGCGTATGCCAGGGTGTCGATATTTTCGATCGTTTTGTCGCGCCGAATGGCTTTGATCCGGGGAAAACGCAAGGCGAGTCCGCTGGAGTGGCGCGTGCTTGGTTGAATGGAATTGAAGGCAACTTCCAGGACGATGTCTGGTTTCACTTCGCGATAGCGCCCGTGCTCAACCAGGGTGTTGTCTTTGAAATGGTCGGTCAGGTCGGCGATTTCGGCATCGGTCAGTCCGCTATAAGCTTTGCCGATTGGTAATAATTCGCCGCTGCTTTCATCGCGCACGGCAAAGGTATAATCGCTGAGCACGTGATTTCTTTTTCCGTGGCCAAGCTCGACTCCCACGACCACGACATCGAGCGTCGCCAGCTCCTTCTTCAGCTTGAACCAGAACATCCCGCGCCGTCCCGGCGAATAAAAACTTTCCGGATCCTTGACCATAAGCCCTTCGTTTAAACGCAGCCGTGCGCTTTTGAACTCGATCTCGATCTCGTTAGCGGAATGCGCTGCCACCACCGATGCGATTTGAAATTTCGATGGCAGCTTTAGACCGCGCAGAAGTTGGCGTCGCTCCCGCAGCGCAGTTCTCAACAAGGAACGGCCGTTCAAAAATAATAGATCGAAAGCAACAAATATTACCGGCACGTCGGCCGAAGAAGTCTCAAATAAATCGAGCGCGTCGGTTTTTCGCCCAAGTCGTTTCTGCAAATCGAAAAAGGTCAGCTTGCGATCCTCGGCAAACGCGATGATCTCGCCATCCAGAATTACTTCTTCTGAAAATTCGCGCGCCTGCTCAGCGATTTCGGGAAATTGGCCGGTGATGCGCTTGAGATCGCGTGAAAAGATTTCGGAACGTGCCCGGCTGGCGTGTAGTTGCGCGCGAATGCCATCGAATTTGTCCTCGACGTAAACGGTAGGCGCTGTAGCTGCCGCCGTCTCTGGCGGCAGGTTTTTCGGTTCTGCCGCTGAGACAGCAGCAGCTACATCAACAAATCGTTTCCAGATTGCTTCGGCGGTTGGTTCAGGACTGGCGAGCATGCATTTGATGGGGCGAAAGAGCGAAAGCTCCGCCCGGTGAAGGTCGTTATTTCTTGCCAGAACCGCGGTGCGTCCGATGTCGCCGAGAAGCATGTTCGCTTCCTTCACCTCATCGAGTGCAACATTGAACGCCTTGGCGATTGCTTCCTCGACCAGGCCCTCGCGTAATCCGATGCGCAGATCGCCAGTGAGAATCTTGACCACATACTGACCTTCCCGCGCGGAGAGGCGCGCCAAGCGATTTTGCAGCGCCTCCTTTTTCGCGACAGGTCCACGCAGTTTCTGGAGTTGTTCAAAAAACTTGTAGGAATCGGTAATACCGAAAGGCTCCGGAACGGTACGACCATCAAGTACATCAAACGCAGTTTTACCGGCGTCGCCATGACTGTGAGCAATGCGCCGAAATTCTGCGTCGCTGACTTTTGTCGCGCCGCCAAGGGCGCGGTAAATGACGGAGCCCCCCACTTGCAACGTGCGCAGATCGGTTTGCGGAAAAGCATGACCGGTAAAATAAACCGTGGCGATCGCGAGTCGCTCGTCGTCGAGCGACGAGAAATATTCTGCCAACAGACGGACCTTCTCGAGCTTCGCGAGCGTTGCTGCAATGGCTTGGCCAACGTTTGCAAACGCAAGAAATTCCGATGTCGCTGGCGCAATTGTAGACCCCGGGCCGCGGCCGGCGACCGCGGCGACAGGAACTGTATCGGGTGATTGCGCAAGAAACGTCCCAAGCGTGAGCTCCATCTGATTTTCCTCGGTCAACGCCCAGGCCTCGATCCCGCGCGCGCGCAAATCGCGTGCAAACTGCGCGGCGAATCCGTGCAAAGTGAAAACCCGTTTCGGTCCCACTAGCTCGACGTAACGCAACAGATCATCGTAATCGGCGTGATCGGAGAGGGGAAACGCCGCGTCCACCTGATAGCGATAAATCGCGTTCGGATCGACCGCCCAGCCACTGATCATGGCTACGCGTTTGCGCGGAATTTTCTCAAGCATGCGCGAGCGATTCGCGCTCGGCGGACAAATCAGAACTTTGCCGCCGAGATCATTCGGATGATAACGAAGGTAGTGGCAAAATTTCTGGCCGTATTGTTCGTAAATACGCGTCATTTGATAAACCGAACCGTGCAGCATCGGTGTGAGATCGGCTCCGGCGAGGGCGCAAAGGATTTCCTGCGCTTTGCCCAGCGAATAGCCCAGTAGCACCGGAACTTCATCGTTCTCGATCGAATCGCGGCAAAAAGCGACGATTTGCGCGATCACTTCCTCCGTCGGCGGCAGGCGATAACGCGGAATGCCGTAGGTTGTTTCCATGATCAGGGTGGTCGCCGCGGTCCATTCCGCGGGCTCGGCCGATTGACCCCGGCGCAATTTGAAATCGCCGGTGTAAAGCAGCGAATCATTCTCAGTGCGTAAGAAAAACTGGGCCGAGCCAAAAATATGACCGGCTGGAAACAAGGTGACCTGCATTCCTCGGATATCCTTTTCCTGGCCGAATGGCAGGATGATTTCCTTACGTTTTCCCGGTAGCCGCGCTTGCATCAAACGCGCGGTCCGCTCCGAAACGATAATCTGACGATGCGGTGCAATGTGATCGCTATGGGCATGAGAAACGAAAGCGAAATCCTTGGCCTCCCAGGGGTCGAGCCAGAGATTCTGTTGCGGCAAAAAAACGCCACGCTCGTATCGAACATCGATCACACCGAAATTTAGCTGCCTGTTTAGGTAGGGAAACCGGCATTCGCTTAGTGTCCTAATTTGAAGCGGCAAAATAGGAACACAGACTTTCCAGTCTGTGCGCCCAGCGGAGTTTTACTCCGCTGACGTGTTTCTTGGGCGGGTTCCTGAGAGCAGCGGGTTTGGAAACCCGCTGGGCGCACAGGCCAGAGGCCAGTGTTCCTGCTAGGATCCTGCGCTCGGCAGAATAGGAAGCTAAACTTTCAGTCTGTGCGGCCCCTTCGTTACCGATTCGCTCTCCATTGACAGGGTCGCACGCAGCCGGTTTGATATGGCTAATGCGATTTACCTGCGCAGTCGCGCTTTTGCTCAGCGTGAGCTCTGTCTCGGGGGCTGATACCGAGCAAGGGAAATTACCACAGGCGCTCAATCCCGATTTCCAGTTTCGCAAAGCTAAGATTTACAGCCTATCGCAAAACCTTCCCCGCAACAGAGGACAGCGAGGGAACAATCCCGCGAATCAGACGAGCAAGGCCAATTTCAAATCGAGCAGCGTGATTCAGGAAGCTTCGCTAAATTTTGAACGATCTTATCGAATGTATGGCGCGGTCACCGCGCTGGATCAACGGCAGCGCTTCGGGCAATACTTTGACTTTTTCTGGCGGGCGAAGCGGCCATCGGATGTGACCGTCCGGTTTGAATACAAGCAGGAGAAACTTCGCGCCTTTGTCCAGGCGAAAGAGCAAGCCTATCAGAACGTGCACGGGACGAATCGGAGCGAATTTCGAGTGGTGGGCGACGAGTATTTTGATGATGGGCAAGTGCTGGCCTGGCGTTGTTTACTCATCGAACACGGCCGGATCGTAGCTGAGAAACGCTCTTTTCTATGGGACTAGTCTGTTTGACTGCCAGGGCTAAAGTTCATAACTTTCTATAGTTAACTGTGGAATCGTCGATTCAGGTCGGAGTAAGCGGCCCCGCCGTCTGGGTCCGGGTGGAGGGCAAAGGCAATTTTCTGAACAGCGGCAATTTCAAGCAGTTTGCCCGCGAAATGGTGGACCGCGGCTATCGCGAGTTCGTGGTCGATCTGCTCGATTGCGCGATGATGGATTCCACTTTCATGGGGACAATGGCGGGACTGGCTTTGCGATTAAAGGAACTTGGACAGGGACATCTCCGGGTGGTGCATTGCGGCGAACGCAGCCGCCAATTGCTTACCGGCCTTGGTCTCGATCAACTTTTCCAAATCTCCAGCAACGGCGCGCGCGCCCCTGAATGCGACGCGCTCGCGGCCAAAACCCTGGGAAAAAAGGAGCAGGCCAGGGAAATGCTAGCAGCTCACGAAGCGCTGTGTGAAGCGGTGCCGGAAAATCTTTTGCGGTTCAAAGACGTTCTCGATTACCTCAAGCAAGACCTTCACGACAAGCCGGTAAAGAAGTAAGTTGGCCGCCGACTTCATGTGGCCGACCCTTCTCTACGCGCTCTTGGCTATCGCGATTTGCGGTTGGGTTTTCACCACCTTCCGCCAAAGGCGCAAGGTGCACGCGCTCGAGCGCTCGAAGGAGGAAATCCAGGTCGAGGAGACGCTTGTCTTCGATTTTTTACACGGGCTGGGTGAAGCTTTTCGTGAAACCATCAAGCCGCATGACTTGCATCGGCTGATCGTGGAAGGAGCCACGCGAATTCTTGACGCTAATGGGGGCGCGCTCTATCTCACCGATCGCAGCGGTAACAAACTCGTGCCGATGTTTCTTTCCAAGGGTTGTCCGCCACTAGTGCCGGTGCCGGGCCACATTTTGCATCAGGCCGCGACTACCCCCGCTGCCTTGGAAGGATTTTTGCAGATGCATAGTGTTCCACCGGGCGAAGGTTTTATCGGCACCGTCTGGCAGACGGCGCAACCGGTTTTGCTCACCGATGTGCGGGACGTGCCGGAATTAGCGCGCTTGCGTGAGACACCTTTCGGAACCGCTTCGCTGATGGCGACGTCCTTGCTTTATGGCAAACAAAACATGGGCGTGCTCGCGGTTGGCAACGGCCCGATGGGCGCGCCATTCACGCCGAGTGATTTTGTCGTCTTCAAATCGATCGCCGAGCAATCCGCCTTTGCCCTCTACAACGCCATCATTTACTCCGAAGCGAATGAAAAGAAGCGGCTCGATCACGATCTCGAAATCGCGCGCGACATTCAGCGAATTCTGCTTCCGGAAAAATCGCCGAACATTCCCGGTTTCGAGATTGCCGGTCTCAATATTCCAGCGCGGCAGGTCAGCGGCGATTACTTTGACTACATCCGGGTGGACGAACATCGTCTCGGCCTGGCGATCGCGGATGTTTCGGGCAAAGGCGTGCCGGCGTCGTTAATCATGGCGATCTGTCGAAGCGTTTTGCGTAGTCAGGCGCCGCAGAATCCATCGCCGGCGGAGGTTTTAAAGGCAGTCAATCGCCAGCTTTATCCCGACATCAAAGAGGACATGTTCATTAGCATGGCATATTTGGTGGTGGATCATTCCGTCGGTTCGGTCACGATCGCGCGAGCTGGCCATGATGCACCGTTGCTCTATCGGCGCGGGCCGCAAACAGTCGAACTAATTAAGCCACCCGGAATGGTTGTCGGCATCGACAGCGGCAGCGTGTTCGATCGGATCACGAATGATTTCGCAATCCGGCTCGAGCAGGGTGATTGTCTGGTTCTTTATACCGATGGCGTGACGGAAGCTTTGGATACCGAAGGTTTCGAATTCGGCATTGACCGGATGATTCAATCGGTACGGGCGAACGCGGCCCACGGCGCTTCGGCCATCATCACACGATTAATTGATGACGTGCGCAATTTCGTGGGCGCGCATCCACAGAACGACGACATCACGCTAATTACCATTCGTAAACATGAAAAAGACCAGCCCTGAACCGCGCGAAGAAGACAAAATCCCCCCTCCAGTACCGACGGAAAACAGTTCCGATGAGGCAGAAGCTACGGAGGAGGATCTGGTTGCGAGTTTGCAAAGCGATCTTGATCGCTTTCGCGATCTGGCATTGCGAACTCAGGCTGACTTTGAGAATTACAAAAAGCGCGCCGCCCGCGAGCGCGATGAAGGGATTAAGTATGCCAATCGTTCGTTGCTCGAACGCCTAGTCCCGATTGTCGATAATTTCGAGCTCGGACTGTTCGCCGCTCGGGAGGAGGGCAAGCACTCGCCGATTTATTCCGGCATGAGCATGGTCCTTAAACAACTTACCGATTTTCTAGCGGACAATGGACTGCAACCAATTGATGCGGTTGGAAAACAATTTGATCCCAACCTGCACGAGGCGATCGGCCATGAACCAAGTGACGAAGTTCCCGAAGGTCGGGTCATCCGACAAACCCGCCGCGGCTATCGCTTGAAAGATCGGCTTCTGCGGCCAGCGGCGGTGGTGGTTTCGAGCGGGCGCGTTGGAAGCAATGATGAGTGAGAGGGTAGCGCGCGCATCCTGTGGGCATAGCGTGGCGTCCCTGCCGCGTTTCTTGAACAAGAGAGAAGCGAAAAGAGAGGTGCGAAGTTAGAACCGGTCGGCAGAAACCTTGCTTTCATGTCACTATCTGCCTGTTGCTCACTATTCTAAATGCCTACAACCAAACGCGACTATTACGAAGTGCTCGGAGTGGCCCGAGGCGCGCATGAGGATGAAATCAAGCGCTCCTATCGCAAGCTCGCGGTCAAGTTCCATCCGGACAAGAATCCGAATGATCCGCATGCCGAGGAAAAATTTAAGGAACTAGGCGAGGCCTACGATGTCCTGATCGACGTCGATAAGCGGGCCGCGTATGATCGATATGGACACGCCGCTTTTTCGCAAGGCGCCGCCGGGTTCGGTGGTGGGTTCCACGATCCGTTCGATATTTTCCGTGAGGTCTTCGGCGGCGGTGGCGGCGGAATTTTCGAGAGTTTTTTTGGTGGTGGTGGCGGCGGCGGTCGCGCGGAAGAGCGGCAGCGGGGTTCCGATTTGCGTTACGATATGCAGATCACGCTGGAGGAAGCCGCATTTGGCACCGAGAAAGAAATCGAAATTCGCAAGCTGGACACCTGCGATCAATGCAACGGCAGCGGCGCCGAGCCCGGCTCCCGCTCGATCAATTGTCCAACCTGCGGCGGACGCGGGCAGGTGATCAGTTCTCGCGGTTTTTTCCAGGTGTCGCAAACCTGTCCGCGCTGCCGGGGAGCCGGACAAATTATTGAAAAGCCATGTCACAAATGCGGCGGCGAAGGGCGGGTCGAAAATTCCAGCCGGATCAAATTGAAAATCCCAGCGGGTATCGGCAACGGCTCGCGCCTGCGTTCTTCGCGAAATGGCGAAGCCGGCATCCGCGGTGGGCCGCCGGGCGATCTTTACGTCGTGCTTCACCTCAAGGAACACCCGGTGTTTCAGCGCGATGAAGACGACCTCTATTGCGAAGTCCCGATTTCCTTCGCGGTTGCCGCGCTTGGCGGCGAGGTCCCGGTGCCGACGCTCGAAGGTAAGGCAAATCTGCGAATCCCTGCCGGAACGCAAAGCGGCCAGGTCTTCAAGTTGCGGGGCAAGGGAATTGCGAACCTGGAGGGCCGCGGCCGCGGAGATTTGCTCGCGCGGGTGATTGTAGAAGTGCCCACACGATTGAATTCGGAGCAACGCCGCAAGCTGGAGGAATTTTCCGCGCTCTGCGGTGAGGAAAATACGCCGCTGCATCGACGCTTTTTTGAACGCGCAAAAGATTTCTTTCGCTAGCCTCCACTCCCGTCATTCCGGGCGAAGTCGAGGGATCCCGTTGCGAAAGCTTTAAGGTATCATCTCGGGATCCCTCGACTCACACTCGGGATGACGGATTGAATTTGATGCATCGCTTTTACATCGCCCCGGAGGACTGGAATCCTGACTCGCTTGTTTTGCGCGGGGCGGAAGCGCATCACGGGCGCGACGTACTTCGTCTGCAGCCGGGTGGGCGAGTGGTTGTTTTCAACGGTCGCGGCCATGAAATTACGGCTGAGATTGCGAAGATAACCCGCCAGAAAATTCTTTTGCGCAAAATGCACGAGGCGCGGGTCCAGCCGCTGCCCTGTCAGATCACACTGGCGCAGGCCATTCCGAAAGGGAAGAACATGGATTTAATCGTGCAGAAAGCGGTCGAGATCGGAGCGGCCGAGATTGCGCCACTTATTTCCGAGCGCACCATCGTGCATCTCGAGGCCAAGGAAGCGGCGCAAAAACAAGCGAAATGGCAACAGGTCGCGATCGAAGCCGCCAAGCAATGTGGGCAAAACTGGCTGCCGACGGTGCAAACGCCAAGGAAGCTCAGCGATTTTTTCGCTAACGCGGGACTGCAACAGCTTCGTTTAATCGGCTCGCTTCAATCCGATGCGGTCCATTTAAAAACGGTGCTGGCTGATTACGAACACGATCATCACGCCCGCCCGGTGAGTGTTCTGATGTGCATCGGGCCGGAAGGCGATTTTACTCCGGCGGAGCTCAACCTCGCCCGGAGCAACGGCTGTCGCCCCATCACCCTCGGCCCGATTATTCTGCGGGTAGAAACCGCGGCGATTTACTGTTTGAGTGTGCTTTCCTACGAATTGTTAGCTAAACCCAGCGGAACACAGGCTTGAAAGCCTGTGTGGCGCACAAGTCTTCAGACCTGTGTTCCGAGCGACTGAACGGTTAGTAAATGTAAGGCGCGGAAAGGGGAAAGGCGTCGCGGATTAGTTCGAAATGCGGTTGTCCGTCCTCGGCCAGTACAATCTCGACGATGTCGAACCGGACAAGAATGTCGGGGTTGTCCAGCAACTGCAACCAGGCCAAGGCCCCGCGTGAAATCAGTTTGCGTTTCGCGGCGTTGACCGCTTCAACCGGTCGGCCAAAATCTTCGCGAGTACGCGTTTTTACTTCGACGAAGACGAGGGTGTCGCCATCGCGACAAACGATATCAACTTCGCCGCCATGGCGCGCCCGGAAATTGCGGTAAAGAATTTTGTAACCTCCGCGCCGAAGAAAAGTGCAGGCCAGTTTTTCCCCGCGCGTACCGAGCCGCAGATGCTCAGATAATTCCTTCGAGCGCGAGAAGCGGTTGCGCCACCGGTTCGAAAGATCGGCGATGGATCGGAGAAGGCCCGTGTTCATGAAGTTTAATGAGGTGAAGTTCGGTGCCGTAACCCTTGTGCTGGCCGAAACAATACTCCGGGAATCGCGCGCAAAACTCACGCATTAAACGGTCGCGCGTCACTTTCGCGATCACGCTGGCAGCGGCGATGGAGAGGCTAATGCGATCACCATCGATAATCGCCGTTTGAGGGAGCGGGAAGGGCGAGACCGGAAGTCCGTCGATGAGCACGTGATCGGGGGGCCCGCTCAGCCCGTCGAGAGCGAAGCGCATCGCTTTGTGGGTCGCGCGCAAAATATTAATTTGATCGATCTCGATGG
>Ga0209577_10003677_pt1 | contig 14456 bp, 13 predicted proteins | sample GraSoiAngelo_109_FD_185874 | JGI IMG/M metagenome (GOLD analysis project Ga0209577, IMG submission 185874) | Grasslands soil microbial communities from the Angelo Coastal Reserve, California, USA - 14_0903_12_20cm (SPAdes) (version 2) | ecosystem: Environmental > Terrestrial > Soil > Grasslands...
CGGACCATGAGTAAAGAATGCATCGGTTTCAAGGGACCAGACGATGCCGTCCTGGTTGCCATTCGCGGAGATTGACACGGTTGCTCCCGGAAACCCATAAACATCCGTCGAACTCGAAGTGGCCCTGCGGCTCAACTTCCCATTTTGGAGCGAAAATGAGCGCAGCACATCGTCGATGGCCCAGAAATACACATGGTGGTTCCAGTAGGCCGCCGAGCTCCACACTAATCCCATAGCGAACTGGACTTCCTGAACGATCTGCGGGTCAACGCCGTCGCAAAACATAACGCAATAGTGTAAGTTGCCGGCGGTCATTCGATCGCGGTCGATGAGGTAGATTCTGCCCTCTTTACCGGCTTGCACCAACAAATGAGGATGGCTGCCGGGCTGATCCGGAAGCAGCATGGCGCCGCCAGAGCCCAAGTCGCCATCGACGATGTTCAAAAGGTCCTGGTTGAATGGAGTGAAATAATCGAGCAGAGAAACCTCACTGTCACGAAGTCTCAATTTTAGTATGCTGTCTCCCAATTCCGTTGCTGGTATGTTTTGGGTGTCAAAAGTGCCGTTGCCAGTCACTGCGAACACGTTGCCTTCGGTATCAGCCGCTGGGGCTGCGCCAGACATCCAGAAGCCGCCCAGACCGCCGTCGGGCGTGGTGACGTAGACTGCCTTCTGCGCCAGATTGGTTGCATCGTAGGCAAACATCCAGCCGTGATACGGGAAAAAGTCGCAATGTGAAGCATATGCGATGTAAATCGTGCCACTCGAAAGGAGCAAGCCGGGGCGGTTATTGTGATGCAAGGCGTCGAACGTGAGCTGCCCGTTCACGCTGCCATCGCCCGAACCCGGGACTGTCGCCGTTACGACGACTGGACCGAACGCTTTCTCTGCACCTGTATGAATGTCGAGAGCGTGCAGTCGGTGGACAAACGTTCCATTCTCCTTGGACTTCGCTTCCACGTACATTGTTCCCGTGCCCGCATCGATCGTCGGAGTGCTGGTGATTCCAATCTTCGGTACCAGATCGCTGCAGCCGGTATCGGCAAGGCTGTCCACGGTCGTGGCGCCTGAGGCCGCGCCGTGGGCGGTATCGATCAGACTCGCCTTCCAGAGCGGCTTCGCGTTCGCAAAGACGCTATCCCCTTCGGTGGCTACAAAAACGACGTTGTGCGATCCTTTTCCTGGAATTGTCAGATGGGGTACGTAAAGCGGCTGGGCGTAAATTTGTCCATCCACGGGATATGAGAAAAGCTTGCCAAACCCCTGAGTATTTACGTTCGCAGGAGTCAGGGTACGCTCCGCCCTGTTCTGTCCCGTTCGGCTGTTGTCATTGTGCCAGGTAAGTACGCTCGGTTGCGCCACCGCGGTAAGCGCCCAAGCCAGAACTAGCAGCAGAAGGGCCGGCCCTCCCCGGACTGTGCACAGTATCCGTTCCCTCCCGTCATGAAGCACTCGGGAAAAATGCATGGTTTGTCTGCGACGAAGGGCTTTCATATTCACACTCCAAAAAACTACCAGGCAATTGCTTGCGTGAAGATCTGCATGCTGCCGTTGCGTGTGTCCGTCCAGGCCGCATGGACGACACCATCAGGCCCGGAGACCAATTGAGTGTAGTCGCCAAAGAAAATACACCCTGGGAAGCCGATGCAGGGGTTGAATGAAGCGTCGCTTACTGCGCGTTGCTTTGGGAACGTCGTGCCACCATCGTCGGATCGTCCCGCAAAATATTCCACGTTGATCTCGGACGGATCATGACGGTCGTCATACCACCCGACATACACTGCGCCATCGGAAGTGGCCGTTGCCCATGCGAAAAAGTGGTGCTTGCCATGATTGAAGGGATCATCGTTGACCCGATGAATCGATGATGTGGCAGTGCCCGTGCCTACGATCGCAAGATAGACGCTCGGGGTGCTCTCCATTTCGCCGTCGGCAATCTGGTTTGCCGAGAAAGCACAATACGCGGTGTCAAGATGGATGCCGCACCCCGGAGCCTGCGCCCCCGCGTCCCGGAACGACCAATGGCTATTGCTCAGTCCATGGAATGCAAAGGTTGCCACTGGTTTCGTGGCGACCGCCCAATTGCCGCCGGTCAATGTAGACTCGTGCATATTCACAAACGAGGGGTTCGAAAAGTCATCGAAGAAGATGTGTGGCGTTCCATGGCTGTCAATGACCATGCTCGAGAACTGCGCATTTTTCAGCGAGCCACTGACCAATGCCGGAGCCGTGAAAGGCTTTCCTGCGCCTGGGGAATGCGATTCCAGGATGGCTGACGACAATGCCGGAACTTTGGCACTCCCGTCCTCGCAAGGTGCATGCCCCCTTGCTCCGGCGCCGTTACAGAATAAGGTGTAATACACGTAGATGGCGCCATTGCTGGGGCTGCTGGCCACATTGTCCACTGTGATCAGAGGCTTGTCGAGTACTGCAGGGCAGAAGGGATTGGGGAATGGGCCATCACACTGCTGATCGTCAATCGCGGTGGGTATTACGGAGACGTAGGCGCCATGGGCAAAGCCCTGAACCACCTCAATCTCAGTGTCATTGTTGATGTAGCCATTGAAAACGTCAAAAATCACATTGCCCGAGAGCGTAGATAAAAAGCTGTGCCCTGCTCCGTCGAAAGCCACGCCGGGATCATTCTGGAACGTTAAAGGAGCGAACCCGGTAATAAAATCAGCTCCCCCGACCATAGAATCATCCGTCCAGGTTGCGCCACCCGTCTTTGAGACATGGAAGAACATGTGGTCAAAGTTCTCGCGGAAGTCATTGGACATCACCACGTAATTGTTCCCATTTGCAGGATCAATTGCAGCCGCAATTCCGACCTTCGGCCACGGGTTGTGGTCCCGATTCACTCTGACGTTTTCACCATGATCTACAGACGCGGTGTTGGACGCCTGAGACCAGCTCCGCAGGAGGTTCTGCGCTGTGCCTCGGGGGAGCAGAGCGCCATCCCGGTGAAAGGGTGCGCGGTGGCCCGACTGCACATACGTGGCGAGAAACTGTAAATCTTTCACCGCTGCATCTTGGGCGCGTGCACACCTTCCCCAAAGTAGAACGGTGAGCAATACCCCAAAGGCTGCGCGCATTAGGCTGGCGCTGGAAGTCATCCCGCTGACTCGGGAGCTCACAGAGGCTGTCGGGGGAAATAGGTTTCGTCCGTGCACAGTGGAACTCCTTTCAGCAAGACACCGAACGGTGCCTCAAGGGGGTGCTGCACTTCCCACGGTTGGAAACTGCTCCTCGGAGAGGCGAAGCACGCGAATTGTGCCTCTAGAGAAACTCGGAGTCAAGAGTAAACATCGGGCCTTGTCATCCACATAGAAAAACTCGGATGACGAAATTAGTGGGCGATCCCCGCAACTCCTGAAACAGAAGTTCATGATCTTCGTTACAGTTCCGGAATGTGTCGCGCACATAGCGGCTGCACTTGTCTTTGAATGTATAGGAAAAACAAAATCCATTTCCAGCAGAGAAACTAAGTGGAACAAGCATCCTTGCTGGGTGTGGCCTCAGTTGAATGGTAATTGAGGATTGGAAAGTGAAAGAATCACGCCAGGACTCCCCCCTTTCCCCCCTAGATATCGGAAAGCATACGACTTTGCAGGCGTGGCCTGCGTTGCTAATTCCAATTATGGACGGGAACCCCAGAACGTCAATTCCTCCCAGTTCGGCAAACTGTTCGATTACGATCTCGACGGCGATGTGCTCGCCCAACCCTTGTACGTTGCCAACCTCAGCATCGCAGGCATTACCCACCAGGTGGTGTTCGTGGCTACCGAACACGACAGTGTTTACGCTTTCGATGCGGATGGTAATCAGAGTACGCCGCTATGGCAAGTGAGCTGCATCGTACTTCACGGAAATGTTTGGTGAGCGGCTCCTTCAAAGGGCAACCACAACGCATTGGGGCTTTTTTCCCACTTGCTGCGGCGGGGACTTTCTCCTTTGATGGGCATGGAAATGCCTTCCGCTCTTTCACCTTGAGTTTCGGCGGACAAATTTTTCCTGGGAGCAGCGATTCCGGACCCTATACCGTGAAGTCGGATTGCACCGCGTCCGCGACATTTTCCGATGGTACTTGGAACATGGTCATCGTCGGTCGTGGGAAAGAGATCAAGGCCATTAATGCCACGCCCGGTGTCCTGGTGGAAGGTGAGCACACCCGCCAATCGGAACCAAGCGATAAGGATTGAGGATTTATGAGTGCCTTCTAGCCGTGTTACGGCAAGGAACAGTGCGGCAATATTTCATTCGTCTCTCCGTTGCGTGGTACCTCGCGAGCCAATCCTCGTAGATTCCCTCTTGACGCAGACTCGTAATTAAGAGTACTTGTGGAACGAAGATTCAACACTTTAGCGCAGTTTGGATGAGTTCAGATTCGCTAGTAAAAAATGCTGCCTCTCAGCATTTCGCCCTAACTTGCAACTCAACGCATCAAAGTGGCCAGCGGGCACAAAATTGGGCAGTCCACCAAATCTGGTCAGTGATGAACCCTTCCCAAACAACTTCCGATTGTGCCGCAAAGCGTGGTGGGATCGTTTTCGTTTAGCTGCCGATACCGGAGAGTGCTACGTTCTGCGGGCTGCCCAAATCGTCGTCAACGATGGAAAGAGTTGCCGATTGCCAGTTGCGGTTGGCGTGAATCCGAAGGTGATCGTACAAGACGCCCCAGCCGCAAGGCTTGCTCTGGCAGGTAAGTTTCATCGATCCGGCGAATAATAATGTTACCCCGGTACCGAGTAGCGATATCGCTTGTCCGGATCTTGTCCCCGAAATCGGATCGTGATTGTCGGACCGACTGACTGTCGGTCAGGCAGCAGATCCAGTTTTGTGGCTTTATCCGAGTCAGGCGTGCTCCAAGCATGCGGAACCTGTCTACAATAACGTTGCAAGCGGCGGCTTCAGAAGACTTCCGACGCCGTGCGTCAACGAGCACGAATATCGAGAAGATCATCGCGGCGTAAACTGACTGAGATCGTAAATTCCAAGCTGCTTCTCTATGTCCGCCACTCGCGGCACCATCCCTTCAAAACCCTCGTTGCCGAACAGCTGGTGTTCTCGCTTCTCGAAGTCCTCCCCGAGGGCATCGATTTCGTGGCGAGAAACGACTTGATGCAAGGCCGGAAATAGAACGGTGTCCTCCCTTGCTTCGTGGGGAGCATACATGCGGACGAATTGATGCAACGCCGCTGCGAGCTTCTGTCTATCATCGTTCGACTTGAGAGCGCCTCCGGATAAGGTCAGAATCTGGTCGGTAACCCGCCTGCCGGCCTCGTGCTGTTGCTGAAGCACATTCACCAGATCCACCAGCAGGTTGTGTTTACGGAAGCGCGGAAAGAGGTAATCTTCCTCCAGCTTCTCGTGATACTGCTCGATGAATGAACGGATGATCTTCGCAGAATTTGCAACCGCATCGGGAGGAAATTCTTTCTGCTGTGCAATACGACTTTTCACCTCGTCATAAATGAGCAGGGTTCGTTTCAATAGACCGTGTTCACGCATCAGGTCCTCAGCTGGCGTTACCTCTTCCGCCTCGTGTTCTTTTTTCTTCTGGCCGAACAATGCTGCAGGCACCGCGAGTGCAAAACCGGCGACTGGCCCAACCCACAACAGTGAACGCCTTGATCTATCTACGTCTTCGTCCATTGAAGATCTCCTTCGAGCAAGGATACTCGCGGCAACCGGTCAGGAAAGACCTTGTGGAAAGCATTGGAACTGAAGATTACAATTTTTTATCGAAGGAGAGGAGCCATGTCTCTGCGCAAAGTGTGCTTATTCGCTCTGGCCGCCACGCTTGCAGGGTTCGCGGCGGTGGAGATGCTGAACGTAGATATCAAGGAATACACGGTGCCGACGCCGAAGTCGCGGCCGCACGATCCGGCATTCGCGCCTGACGGGTCGCTCTGGTACACAGGGCAGGCGGCGAACAAGCTGGGCCGGCTCGATCCGAAGACCAGAGAATTTAAGGAATATCCGCTAAAGACCCCGAATTCTGGTCCGCACGGGCTGGTCGCCGATAAAGACGGCAACATCTGGTTCACCGCGATCTCTGGGGGTTATGTCGGCAAGCTCGACCCGAAGACTGGCGCGATCGCCGAGTTTCGGCCATCCGACGGCGCCGAGATCGATCCGCACACTCCCGTGTTCGACCACCATGGCATTCTGTGGTTCACCAACCAAGAGACCAACTATATCGGGCGCCTTGACCCGAAGACCGGCAAGATGACCCTGACGAAATCGCCTACCCCACGCGCTGTCCCCTATGGCATAGTCGTCACGCAGAACAACGTGCCATTTTTCTGCGAATTCGGCACGAACAAGCTTGCTAGTATTGACCCGGACACGATGAAAATCCGCGAGTACACGTTGCCGGCGGCGAACGCGCGTCCGCGGCGAATCGCTCTGGGGCCTGATGGCACCATTTATTACACCGATTTCGCGCGCGGATATCTCGGGCACTTCGATCCGGCAAGCGGGAAGTTGCTGAAAGAGTGGGCTTCGCCAGGAGGAACGGGTTCGGAACCCTATGGGATCGCGATCACTAACGATGGCGAGGTCTGGTACAGCGAATCGGGCGTGAACCCCAATACCTTGGTTAGGTTCGATCCCAAATCGGACAGCTTCAGCACAAAGCAGATCCCATCCGGCGGTGGTGTGGTGCGTAACATGGTCGCCACCCCCAATCGCAAGCTGTACCTGGCATGCAGTGGGGTGAACAAGGTCGCGGTGGTGGATCTGACGAAATAAGCAGGTGAATTGCCAATTTCCGTTGGAGCTGCGCTTTGAACGTATATCTGGTCGACGGAACTTACGAATTGTTTCGCCACTACTACGCGCTGCCGTCCGCACGGGATGAGGATGGCCGGGAGATTGCCGCCGTCCGCGGCGTCCTTGCATCGGTGCTGGGTATGGTCAAAGGCGGCGCCACACACATCGCGGTCGCGACCGATCACGTCATCGAATCTTTTCGCAACGGACTTTGGGCAGGATACAAGACCAGCGAAGGCATCGAGCCCGACCTGTTGACACAATTCCCCCTGCTCGAAGACGTCCTCTCGGCGGCTGGCATTGTCGTCTGGCCGATGGTGGAGTTCGAGGCGGACGATGCGCTGGCTGCCGCTGCGCTTGCGGCTGCTCGAGATGTGCGGGTCGAACGCGTGATCATCTGCACCCCGGATAAGGATCTAGCCCAATGTGTGAGCGGCACACGCATCGTTCAGCTGAATCGCCGGACTCGCGTCACTTTAGACGAGCCCGGTGTGGTCAAGAAGTTCGGCGTCTCCCCGTCATCGATCCCCGATTATCTCGCCCTAGTGGGTGATGCTGCGGATGGCTATCCCGGCTTGCAAGGCTGGGGTGCGAAGTCGTCAGCTGCCGTCCTTGCCAAGTTTCTCCATCTCGAAGCCATCCCGCTGGACTCCCGCGAGTGGCGCGTGAACGTCGCCAACGCATTTGCCCTCGCAGATACTCTTTGCCGCGAGCGGGACGACGCGGTGCTTTTTCGAACGCTTGCCACACTCCGAACCGACATCCCGCTCTTCGATGATGTGGACCAATTGCGCTGGAAAGGTCCAACAGCCACTTTCGACGCGCTTGCAGCTAGACTGGATGCGGCGCCCACGGAAAGCCGACGGTCAGTAGCCCGTCAGAATTAATGGCGCTCTTGCGTTTCGTTCTCAACTTTGCTGCGAGTACGCTTTTGGGGCTCCGATCAATGCTCCGACGAGCCGACGTGGGCGAGTAATCACGAGTTCAGAGGAGGAGCCGCAAGGCGCTGGGATAATTTCCGCGTGGCCGACATTCGCCGAAAATACGTCAGGCAGGATCTATCCGGCTTGATGTCCCACGAGGGCGCGACCACCCAAGTGGGGCTAAATAGCGTGTCGTGATGGGGGCTCGATTCAACACTCGCGCTGAAGCAGCTTACGATCCGTCTTCTCGCAACGTTTTACAAGCCGGGCACGCCGCGTGTATCGTTAGTCCCGCAATTTTTCGCATCTTCACAAGCCAGGTGACTCACATGTCCATGTATCGAACCGCTGCGGTAGCTTTCCTGGCATTTACAACCTTTCCCCAGAGAGCGACGTCTGCCTCCAATCTCCCACCATCGCCGCAGGCGGCAGAAGTACCAGAGCGGGTGGCGGCCGATACGCCGCGCGTAACGCCGGGCGGAGCCACTTTCATGGTTCCTTCCGGTTGGTCGATCGTGACCGGGAAAAATCTGGTCATCCTGGAGCCGCCCGAGACCGACACGCACATCGCCATTGTCGACTCGCAGGCAGCCGACGCCAGTGCCGCGGTCGCTGCCGGCTGGGCGGCCTACAAACCCGAGGCCAAGCGGCCGCTTAAGCTGGTCACACCGCGACCTGCTCGCGAGGGCTGGGACGAGCGGCAGGCGTTTGAGTACGAGACTTCTCCGAACGAGCGTGCAGTCGTAGAGGCTCTTGCGCTGCGTGCCGGCAGCAAGTGGACCGCCGTCATTCTGGACGGAAGCGAACCTACGGTGGAGAAGCGCAGCGCACCGATTGGGCTGATCTTCGAAAGCTTGCGTCCGAAGGGCTACCAGCGTGAGTCGTTTGCCGGCCGTAAACCGCAACCGCTGGATGCTGCGCATATCGCTCAGATCAAAGCGTTCGTTGAAACCTCCATGCAGGAACTTGGTATCCCCGGCGCCTCAATGGCGCTCATTGATGGTGGCAAGGTGGTGTATGAGGGTGGGATTGGAGTACGCGAACTCGGCAAGCCTGAGCGGGTGGACGAAAATACGCTGTTCATGGCGGCATCCAACACGAAAGGAATGACGACCCTGTTGCTTTCAGAACTCGTTGACGAGAGAAAGTTGAAGTGGGATCAGCCGGTGATCGAGGTCTATCCGAGCTTCAAACTGGGCGACGCGAAAACCACGAAAAAGGTTCTCGTCAAGAACTTGATCTGCGCGTGCACCGGATTGCCGCGACAGGATCTCGAATGGATATTCGAATTCAAGAATGCAACGCCGGAATCCACTCTGGCTCTGCTTGGGACCATGCAACCGACCAGCAAGTTTGGCGAAGTCTTTCAGTACAGCAATCTGATGGCGGCGGCCGCGGGATACATTGGCACACACCTCGTGTCTCCGAACCGGGAGCTCGGGGCCGCCTACGACGAAGCGATGCAGCAAAAGATTTTCGATCCGCTGGGGATGAAGTCGACGACATTCGATTATGCGCGTGCTCTCGCAGGCAACCATGCGAGCCCGCACGGGGACGATGTGGATGGCAAGCCCACCGTGGCCAGCATGGCGTTCAATTACTCGATCGTGCCGGCCCGTCCCGCGGGCGGCGTGTGGACGTCGGCCGGCGATCTGATCCGTTACGTGCAACTCGAGCTGGCGCTGGGGAAGCTGCCCAACGGCAAGCAGCTGGTTTCGGCAGAAAATTTGCTGGCCCGCCGTGCGCCCCAGATTTCCCTTGGCGAAGACGCGACCTATGGAATGGGCTTGGTGGTAGACCGCACCTACGGCGTTCCGGTTGTGAGTCACGGAGGCAGCATGGCGGGCTTCAGGAGTAACTTCTACCTTCTGCCGGATTCCGGCATTGGCGCCGTGCTGCTCACCAATTCGGATAATGGGGGCATGCTTCTGGGTCCATTCAAGCGCCGCTTGCTGGAGGTCGTCTTCGACGGCAAGCTCGAGGCAGCCGGCGACGTTGCGTCCCAGGCAGTAAGGCACAAAGCAGCGCTTGCCAAAGCCCGTGAACGGCTCGTAGTGCCTGCTGCAGCGACGCTGGTGGCTGGTTTGGCAAAGCGGTATTCCAGCAAGGAACTGGGCGAAATTGCCGTCCTGAACCAGGATGGAGTAACCACATTCGATTTCGGCGAGTGGAAAAGCACGGTGGCATCGCGAAAGAATGACGATGGGACGATCTCGTTCATCACGATCGATCCCACTGATGACGGGTTCGAATTCGTGATGGGTCAACGTGGCGGCAAGCGGGTGCTGATTATCCGTGATGGCCAGCACGAGTACATCTTTACGGAGGCTGCCTGATCGCTCCGGCTTGGTGGAATCCTCTCGTTTGAGTGGCCCCGCAGCGCTCCAGATTATGCCCGAATCACGGGATATCCGACGCAACGAATTGTCAGAAAAGGAGCCCGGCTTCGTGCAAAAATCCTGAATATTGGCAGAGGCAGGGCCGAGAGGAATTGTTTGAACGTGAATGACGTAAGGAACCGGCTCCCGGTTGCCATCACGGCGCCGTAGCTTGCGCGGAATCTTACGAAGCGCATGCCTAAACGGACACAAAACCGAACCGAGAAAGCGAAAGAACCTGAGACGCTGAAAGGCTGGCAACAGATAGCAAAGTTCCTGGGCCAGCCGGTCTCGACCGCTCAACGCTGGGCAAAATCAGGAATGCCAGTTACTCATAAGGGTCGGAACATGCATGCCTCGCCGGAGGAGCTGAACCGCTGGTTGTCACGTGAATCAGGCGTCTCTGAACCTGTTCACATCGCAACTAACACCGGCGACCTCTCCACTGATCTCAGACGAGGACTGTCGTACCTTCGCAAGCGACGAACAACGAAGTGAGTTATGCGCCCGGCACCTTTCTGCACGAATAATCCGACACCCGTTTTAAACCCGACGTGAAAAGAATTAGTATTCAGCTCTCGGTTCGCGTATGCCGGCACACAATGTCTCTCATGTGTTCATTGAGTTAGGTCTCGTCGTTGTTGGTCTTGCAGTTCTTGCCCGGCTTGCTAACCGGTGGGGCTTCTCGGCGATTCCTCTGTATCTGTTGGCTGGTCTTGCCTTCGACAGGGGTGGGTTAGCGCCCCTTGAGCTCACGGAAAATTTCATTCATATCGGCGGGGACATAGGGGTGCTTTTGCTTCTATTGCGGTCGGAGTCAAGTCGGTTCTTTGTGGTTTTTCACACTTTTCACGTCAGCGCACAGGTACTGGTTCCCTTCGAGAGAGTAACGATCTTGCGTCGATGATTTGTGTCCAACCAAATGGCTCGGCCCGTTTTCACTTCATCAGATTTGGTGGCGTTGCCCACCAGACATCTCTCCGGTCACCTTCGATCATGATGACTTATTCGAACTCCCCCCATTCGGGGAGGCGAGTACCTATTCAGTTACCCGGTCACTGCAATGCAGGACCACTGTTGTAATTTGGCATTCCCGCATGGGCTTCCCCGCACTGCCGCTGCTGTCCGCGGCGGCAGAACTCTTTGTAGTCAATCTAGTCGCGCAACATGATCCACAAGCGGATACCCAGTTTGTGCGCCGCCGCAATCCTCGCCTTGCCCATCCCTTTCTGGATAAGCTTGCGACGATAGAAGCGTTAGCTGCGGATCTTTTCTGACCGCATGGATCGTGCTTCGGTCCACAGATAGCGCAGCAGCGAGTTGCCCTCCTTGGTCAGTTTCCCCAGCCGCTGCCGCTTACCGCTGGTGTGTTCACACGGGATCATTCCGATGTAGCTGGCGACCTTGTTACTGTTGGCGAAGCGGCTCGGGTCTCCCAGGAACACCTCCGTCGCCAATGCCGTCACAGGTCCCACACCGGGATGCGTCAACAAGCGGAGTGCCTGGGGCCGTTGCTGGACTTGTTTTTCTACTTGCCCGTCCAGCTCCTGGATCCGCTGCTGCAATTGCACGTACAAGCGCAGCAGTTCGTCCCGCCTTTGACCGGTGTAGCCGGGCAGAGACAAGGCTTGCAGTGCCTTCTGCCCAGTCGCAGTCCACAGACCTCGGCCTAGCCGCAATGCGTGATTCAGCGCCATGGCTTGCAATGTGTTCTGGACTCGCGTTCGTATCTTCACCCACTGATGACGGTCCCGCAGCAGAGTTCGTAAGTCGCGCTGCTCGCTCGAGGGCATCCAGATCTCGGGAAAGCCATCCTCCCTCATCAGCAGGTCCAACATCAGCCGGGCATCCCGCCGATCATGCTTCTGTTGCCGGGTCTCGGCTGCCCGAATCTTCGCTGGATGACCCACCCGGCACAGGATCCCCAACTCTTCCAGTAGTTCCAAAAACCACTGCATGGCTCCGGTGGCTCCGGTGGCTTCGATGCCCACCACCACCGGACTTTCCAAGGCAGCGTAAAACTCTCGCACCTCATTGCCTTCATGGCTCAGTGTCTTCTCGGTGAACTCGCCCGTTTCCGTGTCCACCATGGCAATGGTCTGTTGCTTTGCATGTAGATCGCATCCTAGAATCTTCATCTCGGCCTCCTTCGTCCCGAGCCTTTTTGGTTGGAACCGTAAAGTCTACTCGGGTCGTCGCGAGGCCGACCTCGTTATGTCATCAGTTACTTCCGGATTGCCTTATTCGACCGCAAGACCTGGATAGCAGCTGCAGTGCGCGACTAGGCGGGTGTAATCCAGAGCGTCTTTGGACAGTTGAGCTTCAAGTGCAAGCTTGCCAGAGGGCGGTCTGCTGGTACGGCTGTGGTCGCTTGTGTAAGCTAAGTCGCGGTGAGAATCGTCAAACGTACAACGCTGCGGGCGGGCCAAACGCCAAAGGAGAAAAGGATGGCATCGGTACTCATAACTGGAACCAGCAAAGGAATCGGTTTGGAGGCGGCGGTGGCATTCGGCCGTGCAGGTCACAGAGTCCACGCCACCATGCGCAACCCATCACAGTCTCCGGATCTCGCGGAAACGGCTGCGCGAGAAAAACTGCCCATAACAGTCTCGACCATGGATGTGGACTCCGACCAGTCGGTGGGCCGCGCGATCGCGGCAATACACAAACAGCACGGCCCGATTGACGTGCTGGTCAACAACGCCGGTGTGGAACGGGCAGGGGCGGTGGAAGAGCTTCCGCTGGCTGACTTCCGTGCGGTCATGGAAACCAACTATTTCGGTGCGATCCGTTGCATTCAGGCTTTGGCGCCGCACATGCGGCAACGCCGGAGCGGCTGCATCGTCAATGTTTCTTCGGTCGCCGGGCGCATTACTTGTGCGCCGCTAACTGCCTACACGGCTTCCAAGTGGGCCCTGGAATCACTGAGCGAAGCCTTGGCGGGCGAGATGAAGACATTTAATGTCCGAGTGGCAATCGTCGAGCCGGGCATTATTGATACAGCCATGGCGCGGCGCATCGAAAATCGGCCGGCCGATTCACCGTACCGGCAGCGTGCGCGTTTCGCTTCTCTTTTCACGGCCTCGCTGAAGAATCCGGCACCGCCCTCTCTGGTCGCACAGAAGATCGTGGAAATCGTTGAAAGCGGGACTTGGCAACTTCGCCACCCGGTGGGACCCGACGCCGTTCCCTTCCTGCAGTGGCGCCGTCAAATGACGGACGAGGAGTGGGTGAACCTGAATGCAAGTGACGACGAAACTTGGTACCGCAGCATGGAACGCGACTTCGGTCTGGACACGCGGCCGAAGAACTAGCCTTCGTGTCCGGATTCGTGGTCTTTTGAAAAAAGTGCACCGCGCTATTGAAGAACGCTGATTCTGATTTGTCCGGGTGAAACCTGCCGCATGCTGCGCCACTGTTAGCGAGGAATCCACTCCTGGTTACCGTCGTAAAATCCCCATTTCACCAGCAATCTGGTTGTGAGTGTATCGCCTGTAGGGTGTTGATAGAATTCAAGGTACAGTGGAGCGCGTGGACATGGAAACAGAGAGCGAACGCAATCCCGAGCAAGATCCAGCCCGGGCAACAGCGCATATTGCAAGTGCTCACCAGATTCTGAAGGACCTGCAAGAGAAGATGGGAGAACATCCAGAACTCGGCGCGGCCATTACGAAACTGGAGATGGCGCTGAATATTCTGGCGGTACAGACGGGCGGGATGCTGTAGCCGCGATCATGGTGATCCAGACCGGGGCCGAGGATGAACTCGGGCCAACAGATCGCTAGGTCGCAGATAACTGTCGAAATATCCCCATTTACACGAGTAATGCTCAAAGTGGATTAGTGTTTCAGTTGGCTATTTTTTCCAGGCGTGTGCCAGACTCCCGTCCTACTGTTTACCTGCCGTTTCCCTGCCGTTCGCACTGCGCTACATCGAAAACAAAGTAAAACATGCCATCTGCTGCGTTCTATGTTGTTCTAAATACGTCTCAGGGTGTTTTCGATTCCCATCTCCCACCCCAACCATCATCCCTTGTTCCTTTTATTTTGGAGGCTCCGCCGGATATCTGTGCTCCAGGTCATAGAACGCTCTCACCGGATGATCAGATCGCGCGTCGGGCACAGGCTGCTCGCGCAGCGAACGGGACATAGCAGCATTTTTCTCTCCGAGTGCGCTCGTGGTCGTGTAAATGGCTTCGTTGAATTTACTTCCCGAGTTACTATGCGCTACAGCAAAGACTCCCCGAGCACTGCCACCGGAGTAGGACGTTGAAATGTAATCACCAACCATAAGTCCGGCAAAAGTGTTTGGCAGCCAACCGAGGGACATCGGGCCTGCGATGGTCTGCGGCACAGTCCACGAATTGCCTGCATCCGGC